>WNGF01019908.1_pt1 | contig 10736 bp, 7 predicted proteins | sample 5400641 | NCBI WGS metagenome assembly WNGF01 (sample SAMN13153371, study PRJNA577476) | soil metagenome | isolation source: 80 cm soil or saprolite under grassland replicate 2 | place: USA:California | collected 2016-06-15
ATCTTTTCAAGAAAATTGTTCATTCTTTCTATAACTTCATTTGAAGGATCAAGATAATTTAGAGCAACAGCCATTCCAAACACTATAGAGTTTTTTTTCCGTACCGTATTATATTTTAGATAGAGAAAGAATTTAATAAACATAGGTCATAATGTCCAAATGATGGACCGTAATATGGATCATTATGGTCGGTATATGAAGGTGTAACACAGCAAGAGCACAGTCTCACACCTCCGCTCCGCTCGGTGTTTCCTCTGTGCTCATCGCTGCGCTCCTTCGAGAAAGGGTTGCTTCGCAACACTCTAGCCATTAGATAAACCAGGTACTAACGAGTCAAGACTACTCTTATCCTGCTCTTGACCTACTCTTCTCACTTAGCAATAGCAATTCATTCTAGCCACTCCTTGCCATTCTTGCCACTCCTTGCCACCATTTCCTACATTACTACTCTAAACTACTCTAAACTATTCAAATTCAAGGAGGCAAGGTGGCAAGAACGGCAAGGACATATTCAGCCAGTGATAAAAAAGTAAGAAAAAATAAATAGAACTGAAAAAGATCCTTGCCTCCCTGCCAATTTGCCATTTATAAATAACATCTCCAACAATACATTTCAAACTCTTCTACAAAAAAACAGTGGCAAGAATTATCCTTGCCACTTTGCCATTCTGCCATTCCATGCTCATAAGGACAAAACTACAAATAACATAGTTCAAGGACTTCTACACAAATCAAATCCAATCATTGCATTCTTGAACTCCATACTCCCTGCACTCATAACCAGTGCAACCAAACAATCAAAACAAGCCCAAAATCGTCAAAATCCAATCAGTAGAAGCCAAAAAAGCAAAGTACCAAACTTGCACTCCAAAATCCAGGGAAACAGACCAATCAAAATGCACGAAACTACTGCGCAACTCACATGATGAAGTGCTAAATGGAGACCCTGACCCCAGGTCAGGTACTACCATCAGGGCGCCACATGATCAAGAGTGTCACATGACCACATAACACATAACTGAATAAAAATAAAATTAATTAAAAAAATACAATTATATGTTATAACAAAAAAAATGTTAGGTGATCAAAAACAAGCATTCGACATTCTAAAATTGAGAGAACTACTAAATTCAGCCAATACTCTTAAAGAAACTAGAGCAGCCAAGCTATATATAACAAGTTATTTTGCACATTGTATATCCCCAAAAGGAGTTCTTATGTGGAATCCAGACAAGAATGGATTTCTTCATCTTGCAGATAAAGATGCTAAACATATACTCAGTGAAGAAATAGAAATCATAACTCAAGAAAATGATAAACAAAAGGCACATATTTTCAATATTTGGAAGTGGTTTTACTTCGAATGTAAAATATTCCATCTGTTAGATGTAGATCCAACAAAGTCACGTGTATATCAAGATAAAACAGGACAGAGATACATTAACAAATTTCCTGGATTCATGTATCCCAATCCACAACCATATAAAACTTATAGTAATGAAGTTCAAACACATGTAAGTATTATTCTTGATCACATAAAACATGTATTATGTAGTAATATACAAGACCAATCAAATTATATGTTTGGATGGTTATCCAACATGATTAGTGGAAGAAAAATGGGCACAGCATTATTCCTTCATTCGGGCCAAGGAACAGGTAAGAGTATCATTACCAAATTCATTCAAAATAATGTACTTGGATACAACATTACATATTCAACTTCTAATGAAAGAGTCATTATAGGACAATTCAATAAGGAATTAGAGGGCAAAGTACTATTAATTCTTGAAGAAATGTCAGGAAGTAAAACTAGTGACTGGATAACATTTGCAAATCGCCTTAAAGAATTCATCACTGGTAATAAATTAATTATCGAAGAGAAAGGTAAGACTCCATATCAAGTTACAAACATTGTATCATTAATAATAAACAGTAATAACAGTAGGGCAGTAAGATTAGATACAGATGACCGAAGGTTCTTCATTCCAGATATTTCAGACCAATATATAGGAAACACAGAATATTTTAACAGACTTGTAGAAGCAATGAACTATCCAAAGGTAGGAGAAGCATTTTATTCACTTATGCTTGATTTTGCTAATAAGCGATCCTTTGATGAACGAAAAATTCCAAAAGCATATACAAAACAAATAATGCTCAGTGGAGCAGTACACAGTGTTCATACTTTCATAAAAGCAAACTACTTAGCTTCAACTCAAAGTGATCTTGATATACCATCTAATAACCTTTATAATGAATACAAACATTGGTTCAAAGAACATGTCAGCAATCATAAAAAACCATCTACTATTCAGGAGTTCAGTAAAAAAATGCAAGAAATAGGATTAACTGCCAAACAGGTAAGATGGAATAAAACTAGAAAAATGCGATATCAAGCATCTAGAGAGGAAATATATAACACATACAAAAAGAAAGGATGGATAGATGACCTTGAAAATATTGAACATAAGCAAGTCCAAACTTCACTTGATGAAGAATCTCCCATATCTAAGCAGCAGGACAGTTCCATTCCAAAAGAGGAATCAAATATTACTCATAAATCACCAATTGCAGTAAACATTGTTACTGAGAAAATTACTACTGAGCCGCTTAAAAAAGTCCCTCCAAAGATCCCTCCCAAACCTGAGCATCTCAAAGTAAAAAATAATATAGTCAAACAACAGAATGCTCAACTACAAGAAAAACAACAGAATACTCAACTTGAACAAACTAGTAGTATAGTTGAATCTCAACCTGAACAACCTGAACAAACTAGTAGTATAGTTGAATCTCAATCTAAACAACTTGAACAAACTAGTAGTATAGTCAAATCTCAATCTAAACAACCTGAACAAACTAGTAGCATAGTCGAATCTCAACCTGAACAATCTAGTAGTATAGTCAAACAACAGAATACTCAGGAACAAGAGAAACCTGATATGTATTATGGCACAGTTCTTGAACAATTCTATAAGGATGTAATGGAAAATTGGATAATGCATGAAAATGATCTAGATGAATTTAACTGGGATTGTTTTATAGAAGAGATAAAAGAAATAAATTTACTTGTATTAGGTAACTATCATATTATTGAACAGTCTATGTATCTACATGATCTAGAGGAAATTATAAACAAATATAGATTAATTATAAATGGAAAGGACACTAAATACTCTAAATTCTTATCACTTGATAATTATCCTACTCATGCATATATTATTAAAATGTTATATGACTATGGAAGAGTCAGAGAAACTCAATTCATTGCAGCTCCAGAAGGTTATACAACAGTTCTTGTACATAATAACCAACAAAACGATAATAATAAATGGCAGGATGATCTAAGTGATGAAGAAGAAGAATTTTGGAATGAATCATGGAACGAATGTGATTCAATGGTATCAAAGATCTAAATAACAGAAGTATAGTTAAGTAGTAAGATAGTTAGTAACAACAGTGGCAAGATGGTCAAAATAAAGTCATTTAGACTATTATTTTTTTAGTATATAAAAATAATTAATTGAAAAAATAAATATATTATATAACATAAAATGCCAATTAATAGATCAATTCGAGAATTGCCAATGCGTCCAGGAATCTTGGAAGCAAGAATATCAGGTAAAAACTTCACAAGAGACAAAATCAATGAAATAGTAAATAAAATGATGAATCGGTATTCAAATAAAAGATTTCAAGTTATACTACCATATGAGTCATGGAAGCCAGGTAATTGGTTCAGTCAGGGTATGTCAGTATCATTATTCACATTATTTGACCATTATGACGATTCACAAATGCCAGATGGTGGAGATCCAGAAACATATGAAGAATTTATTGTATACATATCCAACCCTTTGCCACCAGTCGGAGGATGTACAAGCGAGGACAATCATAATGACTGCCTATATAGATGTTTATTAATAGCATATGGAACCAGATCCCGACTTCCACCAAATATTAAAACACCAGAACTATTGAAGAAGAACTTGAATCTCCAAAGAGATGATCCTATCCCAATTAATGGTATAATTATAGTAGAAGAGTTGGCTGGCACAATCACAATCAATGTCTCTGGAGACTACACTTATAAATCAAAAAGAAAATGTAAGCGAGTCATTAATCTTATCCTAACTAATGGCCATTATTCTATTGCAAAAAATCCAGATCGAAAAAGACTCACAGCCTGGTATAGTGTACCAAAAGTTCCACTGATTTATGAGAAAGATGGAGTAAAGAATATTGTAACTTTTTATGATGGAATCAAGTATTGGAAAGGTACAGTTGCAGAGTTAAGAAAACTTAAGTCCAATCGTTGGTCTGGTAAATGGTGTTTTATTAATAAAAATAAGACAAAGACACTTGAAGAGACTTTTATCCAATTCAATGAGGAATGTAACTCTTTACTAGAGAAGTCAAAAAAAATAGGACTACCAATTGATCTGAAATTGTGTTGTGGTAGTTACAAAATAGCAGCATTGTGGTTATTCGAGCGACTCAGTCAAGGAGTGCCAGCTAATGAGCAATTGGATCCAATCGAAGCACAATGGCTACTAAATGCAATGAAGGGTGGTATCATTTGGGCCAATAATAACTGGAAAGGATATGGAAGACAATATGACTATACTAGTTTATATCCATATTTACTAACAAAATATTTCTTTCCAATAGGTAAGGGAGAGTTCAAAACACTACAGAGCATTTATTATGAAAATCGGGGACAAAAGTTCATACATTATGGACTATACCATGCAGAAGTTGAATACCAAGAAGGAATGACCAAACTATTCAGATACAATAGTACAAATATTTACACACATCATGATCTAACTCGAGCCACAGAACTGGGATTAAATATAACATATAGTAAAACTGTCCCAAATGCACTAATATATGAATCAAAAAAGAACTATCCAGGCTCAGTCATGTTTGGAGCTTATGTAGAAATGTTATTCAACATTAAACTAGAAAAAGGGCCAGCCGGAATTGCTGCAAAGAGAATACTCAATATGTTATGGGGTGCATTATGTGAAAAAATGAAAACATTTTATGAGATTGGAAACAACACAAAATGGACAATAGATAATCGCTTTGAAGTTAAAGAAGGTGAGTCAATAAACCATGTGATTCCAATGGGAAAGGATAACTGGACAGTTCAATGTTCTCGTCCAGATAATTTATTCAAAGGTGAGTATCCAAGAGTAGCACCATTCCTACTAGCAATTGGTCGAAAAATGATCTCTGAAACAATCCAACCATATAAGGATTGCTTAAAGAGAGTACATACTGATGGCTTTATCTTAGAAGAAACTATTCATGAAAAATTAGTACAAATAACAGACAATGCTCACATAACAATGGGACTTCTCAAATTCGAAAAAGAAGGTATATGTCATGTTAAAAATGCTAATCAAGTTAAATGGAACTAGAATAGTAATACAGATATTAGTAGTATCAGAACTATTCATAGAAATACATATAGATCTCAAAAAGTAGTAAAGATGCCAAATGTGCCAAATATTTGTAATTAATAAAGTACTATATAACTGAACTGTTGTATTACTCAACTATATTTCTTTAGAACTATTCAAATAATGTACTTCATTTTTTTTATAAAACTATATTGAAAAGATATATAATATTGATATAATAATAACAATGGAACAAAATAATAGTCAAAAACCAAAATGTCCAACTTGCAATCGCACAATCTCGAAAAATATGGAAAGGTACAGTATTACTGAATTCTATCGAAAAGTAAAGAAAATTACAGACATTAATTCTCTCAACACAATTAAAGATTACATTTTACGGGTCATCAAGTATTATTATTCACAAGATGCATTTAATAACTTTACATATAAACTAAACAATAGTATAGAAGAGAAACAGGATATTAGTAGTATTAAGAAATGGATCTTATCATATTTTATGAACTCGCCTAGTTTGGAACTTCGTGGGTTAGCACATCAACGAACTGTAAGTATAATAAAACAACTAGAAGAATACATAGTAATGGAATACATAAATAATGACAAAGATTTATATGTGCCATTCTCTCGATTCTATGAAGATTTCTGTACATCAAATACTAACAAGTATAGTAAACATTCTATCTCAAGAGCATTGAAAGTATTAGATATAAACATAACAAAAAAAAAAATAGAGGATAAAACTCAATCTTGCCTCTATAATTCAAAGGAAGAATTACAAACTTTATTTAACAATTTTAACAATTTTGAAAATGAATAACTAACCTCTAGATATACTTATTCCTTCTACATGGTTTTTAGGAAGTGCATGCTGTTTTATAGATCCTATCCGAACTAAAATATTATTGCGATTTAATCTTGCAAACTTTGCTATAGCATGATATGGAATGTTATTTGAATTAAATTCTAAAAAGTTTACTTCTTTCAGGTTCGGACATTTTTTTACTATATTAACAATAGTTCCAGGGTGAAACTTATTAAATGGCTTTAGCTTTGTAATGAATTTTAAGCAGTTAGCATTTTTGATTTTAGCTCTATCAGGTTGGGCAAATATATTATAGAAACAATATGCTCTTTGTTTTCTGTAAAAATCCATAACAGAAGAAGATCTGATTCCTTTTGAACACATGTTAAGATCAATTTCATCCCAAATTATGGGCATAGCTTTGTAATACCAGTATTTTGATATTTTAGCACTCAAGAATGGATTAATTTCTAATAAGTAATGTAAAACAATATCACTGATTTCTGGAGGGAAGAATGGATGCATATTTATTGATTTTTTTTGGTACATCATACTAACACAATTATTTAATTAATTTTTACTAAAAAAAGTGTGGTTAAATAATAAGTTAGTTATGTTTAAGACATACTCAGCTCCTTAACTCCAATAAGAAAGATTTTTCGATCTATATGTCCATTTGAGAATAGCCAAAGGAGTGTTTTGCATCCTTCAATAATATTTTCATCATCAAGTGGACGCTTTTTTAATAGTTGATTATAATACAACAATTGTGATTCTTTATCCATAATATCATGGCCACTTTGTTGCTCGACTATAGAATGGTCATAGTTGTTAGGCAATTCTGTCAAATTAGAAGTGTAGTTATTCTTAAGTTGTGCTGAAAATTTGATCCAATCTGGACCAAGATCCTTATCTTCAATACCAAATGCTTCTCGAAAGACATATTTTGCCCATATTTCACTATTTTTAGTATGTATTCCCTTAGCTAATAGAAGTTTACGTTCTTTTGGACTTGGCATATTCTTGGCAAACTCTATTAATGAGTCATTTTTCTTTGCTTCTGATATTACCTTCTGACCATACTGACTAAATTTGCTTAAAACTGATATAACGTTCATTGTTCTTATATCATTTTGTGATTCAGAATTGATTGAACTAAGAGGAGTATCCCATCGAACTCTAATTGATAGTGGATCAAGTTTACTACGCCTCAAATCGAATATAATGAACTCCCTTTTTAATGTAAGGTCATCAATTACTGGTGCAAGAGTATCGCTAAATTCAGTATATTGTTTGTTAATCTTCTTAATATCGCTTAAACTCTCTCCACCGATATGTAACCTCAGTGTCTGGTATTTCACTTGGATGTATTTTTGTGAAGGATACATCTTCGGTTTCACTTAGCTCATTATAGAAGTCCTCTACAATTTTCCATTTTGGTTCATTCAAATATTTGCCGATTAGAACAATATCATTGCAAAGTATATATCTCTCACCATTCTCTTTAGCTTTTTTATTTCCCATAAGAAGATTCATAATCATGGTAGTTTTACCAGAATCCGAACTTCCTACTACTACCATTCTGAAGGGCCATGTTGGAGCAAATTCATTACCCAGTGGCAAAGGTTGATATTCATCAATGTTATATATAAAATAATCCATTGTTAGTGTGATTGAGTAGTACTAATAGACATATAAAAGTCTTATTTATTTAATATCTCTTATTACTAACTATACTATGCATGAAGAACTTGAAAGAATTAATTGTGAAAATAGAGCTAAAATTAAGCGTTTGGAGTCTCAGCAAATTCGATATGAAAAGGATATTAAATACCTTAATGATGTGATTGAAAAATATGAATTGCAAAAGAAGAGTGATAAAGAAACAATATGTGATTTGAAGTCTCAACTTTCAGAAGCACTTAAACGGCTCAAACATAATGAGCAGATTTGTGATCAGAAGGAAAAGTTCATTCTCTTCCAGGAATCACAGTTATTAGAGTCCGAAGATGTGATATATAATCTTAAACAGAGAATTACACAGTTAGTATCAGAGAGACTAAAAGAAGAAGAGATGGCAGATACTCATGTTGATCCTCCTGATAATTTGATTGAGTTGGATAATCAAGGAATATTAAATCTGGTTGCTAGAGGTAGTCAGTACTTGTTTGATAGAATTGATCATTTAGTACATACACCAGGGCTTCGTAAAACTTGTGATCAATGGAGGGAAATGATTAATATTGGTGTTCATACTATTCATAATCGATTGGTTAGTGACTTACATGATAAAGAACAATCATGGCGAGTTATGAAGGATGAGTATGATGTTATGTCAAAAATATGTGATGAAAATGTTAATAAAAATAAAACTCTTCAAGGAAAATGTGATTATTTAAACAATAAATGTCACAAGTTGGAAGAATCATTTAATGGATTGAAACTGGAATTACAATTCTCTAATGATGATTATGAAAAGCTGGAAAAAAAGAAAAAAGGATTAGAATTAGCATACAAAAACAAAATAGATGAATTAGAAGATGTTATAGTTCGAAAAGATAGAAGGATTGATTATTGGAAACAAAGGTTTGATAACTGTGAAAATAGAAGGAGAATTCTTACCATTGAAGTACAAACTCTTCACAATGAAATTCAAAGACTTCAGAGTGATAATCGAAGACTTAGTACTGAAAGAAACATACTTCGAAATAGAATAGAAAATACACATAATGAAAATCAGGGACTCTATACTGAAATGCGAGCACTTCGAACTCAAAATCAAGAACTTCGAAATCAAAATCAAGTACTTAGAACTCAAATTCAAACACTTCAAACTAACATTCTAACATTTCAAACCAATAATCGAACACTTACTGATGAAAGAGATGATCTTCAACATCAAGTTCGAGTAGAACAGTTCATTAATAGGAGATTAGCAAAGCAAATAGCCGCTCTTAGAATTCTAGTCCGACAACTTCAAATTAGAAATATGAATCCTCCTATAAACATTCCTCCAATCATTATTAATCCACAACCAAATATAATATGGCTACCGTTGCGATAGGATTACCAGTTTTTGATGGGAGTACCGATCTTGATGTATTCATTGATCTTTGGCGAGGTTATCTCAATAGTATTAATATCAATCCATATGATAAAGTTGCAGGACCTCCATGTGGTTGGGAAAGGGCAATGGGAATTCTTAGAAGTTGTATGAGCGGCGAAGCTGCCGAATGGTTTGATCAAGAGATTACAGGAAAAAATTGGGAACTTTCATTTATTAATTCGGCTGGCGCCGCTGCCACTCTTAACGCGCTTTCAGCGTTAACGATTCCTGAAGGCGGGGTTGGTCTACATGCTGGCACTTATGTACTTGGATCCGAAGCTGCCATATTCGCTGCAAGGCCGGCCAACGCTGCATTGACAGTGAGACAAGCATTTATTCCTTCCCATAATTTGATGGGAGGCGATGAATGTTGGAAACGTTGTGGCGCTCGGCCTACAAGCAGAGTGGCCAGAGGCACAAATGCCAATAACAATCGCCCTATAGTAGTGGAAGGTATTCGGCCTAATCAAGCACTTTATTGGCTCAGAACTAATTATACAACTGTTTTAGAAGAAAAGCGTAGAGTGAGATTTAATAGTCTTTATCAAGATAATGATCCAGTTGACAAATTTTATAAGAAAGTAAAAAGATCTGGAGAACTATTACATCTTCCTGAAGAACTGATTAGTGATCAATTCTTTAGAGGTCTCTCACCTGATAATCAGTTAGAAGTAGAAAGACTTGGCGATATACCAATAGATAATATTGTTAAGACTTTAGGAAAACTTGAACGAAGAAAAGCTGAAATGCGTTTGGGTCTTATAGATAAAAAGACTAAACAAATTATTCAATCACATGATGTGACTCCTGTACATATATCACAGCAAGAACCTATTGTTCTTAAATCTGAACAACAATTCTCGTTAAATGAAGTAAATAAATTGATTCAAAGTACTGTAGAAAGAATTACACAACAATTTCAAACACAAATTGAAACATTACAAAATAAGTTACCTCAAGTTACAACAACAGTCCCTTCTTTAGAAGAAGATAATAAGCCTCCTCTTTCTCGAAGAGATTTGATGAACAGACATATTGAAGAGGTGAGAAGAAATAAAGATGCTTATGAAGACCATAGAGCTAAATTAATATCAAGGTTTCTTGAAAAAGAAGAACAAGATAGTCTTAATAAAGAATTGGCCAAAATGCTTAACAATCTTAGTATTAGAGATCCTGATGATATGGATACTAGCAATATGATTCGTGGTGAAGAAATTGTGATAGATAATGATGGATTTCTTAGAAAAAAAAAGTAATTACAAAATCTAAAGTAAAACTTCCAGAATATTGTAACTCGAAAGAGTTTAATGAATTAATTCAACAATTGATTCGAACTGAACTTGCTCATTTGGGAATTATTAACTTACCATTCAATCACATTACAGAACCTGTT
>WNGF01010090.1_pt1 | contig 10731 bp, 10 predicted proteins | sample 5400641 | NCBI WGS metagenome assembly WNGF01 (sample SAMN13153371, study PRJNA577476) | soil metagenome | isolation source: 80 cm soil or saprolite under grassland replicate 2 | place: USA:California | collected 2016-06-15
GGTCTGCAAAACCTTTATTCATCGGTTCGATTCCGATCGCCGCCTCCAATCAAATCAACAACTTAGAGACACTTACAGGTTCAGCGAAAAGCCCACTGTAGTAAAAAATGTAGTAAGTCTTCGCATTTTGGGTTCCAGGAATGACGCTTGTTTAACCGGGGTACATATGACTTCTTGCGCGATGTCCTCTGCGGTCCGCAGGATGGGCACCCCGCCTGCGCGCATTAGGGCGAGCGCCAGCGAGGGCGTAGTTAGTCAGCTACATTGAAATAAGGTCAGTAACGGAAGCGACAGCAACGGGTTAAGTCCACGAATTGGGCGTTGTACGAACCGGGGATGGTGAACACTCGCAAAGGGAGTTTTTGCAAGGACAATTGAGATCTAGTTGGTTACAAGCGGGGCACGAATCCGCTTGAGGTGGAGCAAACCATAGTTCTGCCGATCTCTACCTGAATAATAGTCGCCATCCATCTCGTTCATATCTTCAGAGATCGCTAATCGCGCTTGTCCACGATGCGAATGCATCGTTTCAGGAGCGTTAACATGCGGTTCGTTTTGATATTCATAACTTAGGAGCTTTTCATCACCCGTGAGTAAAGTGGCAGTAATGCTGTATGAATGGGAGTCCCGGCCCTTTACCTTGACTACGATGTCAGTCCAGTCTTGAGTCATATCAGCCGTGACCTCTCGCCTCTCTTTATGACCGTCATGCGAACTCACAACGAAGCCCGTCCATCTTCCGCTCAGCACGGGTGTTCTAACAACGCCGAGTTTGTGAAGTAGTTTGGCTTTCCAAATGAATCGCTTAAAGGCTGCGTAGAGAATTCCAAAAACAAAAAGAATCGATGGTCCCTCAGCCCAGTTGGGTATCGATATTGAGAACGCAGTTAGCAAACGGGAAATAATAATCGCGCCTGCTGTCGCCAAGAGAACTAGAAAAACGATGACGTTCTTGCGTTCGTTAGAGTCTGTAGCGTAAGGATGAGGCATAGATGCTAGGCACGCATCAAATTGTGGCCCACAGAGGGGGACACGGAAAGGTTGCGTTTCTCCTGGGCGGGTCGGACGGCTCGTCTCGATCGTCGAACTGATCTTATCGCAGACCAATCAACAGCATGGGGGTTTCTACCGTCGAGTACTTTCAAGATTTTTGTCTCCCTGAATAGAATCGACCATTGGTCTTTTAAGCGATGGCAATTTCTATATTGCGTACCGGAACCGCACCAACATTGCGCACCAGGTTCGATCTGTCGAATAAGATACTCAGCATGGTGTTGTCTTTCATCACCGATCCAAACGTGTGCCTGAAGCCAAACAATTGACTTGATCAACCAAATCAGAACATGGTCCATGAAATCTACAACCGTCTGTTTATTCCACTGCCAAACTCTTTCCCACGGAGCATAAGCACAAATAGCTGCATTTAACTTATGCTTCCATGCTGATGGCGGAAAATCTGGCTGAAGCACATACGCTCGAGGATGCCTTGAATCACCTTTGTATTGCACTTCGATTTTGAAACTCAGCTGTGGATTTGTGATGTCCTCCATCCATTGATGTTCAACGTGACTGCTACGGCAATCACTGAAATGTTCAACTCTGCCTCCTGGAAATATTTCAACGGGACGATCCTGGAAGAGATCATCAAGCAGATATTCCAAGTTCGACCGAGTTTGAATCGGCTGGACAAGTCCTCTCCATACAGCCACGGGCCCGGTTCCGATTGGCAATCCCGATAGTGAAAACTGTGGATAGTGGGCACGCATCTCCTCGATGCTTGCATCCATCCGTAGGCCGCTCTCATTCATTTTCATCTTCACCAAATGGTGGACGCGGCGTTACAACGCGACTGCTTGTGGAGCTCATGAAAGCTGTCGCGGCATAAGACTTTTCCTCGGCTAGCTGGGCGCTAAAGTAAGTCGTATTGAAGACTTTGTCCCACGCGTCAAGCGCCTGCTTTCTCGTACGCTCGCTTTCAAAAACAACCGATAGCTGCGATATGGCGTCAGTGAGCTTTTCCTTCAAGAAGAGCGCCGTTGGATCATTAGCGCTCTTGGTAATGGTGTCGTTCGGGGTGACCGGGTGTTTGACTTCGAGATTCAACTCCAACCGATCGCGAATCGCCTTCATAGTATCGTAGAGAGCCATATCTTCTCGGCTTACATTGGGTCTATAACACTCAGTCACAAGTTTGGTGATCATGAATCCGCAGGCGATTTGGCCCTCCCACGAAGATCGACTTCGCGAGTATTTCTTAGTCTCGCGCGTTATTCGGCGCAGCTGCCGGCCGTTCATTACGTCTGGACTCTGCAGCTGATTCTCTTCGTCAAACCACTTGGTTACATCCCGTGCATCTGAGCGTTGCCAATCCGTTGAAGCGAGTTCGTAGTGAACGGTCTCGTTGCCCAGAAAATCTTTTGTGATAACGCGACGGTATACTGGGATATCAACGTGATAACCAGCCTCATAGTAGATTCGAATGCAATTCTTTCGCACCTCAGGCTTCTTCTTGAACGAGCCGTTATCAACGGCATTTCTAACCATTTGGCGGGCTTCCAACGCGGACATGTCCGTGCCGTCGTCCTTCTTCAAATCGTCCTGATTGAAGTAAATGCCGTCGTCAATGTCATAGTCCTTTGCAGGGTGCTGCGTCATTGTTTTCATGGCGTACGAGCCCTGAGACGCAAACTCGCGCGACTTCGGGTCGTCGTTCTCAGCCAGACCGGCCTTAACACGAACTCGGTTTGTGTCTCTTCGCTGTCGCATTTCGTCGCGTTCTTTTTGTGGCAGCGTTACTTCATCATCGTGGTAACCCAATACCTCTTTTGAACAGTCGTACATTGCCGACCTCCCGATAGAAAGAAATTGGCCACTTTGGGGCCTCCAAACGGGTTCACCCGCATTTTCCCGCATTCTAGAACGAATACTAGAACGCAGTCAAATATTCTTGTCGAAAAACACACCGGGGCTTACACTATGGTTCGTGGCCAAGCGAGAACTCCATCCGGTCCAAAAGCATCTCGTCAAGGTTCTATTGGAGAATGCTGACGAGCCGCTGACGATTAGTGAAATGCAGGAAGTACTTAACGTCTCTTCCAAGAGCGTCGTCGTCCATCACCTGAGACAATTGGAAAAGAAAGGCTACCTGAAGCGAAATCCCCACAATCCTCGTGATTACTATGTCATGACGGATGGGCCCGAAAGACAGTTTACTTACGTAAACGTTTACGGGCTAGCTCAATGCGGGCCACGAGGCTCAATTTTGGATGGAAACCCTGTGGATCGCATCGCAGTCCCCGCACGCCTACTCTCGTTCCCTGCCGTGGACGCGTTCGTAGTTCAAGCCAAAGGGAACTCTATGGCTCCGAGGATCAATGACCGTGACTTGGTGATCGCAAGAAGAACCAATTCTGTGGATAACGGGCGCGTGGTCGTATGTGTAAACGACGGTGAGGCGTTGATCAAGAAAGTGCAGATAGAACACGATCGCTGCATACTCGTCGCAACTAATCCTAAACACGCCCCGTTCTCGGCGAGCTCAGATTTTAGGATTATCGGCGAGGTGAGAGCTGTAATGAGTCACAGAGTGGAATAGTTATTAGCCAAACCCGAAGCCGCGCTTCAGGCCTGACCCCTTCAACCCCTTAGTCAACCAAGATTCTGGAATCGCGGCCTTAGCCCGATTTCCGTCTCATAACGCGCGCGCAGACCAAGAAACGCATTTTCTGAGACAGCGCTGTCCACCGGTCGGATCGTACACGCACAACAGAACGCAACCGCAAAGAGCCCGACGTTGACATCGATGTTATGTCGCTTCGCGCCAAGCTTGAACACTTCAACTGCACATGGCGTGTAACCTTATTCACCGTAAGCACAACGTCAAATCCCTTGTTGTCGATTTCGGCAGTTGCAATCTCGAGAAGCTTGCAGCTCTTTCTCTTCCAAATCGCCTGCGAGAGTTTCGCAGGCAGGAGATGCTCCAGCGTCTTTTCAATGTACAGTGAAAGACTTTACTTCATAAATGGGTTTTCCGGCGGTGATTTGCCATCAAAGTGGATTGCTTTCATCAAGAAAAAGATTCATGCCGCGGCGTTGGCTCGAATGGTCCGGAGAATATCAACTATCCGGTCCGCATCGTTATCTTGGAATACCCCATCCAGGCCGCTTGTATTGAAGTCCGTATACGGCGCCTCATAGAGTTTGGACGGTTCGATCGCGCCATTCTGGCTAAGATAATCAATAATCAGATTGATAAACTGAATTTGCGAAGAATTGAATTTGTGGTCGTTCAGATAATCGCCAAAGGCTTTCTTGGCTGCTTCCCGAGCCAGTCCGACAATGCTTCGAATAAACAGTCCCAGATGTTCCTGCTTGCCAAAAGCCTGCTCGAAATCCTCCCGAGTCCCTACTTCCCCGGTTTCAAATAGTAGTCGCTCTAACTCCTCGATGTCGGTTTCGGTGATCGGCACGTTATGTTTCAATTTGTGCAGAACAATGTGATTCTCATTCGCCTTGAGAAAACTCATTATCTTCTTTTTGTACTGGATTGAGCTGGTCGCAGAGACCAGGCCGATAAGGGTCACTTCGCGCGCTTCGGATAGCTCGTCTTCGAAGTCGGTGTAGATAATCTTGCGCTGTTTCTTGTCCATGAACTTGACCAGATCGCGCAACCGCTTCCTCACATTCTCGAGCATTGGCAACGTTATATCTTGCCAGTAGTGTTCTTGCTGCAAGTCTTCGATCAACTCGATCTGTGCGTTCACCATGGGAATCGTTTGCTTATCTTCAAGACGCCTCGCAATCTCCTTTACCTGGTCGTGGAGATGAACGTAGTCGGTACTCGCCTGAATCATCGCGAGCTGGATTTTCAGAATGAGCAAGTCAAAGCGCTTTGCTGTTTCGTCTTCCGCCTCCAATTCAGTGGGCAAGCCGGCTAGGATGTGTGCAACTTCGGCGTAGTCAGGAGCCTTTAGATCTTCCCACGCCTCACCTTCGCTATATTTCTCCACCTCTTTTCGATGGGGCCGCACGACAAAATTGTCCACGTTCATGGCCGCCACCTCTGTCTTCAGATGGATGGCGATCTCCTGCCCGAGTTGCGTCAGCTCTTCAGTTGCACTGTCCGACTGTCTGACCGAGGAGAGGAGTTCCAGGCGTTTGAGGAATATCTGCTTGCCTAGCGAGGGTTGCGTGCTGGCCTCGACTTCCGTCTTGTTCTGGTTGAAGAATTCAAAGTTTTGGCAGTAGTCAAAAATGTGGAAGAACTCCTTGTCTTGTCCCGGCCCAAACAAATCCGGACACAGACGTGTTCCTCGCCCGATCACATCTGGAGAAACTTCGTCTTCGACCGCAGTGCTTTGAAAAAGACAAGGTTCACAATTTCCGGAATATCGATTCCCGTATCGAGCATGTCCACGGACACGGCGATGTGCGGAGCCTTTTCCACTGTCGAGAAATCGTCAATAAGACTCTCAGCATAAGTTGCTTGGTGATCAATGACCCGAGCGAATTGCCCTTTCATCTTCGGATACTGAATATCGAACCTCTCTTGAATGAAGACCGCATGATCGTGGTTCTTGGCAAAGATGATGGTTTTGCCAAGTCGGTCGCCCCCAGCTACCTTCAAACCTCGGGTCATCAAGCTCTCAAGCACCTTATCGACGGTGTCTTCATTGAACAGCCAGCGGTTCAAAGCAGCAGGTTCAACCTTTGCGGGGACGTTGCCATCCTCGTCCCAATCGATCGCCTCCCATTCTTCCTTCTCTTCGTCCGACAACTCGTCGTACTTAATGCCCTCGCGCTGAAACTTCCCCGGTACTTCGATGTTTACAGAGGGCACCAGATAGCCATCGCTAACTGCCTCGTCCAATTCGTACGAGTAGGTCGGCACGCCTTTTTCCAAATCGAAAAGGCCATACGTGTTCTTATCAACTTCAGACTTCGGCGTTGCCGTGAGTCCGATCAGATACGAATCAAAATACTCAAAGATGGCCCCATATTTTTGATAGACAGAGCGATGCGCTTCATCAATGACAACGAGGTCAAAATGTCCGACCCCGAAACGGCGCAAGCCGTCGTCCATATCGTTGATGAGACTCATCATCGTTGGATAAGTCGAGAGATAGACCCGACTGCCGGTGTCCTTTTTTTCGGTAACGAGATTGATTGGGCTTGAATCGGGCAGGTGCTTCTTGAAAGCATTCGCAGCCTGCTTAACCAGCGCCACGCGGTCGGCTAGAAAGAGGACGCGCTTCACCCAGTTGCAACGTTGAAGCAAATCACAAAGCGCAATGACCGTACGGGTCTTTCCCGCTCCGGTTGCCATTACGATTAATGCCTTGCGCTGATTGTCGCGAAACCCGAAACCGGGGTCAGGCCTGCGATTCTTGCGATTTTCAATAATCAAAGTTCCGAACTCCTCAGCATGACGTGTAATTGATCTTTGCGGTTAATGAGTGCAAATGCCGGCCGAGGAAATCTTATCGCCCCTTTAGTGTTAAGCGAGCAAGATGCTGAATCGCAGGCCTGACCCCGATTCTTCTTCCCATTCAACCACCGCGCTAATGAAGGTGACGACGAAATAAAGAGCAAACATCACGATAGTGAACACTAAACAACCGTTGAAAATGTACGCCGCGGGTTTGTTCGCCGCCAGCACGAGCGGATTCGTAGACTCGTCATGACTGCCTGTCAGCTTTTGATGAACGGACCACTGAATGCCATCAAGCCACTTTCGAATTTGAATGTTGTAATAGCCACCGACGTCGAACAACATGACTCCTCGCCAACCAGCGCGCTCGACCAGTAATTCTACGGCCACCTTTGTTCCACCCGCGGCCGATTGAGTGTGAAGGTTTGCGATTGCCCGGTGTGAAAAACTATAACCTTCTGCCGTAAAGCCGTCCGGTATATTTATGATCTGCCACCCGAGCGATTCGGCCATAAACGTGCGCCCTGCTTCCGTGACGAGGTCGCGCGGCGCCGGGAAGACTCTTTCTTGATGAAAGTGCTTGTACTTCCAATCCATCGGTCTAATGCGCGGAGTATAACGACCGGCTAAGACTTATCAAAGATTTTGTCAGGAAATAGTTCGCGCAATGGAAGTCAGAAACCGGTAGTAATGAGGTCACTACCGGGAGCGATAAGCACCGCCTTCGTCCGCATAGCGGACGCATGAGATTAGCCCAGCACTTCAGTGCTGGGATCACGCGGCAACAAAAGATTCCAAGCCCGCTTTAGGAGTCTGTCGGAATAATCACATTTCTCCGTGTAAACTCCGTGTTCTCCGTGTCTCCGTGTTGAAATTCCTAAGAAAAGAATGCACCACGGAGGCACGGAGATCACGGAGAAGCTTTTTTCCGACAGACTCCTTTAGCGGGCGAAAGAATCTCGACGTGCAGCCGTAGAGAGGCCGTGCGCAGGAGCGAAATCGATTACGACTTTTCCTCTTGCATGCCCTTCTTCCACGTACCGAATAGCATCGGGGACCTCACGCAAGGTGTAACGCCTATCGATGATGGGTTTTAGCTTGCCGGTCGCGATGAGTTCGCCCAACAGGGTCAGATCATCTTGACTCGATTTCGCAATGAACATGACAGCCTTTTGACTAACGAAGAGTGACAACAAGAGCGCTTTAATCATCTCAGCCAGAAGACCCATCACCGAGAGGTCGTGCGGCGCCCCGACCATGACGAATCTTCCATCAGGATTGAGGATGCGCCTGCACGTTGAAAACGAATGGTTGCCAACGCAGTCAAGAATCAAATCGTAGCGCTGGTTGCTCGTAGTGAAATTGTGTTGGGTGTAATCAATAATCTCATCTGCGCCGATTGATCTGACCATGTCGATATTCCTGGTGCTGCATACGCCGGTCACGTCCGTGCCGAACGACTTAGCGATCTGCACGGCGAATGTGCCAACGCCTCCCGCGGCGCCATTAATCAAGACCTTGCTGCCCGGCTGAATCTTTCCTTTGTCGCGAAGGCCCTGCATCGCGGTTAGCCCCGCGATATTTACAGAAGCGGCTTGCTCGAACGTGACGTTGTCGCGCTTCATCACCAACTTTGACGCGGCTGTGCATGCATACTCAGCGAAAGCCCCACGGCAGGCGCCGAACACCTCGTCGCCCGTTTTGAACTGCGTAACGCGGCTGCCAACGGCTTCAACCTCGCCGGCCGCATCAACACCGGGTCGGCCCAGTCTTGGTTTGCGCAGACCGAAAAATAGCCGAAGGATGCGCGGCTTGCCTTTCATGAGGTGCCAATCAAGTGGATTGACGGAAGCCGCGCGCACTTGATTAGAACCTCATCGTCACTTAGGAACGGGCTTTTCAATCTCTTCACACTTGAGCACGTCGGGTGAGCCATATTCGTGATAAACGATTGCCTTCATCAATCTCGTCGTACGAATGTCTAGGAGCTAATGTTTCGACACGAGCGGCGCGAACTACTTTCTCTCCTGGGAGAGGATTGAGGCGAAGGGCTTACTGCGCACGCGACGCCATGAAGTCAGAACCGCCTGTGGTAGCGGGCGGGTTGAACAGTAGCTGGGATTGCGAAACTAATTATTTGCACTGCCCGTTTTAGCGGGTGACAGATCGAGCCCAAGTGTGTTCTCCGCGGCTATGCCGCAGCACATGGCGGAAGCCTCCGGCTTACCGTCGCGCTTGACTTGTTGGATTTGCGGCTGCGCCGCCGCGTGTTCGAGGCGCAGCCTCGAGCTAATTAATGACCGCTCGCCGGAGCTCCGTTGGGAGAGGGGTTTAGCGGTGAGGAGTCAAGCCCGTAAACCCTCTCCCCGACCCTCTCCCAGAGGGAGAGGGAGAAAGCGTCCGGTTGAATGCAGAGGCACCCACAGCATATTCTTACTCAGATCGTACGACCCCGTCGCTCCGGGTACTGACCTCATCACGACGATCGTGGCTATTTCAGGTCGGCAGTCTCCGTGAACCACCAGAAAGGAAATCTTATGTCGACACTTCGCGTCCACAGTTTCTCGATCTCAATCGATGGTTACGGCGCTGGGCCGAATCAAGGATCGCACGCAAAACAAAATATTTATTCGACCCGTCCCCGACGGGGACGAATTTAATAGCCGTGGGCGCAACCCACGGGTCATGCGACAACGGATTAATCGACCCTGAAAGGGTCGGATTCGAATAATTCGACCCTTTCAGGGTCGGGATCGCGGCAGATTCTAGACCGTGGGCGGTACTCACGGCTATTCAATTTCACGCCATCAGCGTGAAACCCCCGCGGTAAACTCTGTCGCCGCTACGCGGCTCGTTTACCCCAAGCATCTGGCCCAACTTTATGATGACGCCGAAGCGACTGCTCAGTCCCCCCCTCTGGCAGGAGGGGTGTTGACGCAGTTTGAGCGCGATTTCTCAGTAGCACCGTCGCTTTAGCGCGGTGATCCTGGTAACCATCACCAAACGAGAAACCGTTTCATAGAACGGTTTCCGTCTTCAAACGCGATTATTAATCACCGGGCTAAAGCCGCGGTGCTAATGAAAGTGGCTGAGAACATTCAAACTGCATTAGTACCGTCAGGATGCGGATCTCGCGCGACTCTACCAGTTCGTATTTGTGGCCGAGCTGTGGATGATTTCTGAGTAGCTGCGCTTTTTCGTGGATAGCGATGACCGTTTCGGGCAGCGGCGCCAGGATCGTCGACCGCGATGTAGTCGAAAATATCCTTGAGCCAGAGTTCAGACTCACGCGTCCAGGTTATTTCTGCCAAGCCTTTATCCGACGTGCCATTTCTTCGTTAGATACCGTGCGACGTTCGTCCGAATCCTTCAGCCCGCGTTGCACCATTAAGTCAAACGCGAGCTCGCGGACAATTTCATCATACGAACTATCGTCAGGCTGGCGCTTTAAGATTTCAGCGATGTGTTCCTTGGCGGTCGCCATTCCGTGCTCCTGTATTCCGATATGATAGATTAGCGCGACTTCATGAATTCAGCTTTGATCTCATCCCATGTGCGGCCTTGTCCGGGATTGCTTCCGGCCGACTCCAGCCGTCGATCGAGTTCCCGCTTTTGAGCATCGGTTAACTCAAAGGCCTGATTCTCTTCGGCGATGGTGTCCCAAATTTCTTCGACCAGGAGGATTCGGTCAGGGATGCTGAGCTTCTTCGCCTGTTCGGTTAATTCGCTTTGCATGGCGGGCATTATATCAAAGCAACGACTCACGGCGAACGGCCGCGCGATTAAGAAAAGCTGAGGCCTCGGTCAGGCCTGCGATTCTGCGATTTTCAATAGTCAACCTTCCGGATAGCGATCGGGTTAGAGAATCAACTTGAATGTATCGTCGCTCATTTCTGTCGCCCGCTAAAGCGGGCTTGAAAATCCTTATGACGATCCCCGGGCGGCGCTCACTGCGTTCGCTTGCCCGGGGCTACACTCTAGCACCCCAGCACGGCTGCCGTGCTGGGGACCCCGCTTGTCGCCGCTTCGCGGCTCGTTGACGCTGACAAACCAAAGTCGACTGTTGGGACTCTTCAGATAAAGAGCGGAGCCCTCCCTAACGGTCGGGCTAATGCCCCGATAACTTCCGATTCGACTGTGGGGACTTTTGTCCGCGCGCGGCGATGAGCAACAAGGTAGAAAGCATGGAACAAGTTAATGAACGTGCAACCCATGCTACGATCCTCCGGGGGGTCTAAATACTTCATTTACTATCAAGCCGGTCGACAACTTCGATGACGCGCTCGATCTGAGTCATGTAC
>WNGF01010092.1_pt1 | contig 10730 bp, 7 predicted proteins | sample 5400641 | NCBI WGS metagenome assembly WNGF01 (sample SAMN13153371, study PRJNA577476) | soil metagenome | isolation source: 80 cm soil or saprolite under grassland replicate 2 | place: USA:California | collected 2016-06-15
CCATCCTGCAATTTTTTGCGCCGGTTTTAAATACTAAGATAGAACAGGGAACCAGTGCTAACTTCGAACAACTTTCAGTGATGCTCGATGAATTCGAAGAACAGGTGGAAATTGCGAATAATAAACTGGGTATTAAAAAAACACGAAAGGATCTCATAAAAATAGCTAGGTCTTACGAGGAATTTGAAAACAATATCAATGCAGGAATAATATCCATTGCTCAGACCATTGAAGGATCACATGCGCTGGGGAGAGACATGAGCGGTAATTCGGGGGGAAAATACCTAACCAACCTCGATAGGCTCTTTGAGCGAGGAATTTGCCTTATTACACTGGCGCATTATTTTCAAAATGATCTTTGTTTTCCAGTAGAAAGCATGCCTCCATGGGATAAGGCTAAACTTAAATTTAGGTGGCGATACAATCCGGAAAGCGATGACAAACCTCTGACTTCAATTGGCAGAAGCATTGTGGTAAGGATGCTGGAGAAAGGAATGATTGTTGATATTACTCATCTGACACCGTGTGCACGCAAGGAGGTATTCCTGATAAATGAAATGTTTAACCGCCCGATTGTGTTTTCTCATGCAGGAGTACAAGGTTTATTCAGTGGACCGAAAGAATTTGAGAATTTCAAATTCTACTGTGCAAGCGACGAAGAGATAGACAAAATTAAAAAATGCAACGGCGTAATTGGCCTCATTTTTATGCCATACTTTTTGACCGGCCGCGATACCCATATGCAGGAAGGCGGAAAACAAATGGCAAATGTTATAGATCATCTTATAGCAACAATTCAATATATTAAAGAAAAAACAAGTACATATAACAATATTGCTATTGGTTCAGATTTTGACAACTTTTACAATGCACCGGAAGATTTAAAAGATGCTTCTTTTTTTCCTGTTTTATTGGAACGGATTAAAAAAATACCTTTTATTAGAAAAGAGGAAGTAGACATGATAACTCACGAAAATGCTCTACGTGTTCTTCGGGAGGGTTGGAAAAAGTAAAAATATCAACTCAGTTATTAATATATTAGATTGTTAATAACAAAACCGGTCACAGCGAATAATTTTTCTTTTTAACTATTATTTGCTTTCTCAATGATTCTGATGCCTGATTCCCATTGTTGAATAAGAAATACATAATGCTCAATAGACTTGTTTTCCTATATTAAAAATCAAAAACTCTTGCTTTTTATTTAAAAAAATTCTACCTTGAAAAGCAAGTACTCTTTAGAAAAAGCGGATAATCTAATCGGAAAAGCTGTCAAATGCTTTAGTGTTTATAAAACAAATCTGGCTGACCAACGAACATCTATGGTAAAGTGAATTAAAAGGAAGACAATAAATCTGAAAATGACTAGATCAAGCTGAAGTTTTAATATACATTCCGATAATATTAGTTTTCTAAAATGCGATCACACCCTAAAAATTTATTTTGACAAATCCAATAGAATAATACCTTTTCTTTATGATAGATGTTTTTATAAGCTTCACATCCCGTGGCGGAACAGATATGGATTGGATTGTTTCTTTTAGCAAAAATCTTAAAAGGACGTATTTGGGAAATTATGGCAGGGATGAATTGGAAATATGGGACATGAGCAGGAATGGACCGGGAGTAAATTTTGAACAAGAAATCAGTTTAGCTCTGCAACAAACAATGCTACTTATATTGGTGTTGGAGCCGTCATTTAACAACAGTCCCCAGGTTTTTGATGAAATTGATAAATATACGAGATCGAGACAACCCGGAGAGCCGGTTCTTATTATAAAAGTAATTAAAAGAAGAGGCGATAAAGACAATATATTAAGAGGAATTGTAGACAGCAACCTGCTTGTATCTTATTTTTCAGAACTCAAGTCAAATAATATAGAAGAAGAATATAAGGAGGGGTCACCGGAGTATAATGAGGAAATAGAAAAAATAGTAAAAGAAATAAGAAAACATAAAGTTGAGTATAGAAGAAAAACAAATGCGCAAAAATTCGTGAATCGCCTTGAAGAATTGAAAAATATTCCTAAAATATATGTTGCTTTTGGAGATTCTAATTTAACTATAAGCAGATCAAAATTTATCAATGAATTAAATGGAACCATTAAACACAATAAAAATGAGGAAATACAGGAATATAGGGTTATTCCTGATGATTTTACCTTAACGCTCTTTGATTATGAGGCTTTGAGCGAGCTTTTGTGTGAAGAAAATTCTTACAGAGAAAAATGCATTGATGCAATGCTAAGCGATTGCAAACTCGTTATTGTTCCTTTTGAAAATGATAATATTTCTAACGCGGAAATATATCTGAAACAGCTAAAGTGCCAGTTACATCATATAAAAATTAAAGCATCAGATTCAGAAAAAAAATTACCTGTACATATATTGTTAAATATCCCTGAGGTACTTTATAAGGTTGATGAATTTAAGAATGAATTTAACAATCCAGCATACTCAGCTTATAATAATATTAAACTCGTAAAAAATCAAATCATTACTACTTTTATTGAAGCGTTAGTTGATGATTTGGTAACGAATCCCCTTCAACCACCTCATGAAGATTGTAAAATTTATATAATAGAGTATAATAACCCTAATGCCGGAACAATACCGGAGGATAAACTAAAACAGGAAGAGATTAACAGGGCAAACCTGTGGGAATATATTGCCAGTCGAAATTTTACGTTGATGCCTAAAATAGATTTTTATGATAATACCAGTCTTACAGAGGCAATCCAGCAGCATAAAGAGTGGCTGAGAATAAGCGACGGAATAATTATATACCGAGGAATACGGGAAGATCCTCAATGGTGCAGACAACAGCAGACTGAGACTTACAAGGCAATTTTAGAGCTGAAACGAGAGAAGCTGAAAGAAGATTTAGTAAGGGCTGTGTACATTGATCCTTTGCAGGAAAGCCGGCATAAAGGCTTATATTCCTTCTGCAACTATAATGTAATTGTCAATAATCCACCAGAACTTGATGAATTTTTATGCAGGGTTTGTCAACATTGATATCTTCAGTTTCAGACGAATCGGCTCTGAGAGATACTCAGGTGGATGAGTATTATACTGATATAAACCTTGACAATTTTGAAGCTGCCAATATTTCTATACAACAAAATCCATATCCGGGACTTCGTCCATTTAAGGCAACTGAGTCAATTGTTTTTTATGGACGGGAAGGAATATCTTCAGAACTCGTTACACGTTTGGCAGCATGCCGCTTTTTGGCAGTTTTAGGTTCATCCGGAACGGGGAAATCTTCATTAATCAGAGCGGGATTGCTGCCGGTTTTAGAAACACTGCCTGGAAAAAATGGTGAATGGAAAGTGGTCATCTGCCGCCCAGGCAAAAATCCTTTCGGAAATTTAGCCAGAGCTATTTTTTCTGCAAAAATAGCCAGGAAGTATAGTGAATTTGAGATATGGAAAATTCTGTCCAGCAGTTCGTATGGATACCAGGAATTATATAGTTTACTTAGTTTCCCCGATACATACAATACACTCATTGTTATTGATCAGTTCGAAGAATTATACCGGTATAGAAATAACTACGGAGTAAGTGGACGTAACGATGCGCTCTGAATATCTTGGAGATTGTGTTCAATTGCCACAGTTGGTAGATGCCATAAACAATGGTCAATATCTGGTTCCCCGACTGAAGCCAAGGCAGCTTATTGATGTAATAACAGAACCTGCTATATTTAACTGTGCTTCGGTTGAGGATGGATTTGCCTCTAAACTGATTGGAGAAATTGGCGACAGCATGGATCAGCTTCCTGTACTACAACATGTGCTTAGGAGGGCATATGAAGTAGCAGCAAAAAATAAAGACGGAATTACAGAACTTACATACAAAGACTATGAGCAGGTAGGGAAAATGGAGAGCGCTCTTGACAGGCATGCTAAAGAAGTGTACGATAGTTTGACTGCAAAACAGCAGGAATACTGCAAAATTTTGTTTCAAAGTATTACAGACAGAACAACAGATGGCAGAGGAATTCGAAGACCGTTAACTTTTTCAACATTACTTACTATATGTAAAGAAAAAGAAGGGGCTAACATAAGCGAAAACCAAATTCGTCATAATTTGGAAACTGTTATAAACTGCTTTAGGAAAGACACCGTCAATTTTCTTATGCCGCCTCCTCATGTTTCGTTGACAGACGATTTAGAGATTGACATTTCACATGAGAGCCTGATGCGTATATGGAAAGATTTGCAGTTATGGATAGAGGAAGAAGCAAAGGATGCTAGCATGTTAGAAGAACTGCTTGAGCGGGATAAGAAAGATTATATTAAAGGTGGCAAGCTGATCATTTATAAAGAATGGTTACAAAGAAAGAAGCCCGGGATAGCATGGGCAACATTATACAAAAAAACTGATGCAACGAATGATAATTATAACCAAAGATTTGATGACGCAATTTCCTTAATTGATAAAAGTAGAAAGAAACAAAATCAAGCGCGGTTAACATTATTTGGACTAATAGCAACAATCTTCCTTTTAAGTATTGGTGCAGCAGCTATAAATCACATAAAAAATACTGAATTGCAAACTAGCATTGATCTATTGAGAACAAAAGATTCGGTTTTGAAAATAACAAACGATACTATAGCTCTTCAAAGAGATAGATTAAGCAATCAGAACAATATAAAACAAGGTTTAATCGATTCATTAGAAAAAGCTAAAAGAATATTAGTAGAAGACAGTTTTACAATACATGTTAAGCTTGTTAAAAAGCAAAATGAATTAAGCAATACGATTAAACAATTGGAATTGGCTAAGCAGAAAGCTGATACAAATTTAAAATATCTAAATGAAGCATCCAAAGGTTTGGAACAGCAAGCAAAGTCTTTAAAATTGGCCAAAGATTCCGCTGAAGAGCTTAAAAATCTTGCATTAGCAATAAGACATTCTCAAAAGTCCCTTGCTATACCGGTTTTTGATGTAAAAAGAGAGGACATCAAGGCGCTGCTTGCATTGAAGGCTTATCAATTATATCAACAATCCGGTGAGGGGGAAATCAGAAGATTACAGCCCCAAGTTTATTCAGCTTTATATTATGCACTTAGAAATAAAATTGAAAACAATGCTTTTGATAAAGATACCTTTAATGTCGCATCTTATAAAAATGGCATGGACCGTTTAGCCTATGCAGTACTTGCCAGTTCTCAGGATAACAAAATCAATTATTTAACTGCAGAAGATAAAAATCTTTATTTATTTGATGTTGAAAGTAAAAAAACAAATATAATAAGCTATTTAGGTATAGGCAATAAAATTGTAGGTATAGAGGCAAGCCACGATGGAAAATGGATAGCCTTGAATTCACTCAGCAAAAAGCTCTTGTTAATTAATAATTATAGTCATCGGCGGGATACTTTCAACTTATCAGATATCGTTCGGGTCTCAAAATTTTCGATTGACAATGCTACACTTTATACTTACACCCAGGATAGTGTATTGACTACCATTACTTTAGCAAATAAAAACAAATCAAGTCAAAAAATTAAATTCAAAATAGAAGATATTGCTTTAAGCAATTCACATATTTATGGTTTAACTACAAATGGAAATGTAATTAGATGGAATAGAGGTAACGATGGACTTTTTAAGTCTGATACCATTTCTATTTCTAATAAAGAAAAAATATTTAGAGGGACCGCAATAAACTGCACGTATGACGATAGCTTGATAATATGGGGAAATGAAGGGGGACAGGTTTTTTATACAAATAATAAAATACAAAAAGCTCAATACCTTACCAGATTTAGCGGTCCTATTACAAATATCGCTTTTAATGACTCATTCAACTTGGTTGCAGTCGCAAGTTATGATAAAACAATTCAGGTCTTCAAACTTTCACAATTGCAGTCAGAAGTTCCAATTATTCTTGATAATAATGAGGGTCCAGTCACTTCTCTTTTCTTTCAAAAGGATAACACGGGTAAGGAAAAGTTAATTGCCATAATCAGTCCAGGGTTAATAAGGGCTTACCCAATGGATTTGGAAATGTTAGCATGTAAACTCTATCAATTTTATAAAGATAAACCACTCCCGGAGGATTGGAACAGGTATGTTGATGCAGCAGTAGAAAATAAGAAAGTAGAAATAAAATGCAAATGAAAAAGAGCTAGATGAAAGGAAATATAAAAAACTCCATTTTTTTATTATTGGTATTTATATTGAATAATTACCGTTGTCTGGCTCAGGTATCCTGTGAGGAAAATTTAAATTTTATAATCGAGACGTATAAGAATGGAGAATGGAGCAGTTGTAAAGATTCTGCACTTAAATTCATTAGAAGTTTTCAGTTTCAGGATGTAAACGTGCTTTCATCAAAATCAGTTAAAGGGCAAGAATATTCTTCGTATTGCAAAAACAATATTCCTCAGGTTTATTACTATCTGATAAAGTCATTCCTGAGGTTGTATGATCTTGATAGCGCAAGGTTCTACTATTTTGATGCTCTGAAAAAAGAGGTTGATATAGATTTTGATTCTACCGATAGTAGGATAATGAGCAATTTCGGTAAAGTAAAAATACATTCATACGGCTTATATATAGGGTCTGTGTCTACAGATTTTAAAGAACCTGAAATATATAATGAATTCAAAGTAGGGGCTTTATATGGAATCAATTCTAATTCATTCCTGGAGTTGTCTTATAATAAAAGAATTTTTAATCATAATTCCGGTCAGCGGGTGGGTATGTTTGGGAGAGCCTTAAAATATAATCCTGCCAGGTTTCCAAATTATGATTTTTCATTTAGTGGAAATGCACGATTTATTGACTTAGCGTTCTTACACAGATTTTTGGTTGTTCGAAGTAACCGAAATGATCTCTATTTTTCTCCCGGACTTTATGTTAATTACTATATAAACAGTTATGTCCATGGGTATAAAGTAATAGTAAATTATCCAACGGATACAAATATCATTGTTCCACCAAACCCTTCAAAGAGGTATGAAAAAATAGAGTCATCAACTATCAATATGGATCTAAAAAAGTTGTATTATGAACGTTTTAATGGTGGATTGTTCATAGGTTATGGAAGTATTACAAAATTGCCGAATCGGTGGGAGTTGCTTGCTGAATTAAGATATACTATCGGGAAAAATTATAGTTATGATTATGCGGAATTTCGGGATTATAAAGTAGGTGTAAATTATTTTACTATTATTATTGGAATTACCAGGAGGTATAACAGAATTAAGGTAAAAAATAATTCAGATAGTTTTTAAAAATTGAGTCTCAATCCAACAGTGAAGTAATATAAATGCCAGCTATTACCTGATATGCAAAAAGTAACTCAGCTAACTTTGCTTATGAAGCGTGTCGTTTAAGGGATGTATGTCGCAAAGGAGAAAAAATATTTTTCTCAAGTGAGATAACTCTTTCACCACAATAATTACCCAAAAAATTACGGTTTAATATTGTATCCCTTTGTAATACTATGGAAATCAGTAAAAATTTAAATACATTCCTTATACTTGTAAGCGGCGTTAGCTGGACACTTGCTTACATTCTTTTGATCAATCGCTCATTTCGTGATAAAATCTGCGGCATGCCTTTCTGGGCTCTTTCATTCAACTTAAGCTGGGAATTCATTTTTTCTTTTGTATTCAGCTTAAGAAAAGAAATTCAATTTGTTGTGAGATTGTGGTTATTGATTGATGTGTTAATCCTGGTATCCTATTTATTATATGGTAAAAAAGAATGGCCACAATATGTAAGTCGAAAATTCTTTTACCCTTACTCTGTTTTTGTTTTTATTGTCAGCTATTTATTTGTATACCTAATGTCATTTGAATTGAATGATTTAAGAGGAATGTACACCGCCTTTATTTCAAATTTGATGATGTCTTTACTTTTCATATCAATGCTTAATAACAGGAGGAGTATAGAGGGTCAATCTATTGGCATTGCATTTTTTAAAATGATTGGAACCCTTGCTCCAACTATTCTGTTGGGAATAGAATCAAATTTTGTTTTGTTTTTGGGGATTAGCTGTTTTGTTGTTGATGCAGCGTATTTAGCAATGCTGATTTCTTTTTATCGTAGATTAAATATTCATCCGCTGAGGAGGACACGATTATAACTGAAAAGTTTGCCTTACAAATAATTTATAATAAGAACGCAGGAATAGCTAATAAAAAGGAAACTCTTGATACTAAGACAAATTTTTTATACTCACTTTCTTCGGTTTTTGCCCGGTAATTTAATAAACCAATCAGGAAAGCAACATTCGCCAGACAAACAAAAAGTATATAACCGTATCTCACAAAATAAATACCAATTATAACAGAATAAAGAATGCAACTGATACTTAGTAAGATTGCTATAAAAAAAGATGTATGAATCGTGAACGATATCGGAAAAGATTTTTTGCCAATTGTTCGATCCGCTTCATAATCATGAATATCCAGTATAATTTCCCTTCCGAGAACATAGAGAAAAAAAGTAATGCCCGAATAACATGTTATTGTCCATTCAAAATTGTTTAGAGTAATTAAGATACCGAGACATGAACACACGGCCACTAATAAGTTTGCAATAATGCCATTTTTATTATTGATAAATGAATAGATAGATAAAACGAATAATAAAATAATATTAAGCAATTGTTGAAAAGGATAAAGAAAAATTGTTAATGTTAGAGAAAAGAAAAAAAGACAACACGATATAATAAGTACTTGTCTTCTACTCATTAAGCCTAAAGGTATAACATGTTCTGAACGCATTCGAGTATCCTTTAAATGATCATAATATTCGTTTATTGCAAAACCAAAGCAGGCAGTGAACATTGTTGTTAATCCTAAAACAAGCCCATTAGTAACATCATAATAACGGTGTATTGAAATTGTAGCCGTTATTATAAATGCAATTAGAGATGTTTTTATCCGAATTAACCGAAATATTTTTTTTAGGCAATAAAACCAGTTAAATTTCTTCACCTTGCAGTCTTCTTTACTATTGTTTTAATATCAATACTCTATAAAAATTAATCAAACGCATCCATATAGAATTCTCTTGAGAGCCACTTTTATTTGAAACTAAATCACTGTTAAGTTAAGATTTAATGGTCAAAATAGTTGGCAGAACCCCGTTGTAATTAAAGGCGGATAAGGCTTTAGTGGCGTTGAATGGGCAGTAATTTCATATCAATGTATAAATTTTCTATTTAGATATATTTATATAGTATAAGATTCGCCTTTCAAAAAAAAAGAATTCACCACAAGAAAATTCGTTAGAGGATGTTTTAGTATTTACAAATTGTTCGATAAGATAGATATCTTCTGCACTAATAACAGTTAAATAGTTGATTTCACAGGTGCATTGTATTATTTGCTTCAAGCATTTTCATTGGAATTGTTAGCACCCGCAATTATTTTTTGAGAAAAAGTAATAGATTCAGTGTTATTTTCTTTATTCTGATTTTCCTGAGATTTCTTTGCAGGAGGCCACTGAGTATGCTCAGCTCTTAGGATTGCTTCAACCCTGGTACTTGAATTGCAGGCAACTGTTCCTGATTACCAAATCCCATTTGTGTCCATTATACAAAAAGGAGAAACACCTTTCTCCATGTTTCAAGATCTTCACGAAAAGTATAACTGGGTTTTGGATGTAAGATCATATCCATCAGTTGACAGGCTTTTATACAATTTCAAAAGCTATATTCTTGATCCTGCATTGGAGATGGATAAACAAATAATAAGGAAGAAATCTGAACAGCTTAAAATAGTAGAATTAGATTAAAAAATGTTTTGCTCGGAATGACATTTTAGTGATTTGTAAAGTGTGTCCTTTGGTGGTTACAACACCAGCAGCGAACCTCCAAACTTCCCAAGTGAAACATTTTTACATCCTGTAGTCGTTTTAAAATTAAAATCTTATATTAAATTCATTGTAAAGATCGAAACAGAACAACGGCATTAATTTTAATTCAATTCTCTGTTGCTACTTGTTTAACAATAATCTTTTATGAAAAATCCCCGATATATTATTGCAATAATTGTTACTTTGTTTTTACAGTTCATTGCGAAAACAGTAATCAGAAAATGAATAACGAACAGAAAATAACAAAAGAACTGAGTATCATTGATTCATTATTACAAGATGAACACTATGCTGAAGAAATGGCCAAAGAACTGGATGCAGCTTATTATAAAGGAATGGATGAGATGCCTCAGCCTTTTTTGACTCCCGAAGAAGGCACATTGATGATCGAAAAAGACGTGAAGGAAGAAAAACTTGCCACAAGCATAGCCGGATTTTACGCATTGGAGTGTGGTGTAGGTTATTTATGCGACAACAGTGAGTTAACACCTCTTCAATTGAGTAAAAAAATTATCAGCAAACAGGCAGATGATGCAACTATTTTAATATTAAACCGCTTTGCAAACGCAACATGGAAAGCCGGACAGCCTTTCAGGGGCATTGAAAGAATAAAAAAATCAAACTTTCTTTCTGCCAATTCATTATCATTAGAACAAGCATTCAATGATGTTTACAAGCCTCTTGATGCGTTCGAAATAAAAAAAGTCGGGTGGACTGGACGATGTCTCCGCCAAATAAATACCTTAATATCAATACTTTCTAAAGAACGATTTGTATGAGGGTCACCTTTTGGTTCTCATGAATTTACAAAACAAATTTACGTCATTATGTTTTTGAAATTCAATTTGTAGAATAACACAAAAAGAAAAAATCAACAAGGG
>WNGF01016849.1_pt1 | contig 10729 bp, 6 predicted proteins | sample 5400641 | NCBI WGS metagenome assembly WNGF01 (sample SAMN13153371, study PRJNA577476) | soil metagenome | isolation source: 80 cm soil or saprolite under grassland replicate 2 | place: USA:California | collected 2016-06-15
TGAGTTGGAGCGAGCCGCCGAGCGTCACCGTCGAGTTCGCCGGCGCGATCGTGATCGCTTGTAAGCTCGGTGACGGAACGGTTGGTTCAACCGTTGGTGGGACAGTCGGCGGGACCGTGGGTGGCACTGTCGGCACGAGGGTAGGCCTTGGCGTCGCCGTTGCGGTAGCCGTCGGACGCGCGGTGGGTCTTGGCGTTGGCGTGCGCGTGGGAACTATGGTTGGCGTCTCGGTCGGCAGCGGCGGGAGCGTCGGGATTGCGCTCGGCACGGCCACCGTCGGGGTCTCGCTGGGAAGTGGCGGAATGGGCGCGGTCGGTGCGGGTCCTTCTGGGGTGGCGACTACCGCGGGTGACGCCTCCGGTTGAGGCGTCGGCACCGCCTCCGGCGTCGGCGCAACCTGCGGCGGCGGCGTCGCGGTCGGCGAAGGCACGACTGTTGGCCGCACGGTCGGACTGACGCCAGTAGCCGAGACGCTCGCTTCCGGAGTCTCCGCCGGCGGCGTGTCGGTCGGTGTCGGCGCTGGCGTTTCCGTCGGAGGCGCGGTTGGACTGGCCGCTGGCGTAGCAGTCGACGTTGGCGTACTGGTCGGTGGCGGAGCAGTCGGCGTGGGCGTCGGCACCGCTTGCGGCACGGCTGGGCCCGGTCCGCCGAACTCGGCGACCGCATGCAGGCCGCCATCACTGGTAAGCATCGACGCGGTGAACGATGCCGTCTTCTCCGACAGCAAGCCACTCTGCACGGATGCCCCATCAGCCGAGAGGCGCACCCCTGCCGGATCTATCGTGTCTGGTAGTCGCATGTTCACGGTCGCGAGCCAGATCGGCGCCAGCGGATCCGGTGGTTCGACCTGCCAGTCGATCTCGCTTCGCGTGTCCGAGATCGCGCGCACCGCGGCATTCAGGCGGTAGCTGATCGTGTACGTGCGAACCGCCGGACTCACTACCTCCGGGAACCACCAGCCCACCCAGTACTGCTCGTCCACCTCCCAACTCCGCGCATAGCGTGACGGCAGTGGCGTGGTGGGATCGATGGCATATATCAGGTCGCCTTCGCTGGCCGCGAGCCGCGTCAGGTCAGCCGCGGGCGAACCGATCTTGACCGCCAGGTGATCGAAACGCCCGGATGTGAATACGACACGGTGCGTCTCGACAACGTCGATCGAACCGTCGGGATTGATCGTGCCACGGATGTCGAGGGCTTCCCACGAGAGGCTTTGCGCAGCTCCCAGACCCGCCGCCGCGCGCCGCGCGGCGTACTCCTCGGTCCAGTTGTCGCAGCTGACCTGGGTACGACCCAGCGCACCAACCTGGCCCGCGGGCATCGGCGCGCCGGCCGCGGGTTGCAGCGTCTCGCGAAAGACGCCGATGCGCCGCCCATCGGTGCACGAGAGCGCCAGCTCGTGCGTTGCTTGTTCCTTGCGCGGCGTCAACGGCTGCCAGAAATCCCAGTCGACTACGAGCATTGGTGCGCGACTCGGCTGCAGCTCGAGCGCCCCGATCGCGGCCGGGCTCGCCAGTGCTATGGGCACCGCCGCGCCAGTGACCGCGACCAGCGGCAGGAACAGCAAGAGCAGCATCGCGAGCGCGCCCGCGCGCCCGCGCCAGGCCGATCCGCCGGTTTCCGCTAGTGTGGACCGTGTCCGGACCACCGCCAGGCCCAGCACGACGAGTACCGCCGCGAGCAACACGGCGATCGCCGCGGTCCCGATCCACGCCTGGCCAGTCGAGCGCACCAGCGCGGCCGCGGCGGGCGCAACCAGCACCCAGTAGCCGAAGACCAGGAACGCCACGTCGATCAACGCCCCGCCGATTCGACCAAAGGCGGTCTGTCGGCGTTGGTAGAAGTCCTCGCTCTCGGCGATCTGCGCACCCAACAGACCACGGTCCAGCCGCCCACCCAGCACGGCACGACCGCCGGCCTGGACCCGGCTGCGCAAACCAAGCAACAGCACCAGCAGCGCGATGCCGACGATCCACGCCACGGCGGTCGGCGCCCAGGCAGCGTTCACGAGAGCCTGGTCGAGGACCGGCAATGACAGCAATAGCGGTGCTCCGAGGAGCAGCCCGAGCAACACGCCGACGACGCCGGCGAGCACCTGCAGGCGCACGAGCAACACCGCCCAGATCACACACGCCGCGGCCGTCACGAGCACGGCCGCCCAGACCGGCGGCACGAGAAGCTGCAACTCCTCGACCAGTGGTGTGCGCAGGAGCGCGTAGCCGATCAGCAGATAGACCAGATCGAGTACAGCCGCACTGATCGTCGCCAGGCCACGGCGATCCGCGTTCACGTGCTGGGTCGAGACGTCGCCATGGGCGTCGGCGACCAGCCGATCCAGCGCCAAGCCCGCCGCCCTGCCGACCAGCTCGGCCATGGACCGTCGTCGCACCACCAGGAGAGCCACGACGCCCGCGCCCACTAGCAAGCGCAGCGCGTTCAACCAGCCCGTCGCGTCCCCCAACCCCAGGTCGATTGAGGACACCGCGGACGCAACTGCCCACGCCACCACCAGGACCGCGACCGCGGCGCCGATGCCGCCGCCGCGCACGATCGACACCAGAATCGCCAGCACCGCCACGGTGACCACACCCAGCGCACCCAGACTGAGCGCCCGCGCGATGCCCGGATCCACGGCGCTGTTGACCAGATCGAGCAGCGGTGTGACGAGCAGTCGATACAGCATCAGCAGGTACAGCAGATTGACCACGCCTTCGGCGGAACCAACCACCGCTTTGCGCAGGCCATCGAGCCGCTCCGGCCGGCCGGCCGCGCCCATTCGAGCCCGCTCGATCGCGTCGACCATCGCTCCGCCCGCGCGCGCCACCAGTCCGACGAGGTGCCAGCGAATGCCCGGCAGGAGCGCGCTGATGCCCAGCGCGAGCGCCACCTGAAATGGCCAGGCCAGGGGAATGCGGCCGGCCAGCAGCGCAGCGTCGGGCAAAACGCCCAGCAGGAGTGGCCCGAGCATCAGCAACAGGAGACTGCCGAGCACATTGGGCGCCATATCGGCGACGTTGGCCTTGGCCTCCATCGACATGCCGCGCGTCCGTTCGGCAGCCTCGGCCAGGCTTTGCCCGAACTCGGCGATGGTGGGGAAGCGGTCCCCCGGGTCTTTGGCGAGGCCCCGCAGCAGGATGTCTTCGACCGGGGAGGGCAAGCCGGGATTCACGTCGCGCGGACGCGGCGGCGAATCGTACATCTGGTGCCGCATGAGGTCCTGCGAGGTTGCGCCTGAGAACGGAAGCTGGCCAGTCAAGACTTCGAAGGCCATGATTGCCAGCGAGTACTGGTCGCTTCGCCCGTCGACGACATCGCCGCGGCACTGCTCGGGCGACATATAGGCGGGCGTGCCGGCGATTCGGCGCGCGGTCACGGGAGCCTCTGCCGGTTGAATGACCAGATGGACGACGTTCGCGTCGTGAGCAGTCTGCAGCGCGTCGGCGACGCCACGAATGAGCCGCGCGGCGCTAACCAGGTCGAGCCGGCCGCCCAGCGCGGTCATTCGGTCGCGCAAGGTGCCACCGGTCACGAGCCGCATGGCGATATAGACGGTGTCGCCCTCTTCGCCAAAGTAGTGCACGGTCAGGAGGTTGGGGTGGAACAGGTGCGAGAGCAGCCGGGCTTCCTGGTGGAAGCGGTCGCGCAGGTCGAGGTCAGCGGCCAGGCGAGGCGCCAGGACTTTGAGAGCCACGTCGGTCTCGAGTGAGCGCGAATACGCGCGATAGACGGTCGCCATCCCACCGCGGCCGAAGGCCTCGCCGACGACGTACTCGCCATCACGCAAGGCCCGTCCGACGAGTGATTCCTCCATACGGCTACGCGTCCGGCCGACGAACGAGCGTCGGGTCCTGGCTGCGGTCGTCGCGCGGCGACGCCACGGTCTCTTCGCTCGAGTGCGGCGACGCGACAGTCGCATCATCCGGGCGCGGCGACGCGACAGTCGCATCATCTGGGCGCGACGCACGGACAGTTGGATCGGCGTCCCGCCTCACCACGCCGCCGCCTCCGCTGCGCGATGGTTCGTGGGTCACAGCAACAGCCGGCGGCGCCGAGCCCGCGGTCGGAACCGCTACGTCCACTATGCGTAACACTGCCGCGTACACCATGGGTCGCGCGGTCTGATACACCCACACCAGCCCCACCAGCAGCAGCGCCAGACTACCCGCGGCCACACCCGCCTCGAACAAGGAGGCCGACCGTTCGCCGCCCAGCACCAGCGCCAGCGGACGACGCAGCACCGCTTGAGCCAACAACAGCTCGATCCCGGCGACGACCAGCCGCCACAACAACAGCGTTTGGCTGGGCGTAATGCTCGGCCCCCTGGCAGCGCCGAGTCGGGCGAGCCGCCGGCCAAGCGACGCTGCCTGCAGCTCTGCTTGCCACGACAGCAGGACGATCGCACAGACCGACAAGACCACAGCCAGCCCGAGCCAGACGACGGCTATCCACTGCGACGGCGCTGCGCCGAACAGCATCGGCAGCACGATCGTGCCCACGACCGCATAGGCAAGCGCTGTGGCGAGCATGGCGACGTACGAGTCCCACGCGAGTTTGTGCTGCTGCGTCAAATTGCCAGATTCCATTGAGTGAACGTGAGCGTGCGCCAAATTCGCGCTGATGTCCATCGCATCAAGGTTGTGCTCTGCACCGTCTTGTAGCCTGGAACGAAGCGCTGGCCCTAGCCTACGTGGCCTTACCGCTCGAGAATTGCCTCGATCTGCTCCGAGGAGGTCTCGAGCTCAGGCCGTGCACAACGAGAAAGCAGGTTGCCGTCGCTCAGGGACTGCTCATACGGTCGGCGTCGTAAGATCGCCCAGCACACAGGGGCGCTCAAGGCCTTCAGCAATCTGTATCTATATAGGGTGATGGAGTACATCCGGTCAGACCTGCTGTCTCGCGTGGAGCCCTACAGGCCCAAGCCCGAGCAGCATCGAGATTCGAGTAGGAAGAATGAGGTAAAGGAGTTCTCAGCTGCCGAGCTCGACGCACTGATGTCCTGCCATGACACCGCCACGTTTTTGGGCATCCGCGATTGAGCGATCGCTGCGCTGGTGCAGCCGTCCGCCACACCCGTTGAGCAGCACAAGACTACCTACGACTTCATCTATGCATACGGGAGTCCGCGACCGCACGCGGCCACGCACATCGACGACCGCACGTTCACCTTCGACGCCAATGGCAACGAAACCGGCTGGACGCACGATCTCAACGGCACGCGGCGTACGGTGGTCTGGGATGACGAGGATCGCATCCAGAGCATCTTCGACAACGGCCATGAGAATGCGTACAAGCACGACGATCAGGGTGAGCGGATCATCAAGCGCGGTCCGCAAGGTGAGACTGTCTACGTCAACCAGTACTTCACGATGCGCAACGGCGCTATCGGGACCAAGCACTTCTACGCTGGTCCAACGCGCGTCGCCTCCAAGCTGCTGAAGAAGAACGAATTCGAGAAAGACCAGTACTACTTCCACCCGGATCACCTGGGCAGCAGCAACTACATCACCGACCTGAATGGTGCGCTGTACGAGCACCTGGAATACTTCCCGTCGGGTGAGTCCTGGGTCTCAGAATCGAGCAATACTCAGCGCACTCCATACCTTTTCACCGGTAAGGAGTTCGACGAAGAGACAGATCTGTACTACTACGGAGCTCGGTACCACGACCCGCGCACGAACAAGTTCATGTCGACGGATCCACTGGTGAGTCGTCAGACGGAGTCCGTATTGACGCGCACCGCTCTACTGAATGTCTACGCTTACGCGGTCAACAACCCGCTGCGGTACAACGATCCGACCGGTCTAGAGCCGAATGCCGTTACCGACATCAAGGTGAAGTACGACAAGTTCACCGTGCCCGGTACGACGATGGAGCAGGCCGTCGAGTGGCTGAAGCAGAACCGGCCGGGCGAATGGGGCAATACCGGGGTCGAGATCGTACCCGATCCGAACGCTTTGCAGACGGACGCCAAGGGCAAGGTCGCAAAAGCAACCGTCAAGGTCGTGATTACCGTCACGATGCCGGAGTGGACGCCCCCGAAGACCGTCGGCCCCAAGGCCAAGGCTGAGGGGGAACGTGTGCGCAAGGCATTGCTGGAGCACGAAGGGGGACACGTCAAGATCGCTCAAAAAGAGGCGAAGGACGTGGCGTCTAAGCTGGTCGGCAAGACGGGCAAGCAAGCGCTAAATACGCTGACCAATATCTTCGACGAAAGCAAGCCCGGAACCATGAAGAAGGAAGGTGACGCATACGACACAAAGACCAAGCAGGGCGCCACCCAGGGCGTGAACGCCGACTACAACATCGAACGGGCGGAGATCGCCGAGCAGGCGGCCAAAGATAAACAGAAACAACAACAAACGGTACAGAAGAAGGGCCGCTAATCGCGCGTTCAACTGAGCGCCGCCTGCTGGTGGACTACCAGTGGGCGGCGCTCTTGCCGTTGCGTGGGTGACCGCGAGGTCGGGGCGCCGCGTAGCGGCCCTCAAGGCCTCGCTGTGCTAGTAGAGATGGAACACCTAGCACTTCGTGAGCGGGGCGCGAGGCATGAGAGGCGGGTGAGCGGGCATTGCTGTGTTCTGGCCATTTGTTGCCCCTCAGGGCAAGCTCAGCCGTACCGCGACCGCTGGGGGCCTGGCAAACCACCCAGCAGATGGATCACAATTGTGTCACGGTCGTGGTTCGGTTCGTGACGCCCGCGCACGAATCCTGCACCTGGGTAGTTTGAGACCCCAGGCAGAAATCGTATAGTCGGCGGCTCTTAACTCATGCAGCAGTCTGATTGGGTGCCTGACGAGGTCCTCCTCGATCGGCCAAACGTGGCCCGAATGTGGGATTACTTCCTGGGCGGCGGCCACAACTTTGCCATTGATCGTCAAGCCGCCGAGCAGGCGATAGGCCTGTACCCCGATCTGCCGCTGGTGGCGCAGGTCACACGCGCATTTCTTGGGCGCGCCGTTCGGTTCGCCCTGAGCCAGGGTGTGGACCAGTTCTTGGACATCGGCTCCGGCATCCCGACGGCGAATAGTGTCCACGAGATCGCCCAGCGGATCACCCCCGGCGCGCGCGTGGCCTACGTCGACATTGACCCTGTCGCTGTCGCGCATAGCAAGGCGATCCTCGGGGCGACTGCCAACACGATCGCCGTTCGGGCCGATGCGCGCCGACCGCACGAGATCGTTCAGCATCCCGAGGTGCGGGCCGCGCTCGATTGGGACCGACCGATCGCCGCGCTGGCGATCGCCTTGCTGCACTTCGTGCCCGACGACGAGGAAGCGGCCAGCATTCTCCGTGTAGTGCGCGATGCAATGCCGTCCGGCAGCTATTTCGCGCTAACGCATGCCACGGCCGACGCCGTTGACCGCGCCCGGGCGGATGAAGGCGAACAACTCTACAGTCGCACCAGCGCGCAGCTGCACTTCCGTACTCGTGAGCAGGTGGCGGGCCTGTTCGAGGGGTTTGAGCTGGTTGAGCCCGGCCTGGTGCTTTTACCGGTGTGGCGACCTGAGACCGATCACGACCTGCTGCTCGACCAACCCGAGCGCAGCGCCAACTACGCAGGCGTCGGCCGCAAGCTCTGATGCCTGCGCATCCGGCAGTGGAACGCGCTGCCCCTGGCGCCGCGCTTCGGTTCGAGCTCGCCGACCGCTGGCAGCGTGCCATCACGCAGACCGGGGCGGTCCCCTACAGCGCCGCCGAGATCCACGAGCGTCTGCTCGAGCTTGTCGACGTCGCTCTGAGTGTGGTCGAGGGTGACGAAGGTCGCGATGCGGCCCTCGGCCTCGGATCCGATCTTGTTCGCCTGGGCTTCCGCTCGCCGGAGGCGCTCGGCGCCACGATCGAGCTGTTCAGCACCACCTTGGGCGAGGGACGCGACCGGAGGGCAGGGACGGCCCTCGGCCGCCGCGACGCCATACTCATTGCCGCCGTGGCAGCAGGGTTCAATGCGGCCGTACGCCGTCAATTGCTCGACGAGCAGGAAGCCAGTCGAGCGGCCGTCATGGCTGAGAATCGTCGCGCCTGGGAGGCACTCAAGCGACAGGCGGCCCTGCTAGACCTCGCGCCGGATGCCATCATCGTTCGTCACGTGGGCACTAGCCAGGTCGCATTCTGGAACCACGGCGCCGAAGCACTGTACGGCTGGTCGCGGCATGAAGCCGTCGGCCAATCCTCGCACGAACTGCTGCAGACGCAGTCGGCAATTCCGGTCGACGAGCTCGAAGCGTCTTTGTTTCGCGAGGGCCACTGGCAAGGTGAGCTCGTCCACACCCGCCGTGATGGAAGCCGCCTCATTGTCTCCAGCCGTTGGGCGCCGCAGTTCGATGCCGATGGTCGCCCAGCGGCATGTCTGGAGATCAACACCGATATCACGGCGCGCAAAGAGATGGAGGCGGCGCTGCGCGAACGAGAGGCGACCCTCCAGCGGGCTCAGTCGGTGGCACACCTCGGTAGCTGGGAGTGGAATGTAGCTACGCACACCGTCTACTGGTCGCGTGAGACCTACCGTCTGCTTGGCTATACCGAGGGCCAGGTGAGGCCGTCCCGCGAGGCGCTCGACCGCGCGGTCCATCCGAACGACGCCGCGCGTGTGCAACAGGCACTCGACGACGCGCTCACGAGCAACAAGTCTTACACGTACGAGGTGCGGACGGCGGCTCTCGATGGCGTCGAGCGCATTCTTGCTTGTCAGAATGAGCTGGTGGACGATGCGGATGGTCGGCCCCTGAAGGTGGTGGGCACGGCGCTCGACGTTACCGAGCGCAAGCGCGCCGAGGCGGAGCGGCTCAAGCTGTCGGCCATGGAAGCAGCGCGAACGCAGGCCGAAGCCGCGCGACAACGCGTTGCGTTTCTCGCCGATGCCAGCCGTGTGCTGGCCTCGTCACTTGACTACGCGACGACCCTGCAGAACGTGACGGAAGTTGCCGTGCCTGGGCTGGCGGACATGTGCCTGCTGCACATGCTTGATGAGGACGGTGATTTCTGGCGTGCTGGCGCGACTGTTGACCCCCATAACGAGGCGACAGGCGAGCCCACGGAGGGCGAGCTGAAAAGTGTGCTGAAGTCCGGCGAGCCAGAGTACACACCATACAGGCTGCTCGTTCCGCTGGTCTCGCGCAGCGGCATCCGCCGCATCATGACCTTTTTGGCAGGTCCGCAACGGCGACCCTATTCCGAGCTCGACGTCGACCTGGCCACCGAGCTGGCTCGTCGATGCGATCTGGCCATCGAAAACGCGCAGCTGCACGCCGAGGCACAGCGTGCTGCGCGCTTACGTGACGAGTTCCTTTCTGTCGCGGCACACGAGCTGAAGACCCCCATGACCACGCTGCGCGGCTACGCGCAATGGCTGTTGCGCGAGCGCAAGGACGGACAGGAGATCGATCCCGCGCTGCTCAGCCGTGGCCTGCGTGCGATTGACGTTCAGTCGGCAAAGCTGGTCGATCTGACAGCCCAGCTACTTGATGTCTCGCGCATCGAGGCTGGCAAGCTCCGGTTGGAACGCAGTGAAGTCGACCTCGTCGGGCTCGTACGCGCCGCGATCGAAACTGGTCAGGCGGTGACGGAGAATCACACCCTGACGCTAGCCGCGCCACGGGTATGTCGCGCGATGGTAGATCCACTGCGCCTCGAACAGGTCGTCGGCAACCTGATTGACAACGCCATCAAGTACAGCCCACAAGGAGGACCCATCGACGTCGTGCTTGGTCCTGCTGGTCGCGGCAAAGTACGTCTGGTCGTGCGCGACCATGGGCTCGGTATCCCGCCCGACCGGCGCGACAACCTGTTCGACCGGTTCTACCAGGCGCATGGAGAGGGCCATTTTGGTGGTCTCGGCCTCGGGCTGTACATCAGCCGCCAGATCGTCGAACTTCACGGCGGTCGCATCGCAGCCGAATTTCCGCCCGACGGCGGCACCCGCTTCAACGTCATCCTGCCAACGAAAGTGGGGGCGACTCGACGCGCCTAGGACCGGTGGCGCGTGTGCTCAGCCACGACACGCAGCAGATCGTCAAGATCGAACGGCTTTCCGAGGAATCCCTCGGCATTGATCTGAGCGGCTCGATCCGCGGCGTCTTGCGCTGCCGTGAGGACCACGATTGGGGCGTGAGGCCCTAAAGCAGCGCGATAGGCACGTGCAAAGCTCCAGCCGTCCATGACTGGCATGCGCATGTCGAGCAGAATCAGATCGACTGGCTCTCGATGAATCTCCTCGAGCGCCCGCGCGCCGTTTGCCGCGGTGCTGACACGGTAGCCCTGGCTGTCCAGGACCATCGACACGAACTCGCGGATCTCAGGTTCATCCTCGACCACCAAGACCCGCCCAGGCGTCCGGTCCGGCACACCAGCTCCTAGTCAGACATTCTGGCGGATTCGCCTGGTTGTTTGCCCAGGCGTGGCTCTGCTTGACGGCTCACAAACGACATCGCCACCCAGGCAAATCGCCGCACCTGCCAGTTCGCCTGACGCGACCCAAAGGTCCGTCGAGCAACGACCTGTCCCTGACGCCTACCTGCAGTTGATCCAGCATAACTGTATCGGACCAGAAACGGCGCGATGTTTTGGAGCACACAATGAGGTAGCCGGTGCCAGGGCGCGAGAGATCCAGCCAGGTCCCCCCGGTGGGTGCGACACTAGGTGGACACTCGCCTGGTCATCTGACCACGCGGTAGGCGACGGCTCGCAGCCGGGGCCGGTGCTCTTCGAATCGTTCTGCCAGCCAGTCGCGCGC
>WNGF01010097.1_pt1 | contig 10727 bp, 9 predicted proteins | sample 5400641 | NCBI WGS metagenome assembly WNGF01 (sample SAMN13153371, study PRJNA577476) | soil metagenome | isolation source: 80 cm soil or saprolite under grassland replicate 2 | place: USA:California | collected 2016-06-15
CTTTTACCTTTTTCCTTCTTACTTTTGCCCTTATGAAGGCCCGCATTTGGAGAGTCGCACGATATTCGCTGCCTTATGGCCAGCGCACACTCGTCATGGGCGTGCTCAATGTTACGCCTGACAGTTTCAGCGACGGCGGACAGTTCTTTTCATTCGATCGCGCACTGGCTCACGCTGAACAAATGATCGCAGAAGGTGCTGACGTCATCGATATCGGCGGCGAATCGACGCGGCCTGGCTCTGAGTTCGTCACCGAAGCGGAAGAACTGCGTCGCGTGATTCCAGTGATTGAACGACTAGCTGCGAAATCATCTGTGCCGATCTCGATCGACACCACAAAATCTTCTGTCGCGCGGGCGGCGCTCGACGCCGGAGCGGGGATTGTCAACGACATCTCCGGATTGCGATTCGATCTCGCGATCGCGGATGAAGTTGCGAGGTCTAAAGCGGGATTGGTGCTGATGCATTCGCGCGGATCTCCGAAAACGATGCAAAAGTTGCCGCCGGTTGCGGACATCATGAGCGAAGTGATTAGCAGCGTGCGTGAGAGTCTTGCCGTCGCAGCCGAGCGCGGAGTCGCTTGCGAGGCGATCGCGATCGACCCGGGAATCGGCTTTGGCAAGACTGGCGAACAGAACGTCGAGATCATTGCGAAGCTCGATCAACTTGCGGGCGAATTCGCAGACTTTCCGATCCTGATAGGCGCGTCTCGCAAATCCTTCATCGGAAAACTCCTGGACGGCGCGCCTGCGGACGAACGCTTGCACGGAACAATCGCGAGCGTCGCTGCTTCAGTTCTTAACGGCGCAGATATCGTGCGGGTTCATGACGTGAAGGCGGTGGTCGAGGCGGTGCGAGTTGCCGACGCAATCAAGAGAGTAAGTTCCGCCGCCGCGCAAGGATAAATGCAAACCGAGAACTCTGGTCATTTTGATGTTGGGGGAGTATGCTTTGGCTCTCTCCTGATTGATGATGATCGGATTGAATCCATCTTCGGAAAGAAGGTCCACCGTGAAAAGTCCATCGCTCATGTGCCGGGTAATCACAGCGATTGCGCTGTGCACTGGTTTGGCGGCGGTTGCTCAGGCTCAGAATCGGGAGAAATTTGGTATTTCGGCCAAGGCCGGCGGAGTCAACTACGTTAGTGGCCGAGTAACGGTCAGACGAACAGGCCAGGCGGAGCAGCTTCTTACTGATCAGGATAATTTAACTTCGGGCGACATCGTCAGTACCGCGGTCGGGGCTCGGATCGAAGCCTTGCTCAACCCGGGTTCTTACTTGCGCACGGCCGAAAACAGCGAGTTCGAACTCATTGACAATTCGCTTAACAATTTGCAGGTGAAGCTGATTAGAGGAAGCGTGATCGTCGAGGCTACAGGCGCCGACGACACACAGTTGCGAATTGGCATTGTGACCGATCGAGGCCGTTTTGTGATTGTTCGGAGAGGCCTTTATCGAATCAATGTCCAACCCGGTTTTAGTGAGCTATTGGTACAAAAAGGTCGCGTACTGACCAACGACAGTCCAGCCAGCATCATCAAGGGCGGCAGCAAAGTGGTATTCACCAACAACCCGTTTCTTACTTCGAAGTTGACCAGGAAGGACCTCGACGACTTTGACGCTTGGAGCAAGCAACGAGCCGAGACTCTGGCCCGCGCCAACCAAAAACTTTCGACCCGCGTTGTCAATGGCTATCTTGCCAGTTTCAATTATTTCGATTGGGCTTTTTCCGCCGCGAATTCTCGTGGTCTTTGGGCGTTCAGCCCATTCTCGCATTGCTTTACTTTCATGCCTTTCTACTACGGATGGAGTTCCCCGTATGGGCACTATTACGGCCATTACTGGGGAATATACGATAACTTCCCTGGTGGATGGAGCGGCAGCCGGACTAACAGCGGATCTGTGATCCTCAGTAACCCCCCGCCGCGTGGATCATCGGGCGGTTCATCCAGCGGTCCCAGCAATCCTCCGCCGCCGGTGTTCAGCGCGCCATCGTCTCCGCGACAGTCGCAACCGCCGCCGCGTGATCCAGATTCGAGAGGGCGCGAGCCGCGCAGGCCCGATTCGCACCGCTGAGTCTCGGTTTGGTATCACTCAAAACCAGATCTTACTCGCGTAGCTGTCCGGATCGGCGACGCAGAAGTAGGCCAAGCTGGGAGCAAACTCAGCTTTGCGCAAAACCTTGCCGGCCAGTTCGCCAACTTCTCTGCTTTCTCGATGTCCTTGGGTCCAACGACAAGACGCCCCGGTCTTCGTTGCTCCGCGTTCTGTAGTTCGTATCAGAATCCACCTTCGTCCGCCGACGGTCCGTAGATCGACGGCACCGGCACATCAAGCAAACGCAAATAGACGCCGAGCTGCGCGCGATGGTGAATCATGTGGCTCATGACAAAGCTGCGCATCACGGCCGCGCGGGGCATGGCGAAAATCTTTTTGCCGCCGCTAAGTAGCGACCAATCCTGTCCCCAGCTTTCATTACTTGCCTTAAGAAGCGCGGCCCGGCCCTCCGCAACGTTCTTGTCGAATGCTTCGAGCAAAGCGGCCCGCGATTTTGCCTGCTCGAGACGAAAAGGCGGCGCGCCCGGCGGCGCAAGATCTAATTCGTCCTGCGTGAAAGTGTTTACCGTCCAGCTGGGAATATTCGCCAGGTGTGTCGCCAGGCCGCCGAGCGAGGTGGATTTCTCGTGCGGCTTCCAATCGAACTTGTCCTCAGGGACCCGTTCGAGAGTCTTGCGCATATTCCCCATCTCGTGGTCAAACTCACCAATGATCATATCGCTCATGCCCATCTTTGTTTCTCCTTGGACAAAAACTTCTCAAGAGTTAATAACATTTCGGGATTGGATTTCGCCCTGCGAATCAAAACACTTGCGATGAATTACTTACACTCGTAACATTCTGAATCAAACAAAGAATCTGTCAACGTCCTGAAGGGAGATTTATGAAAAGCGTTACCGAGTTGATTCAGCAAGTGCTGTGTGTACTGATATTGGTGGTCTCTGCCGGCGCCGCGATTACGGCGCAGGCGCAAGCAAAAAATCAGAAGAAACTTGCCGGTGCTGCGAAGGAGGCGCAGAAAGCATCTGATGTCTTCACGGAGATTATGAACGTGCCCGAGAAAGCAATTCCTCAGGGCTTGCTTGATAAGGCCGAAGCGATTGCCGTCTTCCCGAACGTGATCAAAGCAGGTTTCATCGTCGGCGGCCGCGGCGGTCACGGGGTGATCAGCAAGCGGACCAGAAGCGGTTGGAGCGCGCCGGCTTTTTTTAATCTTGGCGGTGGCAGCATAGGTCTGCAAATTGGCGCTTCCTCTACAGACTTTGTCCTGCTGTTCATGAATGACAGCGCTCTCGGGGGCTTATTGAAAGACAAGTTTGAAATCGGCGGCGAGAGCAGCGCCGCCGCCGGTCCTGTCGGCCGATCCGCGAGCGCGACTACTGACGCGCAGTTGAAGGCGCAGATTCTTTCTTATTCGAGAAGTCGCGGCGCCTTCGCGGGCCTGGAAATCAAGGGCGTCGTAATCAGCGCTGACAACGATGACAACGTTGCGGTCTATGGCAGGAAGGCTGTCGACATTCTTGCTCCTGGCAGCGCGTGGACGATCGGCCGGATGCCGGCGGGCGTCCGCATCTTTCCCCAGACGCTGGCGCGATATTCCGGGAGGCGTTAAGATTCTTTGAAATTCATCAATTAAGCGTGAGGAGAAAACATGAAGGGCTTTACCAAAACGTCAGTGTTGACTTTACTTGGTTTGATTCTAATGTTGGGTGCTTGCTTGACGTCGCCCGCGCAACAGAATCGGGACCGCAATACGAAAAAAGTTTCGGAAGCAGCTAAGCAATCAGCGAAAGCGGCGCGGGTGTTTGATGAGATTATGGGGACGCGCGAAAAATCAATTCCGCAGGACCTCCTCGACAAAGCTGAAGCCGTGGCCGTCTTTCCCAGTGTGTTCAAGGCGGGTTTCATCGTGGGCGGCCGTGGCGGCAGTGGCGTGATTAGCCGCCGGGTCGCGGGAGGATGGGGCGCACCCGCGTTTTTCGATCTGGGTGGCGGCAGTGTTGGCTTGCAGATCGGCGCGTCTTCGACCGATTACATTTTGCTCTTCATGAACGAGAATGCGGTCGAGAGCTTGTTGAGCGACAAATTCGAAATCGGTGGCGAAGGTAGCGCCGCCGCCGGACCTGTCGGCCGATCAGCCAGCGCCTCAACCGATGTGAAATTGAATGCGCAGATACTTTCTTATTCGCGCAGTCGCGGCGCATTCGCCGGTTTGGAATTGAAAGGTGTGGTCATCAAACCCGATAACGAAGACAACCTTCAAGTGTACGGCATGAACGCGCGCGACATCCTGACCGGCGCAAATAAAATCTCGATGGACAAAATGCCCGAAGGCGTGCGCGTGTTTCCAGAGACGCTCGCGAGGTATTCCCGACGGAAATAACCAGCTGACTGGCCTGTAACTGGTAACTACTGTTTCAAGATGGCAACTTCGAAGTGCATTCCGTCCGGCTTCTGACCAAAATGGCCACCCCAGTAGAAGCCGTTATCATTTGCAATCGTTGCTAACTCACGAACGCAACCTTTCTTGCCGAGGAGAGGCGGACGCGTCCCACGAGGATTAAGCGATGCGTTGATGTCAAATGCAGTTCCGAACGCGTGATTACTCAAAACGGTTCGACTGCCGCGAACGAATCGAGGAACGAAGGAGCCATCCCAGGTCAGGATACGATCCAATAACCCAGCGTCGCCCCAGGCTTTCCAAAGGCCGATTAGTTGCTCTGCTGCCTTCTTATGGAATCTCGCGCCGCCATCGTGTGGCGCACCCTGCACTCCGACCAGTTGCAGCAACTGCACCCGGACGATGCTGTCTGCCTCCCAGTTTCCCTTAATGCGTATGTTTTCAGGATTACTTGGAACCGGATCAGAAGCAAACTCAAATCTACCAAAAACGTTTTGCCGTTCCGGGGTTGAAATCAAAGGATTGAAGTTTGGCGGCGGTGGAAAATTCGATCCGCTGTTGGCTGGAGCGTCGGAATTGTCCAGCGGATCGAAGCCCAGGGTCATGGCACATCCCAGAGTCTCAGAGCCTACCCGGCCATCGATGTCCAGGTGATTATCAGTTTGAAAAGCGCGGGTGGCGTTATAGGTGTCATCGTTGAAATTCCCGTTAACCTCCAGTTGATGATTTTGGCCTACCAGGAAAAACTGCCACCGCCCGACGTCATCGCCGGTCATTCCTTTTCTCAGGACTCTCATTTGCTGCTCCTCTCAAATCAGGTAATCAAATAATTCCCAATGTTGTGAATGCGGTCGCGAAATCATCGCGCCCAACTCGCTCCCCTTCTGCGATCATGGTTGAAATGAACCACGTTTATCAGAAGCAAGCCCGTTGGCAACCGCTTGTCGGATTCGGTTTGCCCGATTATTGGAATCGGTCATGCTCGTGCCATTTCGGATGTTGATGTACTTATTCAACAGGCTCTCTTCGTCCTGGTCATTCCACGTGGACGGATCACTTTTTCCGGTTGCGGCGATGAACTGATTTACCGCGTTGGCAAGCGTCCCGGGAATATGTCCCGGCCGGTTCACATGTTCGTCGAGGATTAAAGCCACGCCGAATTCTGAATTAACAAAGTCGGCGATAAAGAGATTCCGAATTTTGTGATTTGGGTCGCGATAGAACAGATCAATGCGACTTGCAGCGTACTCAACTTCCACCTGGCGCATCGCCTCATCCTGTCCGGCGCGAAAGAATCGAAAAGCCATTTCCAGCGTTCGCATCTTCTGCTGTTTGTCCGCCGCCGATTTGATTGCCGCGCCGTTTAACGAGAAGAACCCGGTCGGCGGCTGGCCGGCGGGACTGTTTACCGACGCGATATCGAGTCCGAACTGGCCCAACAGTTGATCGAAGGCCGCTGCGTTCGTTTGCTTGAGAAGGTTAGCCATCGCCGGCAGTTCTCCGCCCCCATCTCCGGCGCCGACCGTCCATTGAAAGCAGCCAAAGGTAAGAAAGGCATTGTCATAAGTATTAATCGCCTCGAGCTTGCCTTCGTTTACCGACACGGCCGACATTACCCGCAGGCGCGACAGCGCGAGACTGGGAAAAGCGCCGGGATTAGCGCCCACAAAATCACCAATCGAAGTGCTTCCGTTATTGAAGATGCCCAACTTGAATTTCTTTCCAAAGACCGTGCCGTCAGGAGCGACCGCGTTGTTACCTTCGAAATGAAAATTGCCGTTTGCCATTGCGTGTCTTCCCGGCGTGTCTCCAGTGCGGGTGTTCCGGGTGTATCCTCCAGATGCTTAGCGTTTGAAAGAGCTTTGCAGCGACTTACGAACTTTGCGCCAACTGATGAAATTGCACCGACGAAGTCGACTTGTCCGGCGGCGCTTACTGTTAGAAAGTCACCTGCTCTCAATAATTTCGACCATCGTACCCTGCGGCAGCGGCGTGATCACAGCGCCGCGGAAGTCGCGCGAAGATTTAAGCCCTGAGGTATTACCGTGCCTGTTTGCGCCATAGCTTTTCTCGAAAGGATCCGTTCGTCAAGCCTTATTTTCAGAAGTAGGCGGCGACTTGATTGACAAACCTTCACCGCCGGCTGACGTTTACTTCTTTGGTTCGAGAAAGAACGCTATTGGACCATCGCCAGAATCTTCTTAATGGCCAGAAACTTATCAACATCGAATGTGATCCCAAAGTTTCCCCTGACGTTCTTCTCTCTGTTTTGTTCGGTCGCGTTCGCATATGTCAAAGATAGCGGGACGCTAAACCCCTTGGCGACCGGGACCTCCAACTTGAACTGCACGATGGCAAGATCGGCCTTCTTTTTAGGGATACCTTTATTTTCCTGAAGCCTTTGGTATCGAGCCGTCAGCGAATAGGTCATAGGACTGAGGTCCAACTCGGTAGTTTTGAACGGGCTGTCGCGATGACCTTCAAAACTCAATGTAGTGACGAAGTCGCGAAATGTCTTCTGATTCATCGCGGGATCCGGTCGATGATAGAACGAGGGCCCGGTATTGAAAGTGAACTTGACAGGCGTATCACCCAGATATCGTTGATACAGGAAGTTGAAGGTTCCAAATTCCGTGCCCGTCGTCGGCCGGTTATTGGTAAAGGAAAGTGACGCCTCCGGCTTTCGTTCAAAGTCCTTCATCATCTGGTCGTACAGCTCTCTTGCTTCACCAACGCGCTTGCGCGCGGCGATCAATGAAGGCAGTACGGTAGCCACAATGTGATCCGCAGTTAACTTGTCCACTTTGATTCTGCCGGAACCATCCGCCTTGACTTCATCGAATACTCTGGTCTTCAACGCACAAAGAATGATCGAAGCTATCTTCGCCTTAGCGGTTTTTTTTGCTTCGATCTGCTGGTCTGCGCTGAGAGCGCCCAGGTTCGCGCGGGTTGCCGTAAGCACATTTTGCACGTCGGTCGCGACGGCGATGCTTATGGTGTTGCGATACTCCTGAAGATCCATATTCGGTCCGAAGAGCGACTGAATGCCGCCGCTTAGCGTGTTCAAGTAGTTTTGAATAGCCGGTTTGATAAGCGTATTCCATTCATCATCAAACTCCCGTGTATTGGGACCCCGCTCCGGAGTCAGTCTGAGTTTGGCTGAATACTGAGACAAATTCTTTCTTCTGACATTCAGGAGCCCAGTGTTCTTGTCGCTAATGTTAAAGCTGGCCGATAAACCCAGGCGCTTAAGATAACCGTATTGCCGGTTGGCGGCCGCAGTATCGTCCTGGCTGGGAACGAAAAAGGCATAGGGCGTAGTGCTAAGGGTGAGGGTCGTCGTGCTTGTTTGCTGTTGAATCGCTCCATGCTCGATTGCAAACCCAAGCAAATCGGACCAGCCTGGTTTTTCGATCGCGCTGGTGGATCCACCCGAAGCGGCTGTGGTGCCCAGCTGTTTATCCGTTCGAGTTGTCTGGCCAATGTAGATGTAGGCTTTCAGGGCGCTAACCTTAACAGCTTCACTTCTTGTGAGGGCGTCAGTCACGGCAAAGAAAATGGCCCTTTGGTTGATGTTGCCGATCCTGCTAACGTCATTGCGCTCGACAATATCGCTGGCGACTTTGTCGACATCCGACTTGATAACCTCCGGAACATCCGGATAGGTGCAATCGGCGGGTGCTGCCCCGCCATGAGCAGCCAGGCCTGTTTCGGATCGTTCCGCGGGGGCGTTTGAAGTAATCTCTGCCTGTTCGGTCTTTGGTTGAGCGATCATGACTCGGACGTTGGCGGTTTGAGTATTGTCAGCCGGCAGGCTGATTTGACCGATTAAGGTTTCAAGAGTGGCCAGGTCAGCTTCTTTAGACGCGATTGTGGCGGCAATCACTTCCTTTTCTGCAGGCGAAAGCGAAACCCGCGACTGATATTTTTGTAAATCTGCAATTCCTTTTCTCAAAGCAGCCCACAGTTCCTGACGTCGTTGTCTCAGGAAGTCACGATTGATCTTTCTGACTTCGGCCGGCGTAGTTGGATCGCGGTCCACGGCTTCCATTTCGGCGATCCGTTGCTTTAACTGAGCGACCGGATCCTGCTGCGCCAATCCCAGAGTGCAAAGGATAAAAACCAGGGCCGTCGCGGTGAGTTGTCGACGTAATCTTGGCATTTCAAGTCTCCTCTTAGTCGATACACATCGAAGAAATGCGTGGAATCGTTCTCAGCAATCGGCGCGAACATCGAACGCGAGATCGATCAGTTTTATTTGGTCATCCGCAAAAACAGTCGGGCCCGGCAAATTGTTTCCGCCTCGTGAGCCCGACAAAGCCAATTCAAATCTCGTGTTATTGGTGACATTGCCCGAAAAATCACACTGGTATTCAACTGTTTCCGTGCTGCCCAGCGGCTGGGACACCGTGAACCTGAAGGTTGGGGTGTCTGGAACATTTGGATCGGGCTGCAGCGCGTGGCCGTTCTGACCGGTGGTATCCGCGAGCGAAATAGTGATCATGTTCGGATCAGCACCGGCTAAAGGAGTGAAGACCATTGTAATCTCTTCACCGGGGCACACGTGAAAAACGTTCTTGGTGGGGGGAATTGGCTTCATGACATCACTCCTCTTGATTGGCAAAGAGTTAAGCGCGAAAGCCCGGACAGACTTTCGTGATCTTCTCCGTAGATTCACTACTCCATAAAAAGGGCTTCGGTGCCACCTACATCTCCCTCAATCCTTCGACTTCTCCTCAGGACTCTTCTCCTTAGGTTTCACGGTCGAGCGAACGACGATGAACTTGTTCAGCAGGTCGAACCAGAAGGGGGCGCCAAGCGATACCGCCAGGCCCGTAAGTAACCAGCCCAGAAAATGCATTCGAATTTGCAAGTACCAATCGCCCCAAAAACTGCCTTCCCAGAAATGCAATCCCGGCCAGACGGATTTCGGGTCATTAGCTGTGTCCCATCCAATTGGCAAACCTAATGCTTCTATCGCACACTGGCTCTTCTTCAGCTTGCAACTCGGCGAGTCTTCGTTGCCTTCGCACTCCTTTGCCGAACATGAATCAGGCGGCGGCGTGGCAGACTCTGAAGCCGCCGGGTTAGGCGTAGGCGACATCGCTGGCGTAGCTGTCTGCGTTGCCGCCGTAGCGGGCGATTGCGTACCAGCCGGCGTTGGCGTCGCAGACGGTGGTACAGGTTTCAAAGCACTCGGCTTGGGAGAAGTCGTTGGAACGGAAGGCGTCGCAGGCGTCTGAGACTTTGCCGGGCTTGGCGTTGGACTGGCTACGGCATTTGCCTTGGCATAGGCATCGGCGGCGGCAACCATGGATTCGCGCAAAGATCGGTCGGACGAAAGCCTTTTTGCAATAGTAATCGAGTCGGCATTAACCGCGATGGTAATGAGCACGCCGATTATCAAAACGATGATCTGTGAACGCCGCTTGTACCACCCCGAAACTCGGTCCATCGAGCTGTTGTACCAATCCTCGATGTTCTGTCGCGCCTTTGTTACATCATTTCCGGCAGCGTCAACCAGAGCTATCAAAGCTTGCCGCACCTGAGCGTTCGGCAGGTTTTGCAGCGTATTGCGAAGCGCATCCAGCGGATTAGGTGCCGGCGCGGGCGGAGGAGCGGGAGCAATTCCGGGAGCCGGTGAGACGTTAACCACAACCGGAGGAACGGTACCCTCATTTGCAGGCGCGACGGCGCCGCTGGTACCAGATTTCACTGCTGCGGCGCCGGCTTGTCCGGGCAGCACCACATCCATCAACGCCAAAGCAAAATTGCGCGCGGGAATATAGGAAGGAAGGTTTACGCGACCCAGGAGGCGATTGCCGAATCCCACTACCCCGCGATTGTATTGTCCCTCGAACAGTGCGCTTACCAGGTGGTGCGAATAGATCTGCGTTACCAGACCGTTTCCCTGAGGGTCATTAAGCAGCTCTCTCAGTCCTCGCTCGAGATCCGCCGCACGGTTCTTTAGCCACAACTCAATGACTTCATTTCCTGCCGAGCACATCAGACTAAGCAGCAAGTACACGAAGATCATCCCGATAGCGACATCAAGAATCTGAGTATTGAACATAATGTTCTCCTGACTTCGTGAAGCACTGCCAGGCGGCGGGCAAGCCCCACTGGCAAGAAGCTTGAGTTAGTGCTTTTCGACTCGGAGATCCTGCCTGGAAAAACTGAGATTCTCCGTGAGAAAAGGCGGCGTCGCTACCGGTGAAAAGAATTAAGAGGAAGCGAAGTCGCAGTTGGTTAAGAGGAACGCACGCCG
>WNGF01012940.1_pt1 | contig 10727 bp, 9 predicted proteins | sample 5400641 | NCBI WGS metagenome assembly WNGF01 (sample SAMN13153371, study PRJNA577476) | soil metagenome | isolation source: 80 cm soil or saprolite under grassland replicate 2 | place: USA:California | collected 2016-06-15
GAAGGAGCACCCCGGCAAGGTGAAGGAAGTCTGGGTCCGGATCGTCTCGCAGATCGGGAAGCCGATCGACGAGCCGCAGGCGGCCACGGCGCAGATCATCCCAGAGAAGGGGACGAAGATCGGCTCGCTCCAGAAGGACGCGGAGTCCCTGATCGACGAGGAGCTCTCAAAGATCTACAAGCTTACGGACCGGATCGTCGCGGGCAAGGCGCGCTGCTTCTGAACTAGCCGACCGCGGAAAGGTACCGAGCTCACGAACAAGAACGGAAACCATATTCGCTCAGACGCCCTCTTCAAGCAGACGAGAAGTGCAGGGTCCACCTAATGGCCTACTCTTTGCCAAACTGGTACAAAGAAAAGCGGCTCGAATTTGAAGGCCATTTTTCATCGATTTGCGACGAGCGGCACAGAATTGCGAAGAAGGGAAGCGTCTCGACCTCTCCCTCGGGGAGGTTCGGGTTGGAAATCGCAGTCTACTCCACCGGAACCGACGCCTCGATCCCGTCCTGGGAGTACAGCCGTGGACTGGTTCGACGAACGAGCGATGGTGTCGTGCTGGCGGACATCAAACGGAACTTCGGCCACTTCCCTTTCGCTTGGGCGAAACAGGAGGAGCGAGAATATTTGATTTGCGGCGAAGACTACCAGGGGTACGCCGTCATCGATCCCGCTGAGGGACGGACCAACGTGTATGTGCCCGACGAGGCCATAAAGGGGTCTGGGTTCTGTTGGGCAGAAATCCAGCCCTCCCCCAACGGACGTTGTCTCCTTGTGGACGGTTGTTATTGGGCTGCAGATTACGAACTTCGCCTCTACGACTTCTCCACCCCTTTGGACCTCCCTCTGCAAAAGCTCGCATCCCTGAGCTACCTCTTCGGTGATCCCTACAGGGATTCAATCCAACTCAATGGCCGATGGACTGACGACACGCACGTTGAGCTTACCGCAGAGGTCGTGAAGGATGGAAGCAAAGCAAGCGAGAAGTCCACAAGGATTTGGCCGCTTCAGGAAATTCTTGGAAGGGTTTCCAGAGCGTAATTCCTGGGTTGCGGTCGGACGTGGATGTGACCGTTAGGACGCAGAATGTTTTTATCGCATCCTCCGTTCCGTAGCCGTCATGGACGAGGACGCCGCGTTCATCGAGGAGCAGGTGGACCGCCACCACGCCTGGTTCTCGAAATGCCTGCCGATGATCGCGTCGGAGAACATCATCAGCCCGATGGCGCGGGAGATGCTCCTCACCGACTTCGGGGACCGCTACGCCGAAGGATTGCCGCACGAGCGCTACTACCAGGGCAACCTCTACGTCGACGAGGTCGAGGATCGCGTCGTCGCCCTCGCGAAGAAGATCTTCCGCGTCCGCCACGTGGACCCGCGGCTCATCAGCGGCACCGTCGCGAACATGGCCGTGTACTTCGCCCTCCTCGAGCCGGGCGACATCATGACGTCCGTCGCCCTGAGCCACGGCGCCCACATCAGCTCCGCGAAGTTCGGCGCCGCGGGGATGCGGGGCGTGCACAATGTCAACTACCCGTTCGACCTGGACCGGATGAACATCGACGTCGACGAGACGGCGAAGCTGATCAAACAGGTCCGCCCGCGGGTGGCCGCCTTCGGCCAGAGCGTGTTCCTCTTCCCGACACCCTTGACGGAGCTCCGCGACGCATTCCAGGAGGCGGGGTGCGACGTCTGGTACGACGGGGCGCACGTGCTCGGACTGATCGCCGGCGGCAAGTTCCAGGACCCGCTCCACGAAGGCGCCGACGTCCTCACGGGGTCCACGCACAAGACGCTCCCCGGGCCGCAGCACGGCCTCCTCCTGTCCGACTCCGAGGACGAGAAGTTCGTCAAGAGGCTCCAGAGGGCCGTCTTCCCCGGGGTCGTGTCGAACCATCATCTGCACGCGATGGCGGCCCTGGGGATCGCGCTCGCGGAATGCGCCGATCGCGCTCGACGTGGCGGCCCTGGGCGGCGGCGCGAAGGTCGCCGCGGACCTGGAGAAGGCGAACATCATCACGAACAAGAACCTCCTGCCTTGGGACACGTCCCCTGTGAAGCCGAGCGGCGTCCGGCTGGGGACGCAGGAGCTCACCCGCCTCGGGATGCGGGAGGCGCAGATGCAGGAGGTCGCGGACCTGTTCGCCCGCGTCGCGGTCAAGGGAGAGACCGCCGAGAAAGTCGCGGCCGATGTCGCTTCGATCCGGAAGGAGTTCAACACGGTCCACTTCTGCTTCACGAAAGGCGCGGAAGCCCACCGCCGATGGCGGATCGCCTGATCACGCGCGTCCCGCGAGGAGCTGCGTGACGAGGCCCTGGAAGATCTCCTCGACGCCCCGGCCGCTCTTCGCGCTCGCGTACGACCACGCCCAGCCTCGCGAACGGAAAAACGACTCGACTTCCGTGGACGACATCGCGGCCTGTGGATTCAGGTCTTCCTTGTTCACGACCCCGTACGTCGGGATGTCGCCCGCGACGGAGCGGATCGAGCTCGCCCATGCATCGAGCGCGTCGAGCGTGTTCCGCCGGGTGAGGTCCGCCACGGCGAGGATCCCCCGGGCGCCGTGGTAGTACGCTTCCTTCAGGAGTTCCCGCAAGGTCGGCGTGCCCATGATGTCCCAGATGATCACGTCAACCGGGACGTTCCCGGTGCCGCTCGGGTGCCGCACGGTCAGGCTCTTCTTCGTGATCTTCGTGCCGAGGGTCGCGACGTACCGGTCGTCGAACTCGTCCAGCACGTAGCGGCGGATCAGGGAGGTCTTGCCGACGCCCGCCTCGCCGGCCATGCAGATCTTGAGCTTCGCGGAATCGGCGAGTGCGCTCATGGCTCCACCTCGTCCGCCTTTCGTTGCGCGGACCGCTCCGCGTCGTCCTGGCCCTGCATCCGGTGCAAGGTCGCCTTGAACCGCCACGCCCCCGGATATTTCGGGTCGATCCTCAGAACCTGGTTCAGGATCGTGATCCCCTCCGCCACCTTGCCGCCGCGGACTCGGATCGCGGCGAGGACGAACAACGCGTCGACATCGTCGGAATTCTTGGACAGGCGTCGCCGGACGAGGGCGGCCGTATCCGGATTCTTGAACTTCGCCACGGCGGGCTCCCCGAGTGGTGCCGGCGGCGTCGACCCATGTCGCATCTCCGGCCGGCGCGAATCCGGTCCCTCCTTCGTAAGGCTACCTGCCCGCCGTCGCCGGCGGGGCGGCCCGGAGTCTGGGGCGTCGGGGGCATCCGGGTCAAGCATTCGTCCACCCCCGGACCCGGCGGAGGCCGCCCCGGCGGAAACCGCCGCGGAGGAAACTCTGCAGGATCGGCCCGACTTGATCGAGGCTCGTCAGGCGCCCATCCCAGTCGACGAGGGCGGGCCCGTGCGCTCGCTCGAGCGCGCGCTCGACCGCCTTCATCTGGGGGAACAGGTACCGCGGGTTCCCCTTCGAGGTGAGTGCGGCCAAGATGATGTGCTCTCCCCGCAGCACCGCGGCCTTGCGGCCGCCGAACGACATCTCGTCGAGGGTCGCCTTCGCGTCGAACGAGTCGCGGACGAAATCCTGGATCGCGACGAACATCGAGGCCACGAGGTCGTCGTCTTTCCGCAGGTCGGGACCCTCGCTCATGTGCTGGATCAGGATCCCGCTCCGGTGCATCAGGAACACCTCATCGATGACGATCCGCCGCTCGCCGAGGCCCGCGCTGAGCGCGATCGCGACGACGATAGTGAGGATCCCGAACGCGACGATCACGAGGACGTTGGTGAAGTTCGACTGGAACGGGGGCGGGGCGGCGACGGTCAGGATGCCACGTGCGAGCCTCGGCCCGATCGATCGGTTGGTCGCGTCCTCGTACACGAGGGTCGCGTTGATCCACACCTGGATCCCGATCGGCGCGCCCTCGCTGACGATCGCGGAGATGTTGACGATGACGGAGCTACGCGGCGTGAGGGTGTAGTTGCGGTAGACGAGAGGTGTGCTCGCGTTGATCTGGAGATAGGGGCTCGGTTCCAACGTCAAGGTGACGTTGTGCGCCGTCAGCCGCGTCTCGTTCCCGGTGTCGTTCGCGTCCATGAAGTTCGTCACGCTGATCCCGAAGAGCGCCAGGTCCCCTTGGAAGACCGAGGTCGATGGGTTGGAGTCGACGCTCACGGCGAGGACGCCGATCACGATCCAGACGTCGACCCGGGAGACGCGGGGCGTGGCCGGACCGCCACCGATCTCCAGGGCGGCCGCCGTGGCGGTCCGGTATCGCCCGACCGTCGCGTTCGCCGCGACGCTCGCGGGGATCGACCATCCGTAGCTCCGGCCCACGCGAAGGGAGGTGCACTGCCATTCGACGAAGGTGGTGTTCGCCGTCGTGACGAAGCAGTCCGGCGGCATCCCGAGGGCCGCGACGTCGATCTCGAGATCCGGCTGGACCGTGACGTTCACGCGCGCGAGCTGGAGTTGCCCGCCGCCGGTGACGTTCAGGTAGAGCGCAAACCCGATCGTCTCGTTCCGCTCGGCGGACGGCCGGTCGGCAGTCAGGGCGAGCGTGAAGCTCGACGCATCCGGCCCGAGGCGCTGGGATGAGGCCGCCGCCGGGACGACCAAGGAAAGGGCGGAGAGCGTGAGGCATAACCATGCGAACGCGGCAAGAGCGTGGCCCAAGGAACCATGTTCCTATTGGTCTGACGCTATTTGAGCTTGTGACCCCGTTATCGCATGTGGTCGCTGTCCCCGCCGGAGGCCGTTGCCCGAAGTTTTATATGGGGACCGCCTCTTCGCAACGACCCAACAGGCCGGTCGCCAGAGGGTTTCGTTGCTGGATGAGCTACAGCTGAAGCGGGAGCGCGAAAACCAAGAAGCGGAACGGCACCGCCGGCGGCGCGACGAGCTGAACGACAAGACGCGGGAATGGGTCGAGAAGCGGGATGCGCTGAACGCCCAGGTGCGGGCGCTCGTCGACGAGGCGACCCAGCATCGGATCCTGCGGGACGAGCTGAACGGCCAGGTCAAGCTGGCGAAGGAAGAGCGCGACAAGTTCAACCGGCGGGTGAACGAGCTCCAGGACGGCCTCTCGGACCTGAAACGGCGGAAGCTGCCGCGCGGAGCCGTGCCGCTCGGGAAGCTCCAGCAGGAACTCAAGAGGCTCGAATTCCGTCAGATGACCTCCGTGCTCAGCGTGGAGAAGGAGCGGGCGCTCATCGACGAGATCCAGCGCTTTCAGGCGGAGGTCAAGAAGCTGGAGAAGTCCCTCGAAGAGAACGAGGACGTGCGGACGATGAAGGACGAGCTCCGTTCCGCCCGGGACCGGGCCGAGGACGCGCACAAGCGCGTGTCGGAGCTCGCGGAGCAGGCGCAGGCGGAGCACGACCGCATGACGGCCCTGTACGAGCAGAGCGACGAGCTCCGGCGGCAGGCCGATCACGCGCAGGAGGAGTTCATCAAGACGAAGATGCTCGCGGACGAGGAACACCGCAAGCACATCGAGCACATCCGCCAGGTGCACGATTATGATAAGATCATCCACGGGATCTGGATGAAGAGCCGCGGGATGCCCGCCGAGGCGACGGTCGAAGTGGACGCGAAACGAGAGGCGGAGATGATCTTCGAGCGGTTCAAGAAAGGCGAGAAACTGTCGACCGACGACCTCATGACGCTCCAGAAGTCGGGCTACCTCTAGCTTCGCCTCGCGCACGGGAATCCGCGCGGAGATCCGTCGAAGCGGCGGTTCGGCGAGAACTTGAGGCGGGATTGTCTACCAGGGGAAAAACGAGCCTCCGGACTCGTCGAAACGATGGCATTCCGGGGTGCGCGGGGGACGCTTTACAAAGTGTTAAATACGGCACCGAGAATACATTCCCGGGGGAATTTTGGGCTAGTTCGTTAGAGTGCATCCCATCCCTTCTGACAAGGCTAGCCCTCCCTTCCTTTTTGCTTTCGGACGTAGTGCTCTATCCCAGAAAATCCTAGCCTTTCCTTCCCATCGACTTTGGACGGGATCCTGGAAGTCTGCCTTTGGTCAATCCGTGGGTATGATTCCAATCGCGCTGAGCATTCCGCCAATCCAGCCGCCGACCAAGGCCGCGAATTGCCAGAGATTGGCTGAGTTCTTGCCAGCGAAATCCGCGATAAAGGCTAAGATGATGAGTAGGACAAAGATGAGGGCGAGCGTAATGAAGACTAGCTTGAAGTATTTCGAGAACAGGGCTCGTCTCGCCAAGCTCGTTCTCCCAGTCAGAATTCTCGCGGTCTAATTGCGTCCTCCGCTACTCGGTTCCCTAATCCCTCCACGGGAATCAATTTGGACTTGCCCCGAGCGAGAACCCTTCCTGTCCGCAGATCGACTAGTGAATCCTCGGTCGGATGCAGGAAAGTCTCCTGAATGAATGTAAGGACTACGCGCAGACCGCTAGCCATGGCAAGTTACAAAGCGTGCGTCGGCCTACTTTAACCTAGCTCGGTCGGAATCAATTGCGAGCTTGCATAGTTAACGTGAGAGCTAAAAAGGTCTCGTCACGCATCTTTGACCGATGTGGTCCCGCGACACATCCTCCGGGCGAGGTATCCGGCTGCTCATGAGCCTGTTAGCTTCGGCGTCGCAATAAAGACAGGGCAGGGGAGGGCTGGGTGAAAGTGCACACGCGATTCCTCCATGCCGGACCTCGCGGCCGCCTCTCCCGTGACGAGCGCGGCCGCTCGGTCAACCTTAAGACCCGACGCCTCCTTGGCGTGCTGACATGGTCCTTGAGAAGCTCGGCGACTCCCTGCGTGCGGCGCTCCGCAAGATCGCCGGTGCGAGCTACGTCGACGAGTCCCTCATCAAGGAGATCGTCCGAGACATCCAGCGGGCGCTCATCCAAGCGGACGTGAACGTCCAGTTGTCGCTGTCGATCACCCGGGAACTCCATCGGCGCGCCCTGGAGGAAACGCCGCCGCCGGGCATGAGCCCGCGCGAGCACGTCGTCCGGATCATCTACGAGGAACTCGTCAAGATCCTCGGCACGAGCCGCGATGTGCCGCTCCAGAAACAGCGGATCCTGCTCGTCGGCCTGTACGGCCAAGGCAAGACGACGACCGCGGGGAAGCTCGCGAAGTACTTCCAGAAGAAGGGGCTGTCCGTCGGCCTCGTCGCCGCGGACGTGCACCGGCCCGCCGCGTACGACCAGCTCAAGCAGCTCGCGGCGCAGATCAACGCGGGCTTCCACGGCGACCCGGCCGCGAAGGACGCGGTCAAGATCGCCAAGGCCGGCGTCAAGGCGCTCGAGGGCAGCGACGTGATCATCGTCGACTCGTCCGGGCGGCACGCGCTCGAGCCGGACCTGATCAAAGAAATCGAGTCGGTGGGCAAGGCCGTCCAAGCGGACGAACGGCTCCTCGTCCTCGATGCGACCGTCGGCCAGCAGGCCGGACCCCAGGCGAAGGCGTTCCACGAGGCCGTCGCAATCACGGGCGTCATCGTGACCAAACTCGACGGGACCGCAAAGGGCGGCGGCGCGCTCTCCGCCGTCGCGGAGGTGAAGGCGCCCATCGTCTTCATCGGGGTCGGAGAGAAGATCGACGACCTCGAGAAGTTCGAGCCCCCACGGTTCATCTCCCGCCTCCTGGGAATGGGGGACCTCGAGACGCTCCTCGAGCACGCGCAGGAGGCGATCGATGCGCAGAAGGCCGAGGCACTGACGAAGAAGATCATGGCGGGCAAATTCACGCTTCACGAGATGTACGAGCAGATCGAGATGCTCACGGACATGGGCCCGATGCGGAAGCTCGCCTCGCTGATCCCCGGCGTCGCGGGCAAGATGAAGGACTCGGACATGGAGTCGACCCAGGCCCGCCTCCGTCGGTTCAAGATCATCATGGACTCGATGACGGACGCGGAGATGACGGACCCGAAGAAGGTGAAGTCGTCTCGCGTACAGCGCATCGCGCGAGGCGCCGGCGTCTCGCCCCGGGAGGTGAAGGAGCTCCTGCGGAACTACGAGACGTCCCGCAAGGCGATCAAGGGCTTCGCGGGGAACCGCAAGATGCGGAAGCAGCTGATGGCGCAACTCGAAGCGTCCGGCGTGGACCTGGGCGAGCAGTAGTCTAGCCGGCCGTTTCGACACCTTAATGAGGATTCCAGAGCTACCGCAGGCCGACCGGGGTAGAGCGTTGGGTTTGAAAGAGTGGATCATTCCGCAGGAACGTCTGTTCTTCGACCTGCTTGAACAACTCGCGGTGACGGTGGACGACGGGGCACGTGCGCTTCAGGATATGATTCGGGACTTCCGGGATGTCGGGGCGAAGCGACGCCGAATCAAGGACATCGAACATCAAGGCGACGACCTCACGCACAGCGTGTTCGAGGGCCTCAACAAGACCTTCATCACCCCGATCGACCGCGAGGACATTCAGTCGCTCGCGAGCTCGCTGGACAACATCCTCGACATGATCGACGCGGCGGCGAATCGGCTCGACTTGTACGGCGTCGACCGACCGACGGATGCGATGGCCCAGCTCGCGGACACGATCGCGGATTCCACCGCCCTCCTCAAGAGGGCGGTCGGCATGATTCGGAACATGAAGCAGGGGGACGAGGTCGAGCGCATCGCGGTCCAGGTCCATCACCTGGAGAACGTCGCGGACGACCTCATGAACACCTCCGTCGCGGCACTCTTCAAGGACCCCGATCCCATTCGCATCATCAAGCTCAAGGAAATCACGGAACGGCTCGAGCAGGCGACGGACTATTGTGAGGACGTCGCCAACGTGCTGAGCGATATTGTCGCGAAGAACCAGTGAGAGGTCCGGTGGGAGCCGGCCATCCTGGAGGGAGACGGTGGCGTTCCTCGAACTCATCGCGGTCGCGATCGTCGTGGTCTTCTCCTTCGACTTCTTCAACGGGTTCCACGATGCCGCGAACGCAATCGCGACGGTCGTGGCGACAAAAGTCCTCACCCCCACGAAGGCGGTCGCGATGGCCGCGGTCGGGAACTTCGTCGGGATGGTCTTCATCACGAACGCCATCGCGGAGACGATCGGGCGGGGCATCATCGATCCGAGCGTCCTCGGGATGAATTCGCTCCCGCTGAGCGACGCGCAGCTCCTGCATTCGATCGCGATCATCATGGGAGGCGTCGTGGGCGCGATCGTTTGGGACCTGGTCACCTGGCTCTGGGGGCTCCCGACGTCCAGCAGCCACGCGCTGATCGGAGGCCTCGTCGGCGCGACGATCCTGGCCGCCGGACCGGGTTCGATCATCCTCCCGAGTGCGGACAACATGATCCTCTTCCTCGTACTGTCCGGCACCGCGTTCGCCGTGGGGGTCGCCGCGTACTTCGTCGTCGGCGTTATGCGGAAGGAACGCCCCTCCGTTGGAGCCCTGCTCCTGGCCGGACTCATCGCGGGGCTCGTGCCGTCGATCATCTTGGGGCGGATCCTCCTCAAAGGGCTCGTGCAGATCGTCGTGTACATGGTGGCCGCCCCGCTCGTCGGGCTCCTCTTCGCGTTCGGGCTCGCGCTCCTCGTGATCCGCGCGTTCCGAAGGTCGACCCCGTCGCGGGTGAATCACGAGTTCAAGCGCCTGCAGCTCGTCTCGAGCTTCTTCTACAGCGTCACTCACGGCACGAACGACGCTCAGAAGGGGATGGGCATCATCACGCTCATCCTCGTCGTCGCCGCGATCGGGCCGCCGTGGGGGCCGCCGACGGGGGAGTTCCATGTTCCCTTCTGGGTGATTCTCGGCGCGCACGCCTCGATTTCCCTGGGCACATTCTTCGGCGGTTGGCGGATCGTCCGGACGATGTCGCAACGGGTCACCGCCCTCCGGCCGTGGCAAGGCTTCTCCGCGGAGACCGGCGGCGGCATCGCGCTCGCGAGCACGGCCCTCGCCGGCATCCCGGTGAGCACGACCCACGTGATTGCGTCGGCGATCATGGGCGTCGGGGCGACGAAGCGCCTCTCGGCGGTGCGATGGGGCGTCGCGCGCCGCATCGTTTGGGCCTGGATCATCACAATCCCGGCGTCCGCAGGCGTCGGGATGGCCGCATACGCGGTGCTGCGCCTCGCCTTCGGGGTCTGACTGCGCCTGTTCGGATTCGATTCCGCTGGGCCACCGCTCTAACCGGGAGGCGCCCGGACTGCAGTCCTTGAACGGCTCGACGAATCCGTTCGAATTCGGCGATCTGGTCTGCGTTAGATATTATTGCCTCAGACAGATATTAGTCGGATTCGATCCTTGGCGCGAGCAGAAAGCGAACCTCGCCCTTGCCGCCCGCGATCTTGAACTCCATCTTCACCGGATAGTCGGAGCCCAGGAACAGCGAGACGTTGGGCGCGGAGCTGATCGCCTTCACCATGTTCGAGAAGTAGTCGAGCGGGAACAAGGACCGCACCGCTTCCTTCGCCTGGATCTCCTCGAGCAGGTCCTTCGGGACCATGTGCGAGACGTTGTCCGTGTCGCCCTCCGACACGATCTCGAATCCGTCCGGCGAGGCCTTGAGCGCGATGTGATCGCTGATGCTCTCCGACGCGCGGATCGCCTGGCGCAGCTCGTCCGTCCGCACCACGACCTTCGCGGGCAGGTTGAGGCTCGGGACCTTCGGGTCGCTCATTCCGGCGGTGTCGACGAGGGCCATCCGCCGGGTCGTATTACCGACCGTCACGACGAGCCGGTTCTTGTCCTCGTCGTGGCTCAGGGAGATCGTCTCGCCGGCCTTCGCCAGACGCAGGATCTCCTTCATCTTGTCCATGTCGATCCCGAGCTCGCCTTCGTCGGCCTTG
>WNGF01014916.1_pt1 | contig 10727 bp, 10 predicted proteins | sample 5400641 | NCBI WGS metagenome assembly WNGF01 (sample SAMN13153371, study PRJNA577476) | soil metagenome | isolation source: 80 cm soil or saprolite under grassland replicate 2 | place: USA:California | collected 2016-06-15
ACCGCGACACCTCGGGCCTGCTGATGGTCGCGAAGAGCGAGCTGGCGCACCGGAAGCTCACCCGCCTGATCGAGCAGCGTCAGGTCGAGCGTGTGTACGCCGCGCTCGCCTGGGGCCACTTCGCGAAGAGCCCCGTCGTGATCGAGGCGCCGATCACGCGCCATCCCAAGGACCGCAAGCGGATGACCGTGCTCGCCGGAGGGCGCCACGCGGTCACGCACGCCGCGGTGGTGGCGCGGTTCGCGCAGACCGACCTGCTGCGGGTCGCGCTCGGCACCGGCCGCACCCACCAGATCCGGGTGCACCTCGCGCACGTCGGCCACCCCGTGGTCGGCGACCGCGAGTACGCGTTCGGCGGGAGCCGCCGGGTGACGCCGTCCGAGCGGCGTACCGCCGAGCGGCTCGAGGCCCTCGCGCCACGGCAGCTGCTGCACGCGGCCCGGCTGTCGTTCCCCCATCCGGTCACCGGGACGCGCGTCACGCTGCGCTCGGAGTGGCCCGCCGAACTCGCGCCTGCGCTTGCGGAAGCGGCCGCCGACCCGAGTTTGCTTGCTCAACGCAACCCCTTGCAGTATCTTGGCTTCTTCGCATCGGATGAGTGACGCCGGGGTCGTCCGACTGCTGCTGTTCCGGGTGGGGCCGCTGGTTTGCGCGGTCGAAGCGGAGCGGGTGCGCGAGATCCTGCCCCGCCTCCAGACCACCCGGATTCCGGGAGCGCCCTCCATGGTTGCGGGGGTGGTCAACGTGCGGGGCACCTTGGTCACCATCGTGGAGGGCTGGCGGGCGCTACGCCAGCCGCCCCCGGATCCCGCCGCCGACGCGGCGGGGGGGAGCGGCACGACGGTGCTGCTGGAACTCGACGGGGGGAAGAAGCTCCTCGGCTTCACCGTCGACGAAGTGGTGGACCTCCTCTCGGTGGGCGGGGAGGCGCTGGAAGGTCGGCAGGCGCTGCCCGGCATCGATCCCACGCTCGTGCGGGCCGTCGGGCGCCGCGCCGGTCAACTCTTCGTGGTCCTCGATACCGACGCGCTGCTCAGCCCCATCTTGTCTCCCTAGGGAGGATGTGTGAGCCACACGGTCCTCGTCTGCGACGACGCCATCTTCATGCGCACGATGATCAGCGACATCCTGGCGCAGGCCGGCTTCGAGATCGTGGGGGAAGCCGAGACGGGCTCGCAGGCGGTGGAGAAGTACCGGCAGCTCAAGCCCGATCTCGTCACGATGGACATCGTGATGCCGGACATGGGCGGGATCGACGCGGTGCGGGAGATCGTGAAGCAGGATCCCGACGCGAAGATCCTCATGTGCAGCGCGATGGGCCAGCAGGCGCTCGTGGTCGAGGCGATCCAGGCGGGGGCGAAGGACTTCGTCGTCAAGCCGTTCCAGCCGTCGCGCGTCCTCGAGGCCGTGCAGCGCGTGCTCGGCTGACTCCATGGATCTGTCGCAGTACGCCGAGCTGTTCCTGGCGGAGAGCCGGGAGCACCTGAGCGCGTGCAACCACCTGCTGCTGGAATGGGAGCGGAGCCCCGCGAGCACCGCGCCCGTGGCCGGGCTGTTCCGCGCGGTGCACACCGTGAAGGGCATGGCGGCGACGATGGGCTACGCCCGCGTGACCGATCTGGCCCACCGCAGCGAGAACCTGCTCGACCTGCTGCGGCGGGGAGCGCAGCCCGCGACGGACGAACTGCTGCAGCTCCTGTTCCGGGCGCGCGACGCGCTCGAGCAGGCGGTCGAGCTGTCGGTGGTGGGCCGGGAGGAGGAGCTGGACGTCGCCGGCGTCGTCGCCGAGCTGGACCGCGCCGCGGCGCAGGTGGGCGGGCGGGGTAAAGAGGGCAGGGGAGCGCGGCCGACGCCGCCCCCCGAGCCGGCGCCCGTGATCGAGGCGCCCTCCGCGCCGGCGGCGGGGCGGCTGGTCCAGGTGACGCTGCGTCCCGAGACGCCGCTCAAGGGCGGGCGCGCCCTCCTCGTCCTGAAGAAGGCGGAGCGCTTCGGCGCGGTGCACACCGTTACCCCCCCGACCGCGGCGTTCGAGGCTGAGGACTTCGAAGGGCGATTCAGCTTCCGGCTCGAGTCGCCGGCGGAGCCCGAGGAGATCGAGCGTGCGCTGCGGGGGGCGGGCGACGTCGAGCACGTGAGCGTCGGCGGAGACGTGCTCCGCGCCGCTGCGCTCGCGCCGGGCGCTGGGGAGCCGGGGGCGGTTGCCGGTGAGCCGGCGAAGAGCCGGCACATCCGGGTGGACCTGCGGCGGCTGGACGGGCTCATGGACCTGATCGGCGAGCTGGTCACGGCCCGGGGGCGGCTCAACCAGCTCGCCGTCGAGCGGCGCGACCCGGCGATCGACGACGTGGCGATCCAGATCTCGCGGCTCTCGTCGGATCTCCAGGCGGAGATCATCCAGGCGCGGATGACGCCGGTCTGGCAGGTGTTCGACCGTTTCCCGCGACTGGTGCGGGACCTGGCCCGCGAGCTGGGGAAGGAGGTGGCGTTCCGCGTCGAGGGCAAGGAGATCGAGCTCGACCGCACGATCCTCGACGAGCTGGGCGATCCGCTGATGCACCTGCTGCGCAACGCGGTGGACCACGGCATCGAGCCGCCCGCGGAGCGGCGGCGCAGCGGCAAGAAGCCCGAGGGCGAGATCGTGCTCGCCGCGGTGCGCGAGCGCGCGAGCGTCGCGATCAGCGTCACGGACGACGGGCGCGGGATCGACCGCGCGAAGATCCTGGAGCGCGCGCGGCGCGAGGGCGGCGTGGAGGCGCCCGCCGAGGAGCTGTCGGACGACCAGCTGCTGCGGGTGCTCGCGCGGCCCGGGTTCTCCACCGCCGAGGCGGTGACGAGCGTGTCGGGCCGCGGGGTGGGGATCGACGTGGCCGTGACGCGGATCCGCGCACTGGGCGGCTCGATCGACATCCGCTCCGAAGCGGGGAAGGGCACGACGTTCGTGCTGCGGCTCCCCGTGACGCTGGCGATCGTGCGCGCGCTGATCGCCGGCGTGGGGCGGGAGCGGTACGCGTTGCCGCTCACCTACGTGGCGGAGACCGTCGAGTTCGGGGTCCAGGCGACGACCATCGTGGAGGGCCGCGAGGCGATCGTGCTGCGCGACCGCGTGGTCCCGCTGGTGCACCTGCGGCGGCTGCTCGGCGTCCCCGGCGATCCGCCGCCGCGCTCCCCCGTCATCGTGCTCGAGCTGGGGGAGCGGCGGGCCGGCGTGGTGGTGGACGGGATGCTCGGCCAGCAGGAGATCGTCGTGAAGGGGTTCGACGCGCCGCCGGGCACGCTGCCGGTGTTCAGCGGGGCGACGATCATGGGCGACGGGATTCCGGCGTTGATTCTCGACGCCGCCGGGCTCCTGTAGAGGAGGGGGGATGGAGGACGTCCGGGACCTGAAGGAGCTGCAGATCGACGCGCTGCGCGAGGTGGCGAACATCGGCGCCGGCCACGCCGCGACCGCGCTGTCGCAGCTCACCAACCGCCGGATCATGATCAGCGTGCCGCAGATCAACATCGCGCGGCTCGAAGAGGTGCCGGAGCTGCTCGGCAGCCCGCAGGACGTGGTCGCCGCCGTGCTGATGCACATGCTCGGGGACCTGACCGGCCGCACCCTGCTGCTGTTCCCCGAGGCGGTGGGCCGGCGGCTCTGCGACATGCTGCTGCGCCGGCCGGTCGGCACGACGACGGTGTTCGACGCGCTCGAGCAGTCGTGCCTCAAGGAGGCCGGCAACATCCTCTCGGGCGCGTACATGAACGCGCTGTCCGACTTCATGGGGATGCTGCTGCTGCCGTCGGTGCCCAGCCTCGTGGTGGACCTTGCGGCCGCGGTCCTCACGACGACGTACCTGAACTTCGGACACGAGCGCGACTTCGTGTTTTGCGTCGAGACCGAGTTCACCATCGACTCGGCGGAGGGGCTGCGGGGGCACTTCCTGCTGCTCCCCGATCTGGCGTCGCTCAAGGCCATCTTTGACGCCATCCGCCTGACCTGACCCGTGACGGCGCCGGCGCTTTCGGAACGCGACCTCGCCGTTCTCCGATCCTTCGCCCGCCGGATCGATGTGTCCGACGCCGGGGCGCACAACAACCTCGGCGTCCTCTACTATCAGAAGGGGCTGGTCCCCGAAGCGATCGCGGAGTTCACCCGCGCGCTCGAGCTCGACCCCAAGATGCAGGTCGCGCAGCGCAACCTGGAGATCGCCTACCACGACACCGGCTACTACGACCGGCTGGTGGCGCAGCTTCGGGAGCGGCTGCGCAGCGCCCCCGACGAGCGGGACGCGCGCTGGGAGCTGGGGCGCGCCTACGCCATCCTCGGATCGTACGACGAGGCGACGGCGGAGTTCGAGCAGCTGCTTGCGCGCCGGCCGGACGACGTGGCGGCGATCATCCAGCTCGGCCTCGCCGAGAAGAACCGCGGCCGGCCGGAAGCCGCCACCGAGTGGTTCCTGCGCGCTGTCGAGCGCGATCCCGACTCGAGCGTGGTGCACTTCTACCTGGGGGAGATCTACTACAACCGCGGCCTGAACAGCGAGGCGCTCGGCGCCCTCGACCGCGCGGTGCAGCTCAACCCCGACAACGCCAACGCGCACTACCTGATGGCCTTCGTGCTGGGCGACATGGGCCGCCACCAGGACGCCCGGGCCGCCTCGAAGCGCGCCATCCAGCTCAACCCGCCCCTCGCCCGTGCGCAGACCAACCTCTCGCTCGAGCGCTACAACGCCGAGCGCCGCAGCCAGCAGCTGCGCCAGCGCCAGGTGCCCGAGCCGCAGGTGGTCGAAGGGACCGAGCTCGCGCACTACAACCTCGGTCTCGCCTTCCGGCAGAAGGGCTACTACAACGAGGCGCTGCGCGAGTACCGCCTCGCGCTCGAGCGCGGCGAGGACCGCCGCCTCACGCTCCAGGCGATGGCCGAGGTGCACCTCCTGAAGCGCGACCTCACGGCGGCGCTCGAGCTGTACGAGACGCTGCTGCGCGAGGTTCCCGACTCGCCGAAGCTCTGGAACGAGCGCGGCGTGGTGCTGCACCAGTCGGGGCGGACGGACGACGCGCTGGCGTCCTACAAGCAGGCCGCCGAGGTCGATCCGAAGTACACGCTTGCGTGGAACAACCTCGGCGTGGTGCAGGCGCACGCGGGGAACACCGAGGCGGCGATCGAGGCGTTCCGGACCGCGCTGCAGCTGCGGGCGACGTTCAGCGCCGCGCGGCTGAACCTCGCGCTGCTGCTCTACCAGCTGCGGCGCTTCCAGCTCGCGCTCGAGGCGTACCGTCACGTGCTCTCGAACGAACCGAACTCGGCCGCGGCCTGGAACGGCGTCGGGCTCGTGCTCGTGGAGCTGAAGCGCTTCCCGGACGCGCGCAACGCGTTCGTGCGCGCCGTCGAGGTGGACCCCGACCACGCCGGCGCGCACTACAACCTCAGCTTCACGCTCTCGAACCTCGGCGACTTCGACGGCGCGCTCCGCGCCACGAAGCGGGCGCTCGAGCTCGACCCCTACTACGTCTCGCAGAAGTTCGCGCTCACGATCGACCTCCAGTACGAGAAGGCGACGATCGGGATCGCGCCCGAGATCTCGGCCGACGTTGCCGCCGAGACGATCGGCGAGGACTTCAACTTCGACCAGCGGCTGCTCGACAACATCTTCCAGGAGCTCGCACCGCCCGCCGCCGCGCCTGCCGCGGCGGAGCCGGCCGCCGAGGACCCGCTCGCGCTGGCGCGCGACTACGTGAGCAAGGGGCTCATGGACGTGGCCATGGGCGAGGCGGTGCGGGCGGTGCAGCGCGGCGCCAACCGCGCCGACGCCGCGGTCCTGGTCGGCGACATCTTCGCGAAGCGGGGCCTGCACGGCGAGGCGCTCGAGCGCTACCGGGAGGCCCGCGCCCTCGAGCCCCGCCGCGCCGACGCCCTGCTCGGGGAAGTGAAGGCCCTGTTTGCACTCGGCGGCGCGCGGGCGGAAGGGGCGCGCGCGCTGGCGGAAGAGCTCCTGACCCTCACCCCCGACGACGTGGACGCGCTCGTGGCGGTGGCGCGGGGCCGGGCCGCCGCGGGCGACGCCGCCGGCGCGCTCACGGTGCTCGAGCAGGCGCAGCGGCGCGCGCCCGGACGCGCCGACCTGCACAAGCTCCAGGGCGACGTGGCGCTGAAGGTCGGCGACAAGCGCGGCGCGCTCGCGGCGTACGGCGCGGCGCTCGAGCTCGACCCGGGCTACGTGCAGGTGTGGCTCGACCTGGGACGCCTGCACGAGGACAGGGAGGAGTGGAACGAAGCGCAGCAGGCGTACGAGCGCGCCCTCGACGCCCTCCCCACCTTCCACGAAGCGGCGCTCGCGCTGGCCGACCTGTTGCGCCGCTCCGGACGCGTGCGCCAGGCGGTGGGGCGGCTCGCCGACATGCTGGAACAGGACCCGTACGACCTCCCGGCGCTGCTGCTCCTGGGGCGGGCCCTGCTCGACGACAAGCGCGACGCCCAGGCGCTGGAGGCGTTCCGGCGGGCGCTCAAGTTCGACCCCGAGCAGATCGAGGCGCTGTTCCAGACGGGCGTGGCGCTCGCGCGGCTGCACCGCTACCCCGAGGCGGTGCAGGCGTGGGAGAAGGTGACGCGCCTCGACCCCGCGGGGCCGTTCGCGCAGCGCGCCCGCATGCACGCGCGCACCGCACTGGACCTGCAGCACATCTTCGCTTCGGACGCAGCCTGACCCATGGCGATCGAAGGGCCGCTCCGCGAGCTCGGCATCCACGACGTGTTCCAGCTCCTCGACCTGAGCCGGAAGACCGGCGTGCTGCGCGTCACCTCGGAGCTGCGCCACAACGCGGGCACCGTCTACTTCGAGGACGGCACGATCATCTTCGCGGAGATCCGCTCGAACCCGCACCCCCTCGGCGCGCTGCTGCTCCGCACCGGCAAAATCGCCGAGGCCGACCTCGAGCGGGCGCGCGACATGCAGCAGCGGCAGGGCGACACGCGCCGGCTCGGCGAGATCCTCGTCTCCCTCGGCGCCCTCACCCCGCGCGAGCTGCAGCGCCAGGTGCGCTTCCAGATCGAGGAAGTGGTCTTCGAGGTGATGGGCTGGCGCGAGGGCTACTTCTCGTTCACCGAGGGCCCCCTCACCGACGTCGCGACGGAAGCCACCGTCCGCATCCCCACCGAAGCGCTGCTGATGGAGGGCGCGCGCCGGATCGACGAGTGGTCCCGTATCGAGAGCCGCATCCCCCACCTGGGCGTCGTCCCCATGCTGGCGCCGCCGCAGGAGGGGGGCGAGGGCGAGCTCGACCTGCTGCCGCCGGAGTGGGAGATGCTCGCGATGATCGACGGCGCGCGCGACGTGCGCGCCATCGCGGCGGAGCTGGGACGCTCGGACTTCGAAGTGGCGAAGACGCTGTTCGGGCTGGAGAGCGCTGGCGTGATCGCGCTCGCCGACCCGGGCACGACGCCGCGCGAGCGGACCACCCTCGCCGGCGACCTGGCGGAGCTCGTGGCGCGGGCCGAGGACGGGCTGGCGCGGCGCGACGTGGAGGGGGCGCGCGCGGCGGCGGAGCAGGCGGCGGCCGCTCATCCCCACGACCCCGCCGTCCACCTGCTGCTCGGCCGCATCGCGCTCGCCGCGGGCCGGGGAGCGGACGCCGTCGAGGAGCTGCGCCGCGCCCTGCGGCTCGATCCCCTGCTCGTCGGCGCGCACCGCATGCTCGGGTACGCCCTCGCCGCGACGGGCCGCTTCGGCGAGGCGGTGGGGCATTGGGAGCAGTGGGAGCGGCTCGCGGCGCGCTCGGAGACGGAGCTGGCGCAGCTCGACGAGGTGCGCCGCGCCAAGGCCGCCGCGCAGACCCTCGCCGGGGCGGGGAGCGTCCATGGCTGACGACATCAAGACGCTCTCCTCCCAGCTCGCGCAGGACCCGGACAGCCTGGTGTTCCTGCGGCTCGGTGAGCTGCTGCGCCAGAAGCGCCAGCTCGACGCCGCGCTCCGCGTGGCCCTGACGGGGCTCGAGCGCCACCCGCACCTCGCGGACGCACACGACCTGTACGCGCGCATCCTCGCCGACAAGCGCGACTACGAGCGCGCCTTCGACGAGTGGGACATGACGCTGCGCATCGCCCCGGATCACGTGGGAGCGCTGAAGGGGCTCGCGTTCCTCTATTTCAAGGTGGGGGACGTGCAGCAGGCCGCCGCCCACCTCGATGCCGCGCAGCGCGCCGCTCCGGACGACCCCGGAATCACCCAGGCGCTCGCGGCGGGGCGCGTGCTCGGCGGCGCGCTCAAGGACCCCCACGGGCGCGACGTGACCGACGCCGTCGCGGCGTACCTCGCGGGCGTGTCGCAGGAGGCGACGCGCACCGCCAAGCTGCTCGGGCTCGGCGGTTGGAGCGGGCTCGCGGCCGAGGGCCGGCTGGGACACGTGCACCTCACTCCGCCCACGTCCAACGCCCTGTTGCTCGTCGTGCGCGACCGCGCGGTCCCCATGGGGCGGCTCGCCATCGTGGCGCAGCGTGCGGCCGTCGCCGCCCGGCGCTGGCTGGAGCAGCAGCGATGACCTCGGCGCCCGCGGGCTACGGCCGCACGCTGGACCTCGTCACCCGGGTGCGCGGCGTGCGCGGGGCGATGCTCGTCTCCGGCGACGACGGCCTGGTCGTGGCCGAGCACCTGATGGAGGGGATCAAGGGCCCCGCGGTGGCGGCGCTCGCCGCGAGCCTCGCCAACCGGTTGCGGCGCGCCATGGAGGCGGCGGGCGTGGGGGCGAGCGTCTTCTGGCACCTGCAGGCGGAGCAGGGCGCGCTGCTCGTCGTCCCCGCGACGTCGGGGATCCTCGTCGTGGCGGTCGCGGAGCCGGACGTGAACGTCGGCCTGGTGCGCCTGGAGCTGCTCCGGGCCGCGGAGGCGGTCGGATGACGACGCGCGCGGTCGAAGCCTGGACCCTCGAGCCGCTGGTCAAGTTCGTGAAGGAGGCCGGCGCGCGCCTCGTGCTGCTGATGACGTCGGCGGGCCAGGTGCTGGCGCAGCACGGCTTCTCCCGCGCGGTGGACGTGATGTCGGCGGCGGCGCTCGGCGCCGCGATCATGGCGTCCACCGATGAGATCGCCCGGCAACTGCGGCAGCCCCCGTTCGCGGCCCTGAACCACCAGGGAGACCGGCACGGGATCTTCCTCGCGGCCGTCGCGACGGGGCGCGGCCGGCTCGTGGCGCTCGTGGTGTACGATCTCGACGCTTCGTCGCTCGGCTTGGTGCAGTTATTCTTTGAGCAGCTCGCGGCCGACCTGCAGGCCGCGAGCCCCACGGAAGGCGTGCCCAAGCAGGTGCTGGCCGCCGACTTCGAGCGTCAGTTGAGCGAGAGCCTGAACACGCTCTTCGGGAGATAGCCCGTGTCTCTGGTCAACTTCACGACGCGCGAGATCACCTGCAAGATCGTCTACTACGGCCCCGGGCGGTCGGGGAAGACGACCAACCTGCACTACATCTACGGGCGCGTGCCGGACTCCCGCCGCGGGCGCATGGTGTCCCTCGCCACCCAGACCGATCGCACGCTGTTCTTCGACTTCCTGCCGATCGACCTGGGCCAGATCTCGGGCTTCGCGACCCGGTTCCAGCTGTACACGGTGCCGGGCCAGGTCTACTACAACGCCACCCGGCGCCTGGTGCTGCAGGGGGCGGACGGCGTGGTGTTCGTCGCCGACAGCCAGGCGCGCCAGCTCGACGAAAACCTGGAGAGTCTCCAGAACCTGCAGGGGAACCTGCTCGAGCACGGGGTGGACATCCGCACCGTGGCGCTCGTGATGCAATACAACAAACAGGACCTGCCCCGGGAGCTGATTCTCTCCGCGGCCGACCTGGACGACGCGCTCAACTTCCGCGCGGTGCCGAGCTTCGGCGCCGACGCGCTGCACGGGCACGGCGTGTTCGAGACCCTGAAGGGCATCTCGGAGCTCGTCCTGAAGAAGCTCGCGGCGGGGAGCCCCGCGTGACCAGCGCGCTCAACCCCAAGTACTCCTTCGACACGTTCGTCGTGGGCGCGGCGAACCGCCTCGCCGTCACGGCGGGGCGCACCGTCACCGCGAACCCCGGGACCGCCTACAACCCGCTGTTCATCTACAGCGGCTCGGGGTTGGGCAAGACGCACCTGCTCATGGCCATCGGCCACGCGGCCAAGAAGGTGGCCCCGGCGCTCAACATCGAGTATCTGACGCTCGACGAGTACGTCGAGGCGTTTCACGCCGCCATCGCCGCCGGGCAGGGCGACGTGTTCCGCCGCCGCTTCCAGAACGTGGACGTGCTGCTGGTGGACGACGTGCAGTTCCTCACGAACCGCAAGGAGATGCAGTCGGAGCTGTTGCGCCTGACCGAGGCGCTGCAGACGGCGGGTCGCCAGATGGTGCTCACGAGCGACCGCCCGCCGGCCGAGATCGGGGACCTGGACGAGCGCCTCATCTCGCGCCTCTCGGGCGGCTTGGTCGTGGACATCGGCGTGCCGGATTACGAGACGCGCGTGGCGATCCTGCGCCGGAAGGCCGACGAGCGCGGCGCGAAGTTCGAGCCCGGCGTGCTGGAGACGGTGGCGGGAGCGGAGTTCGGCAACGTGCGCGAGCTGATGGGCGCCCTCAACCGGCTGGTGGCGTTCCAGGCGGTGAACGACGCCTCGATCAACGCCGAGACCGCGAAGCAGCTGCTCGGCCTCTCCGTACCCGCCGGTGCCGGCGTGGCCGCGGGCGCAGCGGCCGCCGTCAGAGGGGCGGGGGGGGCAGGGGGGGCGGG
>WNGF01010100.1_pt1 | contig 10725 bp, 9 predicted proteins | sample 5400641 | NCBI WGS metagenome assembly WNGF01 (sample SAMN13153371, study PRJNA577476) | soil metagenome | isolation source: 80 cm soil or saprolite under grassland replicate 2 | place: USA:California | collected 2016-06-15
AGTTCCTGGCCGACCGCGTGGGGGACGAGATCCTCCTGGGACTGCGACCGGAGGAGCGGACTGCCGCGGACGAGGTCATGGCCGGGCTGGACCTTCCGCTCGAGCGCTTCGCCGACCGCAGCCCGTACGCGCTCTCGGGTGGAGAGCAGCGCCGTCTCTCGCTGGCCTGCGTCCTCGTCCGACGACCGGCCCTCCTCGTCCTGGACGAGCCGACGTTCGGCCAGGACCGCAACGGCTACGAGGGGCTGCTGGCGATCCTTCGAGAACGGGTCGCGGCGGGAACCTGCCTGGTCGCCGCCACGCATGACGAGCAGTTCGTCCGCGAGGCGGCCGGACGACGGATCGCATTGGACGCCGGCCGGGTGGTGGCCGACGAGACGCTGGTGCTGGAGGCCCCGGCCGAGGGCGTCGCGGCTCGAGGCGGGATCGGACCGGCGGCAAGCGCGCCGTGATCGCGTCGTGAATCAGCCGTGATCGCGCGAATGGAGCCCGCCGACCGGCAGCTGGCCAGTCCGCTCGGCCAGGCGAGCCCGCTGGCCAAGTTGGCCGTGGCGATCGGCTGGTTCGTCGGCCTGGCGTTCACGACCGACGTGCGGCCACCGATCGTGCTCGCCTGCCTCGCCCTCCTCGCGGCGATCTGGTTCGGCAGCGTCGATCTGGGCACGCTGGCTCGAGGCCTGGCTCCGCTCTGGATCGCCGCGCTTGGCATCGGTCTGTTCAACGCCATGTTTGCCGCGGTCAACCTGGATCCGTCGGCTGCAGAGGTGGCCCGGATCGGGCCGATCCGACTGACACAGGCGGCGATCGCCGGTGGCCTGGGCCTCGCGGCGCGAGTGCTGGCGTTCGCGACGATCGGCATCGTCTTCGCCCAGACGACCGATCCCACCCGCCTGGTCGACGCGCTCGTCCAGCAGGCGCGAGTCTCGCCCCGCTTCGCCTATGGGGCGCTCGCCGCGTACCAGGCCGTGCCGCGCTTTGCCGAAGACCTGGCGGCGCTACGCCAGTCACGGAGGATCCGCGGGCTGCCCGGCAGCTGGCACCCCCGGATCCTCGTGGGCCTGCTGGTTCTCGCGATCCGCCACGCCGACCGACTCGCGCTGGCGATGGACGCGCGGGCATTCGGGATGGGCCCACGAACGTTGTATCGGCAGGTCCGCTGGACCGTGGCGGACGGGCTCGTCGTTGCCAGTGGAATCGCCGCTCTGGTCGTGGCGCTCGGGCTCGGGGGGGTCGGGGGCGCCGGCTAGCGGCGCCCGGGACGCGAGGGGTCGAGGCCAGGATCCGGTCGATACCCACGCCACGGGTACGGTCGCTCTCAGGGCCGATCGCCCGGCTCCGGCGAGGCCCCGGGCGTTGACTGCGGTCCGATCACGTTCGCCCTCCCCCTCGCACGGGTAATCCCGGGGTGTGACGGGCATGACGCCAGACGCGGCCGGAGCGGAGCCGGCGGTATCGGCTCCACGGCCCCCCGAATGCCTCCCGGACGGGTGCGGGAAGAGCGAAGGACGGTGTTTCACGGCAGTCCTGGCCGTGTCGGCACCTCCGGCCCCTCGCTGTGTCGCGGACATACGTCGGGCGGGTACGAACGGCAAGGTGAGCTCACGCGTGGTCCACCGCGGGATCCGTGGCGAATCGGCGGGCGATCTGCGATCATCGGCCATCCAGGCCCGAATCGGCACGAGATCCACAGCTGGAGCGCGATGGACGCGGGCGCGAACCGCCGCACGATCGTGTTCTTTCCCGAGGGCGCCCACGGGCCGACCAACAACTGCGTCGGCATCGGCGACGTGCTCCGGCGACGGGGCCATCGCGTCGTGTTCATCGTGGAGGAGAGCTTCGCCGGCACGCTCGAGGCACGCGGCTTCGAGGAGCGGCGGATGCGGCTCGGTCCACCACCAGCCGAGCCCGAGGTCCCCGGCCAGTTTTGGATCGACTTCATCCGCGATACCGCGCCGGTCTTTCGCAAGCCGACCCTCGAGCAGCTGGGTGAGTTCATCGCCCCGACGTGGCAGGCGCTGATCGACGGCTCGAAGTATGTCGACGACCGCCTCCGCGAGATCATCGACGAGCTGGCGCCGGACGCGATCGTGGAGGACAACGTCGTCTTCTTCCCGGCCATGGCCGCCAGTGGCCGCCCGTGGGTGCGGATCGTCAGCTGCAATCCGGCCGAGCTCAAGGACCCGGCCATACCGCCGTTCTCGAGCGGCTACCCCTCGCACGATCGGGCGAAGTGGCCGGCGTTCCTGGAGGAGGTCCACCGTACGCACGCCGACATGTGGGCCGATTTCGACACGTTCTGCCGGGAGCGCGGCGGCCCGGGGCTGACCTACGGACCGCTCGGCCCGGACTTCATGCCCGAGTCGCCGTTCCTCAACCTGTACCTCTATCCCGCCGAGGCAGAATATCGACGCGAGCGACCACTCGGACCCACCTGGCACCGGATCGACTCGTGCGTTCGCGCGACCGACGCCGAGTGGGCCCTCCCGCCGAGCCTGGCCGAGCGACCGGGGCGCCTCATCTACCTCTCGCTCGGCAGCCTGGGCTCGGCCGACGTGGGGCTCATGCAGCGGCTGGTGGATGTGCTCGGCCGGACGGATCACCGCGTGATCGTCAGCAAAGGCCCGCTGGCCGATCAGATCGCGCTTCACGACAACATGACCGGCGACGGCTTCCTGCCTCAGCCAGCGATCCTCCCGCTTGTGGACCTCGTCATCACGCACGGCGGCAACAACACGGTCACCGAGGCGTTCCATCACGGCAAGCCGATGGTCGTGTTGCCGTTGTTCTGGGACCAGGTCGACAATGCGCAACGGGTGGCCGAGACCGGCTTCGGCGTCCGCCTGCCGGCCTACGACGCGTCCGAGGCGAAGCTCGCTGGCGCGATCGGCCGGCTGCTCGGAGACCGCGATCTCGCGGCGCGGCTAGCGGCGATCTCGACCCGGCTACGGGCCAACCTGGGGACCGTCAGGGCCGCCGACCTCATCGAGCGCCTCGCCCGGACCGGCGAGCCGATCGCGGCGACGGCGGCGGCGCGATGAACCGTCCGCGGGCGCTGGATTTCGGCCGAAGTGCGACCATGCGTCGGGAGGGCTGGTCCGTCCAGTCGTGGAGGAGAGCAATGATCCGCTCGAGTGTCCGGCGTGCCGTTCTGCCCGTGGCGGCGGGCATCATCCTGACCCTGAGTCAGCTCTCGGCGGTCCTCGCCGTGTCGGGGCTGGTCGTCGGCCCCAACGTGGACATCAGCCGCTTCGCCGACAACGAAGCCGAGACGACGGTGGCGGTCAACCCGACGAACCCGAACAACATCGTCGTCGTGTCGAACTTCCAGCACGCCGACGCGCTGATGGAATCGGTCAGCTTCGACGGCGGTGCCAGCTGGACTGCCCGGATGATCGCCGACGGCAGCGACGCTCTCGGCGTCGCCTGCTGCGATCCGAACGGCAGCTTCGACCAGTACGGCAACTACTTCCTCGTCTACCTCGACCTGCGGGCCAAGAAGGTGCAGGCGGCGTACAGCACCAACGGTGGCACGACGATGCGCTTCCTGGCGACGCTCGATCACACGGACAACAGCAATCCAGACAACAATGGCAAGAAGTGGGGCGCCGGGGCCGACCAGCCCAGCCTGGCGACCGGTCCGGGCGGGACGTGGTTCGTTTACAAGATGTTCAGCCAGGGCGGCCAGCTCCTCCAGGTCCGCGGCCTGCCGGTGACGGGGCTCGGGCAGTTCGGGTCGCTGAGCGACCAGCAGCTGGTTCCCGGCTCCAAGTACGGCAGCTTCGGTGACATCGCGGTGGGCCAGCGGGGCCAGGTCCTGACGACCTATCAGGACAACATCCCGACCCAGGGTCCGTCGACGATCTGGACGAACCTGGACCCGGATGGCTTCGGGCCGGCCGGCTTTGGGGCGGCGCTCGCTGCTACCTCCACCAACGTCGGCGGCTTCGATTACATCCCCCCGCAGGCGCGCCGGTCGGTCGACGCCGAAGCCGGGCTGGCCTATGACCGCAGCGGGGGAGCCCATCGGGGTCGCGTCTACCTGCTCTACACGGACGAGCAGCCGAACGAGAGCAACAACACGGACATCTGGGTCCGCTACTCGGACAACGATGCGGCGAGCTGGAGCGCGCCGGTCCGGGTCAACGACGATGCGGGCACGAACAGCCAGTTCAATCCCCACATCGCGATCGACCAGGTGACGGGCTTTGTGGCGGTCGGTTTCCACGATTCGCGCAACGACCTGGGAAGCAACGGACCCGGCGACACCAACGGCATCCCCAACGACGACGCCCAGTACTTCGTGGCGGTGAGCCGCGACGCCGGCGTCTCCTTCTCCGCGAACGAGCAGGTCAGCGTCGGCACCTCGAACGCCGAGGCCGCAAAGAACGGCGTGCAGTACGGCGACTACACGGGCATGAGCTTCGCCGGCGGCGTCATTCACCCGGCCTGGGCGGACAATTCCAACAGCGTCGGCGGCAACCCGGACGGCGCCCTCGGTCGGTTCGACGTCTACAGCGCCGCGATCCTCGTCCAGTAGAGGAGAGGTCGCCCAGAAGGCACACATGTGTTGCCAGGCAAAGCGCCCACCGCCGGTGGGCCCGACGCGATGAGGAGGACCCCATGACGGGGACGCTCGAGCAAGTCAAGAGCTATCGGCAGTTCATCGGCGGCGAGTGGGTCGACGCGGCCAGCGGCGAGACGCTGGCGGTGGAGAACCCGGCCAACGAACAGGTCGTCGCCCGCGTGCCGGCCTCCGGCGAGGAGGACGTGGACCGAGCGGTCAAGGCGGCGTCGAAGGCCTTCCAGACCTGGCAGAACTCGACGCCGCAGGAGCGGATGACGCTGCTCCTGAAGCTGGCCGACATCGTGGAGGGGAACGCCGACGAGCTGTCCCGCCTGGAGAGCTCGCAGACCGGCAAGCCCCTCAACGTGGCCGCCATGGACATGCCGGCCGTCGCCGACAACCTGCGATTCTTCGCCGGGGCGGCTCGCAACCTGGAGGGCAAGGCCGTCGGCGAATACGTCGCCGACCGGACGTCTCTCATCCGTCGCGAGCCGGTGGGGGTGGTCGCGTCCATCGTGCCGTGGAACTACCCGCTGTACATGGCCGGCTGGAAGGTCGGGCCGGCGCTGGCGGCCGGCAACACGGTGGTGCTCAAGCCGTCGGCCCGCACGCCGCTCACGGCCCTGCGGTTTGCCGAGCTGGCAGCCGAGGCACTGCCGCCCGGCGTGCTCAACGTCCTGATCGGCAGCGGCGATGCGATCGGGCCGGCACTCGTCGCGCACCCCCAGGTGGGGATGATCTCGCTGACCGGCGACACGGACACGGGTAAGAAGATCGCCCGAATTGCCGCCGATCGGGTCAAGCGGCTGCACCTGGAGCTGGGCGGCAAGGCCCCCGTCATCGTGTTCGACGACGCCGATCTCGACCTGGTCGCAGAGACGCTTCGCTTCGCCAGCTATTGGAACAGCGGCCAGGACTGCACGGCGGCAACGCGCATCATCACGGGGCCGAAGGTCTACGACCACGTGGTCTCGAAGCTGTCCGACCAGGTTCGCGACATCAAGTGGGGCGATCCCACCGGCGGCGATGAGCTGGAGATGGGCTCCCTCATCTCGAAGAGCCAGGTGGAGCGCGTCAGCGGCATGGTGGATCGGGCCCGATCGGGCTCGGAGGTCGTGGTCGGCGGAGTGTCGCCGGACCGGCCGGGCGCCTATTACGAGCCGACGATCGTCGCCGGCCCCGACCAGCGCAGCGAGATCGTCCAGGACGAGGTCTTCGGCCCGGTGGTCACGGTCCAGCGGTTCAGCGACGAGGAGCAGGCGATCGCCTGGGCGAACGACGTCCGGTTCGGCCTGGCGGCGTCGGTCTGGACCAGGGACATCGGGCGGGCGATGCGGGTGGCCAAGGCGATCCAGTTCGGCACGGTCTGGGTCAACGATCACTTCACGCTCGTATCCGAGATGCCCCACGGTGGCTTCAAGGAGTCTGGCTACGGCAAGGACCAGGGCATGTACGCGGTCGAGGACTACACGGTCGTCAAGCACGTGATGCTCCGGATCTGAGGTCGCCGGCACCTCTGGTGCAGTCACCGTCAGCTGCCCTGCAGCCGCCGCCCACCGGGGAGCTGCAGGCGGCCGTCCTGGATTGGTATCGGGCGGAGGGTCGGGTCCTTGCCTTCCGGATGACTCGCGACCCATACGCGATCCTCGTCTCGGAGACGATGGCGCAGCAGACTCAGATCGCGCGGGTCGTGGGTTATTGGCGGGCGTTCCTGGAGCGCTTTCCGACGTTTGAGGCGTTGGCGGCCGCGAGCACTGCCGACGTCCTGCGAGCCTGGCAGGGGCTGGGTTACGACCGCCGGGCGCTCAACCTCCTGCGCTGTGCCCGAATCGTCGTCGCCGAGCTCGGCGGAAAGCTGCCGTCGGAGGTGGCTGCCCTCGAGCGGTTGCCCGGGATCGGGCCGTATACTGCCCGGGCCGTCGTGGCGCTCGCCTTCGATCGACCGGCAGGCGCGGTCGACGTCAACGTGCGCCGTGTCCTGTCGCGGATCGCAGGCGGCCCGGAGTCCGGCTCGATGTCTCGAGCGGCCGTTCAAGCGATGGCTGATGCGTTGGTCCCGCTGGACCGACCCGGTGAGTGGACGCATGCGGTCATGGATGTCGGCGCCACGTTCTGCCGGGCTCGAGCGCCGCGCTGCCCGGCCTGTCCGGCCAAGGCGTTCTGCCGGTACGCGGCGTCGGCGGACGTCGTTGATGCCCCGCGGGGCATCGGTCGCCGTGGGAGATCCGCCACGCCAGCCGTCCCGTTCACGTCGACGACGCGCTGGCTCCGCGGCCGTATCCTCGACCGGTTGCGCGCCACAGAGGACCACACCTGGGTCGCGTTCTCCGGCGGAATGGGGACGCACCCTCGACCCGCGGTCGAGGCCGCCCTGGTCGCGCTCGCCCGCGAGGGGATGATCGAGCTGCGGACCGCCGACCCACCGGCGGCTCGTCTGGCCACAGCCTGACGCGGGCCTGGTGTCGCAGCCGCACCAAACGCATCTAGCAAACGCGCCTAATGCCGGTCCTCACAATGGGCCGTGCGGCGGGCCGGCCGGCGAGAACGGGCCGCCGACCGGCGGACATCCTGGAGGAACGGTCCCTTCTGCCGTCGCGACCGGGACGTCAGGGAGCCGAGTGGCGATGACCTCTGCCGATTCGCCGCTGGCCGCCAGCTCGCGCCAGGCCTCGTTCTGCGGCCGGTTCGCCGCGACTTGAGGCCGCAGAGAGTCGAGCTGTAAGGGTGCGTCGCCGACGACCAGGGCCCGAACGACGTCCGGCCGGTGCGCCGCCATCGCGACTGCCACATGACCGCCCAGCGAATGTCCAATGAGCGCGGCAGGTTGGCCGATTTCGCGGTCGACGAGTCGGACGATGTCGTCAGCGTAGTCCGCGAGCGCGTAACGCCCTCCGCGTCCTGACAGACCGTGTCCGCGGAGATCCGGTGCGACCACATGCCAGTCTCGAGCGAAGCAGCGGAGCGACAGCCGCCCACGACCGCCAGCTTGCACTGCCGCCATGGAGCAGGACCAGGGGTGGCCCGACGCTGCCCCATTCCGCGACGTTGAGGGTCAGCGTGCCGAGCTCGGTCGTCCGCTCTCTCATCGCAACATTGTCGGCGGAGGTTTGAGCGCACGAATAGCCCGAGATGGCCCCCCATGACGCTAGCCCTGGCCGGGAGACACTCCGAGCTGGCGCATCATGCCCATCTGGTCGAACTGGTGCCAGTGGTCGGTGACCTTGCCGTCGCGGATCCGGAAGATGTGGATCTCGCCGATCGTGTAGGACTTGCCGCTCGGCGGGATGCCCATGAACTCGCCCACCTGCCGGGCGCTCGCGGTCAGCCGAACGGCGACCCGGTCGTCCTCGGCGATCATGTCCTCGATCGTGAAGCCGGGATCGGACAGGGCCTTCGAGACTCGTTCGATCGCTCGTTTGAGGTCTCCCCGGCCATCGCCCGTGGATGGCCACGTGTGCGGAACGAAGTCCTCGGCCACGAGCTCGTCGACGGCATCGGCATCGCCGTCCACGAAGATCGCCTGGACGAACCGCCGCACGAGCTGCTTGTTCGCCTCGATTGACCGGGCGTCCTGGATCATCGTGTCCGGCTCTGCCGGGTGAGTGCGCGTTTCCGACGTCATGCGGCTCTCCTTCGGTCGTGATGGCGTGGCGAGCGTCGCGTCGGGTGCGGCGAGCGACGGACGATCGAGCCTCGCATGGCCACGCTCGCGAGCGCACGGGCGAGACCGTCCAGACATGTTGCAGACTCGTGATGATTGCCGGACCCGAACAGCCCGGGGCGACGATGGTCCATCGGGCGAGGTGGCCCGCCTACCGGTAGGCTGTGATCCACGATGAGTCCGTCTGCCGCCAACCGCCCGCCACCGGCCAGGCACGACTCGGCCGAGCGCACCGCTGCGCCCCCGAGGCTGCCCGCGGACGACCCGGCGATCTTCGACATGGACCTGGCCGGGCTGGCCGATCGCTGGGGCGCCGCGATGGAACGGCCACCGATGTCCGGCGAGGCGATGACGGGCGCGGACCGGCGGGCCCAGGCTCTTGGCGTTCCGGGCGCCCAGCTGATGGAGCACGCCGGGACGGCGGTGGCCGCCGCGGCTCGAGCACTCGCCGTCCGGACCGGCCGCTGGGGATCCGGCCCGATCCTTGTGCTCTCCGGACCGGGCAACAACGGCGGTGACGGCTTCGTGGCCGCCCGCCGGCTCGCCCGGATCGGCGCACCCGTCGTGGTGGGCTTCGTCGCCACGGAGGCGCGCCCGGCCGGCGAGACAAGCGGCCGGAACTGGGACCGCCTGGCGGCCGAGACCAATGTCACCCGCATGCACGTCCCGGGGACCCGCGACCTGGCGATCCTTGGCCAGGGCATCGAGCGGGCGGCCGTGGTCATCGACGCGCTCCTGGGCACCGGTATCCGTGGCGCCCTGCGCGAGCCGATCAGGTCGGCGGTGGACCTCATCCGACGGGCTCGCGAAGCCGGCGTGCCGGTGCTCGCGGTGGACACGCCGACGGCCGTCGACCTGACCAGCGGCGAGGCGACCGATCCCGTCGTCCGGGCGGATCTGACCGTCACCTTCCACCGGCCCAAGGTCGGCCTGCGGACACGTCGCGGGGCGGCCCTGGCCGGGAGAGTCCTGGTGGCGCCCATCGGCATCCCGGCCGAGGCCGACCGTGGATGAGTCGCCGCCGGCTGAAGGGCCTCCGGAAGATCCGAGGGGTGGGCGATCGGGCGATCCATCGACAGGCGGGCAGCGCCGAGCGGCCGGCTGGCGCGAGGTGCTCCTGGTTGCGGTGGCCGTGGTCGCGATCGTCCTGGGTACGGCGGTCGTGACGAGCCTGCTGCCCCCGGCCGGCCAGGACTTCGTCCTCCGAACCCCGCTGGCCATCGTCGTGCTCGCCGGCGGGACGATCGGGCTCCTCGTGTGGCTGGCACGACGCCCGCCGGTCACCTAGCGATCGGTCGATGACCCCCTCCGGAGCGGCGACACCGATCGAACGCCGGCGGGCCCATCTCGATCGCCTGGCCAACGAACGCTGGGACGTCCTGGTCGTGGGCGGCGGCGTCACGGGAGCCGGTGCCGCCCTGGATGCGGCGAGCCGGGGCCTCAGCGTCGCGCTCGTCGAGCGGTCCGACATCGCCGCCGGCACGTCCAGTCGCTCCTCGCGCCTCATCCACGGCGGGCTGCGCTACCTGGAGCAGTTCCGGTTCGGGCTCGTGCGCGAGGCGCTCGCCGAGCGCAGCCGGCTCCTCCGCCTCGCGCCGCACCTCGTCCGCCTCGAGCCGCTGCTGTTTCCGCTGTACGGCAACGTCCTGGCCCGACCGTTCTATGGCAGCGGCCTGACGTTGTACGACCTGCTGGGTGCGGCGCGGGACGGAGGGCGGCACCGCCATCTGAGCCGGGCAGACGCCGTGGCCAGCACGCCGGCCCTTCGGCGCAGCGGCCTCCGCGGGGCGTTCGTCTTCCATGACGCGGTCGAGGACGATGCCCGGTTCGCCCTGGCGGTGGCTCGAACGGCCCAGGCGCATGGTGCGGTCGTCCTGACACGGGTGCGGGTGGCCGGGGCCGTCCACGATGGCGGGCGCATCGCCGGTGCGCACGCCCGCGACGAGCTCGGCGGGGCCGACCTGGAGGTTCGGGCCAAGGCCGTCATCGACGCAACCGGCGTGTGGTCGGGCCGGACGGACGGCGCCTTTCCGACCCAGCGGACGACCGATCGCGACGCCAGCGATGCCTCACGAGACACGGCTCGAGACTCCGCCCGCCACGCCGCGCACGTCATCCGGCCCAGCCGGGGAACCCATCTCGTCGTGCGACGGGAGCGGATCCCATCCGCGACGGGTCTTACGATCCGGGTTCCCGGCAAGGTCGTATTCCTCGTGCCCTGGCCGGGCCATTGGCTCATCGGGACCACCGACGTCCCGTACGACGGCGTGCCCGACGGGGTCGTCCCCACCTCCGACGACGTCGACGAGATCCTCGTGGCCGTCAACAGGACGCTGGACGTGGACCTGACGAGGGGCGACTTGGTTGGTGCCTACGCGGGCCTTCGGCCCCTCGTGGCCGATGGCTCGGTCTCCGACGGCTTCAGCGGCAACGAGTCGACGCTCAGAGTCTCTCGCGAGCATCGCGTCCGGATCGAGTCCGACGGCCTGGCCCGAATCGG
>WNGF01010102.1_pt1 | contig 10725 bp, 8 predicted proteins | sample 5400641 | NCBI WGS metagenome assembly WNGF01 (sample SAMN13153371, study PRJNA577476) | soil metagenome | isolation source: 80 cm soil or saprolite under grassland replicate 2 | place: USA:California | collected 2016-06-15
TACTGCCTTTCCCTTTTAAATGGTTGGTATAATCAACCAATAATATTGCATTCTTCGCCACCAAGCCTATCAACATGATGATCCCGAGTAAGGAGAAAATATTTAACGATTGTAGATTCAATGCAAGAGCAAGTAAAGCACCTACCATTGCTACAGGGATAGAGAATAACACCACGAATGGGTAGATATAAGAATTGTACAACGCAACCATAATAAGGTAAACAAATATGATAGAAGCGATCAACGCATAACCCAAGCTTCCAAACGCCTCTGCTTGTTGCTTCATGTTTCCTTCATACGAAATGGTCATTCCTTTTGGCAACGGATCTTTATCAACCAATGCTTTTATCTCTTCACCAACTGTACCCTGTGGACGACCCACGACTTCAGTTGAAATTGTTACAGAACTGATCCGGTTTTTACGTTCCAATTTTGCCGGGCCGATCGTCCTTTCAATATTGGCAAACTGTTCGAGTCTTATTATTTGTCCTGCATTATTCACAAAAGATAATTGCTTCAGCTCGTTCGTTGATTGCCTATTGAATGCATCCAGCTTCACAGTGATATCATAATCATATTGTCCTTGTGTAAGCTTTGTATCACTGTTACCAGCGAATGCAAGATTGATGATGCTTCCTACCTGGTCCATGCGAAGCCCAAGTGCAGTCATTTTTTCTTTATCAATCTTTACACTTACTTCCGGTTTATTATTTTCAATAGATATTTTCTGACCAGATGTACCAGGCACAGTTTTCATTTTTGCAAGAATAGTGTCGGCATAACTCAGCAACTCATCTACATTATCCCCATTCAATACAAGTTGTATCGGCGCTTCACTGGTACTGCCCATGATATCTACCTGGCTCGTAGTGATTTTAGCGCCTTCTATTTTTTCTTTAAGTTCTTTTTGAATGATTGAAGAAAATTTTTCTGTACTGAAATTGCGTTCACTTTTATCAACCAGTTTTATGCTTATCTCCGATTTATGTCTTTCACCTTGTGCGGCAAACTTGTTATCACTTTTACCCATAGAAGAAAACACATTCACTACTTCGGGTTTTGATAAAATGTATCGCTCAACTTCCTGTGTTTTTAAATTGGTTTGCTGAATGGTAGCATCTTTCGGTAATTCAACATTCACCACGAGTTCACCGCGATCGCCCATATTCACAAATTCATTGCCAATGAAACCAAAACCTACAAGAGAAAATGAAGCCGCCATTAATACAAGCGTTGTAATAAGCACCCAGCGTTTGTGTCCTAAACTCCATTTCAACAATGATGAATAACTCTCGATTAATTTTTCTATTCTTTTTTCTACCCATAAAATAATTCTTCCGCCAATTTTTTTCTTGCTGGGATGTGTGAGTTTCCCAAAACGTGAAACGAGTAACGGCGTTAATGTGAAGCATACAAAAAGACTCATGAGTGTGGATGTAACAACAACCAATGAGAATTGCCGCAAAATATCCGCAATTAATCCATGCACCATCGTAATAGGTAAGAACACAACCACGTCTACCATTGTGATAGATACTGCTGTAAAACCAATTTCTTGTCTGCCTTCCAATGCTGCTTTATGCTTATCTTTTCCCATTTCCATGTGGCGTTGAATATTTTCGAGCACTACGATACTGTCATCAACAAGGATTCCTATTACAAGAGACAATGCAAGCAATGTCATAAGATTGAAAGTAAAACCGAATGCATAAATAGCGATGTACGTACTTGCCAGTGATGCCGGAATAGCAACCATTACAATAAGCGCGTTACGCATACTGTGCAGGAACACAAGCATCACGAGGGCTACGAGTATGATAGCCAAAACAAGATCATGATTCACTGCTTCTGCTGCTTTTAAAGTAAATTCAGATGAATCTTGAGCTATCGCAAACTTTACTCCTTGTGCAGTATACTCATGTTCCAGTTTCTTTATTTCATCCTGCACCTGTTCACTTACCTGCACAGCGTTCGCATCAGTTTGTTTGTACATAAGCAAACCGATTGCTGTGTTTGCATTGTAGCGGCTGGTGGTTTCTGTTTCTTTTATTCCATCAATAATTGTTGCAATATCCTTGAGATAGATTGGACTGCCATCGCGATTGGTGATCACAACATCCTCGATGTCTTTTGGATTCTTAAACTTTCCCGCGAGACGAATAGTGGTTTCATTAGATTCATTTTTTACAGAGCCGGCGGGAAAATCAAGATTTGAACTCTCGATTGCATTCAACACTTGTTGCGCATCGAGATTAAATGATTCTAATTTTTTCCTGTCAATGTTCACACGAATCTGTCTTTCTTCACCGCCCATTATTCCAATGTTTGCAACGCCGGTTAGTTTTGATAACCTTGGTACAATACGCTGTTCAACTATCTCATATAATTCGCGGTTATCAGCCGTTGATGTCACAGACATTTTCATGATCGGTGCTTCATCAACGGAGAACTTTGATATCTCCGGGTCTTTTGCATCTTCAGGAAGATCGGAAGCAATTGCGTTTACTTTTCTTTGCGCGTCTTCCATCGCCTGGTTAAGGTCAACATCCGATTTGAATTCCACGATCACTTTTGAATTTCCTTCAAGCGATTGCGATTTGATGTTATCTAATTTTTCTAATGAAGAGATCGCATCTTCTACTTTTTTAGTTACCGAATTTTCTACTTCTGTTGGTGCTGCGCCCGGGTATGAAGTGGTTACCGTTATTACCTGCTTCGACATCTTCGGCAGCAACTCGTAGCCAATCGAAAAATAACTGGCTACTCCCAACAAACCAAGCACTGTAAATATTACCACGATCAGTGTTGGTCGTTTTATTGATAATGCTGTTATAGACATAAAATATTTTTTTGTTGTAGTTGTAATTTTTTGTTTTGATTATTTACCAGCTGTATTACTACTATTAAACTCAGTTGCGTCGCACTCTTCAGCGTTCTGCTCGTTGTTGTACACAAAGTAATTTTGCAGAGCAATTGGCTCAGTACATAAAAATGTTCTTCGTTATTTTATTTATTTATTGAAACAGCAGAACCATTTTCAAGATTCAGCAAACCGGAGATCACTACTTGTTCGCCTGGTTGTAAGCCTTCAATAACTTCAACTTTATCTGATGTTACAATGCCGGTTTTAATATTCCTCAGTTCAACAACATTTCCTTTCACCACGAAAACTTTTGCATCTTTTGAACTTGCAAGCAAAGCACTCACAGGAACAGACAAACCTGTTTCAACTGCATCAGAAGCGAAGTGAACATCTGCGAGCATGCCCGCTTTGAGTTGTTCCTTATCTGTGTTGCTGAAACTTACTTCTGCTAAAAACTTTCCCGATGCATCTGCTTTGTCACTGATCATGCTGATCTTTGCAGTCTTTGGTTGTGTAAGTACAACACTGCTGATAGTTACGTTCTGACCTTGTTTTACCTGGAATGCTTCCTGCTCGCTGAGATACACATCTATTTTTAAAGATGAATTATCAATGAGCTGACTCAGCACAGTTCCGTAACTAACGAATGAACCAAGCTCAACAGAAACGTTTTCTATTTTGCCAGTAAATGGCGCTCTTATTTTCATGTGATCGATTTGGTCGAGCACTTGTTTTTTCTCTGCCTGCAGTGAAGCGATTTGTAACTCTGCACTTTCTGCCTGCATTGGAGTAGCGCCACCCATTTCTATAAGTTTTGTATAACGAGTAAGATCAAGTTTTGCTTTTGCGATAGAAGCTTCAACACTGTTCAACTGTACGTTGTACGCAGACGCATCGAGTACTGCAATTGTTTGCCCGGCTTTTACAAGATCGCCGTTCTTTATATAGAGAGCAATAAGCTTTCCCTGCACTTCAGATGCAATCTTTACCTCGCGTGAGGGCACTGTTGTTCCGTTAATACTGAATGAAGTGTTGAAAGTATCTGTCTGCGCTTCATGTGCTTTTACAGGAATAATTATTTTTTCTTTTACCGGCTTTGCAGCAGCATCAATTTTAGATTTGTTGCGTGCAAGCACAAAACCTATTGAGCCGGCGATGAGTAAAATTGTTCCGATTGTTATTATTTTCTTTTTCATTTAATGTTTTTTTTTTGAAATTCAGTTATAATGTTTTGTTTGTTGCGTTGATAAAATTTTAGTTTGTAATTCCCTGGGGAACAGCGTTTGTTTACAGTTTGTATTAAAGTGATTTTAGAAATTCGGTTAATAAGGTTCCGTTTGCTTTGTGTACATCGAGTGTTCCTGTTTGCACGTTTATGAGTGATTGTATGCGAAGATTTCTTGCACTGGTAAGCTCATTTTCTGCATCGAGTAATTCTACAAGTGTTGTTACCCCTTCTGTGTATAAAGCTCTGCGTGAATTGAAAACTTTTTCGGCAAGTACAAGATTTTTAGAATTGATATTTAATTGCTCACGGTTATTGTTTAATGTCTGCACCGCACTCAACAATTCTGTTTGTGCCTGCTGCTGCTGGTAGTCACTTTGCCATTTCAATTGTTGTATTTGAGTTTTCGCAACATTTACGCGATTCTTCCTGATATTACCATCAAAAATGGAAACGCTTACGGATAAGCCAACTGTTGAACTATTTGACCAGTAATAGTTGTCGAAGAACTTGCTGGCATTACTGAACTGCGATTGATAGTTGTATTTCAAATAAGTGCTCAATTGAGGAAGACCTTCTGCCTTGATACTTTTCATTTCGACTTCTTTTGATTGTATCATTTGTTTTGTCAAATGAATATCTTCTCTCTGCATGAATGAATTTTCCCCAGCGATTGTTAAGTCGGGTAACCATGCAATGCTGTCGTTGATGTTTAATTGGGTATTAGCAGAAAGGCCAAGCAAATATTTGAAGTAGTACAATTGCTGATCGTATTGTGTTTGATATTGGCTTAACTGAGATTGCTTGTTCGCTACATTAATTTGCAAAGACTCATAATCTATTCTTTTAAGTGTTCCATTTTCAAATTGAGATTTTGCAATCACAAGCACATCTTTCAGATTTTTATAATCGTTGTTTGTAGTGCGAACGTTTTCAGCGCTGCTCTGCAAATCGTAGAATGCTGCAGACACTTTGTAGATCAGGTCTTCTTTGGTGAGTTTGTATTTTGTTGCGGAGATGTCGTTGTTCAAACCTTCTGCTTTTATTTGCAGCAAAAGATCTTTACGATAAATGTTTTGCGATACTTGTATGCCACTGCTTGCATCATACTTTGTTCCAAACTGTACGGAGACATAATCTTTATTAGGTTGTCCTGCAATGGCTCCCGGCAACATTTGCGAAGGGATACTCATATTATAATTAAACTTGCTGCCGTAACTTATCTGCGGCAAATATGAACCTGACAATTGTTTGTTTTGGAATTTTGTTACAGTCATGTTCAGGCTGTCTGCCCACAAGCCATAGTTATTGGCAAGAGCAATATCAATAGCTTGTTTAATAGTAACAGGTTCAGATGCGCTTGCTTCTTTCTGCGCTAACAAAGATTTGTTTGTGCCTGTCAATGCCAATACTGTCATCAGCATCTTAAGCGGTAGTCGAATTTTGATGTTCATTATTTGTTAGATTTTATGTGGTTTATAATTTTTCTTTGTGAAATCAGCTAAGACAAATGCTGATTACATGATTAATTGTTTTCAAAAGCATTGTTTCTGTTGCCAATTTTTTTTCTTTCATAATTGCTGGTATTGTGTTTTCCAACCACTCTACCGTTTGCCAGATATTTTTTTTATACCCCTGCCGTCTGCGGTTCATGGTTATTTCGATTCGATGAGATTTCATGATTTTGTTTTTTTGAAATGAAAAATTTGATTTGACAGGGCAAAAATGAGATGACAGAAAAGCGATACGGTTCGGATTGATTAATGCGAACAAGGTATAGTGGTTCGGACTTTTAAATTCGTTCTTTCGTTCTTATAAAGACAAGATAATCAGATAGTAAAAGAATATTACTTAACAGTAGTTAGCGTCGTTCGGATTTATAGATGCGAACATTCAAAAGCAATTTTCAAAAGACACTGGGCAAGAGAAGGAAGAATTTTTCGTACTAACGAAAATTAGTTAGTGTCCACGCTATTGCAGGTATGGTCTTTGGAATTTTAATAAAGTAATTCTGTTGGTGACAATCAACAAAGGGCAAGGACTTTTACTTATTTTGTGGCTTTATACACAACTGATAATAAATGGACGGCAAATCACTTAATATTAAACAAGAGAACTTAGAGAAGCTTAAACAACTTTTCCCTGAACTATTTTCAGAAAATCAACTCGATTGGGAAAAATTAAAAGCTGCTTTCAGTGATGATATAAACTTTGCAAATGAACGCTATATATTGAATTGGGCAGGTAAAGCTGATGCTTTTAAAGTGTTGCAGATACCAACTACAGCAACATTGAAACCCATTCCTGAGGGCTCATAAAGTACTCCTAATCATGAAGCAGAACTCTAATTGCAAAAAGTTAGTGCTATGCAATTATGTTTTTTGCAAATTGCCGGACAAATATACAAGCCCGGCTAAAATGCATTGTACATCCCGGAGCGCATCGCATAGTTTTACTGCATATATTTACTAAGCAAAGCCGAATGAAAGTTTATCCATTATCTTAATCATATAATTAAATCATAAGCTTATGAAAGCCCTGTTTACTTTATTGGTATTGATACTCGTAGCTGCTGTAATTATCTATTTTCTTCCTGGCGCCATTCATATTGAAAAAACAATGGTATTAAAAGCACAACCGGAAGTTGTTTATGGGGAATTGAATACAACAGGTGAATGGAAAAAATGGGCTGCATGGCTTAAAGAAGATCCGGTAATTGAAATAACCTATCATGGCCCTGAAAGCGATGCCGGTGCAGCGCTTAACTGGAACAGCCAGGTTGCTGAAATAAATACTGGAAATGTATTGCTTGAGTCTTCACAGAAAGCTTCACAGGTAAAGGCGCTTATTCAATTTGATAAGTATGGTAAATCGGAGAACAGTTTTGTATCAGGCAATACCGGTAATGGTACACAAGTGAACTGGACACTGGAAATAAATGTGGCAGAAAAAGGTTTCCCCACCGGTTGGATAAATAAAATAAAGGCCTTTTCCTGGAAAAAAACCCTTGCCGAATGGATGGATACAAGTTTAAAAAATCTGGACGAGGTTACTGCGAATATGGAATATCATCCAAAGCCTACCATCAACGATACACTGGTTGATAGATTGGATAGTTTAAACAGTAAGGTAGATTCTCTGAAAAGTTTGCAAAAACAAAAAGACAGTGTATATCCGTAAAAAAACCAGGCGGAGCTTAATAATTGTTCTGAAAGCCTGGTACCAAAAAAGATATGAAATAATGAGAAGATTATTATTAATATAATTACCAGCCACCACTTGCTCCGCCACCACCACCGCCGCCTCCGCCGAAGCCACCAAACCCTCCGCCACCACCAGACCAGCCGCCTCTGCCATCATCTGTCGCCAAGCTATTCTACTTTTGATTCATCTTATCACCAGTAAAATAAAAATAGTATGGACGCAACAGAAATACAATTACACTCCTTGAGCTTGATGAATACCTACGCTACTATACAACCTGAGCAAAAAAATAGCTGTGTTTGGTATATAGAACAGTATCTGCCTGCCGAAAGATCAAAACTATTTGTTGTCGCCAGCTAAAACAATCACAATATAATTACCGCTGAACAGTTTTACTAAAGGATTGCCACGCTTGGGGGATGCTGTTGCCTGTACCGCCGGATGATCCACCATTCTAACTTTGATTTTGCTGCAGAGTCTGTGTGCCGTGAAGGAAAAAAATAACTGAAGCTCTTTACATGCTGTGTATAAGATGATGGCTGACCCATCGCTAACGTTGTAAAAGCATTTAGCAAATGCATGCAAAGGTGCTGTAGTAAAAGCTATTGTGCTGAGCGTTTGTACTGCATAAGGTTAGTGAAGCTGAACGCAAGTGAACCATTGATGACGTGTCGAAAGCGGAAGACGATGTAGAAACTGTTGGTTGAGACTCACTAACAGGAGCAAAATGTAACAAGCAACCTGTAAAGTTGGTTATATGGCATTCGGCATGGATATAGCAGTAGCACTAAACAGCTTATATACGAAACACTGGAGGCTGTTGTAATGATGTCAAAAGCTCAGCAGGAATTTCACCGCAGGGTGAAAGATTGTTCGACAAAAGTTCTAAGAAATTCTACTTGCTGAATAAAGTTCAGAACGCACAAGAGTGAGACCTCGTAATTACAGACGAGGCAGGCTGCAAGAGACGCTCAATAGTAATACATCAGTTGGGCTCAAAAAAATAGTATCGCATATCATTTTAAACATGGGCAAGACCTACTCTTTGTTGAACTTTGAAGTCTGATGGAGTAAGTCCTGTAAATTTTTTAAATACGGTATTAAATGTGGTCTTGGAATTGAACCCTGCTTCAAAACCCACTGATAAGATTGTATAATTGATACTTTTTGGATCCAGCAGCAACCGTTTTGCTTCTTCCACACGGTAGCCATTTACGAGATCATAGAAGTTTTTTTTCATTCCTTCATTAATAGCCTGTGATATCTGGTATGTTGGAAGCTGAAGTTTATCTGATAATTGCTGAAGTGTTAATTCAGTTTCCTGGTATAATTTTTCCACATCCATGAGATCAATTATTTTTTTAGTGATCTCATCAATCTTATCTATACTTAATCCTGCTCTTGCTGGTTTTGGCTTTTCCTGACTAACTATTTTTATTTCTATTTTTTCTGCTTCCTGTATTTCTTCCTGCACAATTTCTTTATTTATGCCCGGTTGAACTTGCCATATGGTGGGCTGCATAACACCCTTGTATGTGGCAATATAAATATAAGGTGTTGCGACAGCCATATTGAGAAGCAATAACAAATCGAAATATTGGGGGTAACGCAACAGTAACGGAAAAATCACCAAAAATGCAGATATAAGTACAAGATAGCCGTTGACCAGAAACCTCGCCCAATGCAAATCAATACGGCTGGTGTCGGAAAATAAATGTTGAATGGAGTGCTGATAAGATTTTAAAGCCCTGCGTGAAAGGAAAAAATAAAGGAATAGCTGTACTGTTCTTATAAGCATAATGGTCAGCGTTGCAGGTCTTTTCAAAGCTTCCACGGGAACATGTTTTGCATCAGGATATATCCTGACAATTGCCGCCAAATTCCAGTAAGTAAGGAAGAAAAATATAAAAACGATAATGAAATGCGGTAATGCCTTTCGCCATGTGAGAGTTTCTTTAAAACTGAGAAGATAGAAATACAGGAATATTCCCGGCAATAAAGGAATAGGCTGTATAAAATAACTATTTCGCCATCCAATCACATTCATTGCAATTGGCATTGTCATCACAGACGAAATACAAAAAATATAAAGTGCCAGGAACGTATTTACAGACCTGTCGCTTTTGGGATGGAAATAAATCAGAGCGGCTAAGAGAATACCCTGCAGGATTCCTAACCCGCAAAAAAGCAAAAGAATGTTTTCGGAAATCGAATTTGAAGACATTTCCTGCAGCAGTTAATAACTACTAAAGTATAATAAATAACCCACGATAAGAAGCAATTTTTTTGAGTTTCGCGCCAACAAATTATATTGATTAAACTTGCTTTGAGTAAGTATGAAATATAATTTTCCGAAACAGCGATTATTTCACGGTGCCGTATTATTTACTTCTTATTCAGAATGAGTAATTTCTTTTGTCGATTCTTAAAGTCAAGACTCATAACTGTACACTCCTTGTTAGTCAATCACTCAACCGATTTGTTTGGGTTCAATGTATCTGACATTTCTTTCTGTAGTGCTAAAATCAGATGGAAACGGTATCCTTTTAGGTTCTGCTGTTGTCGGCATTTCATTTGCAGTAAAACTCTCTGATCCGCAAGTAATAAAAAAAATTGTTATCCTAGCTGTGATAAAGATTTTCCCAATGTGAAAAGACCTTTGTTTTTCCAATATGCGCTCAATAGTTTGTAATGAATAACCTACTTCGCTTCCTTTTACCTTTACTTTTTTATCATCAATAAAAGAAATACCTCGACCTTTTATGACAGTATATTTTTTTTCTTTCATCAACCTTTCAAAATCCGTGTAACTTTTTGACTCAGCAAGGCTTTGTTTGATATTTTCTTTTAAGCGTTCTTTTCTTATGTCCTGTCTTGGAATTAACCTTTCTTTTTCAGATAAATAGAGTCTTGGATTAAGCACTTGTTTTAGTTCATATTTCAGTTCCATTTTCCTGCAATACTTGGCTGTTTTCTGATAGTTATTACTGTCGCTCACAGTGCGTTTATCAAAGCCAATTCTGTTGGCGACAATATGAATGTGCTGATGATTTGTATCAAGGTGATGAACGGCTATGTACTGGTTATTTTCAAAGCCCATTTTCCCGGCGCAGTGTTCACACATTTCCATGAGTTTATCTTGAGGTAATTGCTCTCCCGGAGCAAGGCTTAAAGTGATATGCAAAACAGGTTTCGACAGTTTGGGATTTAGTTGCCTTACTTATAAAGAAAAATAACAAAGGCTGTCCGTTTTTTTGAGACAACCTTTTTAAATAAACGTCAATAAAAACATTTCGTGTGTGTACCTAAAATAAGTTGACATTTTTTATAATTGATTAAACAAGTTTAATTGTTTGTTTGCTGGTTCTTCTTTGTTGATCTCGATAGTATAAATTGTCATTTTATTTCTGTTTTCTTTTTTTATTTCTTTCAG
>WNGF01010110.1_pt1 | contig 10721 bp, 11 predicted proteins | sample 5400641 | NCBI WGS metagenome assembly WNGF01 (sample SAMN13153371, study PRJNA577476) | soil metagenome | isolation source: 80 cm soil or saprolite under grassland replicate 2 | place: USA:California | collected 2016-06-15
CCGAAATCGAGGGTCTGCACCGTGCCTGCCCTTGCCGCCGGGTGGCACGATGGCCCTGGCCGGCGGTCACCGACCGGCTCGAGGAGGGAGCGATTACTCGAATGAGCGAGTCATCGGAGGCGGCGATCCGCGTCGTCCTGGCCGACGACGCGGTGCTCCTGCGGGAGGCGCTGGCTGCAGCGCTCGCCGCGGCCGGCTTTGCCGTTGTCGGCCAGGCCGCCGACTTGCCCGGGTTGCTCGCCCTCGTCGATCGGGAGCTGCCGGACGTCGCCGTCGTCGACGTGCGGATGCCGCCGAGCCACACGATCGAGGGGCTCGAAGCCGCCCGCCGGATCCGGGCCGACCATCCCGGAACCGCGATCCTCGTGCTCTCGCAGTACGTCGAGACCCGCTACGCGATCGACCTCCTGCGGGACGATCCCTCAGGCGTCGGCTACCTGTTGAAGGACCGCGTGACCCGACTGGCCGATCTGGCCGACGCCGTCCGCCGGGTAGCCGAGGGTGGCTCGGTCATCGATCCCGAAGTGGTGGCCCGACTGCTCGGTCGCCAGCGGCGCCATTCCCCACTGGACGAGCTCACCCGCCGCGAACGGCAGATCCTCGAGCTCATGGCCGAGGGCAGATCGAACCAGGCGATCGCGGAACGGCTCGTCCTCGAGCTCAAGACCGTGGAGGGCCACGTCCGGGCGATCTTCTCCAAGCTCAGCCTGGAGCCGACCGTCGAGGACCACCGTCGGGTCCTCGCGGTCCTTGCCTACCTCCGAAGCTGAGGGTCGACCGGCCGAGAGCCGTCGAGCCTACGCGGCGAACTCGTCCGGGGGCTCACCCACCGGCTCGCCGACCTCGATCGGGTTGTTGATCGGATCCTGGCTCCACTCGAACCAGCCGCCGTCATACACGGCGATCCGCTGCCAGCCCATCAGGTAGGCGTAGAACCAGGTCTCGCTGGCCCGCCAGCCGGTCCCGCAGTAGAAGGCGACGCGCTTGTCGGCCGTGATGCCGGCCTCCGCCCAGTTGGCCGCAATCTCCGGGTAGGCGCGCATCGTGTTGTCCACGTTCCGGTAGTGCTGCATGTGATATGCGTCGGATCCGCAGTTGCCCCACACGTCGCCGGCGATGCGGCCGGCCGGCACGATGTAGTTGTAGCCGCTCACCCGCCCGATGTGTTCCTTCCAGGTCCGCACGCTGACGAGGGCGCCGTTCTCGTCGGCGAGGATCGACTTGGCTTCGTCGATGTCGACGATGAAGTCCGGCCGCTGCGGAATCAGCGCGCCGAACGTGGCGACGGGCGACGGTTCGCGGATCTCCGCCTCAACGGGGTAGCCGGCATCGACCCACCGGTCGTAGCCGCCGTCCAAGAGCCGCACGTCGCCGACACCCGCGTACATGAGGATGGCCGCGGCGCGGGTGGCAGCGATCTGTCCGGCGCGACGGCCTGGCCACTTCTCGTTGGCGTGGCCCTCGCTATCCCTCCCGTAGAGGACGACGGTCGTCTCTCTGGCGATCCCGAGTGAAAGGAGGGTGGCCTCGATCTCTGCCGCCGAACGTCGATTCCAGTCGGCCGGATCCTCCAGCCGGTTCGTGTCCAGGTACAGCGCTCCCGGGAGATGACCGTCCAGGTACTCCTCGGGAACCCCGAAGTTGACGTGGAGCAGGACGAACTCCCCGCCCCGATAGGTATCCGGCCGCTGGCCGGCCAGGAGCTGGCGGACCCATGCCGGGTGGACGAGCTTCTCGAAGTTGGGCAGCCGCTCGATCGGCAGGCTCTCGTCCGCAGACCATTCGGCCCAGCCCGGGCGATACACGAGAACCCGGTCACGGCCTGACGCCGTGAGCTTCGACGCCAGGCTGGTGGCATCCGACGGACCCGCCCCGTAGACCACGACCGTCCGGTCCGGCCCGATGCCCTTGGCGTTCAACAGCCGCTGGATCTCGCTCTCTTCCAGGCTGCGCAGCCAGGCGCTGGGAAAGGGCAGTGCTCCCGGGACATGGCCGCCGCGGGCTTCGCCCCGAAGTCGCCAGCCGTTGTAGGCGCTCAGTGGACGGACGTCGAGGAGCGTGAGATCCGCGTCGACCAAACGCTCGCGCAGTTCGGTCGTCGCGATCGTGGAAGCCTTCGTCCTGAGGTGGCGGTTGAGGACGGTCATCGCGGTTTCCCCTTGAAGTGCTGTTCCCTGGCAAAACAAAACCCCCGCTGAAGGTGCAGGGGCGAGGTACGAATGCGAGAGACCTACACGAGGGGAACGCTCAGATACACCACCTGCCCTGCCCGACGCAGGAGCAACAGGCACAGCGCTTGAGGGTGCCGCTCGTGGTGCTCATGAGTGGCGGCATTCTGACAGCGAGCGATGGAACGCGCAAGACCCGGCGACGTCGGCGGTGGGTCGCCGGCCCGGCGCCGGCGGTGGGTCGCCGGCCCGGCGTGGGCGGTTCCGGATCCGGTCCATACCCGCGGCAGGGGTAGAGCTCGCTCTTGGGCCGGATCATCAGGTTCCAACAAGGCCCTCTGGCGCGATTCGGGCCGATCGCGACCGTCGTACCCGTCGAACGGGTATTCCCGGGAGGATTCGGGCACAACGGCTGACCCGTCGGGCCCGGCCCCGCGCTATTGCCTCCAGAGGGCCCCGAATACATGCCGGACGGCTAGCCGGGTGCTCAAGGGAGCCTCGGCGGCTGCCGCCGTCGGCAAATCCCCGCTCGCAACCCTCGGTGCCCGCGGGGCATGCACCAGGGGGTACGTCCTGGTGGTCGCCAGTGGTGGCCACCACCCAGCCCGGCGGCCCATGAGCCACGAGCTCACACGGCGAGTCGCCACGCTCCGTTGCGCTTCAGCCGGAGCCGGCCACGACCGTGCCCGACATCTCCGTGTGAACGTCACACCGGAACCGGTGAGTACCGGCCGACAGGGCGGGCACCTCGTAGGTCCGGGAGGCGGGTCCGCCGAAGACCTCCCCCACGAACAGTGGTTGGCCACCGTCGTCATAGATCCGCACGTTGTGTGGCGCGCCGTCGCGATTCTCGAACACGAGAGGAAACGCAGTGCCCGCCGGGACGTCGAGTTGGGATCGGTCGAACGCAATACCCTGCGCAACGACGACCGCCCCGCCGGGTGGCGTCGAGGGTGGCGGCCCAGCATGGCCGGCCGTCGTGGAGCAGCCAACGAGAAGGATGCCCGCCATGACCGTCATTGCCGGCCTCAGGGTCCGCGGGGTCATGGACGGGCCCTCCCCGCGAGGGTCCAGGCGAGCCCGGCCGCGAGCGTTCGCAGGCGGCGTGCGACCTGGATCGGGCCGCCGTCCGCCTGCCAGAGATCGAACGTGACGGCGGCAATGAGCGCCAGCTCGATCGCCTTGTCCAGGTAGGCCAGCGAGAAGCGCGCCCCGAACAGGATCCAGCCGCCGATCGTCGCGGCCGTGAACCCGATCAGCCCCAGCCGCACGAGCCAGCGGAAGCGCCCGAATGGCCCGGGCAGCACCATCGCCACGGCGAGCGTCGTGTAGCCGGCCGCCGTCATGACGAAGAGCATCCCACCGAGCGAGGCATGAATCGCCGCGGTCGCAAGCGTGAGGATCACCGCCACGCTCCGGGCAACGACCGTGGTCAGCCGGGTGTCGACGAGCTTTGCCGCGCGCATCGTGGCCATGTCGATCTCCTATGCCATCTGCCAGACCAGTTGTTTCTAGCTACTCAGAGCTAGCACGTAAGAGCATGACCGAATAATGTGCTACTGTCAAGTAGCACGGTTGAGGAAGGACCAATGCGGCAGCACGGTCGGCGAGGATCAATACCGCCGTCACCTCGTCGTCATCGATCGGACGTAGGCTTACCCGCATGACGACCAAGATCACCAAGGGCGATGCCGACTGGCGCGCCCAGCTCAGCCCCGATCAGTACCACGTGCTTCGCGACAAGGGGACGGAACGCGCGTTCACCGGCGAGTACTGGGACGATCACCGCCCGGGCGTCTACCGCTGCGCTGGGTGCGGAGCCGAGCTCTTCGACGCGGACACGAAGTTCGACTCGGGCACCGGCTGGCCCAGCTTCTATGAGCCGGCCGCCCCCGACGCCGTCGCGACCGAGGAGGATCGATCGCTGTTCGGACGCCGCACGGAAGTGCTGTGCGCGAGCTGCGGCGGCCACCTGGGCCACGTCTTCCCCGACGGGCCCCGGCCGACCGGACTGCGCTACTGCATCAACTCCGCCGCGCTGCAGCTCGAGACCGAGCCGAAGCCGTAACCGCGGCGATCAGTCCGCCGGCCAGCGCTCCTCGAAGATCACCTCCCGGCGCGGCAGTCGCGCGGTGCCCGGCGCCGACTTCGGCCGGCGAGCAGCTTCGGTCGGATGGCCCACGGCCACGATCGTGCGGACGAACCGGTCCTCGGGCAGGCCAAGAAGATTGCCCACCGCCGACCGGACGTCTGAGCGGATCCAGGCGATCGCGGCCCCCAGGCCCAGGACGGACGCGGCGATGAGGGCCCGCTCGGCCGCTCGACCGTCGTCATAGGCGTCCGACAGCTCGCGTCCCGGCTCGGCCGGCAGCACGATCGCGACCCCGGCGGTCGCGGTCTGGAACGACCGAGTCTGCGGCAGTCCCACCTCGGCGATCCGTCGCAGCGCCGCGGGCCGGCGGACGACGATGAACCGCCACGGCTGGTTGTTCCTGCTGCTACCCGACCAGCGAGCGACGTCGACGATCGCGTCGAGATCCGCCGAGGCCACCGGCTCGTCCGTGAACTCGCGAATCTGGCGCACGCGGATGAGCGGCCGGACGCGCCTCCGCGGCGGCACCGACTCGTCACGCCCCGAGAGCATCGTCCGGCTCATCGACGTACCGTAGCAAATGTGGCTGGATCGTCGCGTGGCTTGGGGAGAACGGGTGGGGACGGGGACGCGGCCCATGAGCCCGCTCGCGGAGCGGCGTTCGAGCGCCTGGACTTCGTGTTCATGCCCAGCCGGGACGTCGCCGCGGACGCCGGGTTCTTCGTGGAGGTTCTCGGCGGGAAGCTGGTGTTTGCCATCGACGACGGCGGGACGCGTGTTGCGATGGTCGCTCTCACTGAGGAGGCGCCACGGATCCTGCTGGCCGACCATCTCGACGGCGACCGACCGATCCTCGTCTATCGGGTGCACGACCTCGACAGAACGCTCGAGTCGCTGGAAGGGCGTGGCTGGCAGCGACAGCGGACTCTCGAGATCCCGCACGGACCATGCTGCTCGTTCGTCACGCCGGGCGGCCAGCGCATCGCCGTCTACGAGCTCGCGCGGCCGGAAGTGGGTCGCCATTTCGAGGGCCGTCGCGATTTCGCCATCGGCCTCGACTGAGGGCGGGCGCGGACGGCCACCGACCGGAGCCGCTATCGTGGTCGACTCCGGCCAGGCACCTGGCGCGGTCACCTTTGGGAGGGCGCAGCGGCGTGGCCGGCACTGACGCGGTTGCGGGTCGAGAGTTCACGACGGTCTTCGGTCGAGGTCTGATCGGCGAGCTCCCCAACTTCGTCCACCGGCCGTACCTCGTCGTGACGATGGAGGACCTCTGGCCGACGTTCGAGCCCTCGTTCGACGCCGGTCTCGCCGGCGTTCATCTCGTCCGGTCCCTGGATCTCGCGACGCTCGAGCGCGACGTCGCGGCACTGCCGGCCTGCGCGAGCGTCATCGGCCTGGGCGGCGGCCAGGCAATCGACGTCGCCAAGTTCTTCGCCTGGGCCAAGCGGCTGCCGCTGTTCCAGGTCCCGACCGCCATGACGGTGAACGCCCCGTTCGGGCACCGCGCGGGCCTCCGCACGAAAGGCACCGTTCGGTACATGGGCTGGGCGGTTCCGGAGGCCGTCTATGTCGACATCGACGTCATCCAGCAGGCCCCACCGGCCCTCAATCGGAGCGGCGTCGGCGACATCCTCTGTTACCACACCGCCCACGCGGACTGGAAGCTGGCCCACGATCTTGGTCGCACTGAGTCGCGCTGGCCATACGACGAGGGCCTGGTGGCCCAGGCTCGGGCCCGCCTCGACTCCGTCATGGCCAGCCTCGACGACATCCACGACGTTACCGAGCATGGGATCCGGACCCTCATGCTCGCCCACCGCTGGGGTGGGGCCACGTTCCACGACTCGGGTTGGAACCCGCGCCACATCGAGGGTGTGGAGCATTTCTTCTTCTACAACCTGGAGCGACTGACCGGCCGGCACTTCATCCACGGCCAACCGGTGGGTCTGGGCATCTATGCCGGGGCGACCCTTCAGGGCAATCAGCCCGAAGCCATGCTGTCCGCGCTCCATCGCGCCGGCGTGGACATCCGGCCCGAGGCGATGGGCGTCACCTGGGAGGACGCCGCGGAAGCGCTCCGGTCGCTCGCCGGTTACGTTCGAGAGGCCGGCCTGTGGTACACCGTGGCCGACGCGCGTCCCGTGACCGAGGAGCTCATGGGACAGGTCCGGGACGGGCTGTACCGGGCATACGGTCCCTGGTCCGGGCCCGCGTGAGGATCCGCGCCCGATGAGGGCCGGCCTGACGCTGCCCCAGGGATGCGACCGCGAATACCTGGGCCTGGATCCCGCAACGGCATGGCAGCGGACGATCGAGATCGCCAATCGGGCGGAAGCCGCCGGCTTCGAATCGCTCTGGCTGTACGACCATTTCCAGGTGGACCCACCGCTCGTCGAGGCGCCGATCTTCGAGCCGTTCGTCGAGCTGTCGGCCCTGGCGATGGTGACGACCCGTGCCCGGTTGGGCCATCTCGTCCTCGCCGCCGCCTACCGCAACGCTGCGCTCACGGCGAAGATGATCTCGACGCTGGACGTCGTCAGTGGCGGGCGGGCGATCCTTGGCATCGGCGCCGGCTGGAAGGTGGACGAGTGGATCGCCTATGGCTACGGGTTTCCGGGCCACCGTGAGCGGCTTGCGATCCTGGCCGACCACCTGGAGATCATCACCCGGATGCTCGGCCCTGGACGGGCGACCTACGAGGGCAGACACGCCCACGTTCGCGACGCGATCAACGAGCCGAAGGGACTGCAGCCGCGCATCCCGATCGTGGTCGGCGGCAACGGACCCAACGTGACGTGGCGCCTGGCGGCCCGCTTTGCCGACGAGCTCAACCTGGACGCGCTGGCGCCGGATGATGTCGCGCGGGCTCTGCCCACGATCCGGTCGCGCTGTGAGGAGATCGGACGCGATCCGGCGACGCTGTCCGTGTCCGTGCACATCTGGGGCGAGGCCGGGGCCGTCGCTCCCGGCGGGGAGCGCCAGGAGCGATTCGGACAGTACGCGGAGCTCGGCCTCGGGCGGATCATCGCCCAGGGCTTTCCGGCCGTGCAGGACGACGCGGCGCTGGACCTGCTGGTCGACGACTGCGCCGCGGCGGGCTTGCTCGAAGGGGCTCCCGCCTAGCGGCCTGCCTCCGGGGAAGATCCGGAAGTCACGGCCCCGGAGCCGTTCCGCGCGGGCGCCGCGGCCGGCCGGGAGGCTGGCGGCAGGATCTCCACCAGGACGGAGCCGGTCACGTTCACGATGGTCGAGTCGCCGTACCGTTCCTGCCACGCCTTCTGGGCCGCCGGGTTCGTGTGGCCGTGGAGCCACAGCGCGGGCCGCAGGCGATCGAGGACGAAGCGGTACGCATTGAACCCGCGATGGTAGGGATCCGCGGGCGTATCGCCGGCGCCCTGCGGCGGGACGTGGCTGACCACGAGCGGGACCGCGCCCCGGCGAAGCAGGCGACCGCCGCCCAGGCGGAGGACCTGGCGCCAGGCCGCTCTCTCGTCGTGAAGCGGCGGCTCACGTTCGCCTGACGGCCATGGCAGGGCGAACAGTGGCAATCCGGGCACAGTCCGATCATCGAAGCCCGCCGAGGCGAGCGGCAGCTGACGGGGCTCCGGCCACGGCCCGCCACGATCGTGATTGCCCCGGACGAAGACGAGCGGCGCGTGGAATGCGTCGGCGAGGAAGGCCAGCCGATCCGGCGCGAGATCGCCGGATCCCACCACCAGGTCGATCGGCTCGAGGGCCTTTCGATTGACCGCCTCGTCCAGCGCGGCGTCCGGCTCGTCGGATGCGGCCAGCAGGCGCAAGGGCCGCCCGTCGCGGCCGCGGAACGGCCGATTGTCCGGCCAGACCACGGTCATCCGCCGGGTCATCCGGGGGTGTCCTTCTGCTGCGCATCGGTCGCGGGCCCGGATGGCCCCGCGGACGCCGGGCCGGTCGCTCGCTTGCGGGCATCGCGGGTTCGTTGCCGAGCCGCCTCCGGCTGCCGCGCGATCGCGCGTGGCCGCCCCGTGAATCCTTCCAGCGAGGCGCCCGGCGTCAGCAGACCGCGTCCGGCGGCCTGGAGCTCCCGCGTCCCCGCGAGCACGGGTCCGAGGGGCCCCGTCGGCACCGTCGCGGGTTCGCCGGGCAGCTGAACGGCGCTCACGACCGCGTCGATGTCCACCTGCCCGGTCGCCAGGGCCGCGGCGACGCGATTGTGGCCATCCGTGACCCAGTAGCCGTCCGAGGTCTTGAGCACCTCGATGGGCGGTAGCAGGGACATCCGCTCCATCGCGCCTCGGATCCGCTGCCAGCGGGCCTGCCAGTTCCGCGACCGGAATGGCGGCAGTGGCAGGAAGTCGAGTCCTCGTTGAGCCGGACCCTCGACGGCGGTGCCGCGGATCTCCGCCGCGGGGATCGGGTACAGGCCAAGCTCGCGGACGGGCGCGTTCCGCGCCTCGGGATGGACGTCGAAGAGGTTCGGCAGCGGCTCGTGGCTCCGGCTTCGCCGACGGCGGTCGCGGGCGGCCAGAACGGCCGGGCGGACCGTCTCGACAACCGGCCCGATCCGGTCCGCAATCGCCTCACCGGCCTCGGCAACCGATTCGGCGACGCGGCCGGCTCCCCGGGCGACGTTACCGGCGCCCCTGGCGACGCGCTTCGCGACTTCGCGGGCGGCTCGCGCCGGCAGCTCGACTCCCATGACGGGCACGACCCGGCCCCAGATCGTGGGCTTGCTGTCGCGCAGATACTCGCCGCCCATCTTCTCGTAGAAGCCGACGGCGTTCGGATCGGATTCCCATTCGAGTCGGTGAGCGCCCGCATCGCGGGCTCGATCGGACGCGTGCGTGAACAGCATGCGGCCGATTCCGCGTCCCATCCATGCCGGGTCGACCCAGAGATCGTCGAGCAGCCAGACATCCGATCCCGGGACCAGCGAGACGAAGCCCACCGGTTGGCCGCCGACCTCCGCTACGTACACCTCTTTGGCGAGCAGCGCCTCGGGCGAGAGATCCAGATCAGCGGCTGCCTCCCCGACGAGGACTGCGTCGTATCCCCAGGAGCCCTTGGCGGCCGTGAAGATCTGCCGCAGCCGATCGGCGTCCCGAGGCTCCGCTGGGCGGATGTGTACGTCGTCGGGCGCCGCTGGCATCGGTTGATCGTAAGCCGACCGCCCCGGCGCGTCACTCGCGGCGACGGAGGCGCCGACCGGCGACGCGACGTCGAGGCCCGATGGGCCGATGACCGCAGAGAGCGCCGACGCCCAGGCGGAGGTCCCGTCCTGGACGGGATGGCGGGAGCGCAATCAGGAGGGGGTCCGATCACGCTCCCATTGCGGACGTCGCCCCGATATCGTCGAGGCTACCGGAGCATGGCGAGGAGCGCGGCTGCTCCGAATGCAAGAATCGCCATGGCCAGCTCGAGGGCACGCATCGACGGGTCCTCGACTCGCGGGAGGCCGATGGCCTCCGCGCTCTGGACGACCGTCGCGCGGATCTGGCTACGGGTCATGAGCGTGACTCCGAACTCTGCTCCTTCGGTCCCCCGATTTGCCTTTTGAAGCCGAACGCTACCCATGGCCCGATGACGGGTCCAGATGGAAGAGGCCCTCGCGCCTAACGTCGTCATTGCATCGGAGACGACACGAGTCCGCTGTGAGGCGGGTGAAAGCAGACGAGCCCTCGGCATGCCGGAACCGATAGCCCGCGGCTGCCTAGGATCAGCCGCGCTGATCGCATCTTGTCGCGCCGGCGTGATGCCTCGTGGGGAAGTCACCGCTGGGGCTGTGACTTTCCATAGGGCATCGTCCGCTCAACGGCGCGCGGAGGCGTGCCGGATCCTCCTCCCTCGCGGGCCGAATCGGCTCGTGCCGATCGCGCGATCTGCCACCGGATCGCGCGATCAATTCTTGTGGGTCACCAACCGACGTCACCGATCGACGAGGTGACGGGGTGTCGAGCGGCCCCACTCCAGGACCGACGCCATCGGCGCGATCGTCGCGCGTTGATATGCCCTTGTGATGGTCGTGGCCGCCGCTGGAATGGCTCGCGAGATGCCCGGACCGCAGTCTGGGCGCGGCTCCGCCGCACAGCTGGTCGGTCTGGAAAGCGACCCGATTGACGGCAGGGGACCGTGCCGTGATAGCGCCGCGACCCGATCAACTTGCTCGTTCCTCTCGGGTCGCGGCGCTCCGCGTCCGCCGGGATTCATCTGGTGAGTGCCGCGCCGTCCCCCGTCGTCCCGCCATCGGGCGACGGCGTCCCCGTCGACTGTCGGCCGCGCCGGGGGCATGCGACGAGCCGGCAACCACGGAGCGACCACGATCGAGTCTCACCCCTGGCACGAGTCATGAAGGAGGTGTCACCGTGCTGAAGCGCGTCCTCATCCAGGTGGTCGCGGTCGCCAGTCTCGCGATCGCGGCGGCAGCCTGCGGTCCGTCGTCGACTCCGACGCCGACGCTGGCGCCGTTACCGACCGTGGCT
>WNGF01010111.1_pt1 | contig 10721 bp, 13 predicted proteins | sample 5400641 | NCBI WGS metagenome assembly WNGF01 (sample SAMN13153371, study PRJNA577476) | soil metagenome | isolation source: 80 cm soil or saprolite under grassland replicate 2 | place: USA:California | collected 2016-06-15
ACACTGCCATGGCCGAACGGTTTTCCGGCCCGCACGCGCGCGATGCGCATCGCGAGGGGCTCGGCGACGACTACGCGCGCGACGGTGAGTGGAGTGGCGCAGGGCGGCACGACGATTACGTCCGCGAGACGCCGACGGACGATCCGGGCGTCGACAAGGTTGCCGAAGAGGTCGAGAGCGACAAGGCCGGCGAGTAGCGCCGCTGCTCCGTCGTCGCGACCACGGGTCAAACGACCTACCAGTGCCAGTACGCCAGGATGATCCCCGCCAGCACGTATGACACCAGGTCGTAGCCGACGTTGATCGCCCACAGCTTCTTCGGGATTTGCGAGAAGACCGCCGTGGCCAGGCTCGACGGCGCGGTGAAGCCGAGCCAGCAAACCGCGCCGATCTTCGCGCCGCGGGCGACCGTGACCGGTTCGTGGTGATTCAGCAGCGCCGCCAGCACGTAGGCGGAGACGAGGCCGCAGAGAAAGGCGATGAGGAAGTTGACCGGCATCGGGCCGGCGTTCGCTTTCATCTCCTCTTCGCTCTTGCCCATCAACGCGACCCACGGCTTCGCGAAGAGCAGTTTCGAATACCAGACGCCGCCGAGGAGAAAGATCACCACGCCGCTGACGAGGACGGCGAGGTAGTTCACGTGTGGGAATGACATGCGCGCCTCCTGACCAATGATAAGCGGATAGCGGGCAGCGGATAGCGGATAGGGGAACCGCCCTCCTATCCGCTATCCGCTATCTCCTCCGCCCTATACTTCGCCCGCATGCTTCCCGCCGGAACGATGCTCGGTCCCTATCGCATCGTCGATTCGATCGGGGCCGGGGGGATGGGTGAGGTCTACCGCGCGCACGACACGCGCCTCGGACGCGACGTCGCGGTGAAGGTGTTGTCGCGCAGCCTCACACACGATCCCGACTCGCTGCGGCGCTTCGAGCAGGAAGCGCGCGCCGCGGGGATGCTCAACCATCCGAACATCCTGGCCATCTACGACCTCGGCAGCGAGGGCGATCAGCGCTACATCGTCTCGGAGCTGCTGGAGGGCGAGTCGCTGCGCGCGCGCCTCCGCGAGCACGGCGCGCTGCCGGCGCGCAAGGCCATCGACTACGCCGGCCAGCTCGCCCGAGGCTTGGCCGCGGCACACGAGCGCGGCATCATCCACCGCGATCTCAAGCCGGAGAACGTCTTCCTGACGCGCGACGGCCTCGTGAAGATTCTCGACTTCGGCCTCGTCAAGCTGATGTCGCCGCGCATGCCGGGCGGCAACGCCTCCGCCGACGAGCACGCGCCGACGCTGCCGGTGACGCCGACGGAGCCCGGCCGCCTCCTCGGCACGGTCGGCTACATGGCTCCCGAGCAGGTGCGCGGCAACCCCGGCGACCACCGCTCCGACATCTTCAGCTTCGGCGCGATCCTCTACGAGATGCTCTCGGGGCGGCAGGCTTTCCGCGCCGACTCGCCGATCGAGACGCTGAACGCGATCCTCAAGGACGATCCGCCCGACTTCTTCGAGCTGGGCCTCCGCGTCCCGGCGGCGATCGACCGCATCGCCCGGCATTGCCTGGAGAAGAGTCCGGAGGAGCGTTTCCAGTCGTCGCGCGACCTCGCTTTCGACCTCGGCGCGCTGTCCGGACTGACGAGCCAGGTCGTCTCGCATCCGTACCTGCGATCGGTGGAGTGGCGGCGCTTGTGGCGGCCGCTCGCCGTCATCGCCGCGCTGACCGTCGTCGCGCTCGGCGCCTTCCTCCTCGGCCGCCGCTACGGCACGCAGCCGCCGCCGGCGTTCCATCGCCTCACCTACCGCACCGGCACGATTGTGAACGCACGCTTCGGTCCCGACGGCCAGACCGTCTTCTACGGCGCGCGCTGGAACGGCGCGCCGATCGAGATCTTCGCCGTGCGCGGCGACTCGCCGGAGTCGCGCGCCCTCGGCCTAGGCAACGCGGAGATCCTCTCCGTGTCGCGCAACGGCCAGCTCGCCATCTCGCTGCGGCGCCATCCGATCGGCTACCTCCGCGACAGCGGCGTGCTGGCGCAGGTGCCGATCGCCGGCGGCGCGCCGCGCGAGCTCCTCGAGGACGTCGAAGCCGCCGACTGGGCGCCGGACGGCCGCGGGCTCGCAGTCATCCGCAGCAGCGGCGGAAAGTCGCGGCTAGAGTTCCCGATCGGCAAAGTGCTTTACGAGAGCGTGGGATGGATGAGCTCTCCCCGCTTTTCGCCGCGCGGCGACACTATCGCCTTCGTCGATCATCCTTTCATCAACGACGACCGCGGCTCGATCGCGACGATCGACCTGCGCAGCGGCGCGCGCAACGCGGTCGGACACGAGTGGCAGAGCGTCTCCGGACTGGCGTGGTGGCCCGACGGCCGCGAGATCTGGTTCGCCGGCGAGGATGGAATGCCGGCCCGTGCCGTGCGCAGCGTGACGCTGGACGGCGAGGCACGCCTCGTCGCGGCCGGCCCCGGCGCGCTCTCGCTCGAGGACATCGCCGCCGACGGCCGCGTGCTCGTGACGCGACAGAACCAGCGCGGCGGGATCATCGCCATGACCGACGGGAACGCGCAGCCGCGCGACCTGTCGTGGCTCGACTACTCGATCGTCCGCGATCTCTCGATCGACGGAAAGACGATCGCCTTCTCGGAGTCGGGCGAGGCCGGCGGCTCGATCTACGGTGTCTACGTCCGCTCGCTCGACGGCTCCCCCGCCGTCCGCCTCGGCGATGGAACCACCGAGGGCCTTTCGCCGGACGGGAAGTGGGTGCTGTCCATTCCGAGGAACCGCAAGCCGGCGCAGATCGTCATGCTGCCGACCGGGCCGGGCCAGCCGCGCGCCGTGACGCATGACAAGATCAACCATCGCAGCGCGCGCTGGTTCCCCGACGGCCGGCGCATTCTCTTTCAAGGCAACGCGCCCGGCGAGGCGTCGCGGATCTGGGTGCAGGACGTCGACGGCGGCCCTCCGCGCGCGGTCACGCCGCAGAACGTGAACGGCACGCAGGTGACGCCCGACGGCACGCGCGTCCTCGGCCGCGCCGCCGACCGCCACTTCTACGTCTATCCGGTCGGCGGCGGCACGCCCGAGCCGATGCCGATCCTCCAGGGGACGGACGTGCCGGTGCGCTTCAGCGACGACGGGAAGTCGCTCTACGTGGTGACGTTCGCGAAGATCCCGGCGCTGCTCTACAAGGTCGACCTCGCCAGCGGAAAGCGGATGCTCTTTCGCGAGGCCATGCCACCCGATCCCGCCGGGCTGATCAACGTCGGGCCGGTTTTCGTGACGCCGGACGGGCGGACGACGGTATTCAGCTACTCGCGTCTGCTGTGCGATTTATTCGTGCTCGACCGCGGCCGAAAGCACTGAATTCGCACCTCCCTTGCATTATGAGAAGCCTCGGAATCGCACTACTCACACTGCTGATCGGCAGCGCCGCGCTGGCCGCCGATTCGCCGCAGCGAACAGATTCGCCGCAGCGAACAGATTCGCCGCAGCGAACAGATCCGCCGCAGCGAACAGATCCGTTCGTCATCATCACCCCGAAGGAAACGCCGCGCATCGACGTCGAGATCGGCGCCGCGGAGATTCACACGCACGCCGCGCAGATCCGCATCGCCTACCTGCCGCGCCTGGCACCGCTGCCAGGGACGCTGCCGCGGAGCATCGCGGAAATGCCGAACGCTTTCCAGTTGACGGGGATGTCGCTGCCGTACCGGCGCGGACAGCGGCCATAATGGCGCGGTGCGCACGCTAGTCATCACCGGCGGCACGGGCGAGCTCGGACAGGCGCTCGTGCCGCGCTTCGAGCGCGACTACCGCTGCGTCGTTTTGCAGCGAACGACCGATCCGGCGACGATCGCGGACGAGCTCTACGGCATCGTCAACCTCGCCGGCGCGTTCACGATGGGCTCGTCGCCGGACGACTGGTCGCGCATGCTCGACGCGAACCTCCTCGCCGCCGTCCGCACGATCACGGCGCTGACGCCGCGGATCGCGGACGGCGGCCGCATCGTCGCCGTGAGTTCGCAGGCGACGCTGACGAAGCCCGCCGGCATGGCCGCGTACGTCGCCTCGAAGTCGGCGCTCAACGCCTACATCGAAGTGCTGGCCAACGAGCTCCGCCCGCGCCGCATCACCGCGAACGCCGTCGCGCCTTCGGCGCTGGCGACGCCGGCGATGCTGAAGACGATGTCGCCGGAGCTCCTCGTGCCGCTCGAGCGCGTCGGCGACACGATCGCGTTCCTGCTGAGCGACAGCGCGGCGTCGATCACCGGCCAGGTGCTGACGCTGACCGCGTAGCGTAGACTGAGCGCGCCCGGAACAACTGAGGGAGGTCCCCATGAGCAAGTGGATCGCTTCCATCGTTCTCCTCGCCGCGATTCTCGTGGCCTGCCCGAAGAAGGAGCCTGCGCCGACGACGACGTCATCGTCATCCGCGCCGGCCTCGACGCCCACCACCGCCGCACCAACCACGACGACCGCGTCCGCCACGACACCGGCGACTCCGTCCGCCGCCGCACCGGGCGGCATCGCCTCCGCCGACAGCGAGACGGGCGGCGTCAAGGTCGTCGTGCAGGAGCTGAAGCGGACGAGCGGCGGCACGGTGTCGATGAAGTTCACGATCGCGAACGGCTCGGACAAGCCGGTCGGCAGCGGCTACGAGTTTGCCGACAAGGACCACGACATCATCGATCACGGCTCCGTCGGCGGCGTGCAGCTCATCGACGAGGGTGGGAAGAAAAAGTACTTCGTCGTCCGCGATACCGACGGCAAGTGCGTCTGCAGCCAGAAAATCAAGGAGGTGAAGCCGGGAGACAGCGAGAACTTCTGGGCGCGCTTCCCCGCGCCGCCCGACACCGTGCAGAAGATCACGGTCATCGTCCCGCACTTCCAGCCGATGGACGACGTGCCGCTCAGCAAATAGCCATGCGACGCGTCCTCTTTCTCGTCGCCTTCGTCGCGGCCGCGCCGCTGCACGCGCAGGTGGTCGATCTCGTGTTCAAGACCGAGGACCTCGTCTTCAATGTCCTCGACATGGGTGGCAAGGTCGAGGACCTGACGGTGAAAGAGAGCGACACCGAGATCAGGATCGACCTCGCCGCCGACGTCCTCTTCGACTTCGACAAGGCCGACCTCCTGCCGAAAGCGGAGCAGACGCTGCAGAAGGCCGCCGACCTGATCAAGCAGCGCAACGCCAAGGGCGTGGTGCGCATCGAGGGGCACACCGACGCGAAGGGAAACGACGCCTACAACCAGAAGCTCTCCGAGCGCCGCGCCGACGCCGTAAAGCGCTGGTTCGAGTCGCACGGCCTCCACGAGCACTTCGCCACGGCGGGATTCGGCGCCAAGAAGCCGGTCGCGCCGAACGCAAAGCCGGACGGGAGCGACGATCCGGAAGGAAGGGCGAAGAACCGGCGGGTGGAGATCGTGGTCAAGAAGTAAAATCACATCGATGAGCCGCGCTGTCCGAGATTTTTACGACGAAGCATCGGAGCTTCCGCCGGAGGACCGCGCCGAGCTTGCCGGCCTGCTCTCGAGAGTCTCGAGGAGGAGCGCGATCCGGACGCGGAGGAGGCGTGGGCCGCCGAGATCGAGCGTCGCATGGCCGACTACCGCGCGGGTCGGGTAAAGACGCTTTCCTGGCAGGAAGTGCGATCTCACCTTCATCGATCTGACCGATGAGCGGGCCCGTTCGCTTCTTCGAAGAGGCGGCCGAAGAGATCGAGCATGAGCGACGAGTCGAAAGTATACTGGTCAGTATGACTAGAACGCGCACTTGGGCGCTTCAGGATGCGAAGGCCCGCTTCAGCGAAGTCGTGCGAAAAGCGAAAAGCGAAGGGCCCCAGCGAATCACCGTTCACGGGCGCGAAGAAGTGGTCCTCATTTCCATCGACGAATACCGGCGTGTCAAGGGCGATCGCTCGGGCGCCGCGCTCGTCGAGCTGCTCAACGACTCACCGCTTGGTGAAATCAAAATCGAACGTCCGCGCACGCGTATTCGAGTCCGTCGGTTGAAGCTGTGACTGGCTGGCTTCTCGACACGAACGTGCTTTCGGAATGGCGCCGTCCGCAACGGGATGCGAAGGTCGTCCGATTCCTGGTGGCGCAACCGATCGATCTTCTGTATGTCAGCGTTTTGACCTTCGCCGAGATTCGATTCGGGATCGAGTTGTTGAAGGATGCAACACGGCGGATCGCCTTGACCGACTGGCTCGAACACAAGCTACGTCCGATTTTCGAAGGCCGCGTCCTCGAGCTCACCGAGGAGATCATGCTGAAATGGCGGCTGCTTCTCGAACAGGCAAGGAAACGCGGTCACACGTCGTCGGAGCCGGATCTCATCATCGCGGCAACAGCGCTGCACCACGGCCTCACTGTCGTGACTCGCAATACCCGCGAGTACGAGAGAGTCAACGTGCCCGTGATGAATCCGTGGACGTGACTACCGCTTCATCCCCCACATCGACGCCGTCAGCCACTCCATCAGCTCCGCCGCCGGCAGCGGCCGGCTGATCCAGTAGCCTTGCGCGTGGAAGACGATGAGCACCCACACGCCCAGCCCGGAGAAGACGAGGCCGCGCTGCGCCTCGGTGAGGTCCTTCATCGTGTTCAAGCTGCCGTGGCTGACGATCGCCGAGATCGCGAAGACCGACGTCAACAGCGCCGCCGCCCAGATCATCGCCGCCAGCGTCGGCGCGTGCGACTCGAGATCGTCCGAGAGGTCCTCGCTCACTTTCTGCGGGTCATCGCGGCCCGACCACGTGCGGTCGAAGCTCATCGTGAAGGCGCGGTACTCCTCGACCACGTTGCGCCGGCTGGCGTAGCGCGAGGAGAGGTTGAGGAGGTGGTAGACGACGCCGATCGCCGCCGGAATCGGCACCAGCACCCACAGGACCTGCCCGAGGTAGCAAACGTAGACCGCTCCGGCGGTCATGAGAATCGAAACGATCGCTACGAAAAGCTCGCGGCGCGGCCGCCCACTGTCGGTCATGGAGTCCCCCATTGGTTTGATTGACCTGCAATTGTACGGCGGGATTAGTTCACGAAGTAGGGTTCGTCGCCCAGACCGACATCTCCGTCACGAACGCGCGATCCTCCATCTCCAGCATGGCCACGATGGCCTGGGCGATATCGGCGCCGACGAGCTTGCGCGGATTGAAGTCGCGCCGGCGCGAGGAGAACTCGGTCTGCACCTCGCTCGGATTGATCTGCATGACCCGCACGTTCGCCTTGCGCAGCTCGGCGCGCCAGCACTCCGTCATCCCGTGCAGCGCGAACTTGCTGGCCACGTATGCCGTGCCGCCCTCGAAGCCGCGCTGCGCGGCGGTCGAGGCGACGTTGACGATGTTCCCGGACTTCTTGCGGACGAAGTGCCGCGCCGACTCGCGCGCCACCACCATCGCGCCGAAGACGTTGGTGGCGAAGACGCTCTGCATGTCGGCGAGCTCGAGCTCGAGCAGCGGCGTGAACGAGCCGAAGCCGGCGTTGTTGACGAGGACGTTGTAGTCGCCGAGCTCGCGTACGACGTCGGCGACGAGCCGCACAGCCTCGCTCTCGACGCTGACGTCCGCGTGGATCGCCACCGCGCCGATCTTCTTCGCCGCCTTCTCCAGCTTGGCCTTGTCGCGCCCGCAGATGGCCACGCGGGCGCCGCGCTCCGCGAGCAGTTTTGCGGTCTCGAATCCGATCCCCGAGGAGCCGCCGGTCACGAGTGCTCTTGCCTTGTCGATCTTCATGCACGCATTCTACGTTCGCATGCGCGCCTGTCCGTCGTGCGGCCGCGATCCGCAAGACGTCGTCGTCTCAGCGTCCGCCATCGCCGAGGAGATGGCGCTGCGGCGGAAGTTCTTTGCCTCGCGCATCGACGGCTGGGTCGAGCCGGCCCAGCAAAAGGACCGCGTCGACGTCGCCCAGCACGAGCCCGCCGAGGTGCGCGTCTGCCGCGACTGCGGGATCCTCGTGCGGCAGCGCGGCGACGGCGAGCGCTTCGAGAGCGATCCGTACGCGCCGCACGTCATGGAGCAGATGCTGCGCACGTACATTGACGAGTTTCGCGCACGCGAGGCCCGCATCCGTCCGCTGCTGCGCGGCACGCCGGCGGTCCTCGAGATCGGCAGCTACGTCGGCGGCTTCCTCCACGTCGCCCGCGAGTGGGGCTGGGACGTGCAAGGCCTCGACGTCGGCGAGGACACGTCGCACTTCACGCGGTCGAGGGGCTACCCGACGCGCACGGCGTCGATCGAGGAGTGCCGCTTCGACGACGCCTCATTCGACGGCGTCTTCATCTGGAACACGTTCGAGCAGATCGACGACCCGGGCGCGCTGCTGTCCGAGGTGCGGCGCGTGCTGCGGCCCGGCGGCGTCGTCGTGATCCGCACGCCGAACGCTCTCTTCTACGAGCTGTGCGAGGCGCTGCTGGCGCTCCCCCGCCCGCGCCCGCTCGACGACCACGACGCGCTCGTGGTCGCCCTCGGCCACGCGAGTCTCCTCGGCTTTCCGCACCTCTACGGCTTCAGCGCCGCATCGCTCGACCGCTTCGCCGCCGCGCACGGCTTCACGGCGGCCGCGCACATCAGCAGCCGCCACATCCCCCCGACGCGCCACCGCCTCACCGCGACGGCGCGAATCGAGGAGCAGCGCGTGAACGATGCGTTGGGGCGATTGGAGGCGGCGTTCGGCGGCGTCGTGACCGGGCCGTGGTTCGAGGCGATCTACCGAACTTGACAAATCGGGACGGCGGACATATTTTGAAGCTCGTCAAAATGTCAAAGCTCCGCACCGACCATTTCTTCAAAGCGATCTCCGATCCAACCCGGCGGCAAATTCTGAAGCTGTTGAAAAAGCGATCCATGACCGCCGGCGAGATCGCCGAGTCGTTCTCGATCACGCTCGGATCGCTCTCGCACCACTACAACGTGTTGAAAGCAGCGGATCTGGTGCGATCAGAGCGCCGCGGGCAGCAAATCGTCTACTCGCTCAACACCTCGGTTTTAGAAGATGCTGCAACGATGCTGGCCGAGCTCTTCAACCTCGAGCCCGCAGGGGAGAAATCGCGATGAAACTGAATGCGCTCACCTACACAACGATCGCGCTCGTGGTCGTCTCGGCCATCGTCGGCGCGGCGCTCTACAACCGCCTTCCCGATCGCGTCCCGACGCATTTCGACGTTCACGGACGACCAGACGGCTTCACGGCCAAAGGGACCGCCGTCGTCGTCGCGCCGATCGCCATCGCGCTCCTCGGGCTCGTCTTCATCGCACTGCCGAGGATCTCGCCAAAGGGCTACCGCCTCGAGCCGTTTCTCCGGACGTACGAGATCATCGCGATCGCCGTGCTGGTGATGGCATTCACGGATGTGATGATGGCGCTCTGGCTGGCGATGGGGCACCACGTCGAGATGGATCGCCTCATCAACATCGGATTCGGTCTGGTCCTGATCGTCATCGGCAATTTCCTCGGGAAAGTGAGGCGCAACTTCTTCGTCGGGATTCGCACGCCGTGGACGCTCGCGAGTGATGAGGTGTGGCTGCGCACGCATCGGATCGGCGGCTTGATGTTCGTGGCCGGTGGCGCGGTCATTCTGATCGCCGGCTTCGTCGGCACGACGAGCGCGCTCGCGGTGACGCTCTCCGTCATCCTCGCGATCGCGCTTTTCCTCATCGTCTATTCGTACGTCCTCTACCGCCGAATCGAGGGATAGACGCTCTACTTCTTCTCGATCGTCACCCCGCCCAGCGTCCCCGCGGTCTTGTCGAGGAGCTCGCGCCCCTTCGTCTCCCCTTTCAGATACGCGTCCCAGAACGCCAGCGAGACGATGCGGATGTCGTTGAACGACGCGCGGCCGAACTGCGGGTTCGTCTGCCTGCTGCCCGGCTGCATCGGCTGGTAGTTCGGATAGGTATTGCGCGGGTCGCCGGGTGGATACGCTCCCGGCTGCTGCGGGATCGACGAAGTCTGCGGGATGTCGACCGGCGCGAACGTGCCGGCGAACGTCGAGTGCCGCCCGCCCTGCAGCAGCACGAAGTACTTGTCGCCCGGCGCCGCGTTCGCGTACGCCGTCTTCCGCCACTGCCAGTCCTCGTTCGGCGCGGCGCCGCGGTCTTCGCTGCCGGTCATGAACATGGCCGGCACGCGGATGTCGGCGAACGATTCAGGGTTCAACCCAAGGCTGGCCGTCACGCCCTCCGGGGACATGGCCATGATCGCCTTCACGCGCGGATCGCCGACGGACAGCGGTGGATTGCCGAACGTCTTCGCGCCGCCGGCCAGCATCGCCGTCAGCGCGCCGAGCGAATGGCCGGCCACGCCGATCTTGGCGTGGTCGATCTTTCCCTTCAGCTCGAAGAAGCGCTGCTCGAGGTCGTCGAGATGATCGATGATCAGCGAGACGTCGCGGACGCGCTCGCGCCACTCCGGCGCGCGCTGCGTCTCCCACATGCGCGCCGTGGCGCGCCGCTCCGCCTCCTCGCGCGCGGCCATGGCCTTCTCCACGTCGGCGCGCGTCGTGCGGCGCTGCTGCCGCCGCTGGCGCTCCTCGTTCGTCTGCTCGCCGAAGATCGCCCGCATCGCGTCGGCCGCCTTGCCGGCGTCGGCGTGCCGCGGGCGGATGACCGCGTAGCCGTTGCTCGTCCAGTACGACACGAGCTGCTCGTAGCTCTGCTCCGAGGCGCCGTAGTCGTGCGAGAAAATGATCAGCGGGTAGGGGCCGCCTTTGATCGGATACTCGATC
>WNGF01010113.1_pt1 | contig 10720 bp, 10 predicted proteins | sample 5400641 | NCBI WGS metagenome assembly WNGF01 (sample SAMN13153371, study PRJNA577476) | soil metagenome | isolation source: 80 cm soil or saprolite under grassland replicate 2 | place: USA:California | collected 2016-06-15
CCGCGCCGCTGGTGCCGACCATCCTCGACGTGAGGTGTTCGATGTCCATTGACCGATGCCGCCAAGACTCCGTGGTGCGTGGCATAGTCTTTGTACGGGTTGATCCAGAATTTCGTGCCTGGCGGCCAGTGCTGACTCTCAATATCGACAGGCTGGACGGCGGGACGGTGTGGGGGGTAGTCGTCGGGCGGGACCCTGGGCTCGCGGCATTGACGCCGTCACCGGCCGAAGCTAAGGCCTCGGTCGACCCTCGAGGGAACAGCCATGCCAGCCGAGAATGACGAACGCGACCTCCTCGACAAACGACTCAATCCGCGCTGCGGCACGCCATCGCGTGAGGCAGTCAGCGCACGATCGATGGTGGCTGGGCTCATGTGCGCGACCCGCTCGATCATCTCACGCGAGATGTGATGCAGGGCACGCCAGTAGCGCAAGCGCTCGAGCAACTCCGGCAGGAACGGCGCCAGGCGCTTGGAGCAGATGCCGTCCGTGGCGGCCCAGCACACGCGCAACAACGCCACCTCAGTTGGCCCGTAGCTGGGCTTGTGACCGCGTCGCGTGGCCGTACGCTGCTCGGCTGGTGCACAGCTCAGCAGCACCAGCGCGTGCCTGCGTGTAGCCGGTGAGCGCACAGAACTCGTCCAGGAGCTGCCCTTTCTCGCGTCTGCCGGCGTGCACGTGGCGCGGCGCCCGAGCCCGCGCCAGATCGTGCCGACTGGCTTGCTGCACCGCCTCATCGTCATGGCTCCGGTCGGATCTTTTCTGAGGCAGATTGCCTGCGCCCGGTCGGCCAAATTCTGAGGCAACGCGGGTGTCAAATGGGTGTCAAACTGGTAGGTCAAACGTTCTACGGATTCGCTAGGATCCGCCAGGCGCCGGATGGTCGCGAACGTGCCGGCCGACGTCCATCGACTCGTGCAGAATCCGGAGGATGTCGATCGTACGCTGGCCGGCAAGACGATAGAGGATGAGATGTCGCCCACGACGTTGGTTCCGTGCGACATGGAGCGAGCGCAGGCCACGCTGAATCTCGTCGCGAGCGTGGCTGTCGGGCACAAACGGATCGGCGGACAATGCAGTGAGCGCGCCGATGAGCGTTTCGCGATAGATGGATGCCTGTCGGCGCCCGAACTGCTCGGCCGTCCACTGAAGGATGGCCACAAAGTGTGCTCGGCTGGCTGGGACAGGCGAATGCGCCAGCGTCGCCGCCGCTGCGCCACTTCCTAGCGCCGCGCTCGCCGCGGTTCGACAATCCCATCAGATATCTCGCTCAGGTAGGTCTGCAAGGTTCCTGGCTCTCGAAACTCTGTGTACGCGCCAGCCTCGATCGCGGCGATTCCAGTCGCCGCCGCGGTGCGCAACGCCTCCAGCTTGGCCGCGTCCTCGGCCTCGCGCCTTTCGATGAGGCGTAGGCCCTCCCGAATAACCTCGCTGGCATTCTGGTAGCGGCCGGACTCCACCAGCGATTGAACGAGCCGCTCCTGGTTGTCGGTGAGGACAACATTGCGGGTCGGCACGTCGAGATCTTAGCAGCGTTGGCAGATTATGCCAATCATCGTATGCGGTGAAGCGTCGGGAGCGAAGATGCGTGCGTCATCTCGAGCGACGTGCACCAGGCCCTCGAGCTTGCCGCCTGGGCCAAGGAGGGTAGAGAGCAGATGGCCGTGCTGCGCTCAGGCGGAACGAGGCTCGACGAGCCGGCGAAGAAACGTGGGCAGGCGGCCTGCGCCGAAGTCGTAGAAGCGCGCCCATGAGGGCGTGATGGTGATGCGGGCCATCTCTTTGTAGAGGCCACGCACCGCGGCCTCGAACGCGGCGAGCTCGTCGCCCTGCGTGGACTTGGCCGCGGCAGCGAGGTACTCGGGCGGGACTCCGTCGACGATCTCGATGCTCGCGGTGCCTCGTAGCAGGAGCTCCCTGGCGGGCGGGCCCATCGTGTCGATCGTCAATGCAACATGTGGTTGTTTGGCTAGCGCGGTGACCTTCGGCGCGCTCGGCGCGGTGCAGACGACCACGGCAGTGCCGTTCCAGAGGAACCCGATGGGGATCACACGTGGATAGCCGTCGGGGCCGGTGTACGCCAGACGCGCCGGGTCGGGGGAGTGCAGGAGCTCCAGGGCGCCGGGCTCCTTGAGATCCTGGATGGCAGTTGTGTCAGGCATGTGTTGTTTCCTCCTCCTTCGATGGTAGATACGTGGGACAGCCGAGTGGCTCCGCTCGAGTCGTTCCATGTCGGACACCACGCGTTTGATCGGGAACGGTTTCGAAATCTCCGGGTGCCCCGCTGGCAAGCCGTCCGTCGACGACGCGAGCGTGTGCGCCCAGGCAGCCGGAACGATGCGCTCGGTCGACTACGTTGTCGTCGGGCTCGCTGCGGAACGAGCGACGCCGAAAGCTCGCGTTCGCGCTCCGACACGGCCGATGGTCGCCTGCATCATTTAGGACGCCTCGAGGGTGTCATCTGTCATCTTGAGCGGAACCGGCGCGCGTCGATTCATCCGCGCCAGCGCCTCTTCTGCTGTCACCGCTCGTAAGAGGAGTTCCGCATGTTCTGAGATGAGGCGCTGGCGATCTTCACGGGATGCATCCAGATTGGCCTCGGTGCCGTAGTGCTTTGCAGCTCGACGAGTCTGCCCAGCGGCCTGTCGCTGCTTGGCTATCGCGGTTTGTATTTCGTGCAGGAACTCCGGGTGGCCATCGTACGGAGCGTTCCTACTGCAGTTCGCCTTCCAGGCAGACCCTGGTAATCGAGAGTTGCCAGTCTGCACCGGCGAGGTCCGGGTGCGTCGGCGCGCCGAGCCGCAGGCGTTCCCACGCCTCGCGCAGTGCATTTGCAGTGATAGCTTGGCGTGTCTGGCCGCGTTCGGTCGACGGTCCGGTTCGCCGCGTCATCGCGTAGCAGCTCCCGGTTGAATGCGCGCAAGCACCGCGTCGGCCTCGGCGACCATCTCGCGAATCGCACCGACCGCCGTATCGCGCCCTGGCAGCCTCCCATATCAGCCTCCCACATCAGCAGTCGCCAGCCGTCATCGCGGCGGCGTAGCCAGAACGACGCGTGCGCCTGTGCGACTGCGAAGTTCGTGCACGTGACGCAGGTGAGGGAGCCCTCCTCGAGCCCACACGCTGCAGGGCGGCATCTATCGGGGGTTGGGGAAGAAGGGTCAAGGCCCCCGGTTGCTGAAAAAACATGGCGCGGTCACGCAGTCCAAGTATCCGCTCGGTGTACGGTCAGATAGACACACTGCGGTATCGGATGCCAGCCGATCTGAGTTGGTAGGACGCCGACGTTCGGGGTCGGTGACGCTGTTGTGAACCGAAGATGTCGCGTAGGCGAGGGCGGATGCAGAGAGGTGTCCAAATGAAAGCGATCGTGGTGACCGACGAGGCTGCGGGAACGGCTGGGATGACGCTGGTGGAGCGGCCCGAGCCGCCGGCAGCGATAAACGACGTCATCGTTCAGATTCATGCGTCGGGATTCGTCCCGACTGAGATGGCGTGGCCCTCGACCTGGACCGATCGCCGCGACCATGACCGAACACCGTCGATCCCCGGCCACGAGATGGCCGGAGTGGTCACCGCACTCGGCTATGGCACGACGGGACTCTCGGTGGGACAGCGGGTGTTCGGCCTCACCGACTGGCATCGCGACGGCACCCTGGCCGAATATGTGGCCGTCGAAGCACGCAACCTCGCGCCACTGCCGGGCGACATCGACTTCACGGTAGGCGCGAGCCTACCAATCTCAGGCCTAACGGCATGGCAGGGACTGTTCGAGCACGGCCATCTCCAGGCGGGGCTGAGCGTCCTCGTGCACGGCGCTGCCGGCTCAGTCGGGTCGATGGCGACTCAGCTCGCACGTGAGGCCGGCGCCTACGTCATCGGCACCGGACGCGCTGCCGACCGTCAGAAGGCGCTCGACTTCGGCGCAATGGAGTTCGTCGACCTAGAGAACGATGCGCTGGAAGACGTCGGCGGCGTCGACCTGGTTTTCGACGTCATCGGCGGCGACGTCCAGAAGCGGTCCGCAGGCCTGATTCGAGCCGGAGGAACACTGGTAACCGTCGTCGGCCCGCCCGAGGCGCGGCCCGCAGACGCCCTGGCGATCGACTTCGTTGTCGAGTCCGATCGCGCCCAACTGGGTGAGATCGTCCAGCGGGTGCGTGACGGACGGCTGCGGACGAACATCGGCAACGTCGCGACCCTCGACGATGCCGTCGCCGCCCTCAACTCGACCGAGCGACGCAAGGGGAAGACGATCATTCGCGTTCGTCCATAAGGACTCGGAGACAGCAGAGACCCCGTTACGACGAGAGACAGTTTCGGTGCGTCTGGGTTTCGGTGGTGAGTTTCGGGTGGTCGTTGCCCAGCGTGTCGGACCTCTCATGGCCCACCCCGGAAGGTCGACCTAAAACGATCGTTAACGGGCGACGCGGTCGGTCCGTAGAGGATTGCCGTCTGGATCAGCTGAGCGTTTGATTGGCGAGCTGACTGGCGGCCCGGCGCCTTCGACCAATTTCGCGCGGAGGCCTTGCGCCCTTCAGGACTTGATGCTATAAATGCGTCAGGCGTCCCGACGTGTATTCGTCGTGGGCGCTTTTTCGTCTCATTTCACCGAGGAACCCATGAACCTCCACTCGCTAGCCCAATTGCATAGGTATCGCGGTCGGCGAAGCGGAGCCATGCCCTTCGGCCGCGAATCATGGTGTCTCGTGTTGGATTCGAAGTTGTCCCGTACGCGCCCGCGCCTCGAGGTCCAACTGCAAAAAGCGCTGCCGACGATCGACAGCGCCACGGATGCCGTGAGTATTCCGACCAATCGCATCGACATTTCTACTGGGATCCAGGGGACACGCGAAGGTTCGATTCCTTCACCCAGTGCCGAGCACCAGTCGGGTGCTCCGCTCTTGAACAACGACAGAGTAGTGCAGAGACGCAGGGCGGGTCAGCGTAGCCACAATCGACCCGCACCTCCATCTCCTCATGCCCAGCATGCAGCGGTGGGACGCTGGCTCCGACGTTGTTCGCAGCGATGGAGCTCCTGAGATACGGACTGGATTCGTTCGACTCGATCTGCTGGGCCCCGATGCGGGCCCTTTTCTTTTCTCGCGCGGGGAGATGGAGTGACGTTCGTATGGATGCGGTCCGCATCGGACGCTCGGACGAGTTGACGCCTGTTCGAGCGTAATTGAATACCCGCCGGCCAGCGATGGCGGCGGGACCCTGGGCCTGTAGCTCAGTTCGGGAGAGCACCGCACTTGCAATGCGGAGGCGGTCGGTTCGAGACCGGCCAGGTCCACTCAGCACATCAGTACGGCGAGTAGCTCAGCCATGCGTAGAGCGCCTGTCTGAAGCACAGGAGGCCATCGGTTCGATCCCGATCTCGCCGGCCACACGCGCGTAGCTCAGCGGCCAAAGCGCCGGTCTCCAAAACCGGGACAAACGTCGGAGTTTTCCCATACCTTCCACGCGAGCAATCCGTGCAGTGGCGATCACCTGGCTCCGGAGGGCCTGGTGGTCGAGCGCGCACCTCCGCCGCGGCACGGCATGACCCGTGCCGCGGTCATTGATCCATAGCTCAGTTGGTAAGAGCGCCTCGCCCACATCGAGGAAGTCGGCGGTTCGATCCCGTCTGGACCAACCCCGCATCGCACACACATGGAGGGATCGCGCATTGGCAAGGGCCACCGTCTCGAAAACGGAAGCCGACGACGAGCCGGCATGAGCGTTCGACTCGCTCTCCTCCTCTACGGAGAGGTACCCAAGGATGGCTGAAGGGCCTGGTTGCTACCCAGGTAGGTCAGCGCCGAGCGACTGACGCAGGGGTTCGAATCCCTTTCTCTCCTCCACTGCCGCGTGGTGTAAGACGGTAGCGCGCCGAGCTGTTACCTCGGTTGGTCCAGGTTCGAATCCTGGCGCGGCAGCCGCCTCTTTCATTGGCCTGTAGCTCAGCGGCAGAGCACCCCGCCGACATCGGGGAGATCGACCGGTTCGACCCCGTCCAGGCCAACCAAGCCATGGCCCCGTAGCTCATCTGGATAGAGTACCTGGTTTCGACCCAGGAGGCAGCAGGTTCGATCCCTGTCGGGGCTTCCATCTTCATGGTCATGCGTCCATAGCTCAGCAGGACAGAGCAGCGGCCTGCGATGCCGGAGGCGCGAGGTTCGACTCCTCGTGGGCGCACTTACGACGGGATAGCTCAGTGGCCAGAGCGGCTGTCGCGCAGAGCTTCGGCTTCGCCTGCTCATACGCAGCGTGGCGTGTGTTCGACTCACACTCCCGTCACCGACAGAAAGGAGGTGATGTTGGTCAAGCGCAACGTCCGAATCCGCGTCGCTCGTCCTCGGCGACCCGTCATCGTGTTTCGATTCCGAGGACGCCTCATCTCGCTTGCGCGGCATCGCGCGAGCCGTTCCGGTGGCCAACGCGGCCACCATGTTCGGCGAGTAGCGCAGCCTGGTCAGCGCACGCGGCTTGGGACCGCGTGGTCGAAGGTTCGAATCCTTCCTCGCCGACTCTCTGCCTGGTCGGCTAACCGGTAGGCCTCCTGATTCTGAGTCAGGCTGGTGGTGGTTCGAGTCCATCCCAGGCAGCCCTTGCCTCACATGTGCGCGTAGCCAAGCGGCCAAGGCTCACGCCTGCAAAGCGTTGAATTCATCGGTTCGACTCCGATCGCGCACTCCACACACATGGTGATCATGGTGTAGTCGGCAGCACGACAGATTGTGATCCTGTTAGCGGCGGTTCAAACCCGCCTGATCACCCCCGCCTACCTCGATAGCTCAGTGGCGAGAGCGCTCGTCTGATACGCGAGTGGTCGCTGGTTCGACTCCAGTTCGAGGTACTTCTCAACCGGTAGTAGCTCAGTGGGCCTGGAGCGCCGTCTTGCCATGGCGGAGGTCGCGGGTTCGAATCCCGCCTATCGGTCCGGTGGCCCTGGTCGCGCAAGGAGCAGACCCTTCGACGGTTAACTGCCGCGTTCGACTCGCGGCTCAGCAAGGCCTTTGCTGAGGTGGTCGTCCTCCACATGGGCTCGACTCCAGGGCCACCTTTCTATCTCAAAGACAGACGAAAACGCTTGCAAAGGAGGTGAATCAGCAAGCCATGGCAAACGTCATTACCAACGAGAACCGCCTCGCCAAGCGCGAGGTCATCATCAAGAACACGCACCGCGGTCTCTGGTACGAGGACGGCGTGCTGGTTCGCACGCTCGACGCCGGTCGCCACGTCATTCCGGGCCGCGCAAAGCTGCTTGGCGGCCGCCGACCGCGCATCGAAGTGGTGCTGGTCGACGTGCGCGAGCGCGAGCTGACCATCAAGGGTCAGGAGATCCTGACCTCCGACAAGGTCGCCATTCGCGTGAGCATCATCGTCCAGTTCCGCGTCACGGATCCGGCCGCGGCGCTGCAGAACGTTGCCGAGTACGAGGACCGCCTGTACTCGGACGTGCAGCTCGCGGCACGTCGCTCGCTGGCGAGCATGACGCTCGAGGATATCCTCACCAACCGCACGCGGCTGTCGGAGGACATTCTCAACGAGGTCCTCGCAGTGGCGGCCGGCTACGGTGTTGCCATCCTGCGCGCCGACGTGAAGGATCTGATCTTCCCTGGCAACCTCCAGGACATCATGAACCGCGTGCTCGCGACCGAGCGCCTCAGCGAAGCGCAGCTCGTCGAGGCGCGCACCAAGGCGGAGACGCAGCGCATCGAGGCCGCCGCGAACGCGGAGGCACGACGCCTTGAGGCTGTTGCCGAGGTGGAGCGCCGGCACCTCGCCGCCGAGGCCGACGCGGAGGCCGAGCGCATCCGCACCGCGGCCGAGGTTGAGGCCGCACGCCAGCGCGAGCAGGTCGCGCAGATCTTCACCGGCAACCCAGCACTGCTGCGGCTGCGCGAGCTGGAGACGCTGCGCGAGCTGGCGCAGGTGGCGAATGCGCGTATTTACATCGGTTTCCCGAAGCACGTCGGTCCGGAGTTGAACGGCGTCGCGGGTGACCGTGAGTGATTGACTCCTGGCGGGGCATTGTCCTCGCCAGGACCGTTCTCCGGTGCGTTAGCTCAGAGGCAGAGCGTCAGCTTGTCACGCTGAGGGCCGCGGGTTCGAATCCCGCACGCATCGCTTCCTGGCCTGTTCGCCCAGCTGGTTATGGCACCTGACCCTCAATCAGGCACAACGCCGGTTCGACTCCGGCACAGGTCACTCAACTTGCCGACGTGGCGGAAGCGGAAGACGCAGCAGGTCGAGAGCTTGCCGAGGCCACGCCTCAACTGGGAGTTCGAGTCTCTCCGTCGGCACTCTTTCTCAGCTTCGGTGACATGCGGGTGGTCCCGCGGCCCGTCTGTAAAACGGGCGCTCGGTCCGAGCAATGGAGGTCCGATTCCTCCGTCACCGACCGCTTTCGTAGATTGCCTCCGTAGCTCAATTGGCTAAAGCAAACGGCTCTTACCCGTGCGGTTCCAGGTTCAAGTCCTGGCGGGGGCACTAGTCGGTGACCACGCTGATCTCGCGGGGTACTCCTGACTCTCGATGCGTGTGCGTCCCGGCGAGCTACAGCGCGCCGCCGCTGCTCAGACCGCTCGAACTTCGGCAAGCCGCTTGACTGCGTACTCGTCGTCCCAGCAGACGGCGGCTTCCCATGCGGCTGACGCTTGCGCGGCGATGTCGTGCGCGCCGTCATCGAGACCGGCGGCATTGTGGGGCAGCGGTCTCGGGCGTCGCAGTCAGTCGTCTATCGCCTGGTAGACGGAGGTCCAGAAGTCGAGGTAGATCGGGAGCCAAGGTGGCTCGTTCGCCCGCTGGATCATGAGGATCGTCGTCATGTCCTCGGCAGGGTCGTTGTACCAGGCGGTGCCGTACTTGCCGTTCCATCCGTAGCTCCCGACCGAGGGCCCCAGGTGCGTGCGCCGGGTGCGGACCGCCATCCCAAAACCCCAGCCGATGTCCTCGAAGTAGCCCGGCCAGAACCCGGAAACCGCCTTCTGCGCCGGCGTCAGGTGGTCGCTCGTCATCAGCGTCACCGAGGGTCGCGAGAGCACGCGCTCGCCGCGGTGGGTACCGCCGGCGAGCAGGGCCGAGGAGAAGGCGAGCAAATCAGCGGCGGTCGAGACGAGGCCGCCGCCACCTGATTCGAACGCCGGCGGCCGGCTCCAGCGCCCGTCGGGGCCGTCCTCGACGACGACCTTGCCGGTGGCGTCGTCGCGTACGTACGCGGTCGCCAGCCGACTTAGGCTCTCGCCGCCCGCGCTGAAGGCGGTGTCCTTCATCCCGAGCGGCTCGCAGATCCGCTCGCGTACGGCATCCCCGAGGGACACGCCGGTCGCGCGGGCGATGAGCATGCCCGTCACGTTGGCGGCGGTGTCGTACATCCAGCGCTCACCCGGCTGGTAGACCAGCGGAAGCGACCCGAGCCCGCGGATCCACTCGTCCGGTGTCGGCGGCGGCTTGCCGCCCCAGTACTGCGTGCCGTTGTCGGGCAAGAGCGCACCCAGCGCGTCGGAGATCGGGGCCGTCCCCGACGCGGCGCCGACGGTCATGCCGGTGCCAAGGGTATAGGTGAGCAGATGCCGCAGCGTTATCGGGCGTTTCGCCGGGACGGTGTCTTCCAGTGGCCCGTTCGGATCGACGAGCACGGTCATGTCCGCCAGCTCCGGGAGGAGCGGGTCGACGGGGTCGTCGAGGCGGAGCGTGCAGTCCTCGACGAGCGTCATCGCGCAGGCGGCGACGACCGGCTTCGTCATCGAGCCGAGGCGGCAGATCGTGTCGGCTGCTATCGGCGTCCTCGAGCCCGCCCCCTCGAAGGCGAGAGTGCCCACGGTCTCGACGTGAAAATCGCCGTGGCGGGCGACGACGGCGACCGCACCCGGGGCGAAGCCGGAGTCGACGAACCGCCCGAGCACGTCTCGCATGCGGGCCAACCCTCTCGACGAGAGCCCACCGTTGGTCACGCGCTCCTCCTCATCTCGTCCGCGTTTGTCCGTTTACCCTATACGAGAAGAGACCGCTCGCACACTGCACACAGATTTCCCTATACCGCAGGGTAGCGAGCCCGGGGGAAGCGTCACCGTGCGGGGCGACACAGGCTCACCAAAACGTTCCGTTAGCTCATCGACGTGCTCTTCCCACCAGCTGCTCGGCTCGCTGATGAAGCGGTCCCAGCGGGGCTGGTAGGCGCCTCCGTCCATGTAGCGCGCCGTGATCGGCCAGGCGCGCGTGCACGACAGGTCCAGCGTCAGCGGAGCGAGGAGCAGCGCATCCCCAGAGACGTTGCGGCGCACGGCGGGGACCGGGACATCTGATCGGCCGTCGTAGCACTTGAGATGGAGGTCGCCGTCGGTCGTTTGAACGCGAGGTGTCGGCGAGGGCGTGGGCAAGCGCGGGTGCCTCAATCACGTCGCGGCCAGTATCCGACACACGACGCGGCCCGGTGGCTCGATGCTGGCGAGGACATGCCGCATCTCGGCCATCGTCCGTAATCACGGCATTCGGGTTGGGCGGTCGCCACGCCGAGTAGCCAAAGATGCGGCACTAAGTGCGGTCTCTCGATTGGCCGCCGCTGCTCAGACCGGTCGAACTTCGGCAAGCCGCTTGACTGCATACTCGTCGTCCCAGCAGACGGCGGCTTCCCATGCGGCCGACGCTTGCGCGGCGATTTCGTGCGTGCCGTCATCGAGGCCGGCGGCGTTGTGGGGCAGCACCAGGTCGAGGTCGGGGACGTCGACGTGCG
>WNGF01010114.1_pt1 | contig 10719 bp, 10 predicted proteins | sample 5400641 | NCBI WGS metagenome assembly WNGF01 (sample SAMN13153371, study PRJNA577476) | soil metagenome | isolation source: 80 cm soil or saprolite under grassland replicate 2 | place: USA:California | collected 2016-06-15
GCGGAGATCATCAAGGACGCCGGTCAGCCGGGCTCGGTCACGATTGCGACGAACATGGCCGGCCGCGGCGTCGACATCAAGCTCGGCGAGGGGGTCCGCGAGGTGGGCGGCCTCTACGTGCTCGCCACTGAGCGTCACGAGGCGCGCCGGATCGACAACCAGCTGCGCGGCCGCTCGGGCCGCCAGGGCGACCCGGGCGAGACGCGCTTCTACCTCTCCGGCGAGGACGACCTCGTGAGGCTGTTCGCGGGCGACCGGATCAAGCGGATCATGGAGCGCTTCAAGATCCCGGAGGATCAGCCCATGGAGGCGAAGATCCTCTCGAATCAGATCGAGGGCGCGCAGAAGAAGGTCGAGGAGCAGAACTTCGTCGCGCGCAAGAACGTCCTCAAGTACGACGATGTCATGAACTCCCAGCGCACGGTGATCTACGAGCAGCGCCGCGCCGTGCTCGAGGGCGAGGACATGTCCGAGCAGGTGCGCGAGTGGATCGACGAGGTGATCGAGCGCACCGTCGCCGAGTTCACGCAGGAGGAGTACTCGGAGGAGTGGGACCTCGAGGGTCTGGTGAAGCAGATGGCGGGGCTGTACGAGACCGAGATCACCGTCGACGAGCTGCGGGAGGAGCTCGGCGAGATCTCACGCGACTCGCTGGCGGAGGAGTTCCAGGAGGACGCGGGCGATGAGTACAAGGCAAAGGAAGAGGAGCTCACCCCTGACCTGATGCGGGAGCTCGAGCGGTTCGTGATCCTCCAGGTGGTCGACCAGCGCTGGCGTGAGCACCTGGACGCCATGGACTACCTCCGCGAGGGCGTTCATCTCCGCGCGATGGCGCAGAAGGACCCGCTCGTCGAGTACCGCCACGAGGGGCATCTGATGTTCGAGGCGCTCGGCGCGGCGATCCGGGAGGAGGTCGTGCTAACGCTCTTCCACGCCCAGCTCGCACCGGAAGAGGCGGACGACCTTCAACGCGCGCAGCAGGCGGCGGCCGTGAACGGCAGCGGTCTGCAGTACGAACACCAGGCGCTCGCGGGTGCGGAGGCGATCGCTGCCGCGGGAGGCACAACGTCCACTGCGACAGCCACCCGGGCAACGTCGGGTGGGGGCTCCACGTCGACCCTCGGCGGCCCGCACCAGATCATCAAGTCGGAGAAGGAGAACATCGGCCGCAACGATCCCTGCTGGTGCGGGAGCGGCAAGAAGTTCAAGAAGTGCCACGGCGCTTAGCGCGTCGCGCGAAAGCTGACGCTTTCGCGCGGTCTAGGTACGGCCGCTTCGCGGCGTAACGCGCGCGGGCGGAGCCCGCGCGCTCCAGAACTAGCGCTTGGCGAAGCGTCGCGTCCGCGGGCGGTGGCGCTTCGCGTCCCCGCCCGCGTGAGTTCGGCCTCCGCCTAGAGCGGCTTCGCCAGCTCTAGCCTCCGGCCCTGTGCGCGAGAGTCCGTCGAGCGTTCTCGACCGCCACTCGTCTGACCGGCTCTCCGAACCTGTCTCCTGCCGGCCGCGCCGGACGCGGCCCTTCGGGCCGCGTCCGGGGACTGTCCCTGGACATGGCCGGTGCGGACGCGGCCAAGCTGCCTCGAACAGACACGGAATTCGTGCCGAGAGTGTGAATTTTCATCCACACCCCGACCAATCCGGACAGCAGCAGCCCGGCCAACATCGTCGGGTACCATCGAAGCGTGGCCGAAGAGAGTGCGCAACCGCTCGACGATCAGTTGAAGGAAATCGGGGCCCAGCTCGCCTGGGTCCGTGATTACCTTTGACCCCGATGCGCTCGCGGCACGCCGGCAAGAGTTAGAGGCCCAGATGGGCGAGCCCGGCTTCTGGGACGACCAGGAGCGCGCGGCGAAGATCTCCACCGAGCAATCCCGCGTCACGCGCAAGCTCGAGCGCTACGAACAGCTCACGCGCGACTACGAGGACGCGCAAGAGCTCTTCTCGATGGACGGCGGCATGGAACAGGAGATCGCGGCGTCCATCACACCCCTCCGGCAAGAGCTCGACCGACTTCAGGAAGAAGCGCTCTTCAGCGGCGACTACGACGGCGGCGACGCGGTCGTCACGCTCCAGTCCGATGTCGGGGGCACGGACGCGCAGGACTTCACCGAGATGCTGCTGCGGATGTATCTGCGCTGGGCCGCCGACCGCGGTTTCAAGACGGAAGTGGTCGAGGCGAGCCCGGGGGAAGAAGCGGGCCTGAAGTCGGCGACGTTCACTGTCGAGGGCGACAATGCGTACGGCATCCTCCGCGCCGAGCGCGGCAAACACCGCCTCGTCCGCCTCAGCCCGTTCGACCAGGCGCACCGCCGCCACACCTCCTTCGCCCAGGTGATTCCTGCTCCGCTGCTCTCCCAAGAAGGCGACATCGAGATCGACGAGGGCGACCTCCGCATCGACACCTACCGGGCTCAGGGCGCCGGTGGCCAGCACGTGAACAAGACGGACTCCGCCGTCCGGATCACGCACCTCCCGACCGGCGTCGTTGTCCAGTGTCAGAACGAGCGCTCCCAGGCGGCTAACAAGCAGACCGCCATGCGCATCCTCAAATCCCGCCTCGCCGAGCTCGCGGAAGAGGAGCGGGAGCAGGAGCTCGCCAAGGAGCGGGGCGTTGTCAGCATGGGCTTCGGGGGGAACCCGATCCGGAGCTACGTCCTCCAGCCCTACCAGCTGGTCAAGGATCACCGGACCGAGCACGAGGTCGGGAACGCTCAAGGGGTCCTCGACGGGGACCTTGACGACTTCGTCCGCGCCTACCTCCTGGCTAGGGCGTCCGGAAAGGTCGTCTAGGCCTTTCTGTAGACTTCCGCGCGATCCAGGCCGGTGCGCGCCAGGAACCCGCGGCCCTCTCAAACCCGGTGCAGGAAGCGACCCTCCAGACAGAAGAAACGCCGGCGGCGCCGCTTAGCGAGCCGGGGGCGGAGCCCATCGAGCCATCAGTCGCCGGCTCGGGGGCGATGATCGTGTTCGAGTCGGTCGCCAAGGTGTACGAGCCGGACGTCACCGCCCTCCGCGACGTCTCCTTCGTGATTGAAAAGGGGGAGTTCGTCTTCGTGGTCGGCGCGTCCGGCTCGGGGAAGTCGACGATCGTCCGGCTGCTCCTGAAGGAGCTCGAGCCGACCCGCGGCCGGATCGTCGTCGGGGGGCGCGACCTGACCCGCCTCCGCCGCTCGCAGGTACCCCTCCTGCGGCGGAACGTCGGCTGTGTGTTCCAGGACTTCAAGCTCCTGCCGAGCCGAACGGCCGCGGAGAACGTCGCTTACGCCCTCAAGGTGCAGGGCGAGAACACCAATTCCATCCGGCGCAAGGTGCCGGAGGTCATGAACATGGTCGGCCTTGCGCACAAGATGAACTCGCTTCCCGACGAGCTGTCCGGCGGAGAGCAGCAGCGCGTCTCGATCGCGCGGGCCTTTGTCAACCATCCCCCGTTGCTCGTGTGCGATGAGCCGACCGGAAATCTCGACCCCGACACGTCCGTCGGGATCATGCAGCTGCTCTACCGCATCAACCGCGCCGGGACGACGATCCTCATGGTCACGCACGACCGCGAGATGGTGGACAAGATGCGCCGCCGCGTGATCGCGCTCGAGGACGGGCGGCTGGCCCGCGACGAGCGCCGCGGCGGTTACGAGTCATAGTGCCGATGGAACGGGTGCGCCTTATCTTTTCGGAGTCCCTTCGCTCCCTCGGCGCGAACATCTCCACGACGCTCGCGGCGGCAGTGACCGTCCTCATTGGCATGTTCCTGCTCGGTCTCTTCATCGCGGTCTGGAGCTGGGCCCATTCGTACGACAAGCAGCTCAAGGACCAGCTCGTCGTGCGTGTCTACTTCTGCACGAAGGACACCTGCCCGGCGGAGGGGCGAGCGACGAAGGAGCAGAGAAACGCGGTCGCGGCACGGCTCAACGGCGATTCACGCGTGCGGCTCGTGGAGGTCGTCTCGAGAGAGAAGGCGCTCGAGATCATGCGCGAGAAGCAGCCCGACGCAGTCGACGTGCTCCCCACCAATCCGTTCCCGGACGCGCTGAAGATCTATCCCACGCGCGGCGAGCTGACACCGACGATCGGCCAGGAACTCCGGGCGGCGCACTTTCCCGGAGTGCCGACAGGCGAGGACGGGGTGACGTGGGGCGGGGACCTGACGAAGCGCGTCCTGCACGTAACACGCGTGTTGGAGGGATTCTTCGTGGCCGCGGCGGTTTTGCTGATCCTTGCCTCGACGCTGTTGATCGCGAACACGATCCGCCTCTCCATCTTCGCGCGCCGGCGTGAGATCGAGGTGATGAAGCTCGTCGGCGCCACGAACTGGTTCGTGCGCGGGCCGTTCATGCTGGAAGGGCTCCTGTGCGGCCTCGCAGGCGCGCTCGGGGCGGTCTTTCTGTTGGTGCTCGGGAAGGAAGTAATTCTCCCGACGCTGCTCAACGGTCCACTGCACTCGAACAACGACGTCAAGGCGCTCGCGTTCGAGTTGAACGCGCTTGCCCTGATCGGCGTCGGTCTTCTTCTCGGCGCCGCCGGCTCCGGCGTGACGATCAGGCGCTTCCTCCGGGTTTAGCGCCCCCGGGAGGGGCACCAACTGTCTGACCGAGTCGTTGTCGAGGTCGCGAAGCGCGGCAAGCTCGTCGTCGGCGAGCCCTTCTTCGTGCCTGGTGCGCCGCTGGTGCTCGATCGTAAAGGGCTCGGCGACGCAGGCCCGGGTGATCTTGCGGTCGTGCTTTCGGGACGGGGGCGGGCGCGGCTCGAACGCGTGCTCGGCGAGGCCAGCGAGATCGAGACCGTGCTGGAAGGGCTGCTCGTGCACGCCGGGGCACGCGCGGATTTCGAGCCGTACTCCGAGCCTGCACAGGACGTCGCGGATCGAGTCGACCTCCGCGATCTGCTCGCCTTCACGATCGACCCGGAGACGGCGAAGGACTTCGACGATGCGCTCTCGGTCAGGGAGGAGAACGGCGGCTTCCGCGCCTGGGTCCACATCGCCGATGTTTCCGCCTACGTCCCCGCGGGCTCACCTCTCGACCGCGGCGCCGCCGGGCGGGCCTTCACCACCTACGTCCCAGGGCTCGCCGCGCCGATGTTGCCGCCGGAGCTCGCCGACGACCGGTGCAGCCTGCGGCCGGACGAGGATTGCCTGTGCGTCACGGTCGAGCTGCCGCCGAGCGGCCCGCCACAGTTCTACCGCTCGATCATCCGAAGCCGCGCACGCCTCACCTACGCCCAGGCCGAACGGCGTGACGCCGAGCACCACGTCGCCGCGGCGCTCGAGCTGACCGACCGCCTCACTGGCGCCGTCCGTGAACGGCGCTTCGCGCGCGGGGCCCTCCGCATCGAGAGTCCCGAAATCTCGTTCGAATTCGACGGCACTGGCGGCGTGGCCCGCGCGTGGAAAGAATCCGAGCCGACCTCCCACCGGCTGGTGGAGGAGCTGATGATCGCCGCCAACGAGGCGGTCGCTCAGCTGCTCTCGTCACGCCGCCGCGAGGCGCTCTACCGGGTCCACGAGCGGCCTGATCCGCACGGGATCGAGCTCCTGCTGAAGAAGCTCGCGGATCTCGACGTGCCGACGCCCCCGGTGCCGGAGCAGCTCACGCCCGCCCTTGCAGCCGCAGTGGTGGCCCAGGCGAGCGAGCGGGTGACGGACTATGTGGCACGCTCGGGCAGGGGCCGCGAGGCCTTCCCGGCGCTCGTTCTACGCTCGCTGAAGCAGGCGCGCTACGACCCCGCGAATCTCGGCCACTCCGGGCTCGCCAGCCCGGCCTACTGCCACTTCACCTCGCCGATTCGCCGCTACCCGGATCTCGTTGTCCACCGCGCGCTCCTGCGTGAGCTCGGTCTCTCCCACGAACCAGCGCCCGGGGACCTGTCCGGGCTGGCCGAACACACGTCCACCCGTGAGCGCGAGGCCGCACAGGTCGAGTACCTCGCGGACGAGCTCTGTCTGGCCTGGCTGCTCGACAAGGAGCTGTTCGAGCGTGGGTGGGAGGAGCCTTTCGACGGAGAGATCGTCGGGATGATCGGCTCGGGCCTGTTCGTGCGCTTCGGCGAGGTTTTCGAGGGCTTCCTTCCGGCCCGTCGTCTCCCCGGTGACTACTTCGAGCTGAACGAGCTCGGAACGGCGCTCGTCGGCCGCCGCGGGGGCGGTAGCTACCGCCTCGGAGATCCGATCGAGATCGTCGTGGAGCGGATCGAGAAGGTCGAGGGGAAAGTCGAGCTTTCACAGGCAGGCCGTACTCGGAGGTAGGGAAAACCGTAACGATTTCGCGCGTCCTGTAGACGAGAGTTCAGGACATGAAGAAGCGACTGCTCATAACCGGGATCGTCTTGGCGGCGCTCCTGCTCGCGCTCTACGGCGCGATCTTGGGCGCGGGGAGCGACTGATGCTCTCCATGGCGGTCGCTCTCCCGCTCGCCGTCCTCCCGTTCGTGAGCCTGCTCGGCACACTCGGGTGGATGGCGCGCAGCGAATAAGGGGCTTGGCGAAACGCCGGAGCGCAAGGTCGGCGTGTGTCGAGGCTTTAGCCTTTCCGAATTGCCGACCCGCTAAGGGCCGGAGGTTAAGCGAGGCGAAGCCGCTTAACCGGAGGCCGGACTTTCGCGTGCGGCGACGCGAAGCGCCGCTGCGCGCGCACCACGTCCGTTCGCCAAGCGGCGCCCCCATAGGAGTGCGTGGGCCCGGCCCGCGCACGTTCCCCGCGAAGCGGCGTACCCAACTCCGAGCGAAAGCGCAGCTTTCGCTCGGCAGCTAGGGCACCACGACGAAGGTGCTGCTGCCCATCAACGGGCCGTAGTTCACCTCTTTGCGGTTCCCGTATCCAGGCCAGATGTACCAGCGGTACAGACCGGGCTTGAGCTTGTAACGGACACCCGAGAACTTCCAAGTCTTCTTCAGGACGAAGAATCTCTTCTTGGGCCACACGCTGAGCACCTTCACTTCGGCTTGCCTCTTCGCCGGCCCGGCGCTGCTGAGCGCCTTCACTCCTTGAGGGGCGAAATAGAGCTGCGCGTTGTAGTAGTCGGCGCCCTCCACCCGGGCCCAGGACAGGCGCAGAGTCTTGGTCTTCGCTCTCCTCACACGTGCGCCGTCTCGTGGGGTCAGGAGGAGAGGCTGCTTCGGTAGAGCGACGACCACCGCGCCTGCCGAACGGTTGCCGCCCTTGTTGAAGCTCACGACCGTGTAGCGGTACTCGATCCCGTTCTGCACCGACTTGTCGACGTAGCTCGTGGCGTTACCCGTGTAGACGAGGGTGCTCGCGTCGCCGTCGATGAGAGTCCGCGTGATGGTGACGTGGTCGAAGTCCGTGGCTGTCGGTTTCGTCCAGCTAAGGGTGACCTGGCCCGATCCGGCCTTCGCCTTCAGATCCTTGACGTCGTCGGGAGGAGTCCGGCCCGGCGGCTGTGGCAACGGGGTAGGCGTCGTGCCGGGCGCCGGCATGGGGAAGATGGTCAGCACAGCCGTCCCCTCGGCTCTGTTCCCGGAGTCGTCCGCGGTCGCGAAGGTGACGATCGTCGTCCCGACCGGAAGGAAGCCCGGCGCGTCGTTCCCGATGAAGAGGCTCTGGTCGACGATGTCGGTGGCTGTGCCGCCGTTGAGGAACGCGATCACCGCGGGGTTGTCCCTCGGGGTCCCGGTCGGAGTCGTGGCATAGAGGTTGCGGTCACCCGGCGGCGTCAGCACCGGCTTGGTGGTGTCGACGATCACGACTGCGAATGGAGCAGTGCCGACATTGCCGTGGCTGTCGCTTGCCGTGCAGCTGACGTTCGTGCTCCCGAGCGGTAATGTCGAACCGGACGCCGGGAGACAGGTGACGAGCAGGGGGCCGCCGTCGAGGTTGTCGGTGGCCGTCGGCGGCGTGTAGGTGACGACAGCACCGAGCGGTCCATTCGCTTCTCGCTGAATCGTGCCAGGCACATTGGCGAAAGTCGGGGCCGTGTGGTCGACCAAGACCACCTTGACGGTGAAGCTGCTCTGCGACGTGTTGCCGTGTCCATCGTTGGCGGAGCAGTTGACCGTCGTCGTGCCGAGCGGGAACAGCGCGCCGGAGGCCGGATTGCAACCGGGTGAGATCGAGCCCGCCACGATGTCGGACGCACTTGCCGAATACTCGACAGTCCTGCCGCGTTGATTCTCCGTCTCGACTTCCTGGTTCGAGGGAATGTTGAGGACGGGAGCCGTGGTGTCTCTCACGGTGACGTTGAAGGTGGCGGTGGCTCCGTTCCCGTTAGCATCCGTCGCGGTGCAGGTCACCGCGGTCGTACCGAGCGGGAACATGCTTCCCGATGCATGGTTACAGGCGATTGTCGGCGAGGGATCCTCGGTGTCTGTCGCCGTGACGGAGTACGACACGGCGGCGCCGCTCGGCCCGGTCGCCTCCACTGTCTGATCGCCGGGGGTGTTCAACGTCGGAGCCTGTGTGTCGTCCAAGGTGACCGTGACGGTGAACTGCGTCTGGGCGCTATTTCCGTGGCTATCGGTTGCAGTACACGCCACCGTGGTCGACCCGATTGCAAACGTGCTGCCGGACGCTGGAACACAGGAAGCGGTGATCGAACCGTCGACGATGTCGGTCGCCGTGGGGTTCTCCCAGGTGACTGCCGCCCCGGCCGGGTTCGTGGTCGACGTGCTGACATTGGCCGGCTGTGAAAGCGACGGCGGCGTCGTGTCCTGGACCGTTACGGTCGACTCAGCGCTGGCCGGGTCGCCGTTCTCCTGTGTCGCGTCACAGTGCACTGTGGTCGTACCGAGTGGGAAGTCAGCCGTGAGATCGAAGTCGCCCGAGCCACTGCCGCCGGGCGTGCAGGTCGCGACAATGGGATTCCCCGAGACAGGGTCGTATGCCTTGACGTGGTAACTCACGCTCGCGCCCGCGGCGCTCGTCGCTTCCACGGTGACGTTCTCGCTGAGCCTGATCGCAGGCGGGTCGGCGGAAGCCGTAGACGCGAGCAGCAGCCCAAGGAGGAGGAGCATCGCCGAACCGGCCAAGAAGGTGCGCCGCACGCTATACGCCCACGAGCGCCAGGAAGCCCGTCAGAAACAGGAAGCCGAGCCCGGCGATCGCGATGTCCAAGTGCCGGTACGCAATGAAATGAGCGGCTGGGCGCCACGGCACGTACGGGGCTGGAATCGCGGCGACCCCGAAGCATACGATCGCCATCCCGAGCGTCATCACGATCAGCAGCGACCCAAAATCGAACGACCCGCCTGAGCTGAGAGTGGCAGCGGTTTGCGTGCCCAGGACGCCGCTTCGAGCGTGCTTCGGCGTCACGACTGTCGAGAGCGACGTGCCGGGTTTCGGCTGAACCTTGCGCTTGGTGTGCGCCTTTCGCTTGTGAATGAGGCGCTTCTTGACCGCAGACGTCGTCGGACGAGTTGGAGCAGAGCGAGCGACAGAAGCCGGCGTCGGGGTGACGCTGGTCGGCCGTGGTTGGCTCACCGGCTTTTGCGGCGCGGGCGCGGGCTTCGGCTTGGGTTTCGGCGCGGGGGTCGGGACCGGCGCCGGATCCGGAGCGGGCTCCGGAGCGGGCTCCGGGGTCGTGGGTACCGGATCGTCGGCGGCCTCGGCGAGGCTCACGACTCCTGCGACGGACATCCCGCACGCCAGCCCGAGCGCGCAGAGGAGGCAGGCGCACATCGCAAGCGTGCGTGTCCAAGCGCCGACTGCACCTTCGCGACGGCGAACGATCGGCAAGCTGATTTTCCCTCCCGCAGAAGAACGACCCGAAGCCGGCATTGTACGACGGCTTTACCTCTTTCGGCAAGGATTTCGGCCGATCGCCCTACACTGGGCCTCGTGACCCAGCAGCGCGAAAAGCTAATTGTGGACAACCGCCGGGCGCGGCACGAATATCACCTCCTCGATCGCGTCGAGGCGGGACTGGTCCTGACGGGAACGGAGGTCAAATCCCTCCGGGACGGACGCGCTTCGCTCCAGCAGGCCTATGCGGACGTGCGCGACGGCGAGGCGTGGCTGGTCGGAGCGCACATCTCGGTCTACGACCAGGGCAACATCGCCAACCATGATCCGGATCGCGACCGCAAGCTCCTCCTCCACAAGAAGGAGCTCGCGTCGCTGGCCGGCAAGGTGGCTCAGCGCGGGCTAACGCTCGTGCCGACGAAGCTCTACTTCAAGAACGGCCGCGCGAAGGTCGAGCTCGCACTCGCCCGCGGGAAGGAGCAGCGCGACAAACGCCGGGACATCGCCAATCGCGAGGCAGAGCGGCAGATGGAGCGAGCGCTGAAGTCGCGCCGCTAGCGCGGCGCCGTTGGTAGAGCGGGATCGCCTCACTGCGGGTACCATGAGGGACTTGATGGCGAGCGGAAAAGTTCTGTGGTTCAACAAAGTGAAGGGCTACGGCGCCATCTCAAGCGGCGACGGTGAGCGGCTCTACGTCGACGAACCGGGGCTGAAGCCGGACGTGGACAAGCAGGAACTCCGCAACGGCGTCGAGGTCGAGTTCGAGATACGGGACGGGGCGAACGGCCAGCGCGAGGCCCATGGCGTTGGAATTGCTGCGGTGCCCGTCGCCGCCCGTCGAGCGCGAATGCGCCGTCGCGGGCCGTAAGAGAAAACCGCGGCTACACTGTGTGGTGACATACGGGGGCGACCTGGTTTCGACGTGGTCGGTTCTCCGGCAGAGCTGCAAGCCGAGGTCGCCGGTTGGCCTCGTAAATCCACCGGCAAACAAAGCAAGTGCGAAGAACAATCTCGCACTCGCCGCCTAACCTAGT
>WNGF01015669.1_pt1 | contig 10718 bp, 11 predicted proteins | sample 5400641 | NCBI WGS metagenome assembly WNGF01 (sample SAMN13153371, study PRJNA577476) | soil metagenome | isolation source: 80 cm soil or saprolite under grassland replicate 2 | place: USA:California | collected 2016-06-15
CCGCCGCACTTCGGTAAAGGCAATGTCCACGACCGGCACAATCGTTCCCCGCAGATTAAAGACGCCCATCAGAAACGGCGGGGACAAGGGCAGGTTCGTCAGCCGCGGCCACTCCAGCACCTCATCCACTTCCAGCACCTGCAGGCAAAAGCGCTCGCGTCCGGCGCGGAAGATGCAGTATTGCTCTTGCGGCAAAGAGGGCTCGGCGGCGGCTTCTCCACCCTCGAACTCGGCATCGAGCGGAACCAACTCCTGTACTCCCCGCTCCTGCTCCCCCAGCTCCTGTTCCTCCCTATTGTTTGGCGGCTCAGGCATGTTATCCGATCACCCTGCTGATTTCGCCCACCAGTTGCTCCCCTGTGAACGGTTTGATTACGTAGCCGTCGGCGCCCTGCTGCATGCCCCAGAAGCGGTCGCTCTCGCCATTCTTCGAACTCACCAGCACAATCGGAATTGTGTTGAACTCCCGGCTGTTTTTCAGATCGCGGCACGCCTGGAAGCCGTTTCGTCCCGGCATCACCACGTCCAGAAGAATGAGATTGGGACGCTCGGTCGCGGCTACCTGCTCAATCCGCAGCGGGTCGCTCAAGGAAATCGCCGAGTACCCAGCCGTCTGCAACAGCGATTGCATCAAGCGGCTCTCGGCCGGCGAGTCGTCAACGATCAAAATCTTCTTTGGCACACTGCACCTCAAAATTCACGCGCCGCTACTGCACCGGCCCGGCCTGCTCCCGCTCTGACTGCCGCTCCGCCAGCCTCAGCTCCATGTCCAGCGAGGTCAGTCGATGGAACGTCTCGTGGATCTTCAGCGACATCGCGTGGATTGTCTCAACCTGCACCCGCGTGTCGCCATTCATGTCCTTGTCTGATTCCAGCAGAAGCAGCTCGGTGTGGCCCAGCACGCCGGTCAGGGCGTTGCCCAACTCATGCCGCGCCTCGACGATGAAGCGGCCCAGCGCCGCGAAGCGCTCCGCTTCCCGCAACCGCTGTTTCGCTTCCCCTGCCTGCGCCTGCGATTCCAGCCGGAGCACCGTCTCCCGCACCAGGGCCACGGCGATATCGGCCCAACCCCCGGCGCGCTGCAGCCACACTGTCCGCATTCCCGCGTTCGTCTCAGGCGAGTTCAGCGCCGGCGTGGCTGGGTCTGCGGTGATCGCAATTGCCAGCGCCAGCCCGGGACCCAGATGCGCCAACCTAGCCAAGTCGTCGGTCACGACCACCGCGCCGCTGACCTGTTCCCCGGCGGCTTCCGTGCCGGAAATCATAAGCTCTCGCGAGTCTCCCCACTGCCCCCAGCTCCGGGCGAGAGCGTTCACAAACTCCCGATCCTCAGAGAAAACTAATATTCTAGCTTTGTCCACATTCTTCTCCCGTGTCCAGATGACTACCGTCACCTGCATCTACGGCTGAACCTTAGCAATCCCACGGGCAAAACCCCTTCAATGCGGCAACTTTCCCGGTCAACGCTTCCATTTCGGGTGTATCCCGGAACATCTCATTTTCGAGAAAGTTCCGTGGCCCCTGTCTCCGGCCTGGCCGTCGATGGACGCTTTTCCCCCACCAATTCATTCCGCGCCGGGTAATTCCGCACGGCTTTGCCAATGCCGTATTGCTTGATCTTGCGATACAGCGTGGCCCGTGAAATTCCCAGCAGCCGCCGCGCCTCTTCCTTGTCGCCCTGCACCTGCTCGAAGACGCGCTGCACCGTGAGCCGTTCCAGCTCTTCCAGATCTGTACAAGGGGCCGGCTTCGTCCGCCCCTGCAGCCGATTGCGCAGCAGTTTGTTTTCCCTCACCAGCCGGGCCTTTTCCGCCATCCGCTCCAGCACCAACTGGAACTCCTCCACCCGAAACGGTTTGGCTACAAAGTCGTAAGCGCCCAGGCGCATGGCGTGCACCGCGCTTTCCATGCTGGCGTAGGAGCTCATCAAGGCAACTTCGGTCAGCGGCCAGCGGCGCTTCACCTCGGCCAGCAGTTCCAGCCCCGAGCTTCCGCCCGCCTGCAACGCGGCCCCTGGCGAACCCGTCATCGGCTTGCCGGAGTGGAGATCGGCCAGGATCAGCTCCGCGGCGCAATGGTTCATCTGGTCCAGCGCCGCCCTGGAAGAATCCAGTTGCGCGCACTCCAGCCCCAATCGGCCTGCGATGACCGCGCACAGTTGGCGTATGGCCGGCTGTTCATCCACAATCAGCAATCGCATGGCAGTCCGATCAGCGGGCATGGACGGTCTCACCACGCGACATAATCTTTCTTACCATTTCCACCATCTGCCCGGGCCGAAACGGCTTTCCCAGGAACATCGCGCCCGTGCGCTCCCGGATCTCGGCCGCGGACGAAGCCTGCAGGTCGCCCGTAATGAACAGGAAACGCTGGGACAGCTCCGGCCGATTGCGGCGGACCCACTCGAAGATCTCCGCCCCGCCGATGGCGCCCGTAAGCCGCAGGTCCGAGACGATCGCCGCAAACTCGCCCCGTTGCAGCAGATCCAGCGCCTGGCTTCCCGAAGGTGCCCCCACTGTCTTCACGCCCGCCCGCTCCAGCGCCGACTGAAAGTAAGACAGGAGGAATCGTTCGTCCTCAATCACCAGCACCGGCAATAAATCGCTCATGGACGCCACGCCTTCGTCATTGGGGCCACAGGACGAGCCTGAAAACCCTTATTTCCGCACGGCTTACAGGGGCTAGCGAAGCTTTTCTCTAGCTGCGCCGCAGCTTGCAAGGACGTTCTCTGGAGAGATTCCCAGAGTAGGCCGAGTCTCAATTTGAGTCAAGTGGAAGGGGCCGACCATAAGTATCCATTCTTTAGTCACCTTCGCGATTCTCCCGTAACCCTGTCGGCACGGGGCGCTATGGCCCTCCATCGGACGGTTACCGCCCCGGTACAAACTTTGGTTCTAGTACCTTCGCCCCTTTCCTAATGACGAAAACATGCTATCTATGACAATACAATTCTCATGGAAACATGACCGATCATGCTGCAGGCTGTGGGCTTCGTCCGGGATGCCGGATGGTCCAACGTTTGTACGCATGGGAAATGCGGAACTGTCACGTGCTGAACCGATATCGGGTGCAGCCGGCGGCTTCCAGCAAATCCGGGCCAAGGGCATGAGAGAAAAGACCGGCTGGCGGGTGCAATCAAAATGAGAAATTCCCGTTGACGCTGGGCCGATTCAAGGTAAGGGACCTGCGTTCCTGGCTTCCGGAGGTTTGAGGGGATGAAAATCCGCAATCGCTTGCTGCTGAATTTTGCGTTGTTGCTTGCTCTCATGCTGGTGGGTTTTCTTTTCAGCATGGTCGCCACCTACCGTGAGCACGAGACCAAGGGCGCTCTCAACAATGCCTACGATGTCGCCCTGGCCATCGAAAACGTCCGCAACCAGACGATCCAAAACCACCTGGCGCTCAGCAACTTTCTCATCACCGGCGCGTCTTCCGAGCTGGACCGCCTGAATGCCGGCAATCTCCGCATCGCCGAACTTCTGCGCCAGGCCCAGGCAGCCGCCAGCGATCCAGGCCTGCGCGCCGGCCTGAACCGCATCGAAGCCATGGAACGCGAGTGGTACGCGAGCATCGCCAGCCGCTTCGTTCAGGAACACACAGCCGTATCCAGCGGAAAGCTGACGGCCATGAACCTGCTGGACCGCTACACCGAGACTGGGCCGACCGCACAGCTGCAAAGGTCCAACGAAGTGATCGACGAGGTGCAGAACGAGGACCGCGAACTGATCAAGAATGCCCGCGAGACCAACGAGTCGCTGGCGGGCTGGATGCTGGCGATTGACACCATCGGATTTTTCGCCTGCCTCGGCATCGGCGCGTTCATCGCCATCCGCACCGCAAACTCGATTACCGTTCCCCTGGACAGGATCGGCACGGTGGCCACGGCCATCGGCAATAAGGGAGACCTCGACCAGGAAATCGCGGTGAATGGCACCGAGGAGATCGGCGCCATGGCGCAAAGCCTGCGCGATATGGTGGTCTACTTCAAAGAGCTGGCGGGGGTCTCGGAAGCCATCGCCGGCGGCGATCTCTCCGTCGAGGTCACCCCCCGCTCCGATCGCGACATCCTGAACGCGGCGTTCTCCAGGATGACCAACGGCCTGCGCACGCTGGTGCGCTCGGTCCGCGATGCCGCCGCCCAGGTCTCGGCCGGCTCCAACCAGGTGGCGGACGCTTCCGAGGACACCGCCCGCAACAACGTGCAGTGCGCCGCGGCCATCGACGAAGTCACCAGCACCATGCACGAGATGAGTATCAACGTGCAGAACATGGTGAAGAGCACCCAGATGCAGGCCTCCAGCGTTAGTGAAACCTCGGCTTCGATCGACCAGATGGTGGCCAGCATTCAGCGCGTTGCCGACAGCGCCAAGGTTCTGCTGGACATCTCCGGCCGCTCCCGCGACGAGGTGACCAGCGGCATCGACACGATGCAGAAGACCACCGACGGCCTGAACCGCATCAACGGGTCCATCGTCTCGTCTGCCACGATCATCACCAGCCTGGGCGAGCGCGTAGACAACATCGGCAAGATCGTCGAGGTCATCGACGACATCTCCGAACAGACCAACCTGCTCGCGCTCAATGCAGCCATTGAAGCCGCCCGAGCCGGCGAACACGGGCTGGGTTTCGCCGTGGTCGCGGACGAGGTCCGTAAACTCGCCGAAAAGTCCGCCACCTCCACCAAGGAAATCAGCGAGCTGATCGGCAGCATTCAGTCCGAGGCCCGCGGCGCGGTGGGCAACATGGAAAAGAGCACCGCCATCGTCAACGAGGGCCTGGAACTGGGCAACAATCTCAGTGTTGCCCTGCGAAAGATTTCCAATGTCGTCACCGAGGTCTTCAGTTACGCGCAGGAGATCGGCGCCGCCACCAACCAGCAATCGCACGGTTCCACGCAAATGGCCCGGGCCACCACCCGCCTCAATGAGATCACTCACGAGATCACCTCGGCGGTGGAGGAGCAAGCCGGCGGCGCGCAAGCCGTGGTGCGGGCCATGGAGCGCATGCGCGAGATGGTGCAACAATCGAGCTCCAGCTCCACGGAGCTGGCGGCGTCGGCCGAACAGATGTCCAAGATGGCGCGGTCTTTGCTGGAATCCATGGACCGCTTCGTCCTCGAAGATCACCATGACGGGCACCGCAAGCTCGGCGGAGCCAAATACGCGCTGGCGGGAAGCCATCGCTAAGCGGCCCCGCCCCGGCACGCCAACAGCGGGCGCGCCGGGGGCCCCAGGAGAACGGAATGGGAAAAGTGCAGCAGATCGTCGGCTTCCGCGTGGGCAAGGAGAACTTCGGCGTGCCCATCGGCATTGTGCACGAGATCGTGCGCATGATGGACATCACCGTGGTTCCGGAAGCGCCGGGCTTTATCGAAGGCGTCATTAACCTGCGGGGCAAGATCATTCCCGTGGTGGACCTGAGAAAGCGCTTTTCCGAGCAGCCGCAGGAGAACCGGCGCAACCGCATTCTGGTCGCCGAAATCGATGGCCATCAGATTGGGCTGGTGGTGGATTCCGCCAGCGAAGTGCTCAAGCTGAATTCCGAACTCATCGAGCCGCCTCCCAGCATCTTCGAGCACGGCGATCTCAACTACGTGACCGGTGTGGGCAAGTTGAATGGCAAGCTGGTCATCCTGATCGATCTGGCAAAAATCATGCAGAGGGGCGAGTTGCGCCGCATCTCGGATTTTGCCGAAGCCGCGGGCGCAAGCCCGGCGACAAGGTAGGGCGGGGCGAAATCACTTATGCCGTATTCATCGTCATCCATCGCGATCAGCGCGTCCGAACTCAAGCTGCTGCAGACCCTCGTCTACCAGGAGTGCGGCATGTTTTTCGACGATCGCCGCGCGCATTTTTTGCAGGACCGCCTGCAGCGCCGCCTGCGGGCCTGCGATCTCAATACGTTCTACGAGTACTATCGCCTGCTCACCAGCCGCCAGGGCAAGGTTGAACTCTCCGCGCTGCTGGAAAACCTGACGGTCAACGAGACCAGCTTCTTCCGCAACCGTCCCCAGCTCGACCTGTTCCAGAAGTCCGTGCTGGAGGAGGTGCTGCATCGCAAGCAGGAGCGCCGCGATTGGACCTTGCGCGCCTGGAGCGCCGGCTGCTCTACCGGCCAGGAGCCCTATACGCTGGCGATGATGATTGCCGATGCGCTCGCGTACTACTACCTTCGCAATCCTCTTCCCTTCGACATGCCATCGCCCAAGCCCCTGATTCCGCCGCCGTGGAAGGTGGAGATTGTGGCCTCCGACATCAATTATTCGGTGCTGCGCGCGGGGCAGGAAGGCATCTACCTCGAACACCACATGGAGTCGGTCGATTACACCTACCGGCTGCGCTACTTCGACAAGGTTGGGCCGGACCGCTACGCCGTCAAGCAGCCAGTCAAGGAGATGGTCCACTTCGACTTCCACAACCTGAAAACCGAGTTTCTGCCCCAGCGCAACGATTTCATCTTCTGCCGCAATGTCATGATCTACTTCGACGCTGCGGAGCAGAAACGCCTGATCGATAAATTCTGGCACTGCCTGAATCCCGAGGGTTATCTGTTCGTCGGACACGCCGAGAGCCTGTTCGGCCTCAGCGACCAGTTCCGCATGATTCACCTGAACAATGGCACCGCGTACAGCAAGATCGAGGCTTAGAGCACCGACGTGTCAATATTTTCCGACGATCACGCCAACGAACTTCGCGATCTGTTCTTCGAAAGCTCGCAGGAGATCCTGCAGACGCTGAACGAGGACGCCCTGCTGCTGGAGAAGTCCCCGCGCGATGCCGACCTCGTGCGCAATCTGCGGCGCAGCACGCTCACCCTCAAGGGAGACTCGGCGGCCTGCGGTTACACCGAGCTGAGCGAGCTGGCCCACGCCGTGGAAGACGTACTCACGCCCGAGGCCGCCGGCCGCCACGGCGCCGCTCTCGCCGAACTGATTCTGGTGGCCGCCGATTCGTTTGACAATCTGCTCGCCGCCTATCGCAGTGGGCTGCAGCCGCCTTCCACGCAGCCCATCCTGCAGATGATCGAGGCCCTGCGCACTCCGCTGGCGGAATGCGCGGCCTCGGCCCCGCGCTTCGACTGGACCGAGTATGAGCGTCTGTTGATCGCCAAGAATGCCGTTCGTGGCCAGCAGGTCTACAATCTCGCGCTCACCATTGACCCCGCCTGTCCCATGCGCGCCGCGGCCGTGCAACTGGTGCGCAATATTCTGCAGGAGGTTGGCAACGTCCTGGCGATGCGGCCCGAGGACGGCAGCGCCGTGCCGGAAATCATCGAGGTAGCCCTTGCCAGTCATCATCGACTCGAGTGGGTGGAGCGCAAGAGCAAAATCCCCTCCATAGTCTCCAAGGTTTACGCGGTGACGGTGTCCCAGCCTGCCTCGTCGGCGGCTCCCGCAGGCGACGGAGAGGCGCCCCGGCCCCCTGTCGAAAATGCTCCGGCGGAAAATCCACTCTCGCCGCTTCCCGACAATGCACCGCGCAATCAACCCGGCGAGTCCGCCATTGTGCCCCTGGTTTCAGCCAAGCCTCTCGCATCGGCCGAGCCTCTCGCCTCACCCGAATCTCCGGCTCCTCTCCAGGCCGCTGCTGCTGCCGCTTTATCATCTTCAGCGCCGCCGCCGGTGAATCCCCTTGCCGACCCTGTATTCCCGGCCGCATCGTCAGGCATCTTCTCTTCCCAGGGCAGCGAGGCGAATCCCGACTCGAATCCCGGAGCCGATGCTCAGCGGCCGCAACTTCGCGACGAGCGTCCCGCAACGGCGACAGAGAATGTGATCCGCGTGGATGCAGCGCGCATCGACGTGGTCCTCGATTTGGTCGGCGAGCTCATCATCGCCAAGAGCATGCTGCAAGAGCTGCTGACCGACATGAACCGCAGCCTCGGCAATAATCCGCTGCGTGCCCGCACCTCCGATGTCCTGCTCTTCCAGTGGTCCGCGACACCGCCAAGCAGCTCGGCCGCGAGGTCAACCTCGTCCTCGAGGGCGAGAACACCGACCTGGATAAAAGCATCCTGGACGCACTCGCCGAGCCGATGATGCACCTGGTGCGTAACTCCGTCGACCATGGCATAGAGACGCCCGCCGAGCGCGTGGCCGCCGGCAAAGCGGCCGAGGGAACCATCCGCCTCAATGCCTATCATCAGGGCAACCAGGTGGTCATCGAAGTGGCAGACGATGGCCGCGGCATCGATCTGCAAAAGGTGATCCGCAAGGCGATCGATCGGGGCATCGTTACCGCCGAGCAGGCCCAGCGCCTGAACGAGAAAGAGGCCATGGAGCTGATCTTCCACGCCGGGCTGAGCACCGCCAGCCAGGTCACCCAGGTCAGCGGACGCGGCGTCGGCATGGACATTGTGCGGGCCGTGATGGACCGCCTCAAAGGCACGGTGATCGTGCGCAGCGTGGCCGGCGAAGGCACCACCTTCCGACTCAAAATGCCGCTCACCCTGGCAATCATCCGGGCCCTGCTCTTCCGCATCTCCGATCGCCTCTATGCGGTGCCTCTGGGGAATGTGCTGGAGATCGTGCGCGCCTGGGACAACGAGGTCCACTCCATCGACGGCCAAGAGGTGGTGCGCATCCGGGAAGAGGTGGTGCCGCTCATACAGCTCAGCCGGATGCACGCCGGCGCCGTGCGCCCGCCCAAGTGGTTCGTGGTCGTGGTCACGCTCGGCGAGCGCAAGGCCGGGCTGGTGGTCGATCAACTCATCGGCGAGCAGGAGCTGGTGATCAAGGCACTGGACGAATCGCTCGTGAGCAGCGACCTGGTCAGCGGCGCCAGCATTCTGGGCGACGGCCGCATAGTGCCCATTCTGAGCATCGCGAACGTGGTGGAAAAGCTGGGCCGCGGCTTCTCCCGCCACATGGTTGAGACCCAGCCCCAGCAAGCCAACGTCGGGCTTGCCGGGGGCCCCAGCGACCGGCTGGAGGTGCGACAGTGAGCCCCTCCAATCGTATGATCCGCGTTCTGGTTGTGGATGACTCGGCGCTTATGCGCAAACTCATTCCGCAGTTGATCGAGAGCGACAGCGAGCTCCACGTGGTTGCCACCGCCATGGACGGCGCATTCGCCCTCAAAAAAATCGAAGAGCACCGGCCCGACGTGATCACCCTCGATCTCGAGATGCCCCGCATGGACGGCATCGAGACCCTGCGCCAGATCATGCGCGTGCACCCGGTTCCGGTCGTTGTGGTCAGCGCACACACCCGTCAGGGCGCCGCCACCACCTTCAAGGCGCTGCACATGGGGGCCTTCGATTTCATCGCCAAGCCGCGCGACGTGCTGGCCGAAGGCATGCAGGGGATCGCCGCCGACCTGATCCAGAAGATCAAGGCGGCAGCGAACAGCCCGCTTCGGCGCCGCACATGGGCCTCGGCCGAGGAACTCCCCGGAAAGGCCAAGCCCAAGCGCGGCTCCGCCTCCCTGATTCCCGCCACGAAGGTGGTCGCGATCGGCATCTCTACCGGCGGCCCGAACTCGCTGGAGTTTATGTTCAGCCATCTCCCCGCCGAGTTCCCGGCTGCAATTGTCGTGGTCCAGCACATGCCCGCCGGATTCACCGAGCCGTTCGCCCGGCGGCTGAATGAATCCTGCGCTCTGGAGGTCAAGGAAGCGCATTCGGGCGACATCCTGGCCGCCGGGCGCGTGCTGATCTGTCCCGGTGACCGCCACATCAAGATCCACCGCATGCCACTGGGAGATGTGGTCGTGCTCTCCAGCGAAGCCCGCGTCAATGGACACCGCCCCTCTGTCGATGTCTTGTTTCACTCGGCCGCCGAAGAGTTCGGAGCTAACGCCGTGGGCGTGCTCATGACCGGCATGGGAGAAGACGGAGCCGAAGGGCTTGGCGCCATGAAGGCCGCCGGGGCCTATACGCTGGCCCAGGACGAGGCTTCGTCGATTGTATTCGGAATGCCGCGGGCCGCCATTGAACGCGGCTACGCCCAGCGTATCGTTGCACTGGAAGATATGGCCAACACTCTGATCGCGCACTGCGGCTCCGCCAGCGCCGTGCCGGTCAACGAACAGCATCCCATCCGTTCAACCGGACATATGTGAGGAGATTATGGAGCAATTTCCGGCTCTACTGCGTGCACCCGACCGGCAACCCGTCCGCTACCTGGTGGTAGACGACTCGGTCTTCGCGCGGAAAAACCTTGCGCGCATCATCGAATCTTATGGTGGCCAACTGGCCGGCGAAGCCGGCGACGGATGCACCGCCATCACCGAGTACGACCGTACCTTGGCCGATATCGTACTAATGGACATCACCATGCCGCAGATGGAAGGCATTGAGGCCGCCGAGCGAATCGTACGCCAACATCCCGATGCCCGCATCATCATGGTCTCCAGCGTGGGCTACCAGGAGAACATTGTGGCCGCGCTGCAGAAGGGCGCCCGGCACTTCGTGCAGAAGCCGGTCAAGCCCGAGCTGCTCTACGAGGTCATCAAATACGTGCTGGGCGACGCCGCCGTCACCGCGGGCGCCGGGGAGTAACCGCCATGAAGATAGAGCTGATTCAACCCTTCATCAATGCCGCCGATGCCGTGCTCTCGCAGACCTTCGCCTGCCCCATTAATGTCTCCGACATTTCCATGGAGCAGGAGGCCTATCAGCGCCGCGCCACCGCTTCCATGGTCGAGATCACCGGCGACATTGAAGGCCGCGTCATCTTCGACGTGGACGACTCCGCCGCCATGAAAGTTGCCAGCTCG
>WNGF01035632.1_pt1 | contig 10717 bp, 9 predicted proteins | sample 5400641 | NCBI WGS metagenome assembly WNGF01 (sample SAMN13153371, study PRJNA577476) | soil metagenome | isolation source: 80 cm soil or saprolite under grassland replicate 2 | place: USA:California | collected 2016-06-15
GATCTTGCGGACCGCGCGCGAGCAGGAGTTGCCGGACGACGAGATGAAGGCCTTCATCAGCAGCATCTTCGACGACGTAACCGATGGATGGCAGCATGCGGTCGACGCCGTCCATGTGGTGATCGCCGAATACCTGATGCCGCGCTTCCGCGAATGACCGCGTCTTCCGATCCTTCGCGGCCATCCCGACCATCAAAGGCGCGGTGCCGTTCTTCAAGTACTTGGCGCCGTCTGAGAGCGCTGAAGGAGGTTTGGGGAGCCAGATTTCACCAGTTGGGAACCCATTCACAAGCTGGCTGCGTCAGTTGGATGCCCTTAGACTACTTTCTGGTGAAGAAATGACCGCTCAAGGAGCTGACCTGTCTCGATCGCGCGGCCGGTTCGCTGACCGATCGTTTCATTTTGTCGTTTCTCTATGCGGCGGCCCGCGCACTTGCGAAGGTTGCGATGTTCATTAGATTGTCGGCGATCACGCCGAAGCCGACCCAGCGGTGCATGCCGTCGACCCCATGATAGCGACAGCGGCGCAGGCCATGGCGACGTTTGAGCACACTGATGCGGCCTTCGCACCCGACGCGCCAGCGTTGGCCGCGGCGGAACCAGTGCTGGCGCTCATAGGCCCGCCGCGCCGGCGACTTCGGGCCGCGACGCGGCAAGATCACGCGTCGGACACCCCGAGCCGTCGCGGCCTGTTCGTTGGTCGCCGAGCTGAACCCACGATCACCAGCGGCCAGATCCGGGGCACGACCGAAGATCGCCCGATGGCGATCCAGCGCCGGTGTCCACAAGGTGACGTCGGCGGGCCGCGCCGCATGGATCTCGTAGGCGGTCACGATCTGATGTTCCGATTCTTGAATGGTGACCAGCGAGCCAAACTCGTTGGGTTTCGCGATCTTGCCCTTGCGAATCGTCGCGGTGTGCGGCTCGAAGACGCTCAGCACTTTGTCGGGCGCGTGCGTGTCGCCGCCCAGGACCCGCGCCCGCGTTTGGTTGACGACACGCTGTACGAGCGGCCGCATCGCCTGCAACTCATCGTATGCCCGTTGCAGGATCGGTTCGACCGGCGGACTGGCGGTACGCATCCGCTGGCCCAGTCGGCGAACCGTGGTCGCCGCGTCACGAAGCACGGCGCGCGTGGTCGCTATCAGCTTTCGATAACTCTTGACCAACGCGTCCCGGGTCTTGGGCGATCGCGCTTCGTACCCAATGATCAGGACCCGCCGCGTCACGCTCCGCAGCCGATTGCGAATCCGCCCAGGCCGATCGCCCAACAGGGTACTCGCCCGTTGCATGGTGCGGGTCAGCACGCGCATCCCATCCTGCAGCAGCGTGCTGTCGGTCGGATAGTGCACATTCGTTTCTACGACCGTGGTGTCGATGCGAAATCGGCGGCCGTGCGTCACCCCCGCACGCTTCGCGACCTCGACCACCTGTCGATGCAACTGCTCGATGACGTCCGGGCCCAGCGCCCGCGCGATCTTCAGGATCGTCTTGGCGTCGGGCACCTCACCGGCATCGATGCGTGTGAACGCGCGATACACCAGGTTGGCGCGGACCTCCTGTTCCAGGTCGTCGTAACTCCAGTCGAACAGATGCTTCAGGATCAGCATCCGAATGACGACCTCCGCCGGCGTCCCCGGACGGCCGCGCCGCCGACTCTGCGGCCAGCGCACTTCGAGGGCCTGCGCGACGACCTCAATCACGGCGTCGTCCTCGAGCAGGGTGTCGATCTTTCGCAACCAGTCGGGCCACAATTTGTGCCCATCGGGCAACAGGACTTCGAACAGACTTCGCTCTCGCTGTCGGCGCTGAACCATGCCCGCTCCTTCGTTGAAGCCGTCACGCGCGGGCAGTGTAGTACGACGGATCGATCGAGGCAAGGCAGAATGAACCATTCGGTCACGGCCGGCCGCCGGCCATCGGTACCAGTCAGCGAGTTACGCGGTCATTTCTTCACCGGAAAGTAGCTAGCAGCGACAGTTGCATACGCCCTCACGCAGAGGCCGCAAAGGACGCAAAGAAACAGATACGTTTCTCTGCGTCGCTCTACGAGCTCTGCGTGAGTACGTGCGTGACAGGCGTTCAAGCCTTCGGGTGAGCCTTCCGATAAGTCTCGATCAGCTGCGCGGCGTTCACGTGCGTGTAACGCTGCGTCGTGCTCAGGCGCGCGTGGCCAAGGAGCTCCTGGATGGCGCGTAGGTCCGCTCCCGCCTCCAGCAGGTGCGTCGCGAACGAGTGCCGCAGCGCGTGCGGGCTGATGCCCATGCGTGTGCTGCACGCCGCCACATAGCGGCGCACCAGCTTGTCCACGCTCCGCGTCGACAGCCGGCCTCCTCGGTAATTCAGAAACAGCGGCTCGCGGGCTCGCGTGCGCGACCGCCCAGAAACTGCGCGGTCTGATCCCGGTCCTCGCCCCGCCGAAGCCCCGCGGAGGCGGCCGACCCCGGTCCTCGGCCCGCCGAAGCCCCGGAGGGACGGAGGCGGCTGACCCCCGTCCTTGTCCCGCCGAAGCCCCGGAGGGGCGGAGGTGGCTGACGCCGGTCTGACACTCTCGCGGTCGGCGAGCCAGGCCCTCAGGGAGGCGGCGGTGGGGCTGTTGAAGGGTACGATCCGCTCTTTGCGCCCCTTCCCCAGCACTCGAACGACCCGGCCGGACAGATTCACGTCGTCCAGATCCAATCCCACCAGCTCGCTCAGGCGCAAACCCGAGGCGTAGAACAGCTCCAAAATCGCCTTGTCGCGCCGGCCGAGGGGATCGGAGGTGTCCGGAGCGTCGAGTAGCGCGGACATCTCCTGGACCGCCAGGTGATTCGGAATCCGCTGCTCGCGTTTCGGCGTGCCGACGAGCGCGGCAGGGTCGCCGTCAATCGCGCCCTCGCGACGCAGGTAACGTCCGAACGCACGAATCGCCGACAGCTTGCGCGCCGCTGAGGCTTTCGAGTTGCCGCGTTTATTCAAATCGGCGATGAACGCGCGTGCACCGAGATGGTGAAGATCCTCGGTCCCGATCTCGGATACGCGCTTGTTGAGATGCGACGCGAGGAAGACGAGATACTGCGAGAGATCGCTGTCGTAGGCGCGCACGGTATGCGCCGACGCGTTCTCGTTCAGGCCGAGGTATTCGAGAAATGCTTTGAGGTGCTCTCTAACCACTCGGCCAAGTCCTTGAGCGCGCGCTCCGAAATGGCGACGTTCCGATCCTTTTTGCTCTTCACCCGCTGCTCCAGCGGCGGGATCAGGCCGAAGGCGATATTCGATGGTACGTAGTGTTTCGGATCGGCGTGCGACGCGTAATAGGCCAGCGCTCCGATAGCTGTCGTCCGCGGCGGCGCCGATGGCTCCTCGCCCAGCGCGAGTGCCGCGGCATTGCGGCCGGCAATGAGTCCGGATGCGGCCGACTCCACGTAACCTTCCACGCCGGACATCTGTCCGGCGAAGAACAGATCGTCCCGCATGCGCGTCTGCCACGTCTCGTGCAGCACCGTCGGCGACTTCACGTAGGTGTTGCGATGGATCATCCCGAAGCGCACGAATTCCGCGTTCTCGAGCCCCGGAATCATCTTCAACACGCGTGCCTGCTCGCCCCATTTCATCTGCGTCTGAAAGCCGACCAGACTGAAATGATCTCCCGCGATGTTGTCCTGCCGGAGCTGCACGACCGCGTAGGCCTCGCGCCCGGTCCGTGGATCGGGAAGGCCCACCGGCTTCATCGGACCGAACCGCAGCGTGTCCACTCCGCGCGCCGCCATCACCTCGATCGGGAGGCAGCCCTCGAAGAACGTCGGCTTATCGAACTCGTGCACCCCCGCCTTCTCCGCCGACATCAGCGCCTGGTAGAACCGCTCGTACTCCTCGCGCGTGAACGGGCAGTTCAGGTAGTCGCCGTCTCCGTCATCCACCCCGCACGCCGGCGAAACGGGGACAGTCCCCGTTTCCTGCGGCGGAAAACGGGGACTGTCCCCGTTTTCAAAAACAGGGCTATTTCCGGGGGTTTCGACGAAACGGGGACTGTCCCCGTTTTCGGCGCGAGGGAAACGGGGACTGTCCCCGTTTCCACGGAGGCTGCGGCCCCAGCGGGAGGCGCGGTAGACCTTCGATCGGTCCAGGGATTCACCGAGGACGATCGGGCTAATCGCGTCGTAAAAATAGAGATGCTTCGAGCCAATGAGGGTGGCAATTTCTGCGGACAGGGCGTCGGAGGTCAGCGGTCCCGTCGCCAGGATCACGGGGCCGTCGGTGGACGACGGGATCGACGTAATCTCGCCTCGGCGGATGCTGATCAGCGGATGCGACGCGATCGCCTCGGTTACGCTCGACGAGAAGAGATCACGATCGACGGCGAGCGCTGCGCCGGCAGGCACACGCGTCTCGTCCGCCGCGCGCATGACGAGCGATCCGAGACGGCGCATCTCCTCTTTGAGCAGACCGACCGCATTATCCAGTTTGTCGCCACGGAATGAGTTCGAGCAGACGAGCTCCGCCAGGCCATCGGTCTTGTGGACCGCGGTCGGCTTCACCGGTCGCATTTCGTGGAGGACGACGCGCACGCCGCGCGAGGCGGCCTGCCAGGCGGCTTCGCTGCCCGCCAATCCGCCGCCGACGATTGTCACGACTTTCATCACAAAGCTCACAAAGACCACGAAGACCACAAAGCCCTTTGGGATCTTTCTGATCTTAGTGGACTTTGTGATGGCCCGTTCAGGCCGTTGCCAATTCTTCCGACCGCACGTACGAGCATTCCTCGTTGTTGCAGATCAGCTGACGCCCCTGCTTCTTGGTGATCTTCTCCACGAGGAACGGCGCCTGACAGTCTGGACACTTTTCCGCGACCGGGCGGTTCCAGAGCGTGAAGTCGCAGTCGGGATAATTCGCGCAGCCGAAGAAGACCTTCCCGCGGCGTGACTTGCGCTCAACGATGTCGCCGCCGTCCTTCGGACACAGCACTCCCGTAGACTTCTGCTTCACGTACTTGCAGGTCGGATAGCTGGAACACGCAGTGAACTCGCCGAAGCGTCCCTGCTTGACTACCAGGTTGGACTGGCACTTCGGGCACTTCTCGTCGAGGATCTGATCGGGCTTCGCGGCGGCGAGGCCCTGCTTCGTCGCGATGATCTTCCTCGTCGTCTTGCACTCGGGGTAGCCGGTGCAGGCGAGGAACTGGCCGAACCGGCCGCGCTTGACGACCATCGGCTTGCCGCAGTTCTCGCACGCTTCCTCGATGTCTCCTTCGGCACCGGGCTCCGGGGCATCGAGCTCGCGCGTGTTCTCGCAATCCGGATACCCGCTGCACGCGAGGAACAGGCCGAACTTCCCGGCCTTGATCACCATCGGCTTGCCGCACTTGTCGCACTGGACCGGCGGATCCGGCTCATACCCTTCTTTCATGTTGGGCATGTCCTTCTCTGCGCGCTTCAGATCCTTCTGGAACTTCTTGTAGAAGCTCGCCAGCGTCTTCTCGTAGTTCGACGCGCCGGACTCGATCTTGTCGAGATCCTCCTCGAGCTCGCGCGTGTACTTGACGTCGAGGATGTCGTCGAACGCGGGGCTGAGCAGCTTCTCGACCAGCATCATTCCGAGGAACGTCGGCTTGAACTTCCCTTCGATCTTGTTCACATACTCGCGCGCCTGGATCACGGTGATGATCGACGCATACGTGGACGGGCGGCCGATGCCATTCTCCTCGAGCGCCTTCACGAGCGTGGCTTCCGTGTAGCGCGGCGGCGGCTGCGTGAACTTCTGCTCGGGTTTCAGCTCGCGCAACGTGAGCTGATCCCCCTTCGCCAGCGGCGGCAGCACGCTCGACTCTTCATCGTCTTCCGCCGTCTTCGCGTCGGGACCGGGGGCGAGCTTTTCCTCTTCCGCAACGCCCGCGATCGGCGCCGCTGGCTGGTTATAAACGGCGAGCCAGCCTGGGAACTTCGGCACGGATCCCTTGACGCGGAACAGATAATCGGCCGCCGCGATATCTACGGTCGTATCGTCGAACGTCGCCGGCGGCATCTGCGATGCGACGAAGCGGTTCCAGATCAATTTGTACAGGTAGTACTGATCCGGCGTGAGCTGCCCGCGCACTTCATCGGGGTGGTACTGCATTGAGGTCGGACGGATCGCTTCGTGCGCGTCCTGCGCATCCGACTTCGTCTTGTAGAAGGTCGGCTTCTCCGGCACATACTCCGCGCCGTAGGCGCCGCCGATGAACGGCCGCACTTCCGCGAGCGCCTGCTCCGACACACGCGTCGAGTCAGTTCGCATGTAGGTGATGAGACCGACGGCACCTTCGACGATCCAGCGCGCGGACTCGAGATCGGCGAGAACGGCATTGGACTCCGCCTCATTGCCAACCTGGATGTTCGAGCCGCCTTTCTTCAGGAGGCGGGCGTCGAACTCGGGCGGCACGGAACCGGCGAGCCGCGCGGTGATGTTCCAGTATTCCTCGGGCACGAACGCGGTGATCTCGCGTTCACGATCGCAAACAAGCTTCAGCGCGACCGACTGCACGCGACCTGCGGAGAGACCGCGGCGCACCTTGTCCCATAGCAGCGGGCTGATCTTGTAGCCGACGAGCCGATCGAGGACACGGCGCGCCTGCTGCGCGTCCACCATCTTCTTGTCGATTGCCATCGGCTTCTCGAGCGCGGCAAGCACGCCCTTCTTCGTGATCTCGTTGAACATCAGGCGGCGGATTTTCTTCTTGTTGCCGCTGCCCAGTTCCTCGGCCAGGTGCCAGCCGATCGCTTCCCCTTCGCGGTCAGGGTCGGTCGCGATGAAGATGTCGGTCGACTTCTTCGCTTCGTCCTTCAGTTCCTTCAGGACCTTCTTGCGCGACGCGATGACTTCGTAGGAAGGCTCGAACCCTTCGTCCACATCCACGCCCAGTTTGCTCTTGGGCAGATCGCGGACATGGCCCATCGAGGCGATGACCTTGTAATCCTTGCCGAGATATTTATTGATGGTCTTCGCCTTTGCCGGCGATTCGACCACCACGAGTGACTTGGCCATAAAAATGTCAGTTCCAACCGGCGAGGACGTATCGTCCTCCGGCCACCTTTGTCAGCTGTCCGCGCAACTCCCACTCGGTCACGCGGGACAGCAAATCCGAACCCGTTATTTCCACCGTAGCAGACAATTCATCGAGGTCGTAGGCCTGCCCGGGGGTCAATTTCCGTAGTAACTCGTCTATTTCCAACGAGTTAGCGGAAATTTTAGGGACGCTCAGACCAGGCCACCCCAGTTCCTCCAAGATATCGTCCGCAGTCTCCACGACCTTTGCGCCGTCTTTCAGGAGGGCATGGGAGCCGCGGTTGCGGCCGCCGAGGACGCTGCCCGGCACGGCCATGACGTCTCGGCCCTGCTCGAGCGCATATCGCGCGGTGATGAGGGACCCGCTCTTCTCGTTGGCTTCGACGACGACAACGCCAAGCGAGATCCCGCTGATAAGACGGTTCCGGAGCGGAAAATGGTCCGGAAGCGGGGGGACGCCGGGCCCGTGCTCGCTGACCAAAGCCCCGTCCTTGCAGATACTTGCCGCCAGGACGTCATGCTCCTGGGGATAAATCCGATCCACTCCAGAACCCAGGACAGCGACGGTCGTCCCGCCCGCGTCGACGCACCCCTGATGGGCGGCACCGTCGGCCCCGCGCGCCAGCCCTGAGACGACGAGCACGCCTCGACGCGCCAGCTCGGCCCCGAGGCGGGCCGCCACCTCCAGCGCATACGGCGAAGCCGCGCGGGAGCCGACAATCGCGACCGCCGGCCGAATCAGAACGTTGGCCTGGCCGCGCACCCACAGTACTGGCGGCGGGTCCATGATCGCGCGCAGCAGCGGCGGATAGCTTTCATCGTCCGCACGAATGGCGTCGATGCGCTCCCGCTTCGCCGCGGCAAGGAGCGCCGACGCCTGCTCGCGCGCCTCCGCCGCGATGCGATCGGCGTTCGCACCGGGTGCGGCGCAGGCAATCACTTCTTCCAGCGAGGGGGTGCCGGTCTGCTCCCGCAGTTCCTTGAAAACCGCGAACGCCCGGTTGCGCGTGAGGCCGGTGAGGGTCGATAGTGCGACGGCGCTCTGAAGGTCCATCGGACACTCCTACACGGGGTGTCCGACCTCTGTCCTTATTATAGGTCTTACGCATCTCGTTCCGGATTACGAAAACGGACCGTTTCGCAGGATTTCCCTCAGCACAGCCGCCGTTTTTCGTGGTACGTCCATTGCTCAGAATCGTCGCGGAGATTTCTCGCCGGAAACCGGCGACGGCTAACTGGAAACTGGTATATTGACGATTCATCCCATGCGCCGACTGATTCTGTTCTCAGTCGTGGTTCTCATCTTCGCCCCTGCGCTGGCGTCCGCCCAGGACCGCGGCAAGTCGAAGGAGCAGGTCGAGTTCGGCATCAAGGTCGCGCAGAACAACCTCTGGAATGAGGCGCTGTACCGCTGGCAACAGGCGGTGAAGCTCGACCCCAATTATGCGCCCGCGTGGAACAATCTCGCGATCGCCTACGAGCACGAAGGCAAGTTCGACGAGGCGAAGAAGGCGTACGAAAAAGCGCTGGAACTCGAACCGAAGAACCTGATGATCCGGCAGAACTACGATCTCTTCAAAGAAATCAATGACCGCACGAAGCGCCGCAGCGGCAAGTAGCTTTATCGTCGCCGGCGCGCTCGCGCTTGCGGGATGCACGGGGTTCTACGAGATCCCCATCGAGACGCCTATCCAGCCGAAAATGGACGTGAGCGCGTTCCAGCGCGTGCTCGTCGCCGGCTTCATCAGCGGCGGCAGCGACGACGTGGACGCGAACCTCGAGACGGTGCGGCTGCTGCGCAGCCAGCTGCGCACGAAGTCGCCGCTGCGGGTCATCGAAGCGGAAGTGCTGCCGCTCGCCGAGATCGCCGCGATCGAAGCGAAGGAAGACGCGACGGCAATCACGACGACGTCCACGGGCGTGACGCCGATCTCTCCGGTCCCGACCGCCGAGATGGTGAAGCCGCTGCCCGAACCGAAGCCGGACGCGAAGCGCGTCGAAGCAAACATCCGGAACGAAAAAGATCTCGCGAAGTACGACAAGATTTTCGCGGACGTCGCGTACTGGAAAAAGCTCGGTGAGGAATACCAGACGCCGCTCATCGTGACCGGCACGGTGCTCTTCACGCCGCATCAGGCGAACGGCTTCGTGATGCAGAACCGCGAAGTCTACGACGCGTACGGCCGCCGCAGCGTGATCCCGGTCCGCACCTACATGGAGCGCAAGGGCTTCATCCTGCAGCCACGCTTCGTGTTCATCGACGGCCGCACGGGCGCCATCCTCTATTCAGAGACGTTCCACGAAGAGATCCTCTACAACTCGCAGCAGAGCGTTCCGGCGCTCTCGACGTACTTTGAGCTGATGGACCGCGTGATGCCCTCGTTCCTCAGCACGTTGAGCGCGCAGAAGATCCGCGGCACCCGCGTGCTGCTCAAGTAGGCTCGACTCTCCGCCCTAAGGAGTCGGTCTAGCTGCTGGGTCCGTGGCCACTGCGATGGAGCTTTGGCGCGCGCATCCTATTTAAACTTGAAGTTCACCAACTTGCTGACGCTGCCATCGCTGAAGCTCACATACATCACGCGGCAGGCGTTTTTATACAGGGACGCCGTCTTCCAGTTGAAGTGGAAGTTACCATCGCCGTCGTATATCAGACCGGACGCGCTCGGCGCATACTCTTCGATTGCGGCGTCGATGTCGCCCGTGCCAGTCGAGCAACTCACGTCGTAAGAGAAGAGTCCGACGAAGCTGGCGAGCGAGGAGACCGGGACGCCATTGAGGGTCAGCCGCCACTTGACGGGAATCGCCTGGCCCGCATTCGCCTTGTTCCACACCGTGGCGCTCGTCGCCGACATGTCGATCGGAGCAGAGAATCCGTCGAACGTGAAGCCGACGACGTTTACAGTCTGCGTGACCTGCGGCGCCGGGCTGTAGTTGGAATCCCCCAGCTGGTTGTACAGGATTTGGCACGGCTTAACGCCACTGGTAACGGTGAAACTCGGTCCTGTATCCGTGCAGCCATCAGTAACCGGTGTAGCGAACGTGACCGGCTTACCTGACGGCCCACCCGTAGCGGCGACAACGAAGGAGCTTCCGTAAGATGCGAGTGCGGGGCGCTCGCGGTAACCGCAATGATTTGGATGGCCTTCAGCGCGGTAGTTGCGGCCGTCACAGGAGCGGCGCTGTTGTAGTTGATGTTTCCAGCCTGATTGTACGCCACGTTACCCGTGCCGGTGCCACTGTCCATCTGCACCGTTGTGGATCCGAATCCACCTGATGCAAGGCTGCAGATGCCGGTTACCGTGATCAGTACCGGGTTACCCGAATTCCCACCTGGGCGACGGTCGTGAACGTCGTGTTATAGACCGCCGAGGACGGTGCGGCGGTGACGGCGAGAACTGTCTGGTCGGCCTTCGCAAGCGTGAACGGACGGTCCACTGCCGTCGCCGCGTTGTAGTTGGCATCGCCGCCTTGCGACGTGCGCACGGTGCAGGTGCCCGCGCCCGTCAGATGCACGGAATTCCCCGCAACCTCGCATGGCCCCGTCACGATGGAGAACGTCACTGCGAGGGGTCCGGCATCATAGCGCGAATCCGGCTCTGCCGCAGCAGGGACATTGACCGGCCGTCAAGCCGAGACCCGTAAATCGCACTAATGGCGGGCCTTGAGGCCGGAGAGCAGCCGTGGTAATCTAGAGTTT
>WNGF01011069.1_pt1 | contig 10715 bp, 12 predicted proteins | sample 5400641 | NCBI WGS metagenome assembly WNGF01 (sample SAMN13153371, study PRJNA577476) | soil metagenome | isolation source: 80 cm soil or saprolite under grassland replicate 2 | place: USA:California | collected 2016-06-15
ACATCGGAAACCGAAGTGAACTCGGGGTTCGCATTGATCGCCAGGAGCTGAAGCGAGTACGGGGGGCCAAGCGCCTGTTCGGTCTTCGTCATCAATTCCGCCGACAAGGGGCACAGGGTGGTGCAGTGGCTGTCGATGAATGTGAGGAGGACGGCCCGCCCGCGAAAATTGGAGAGTTGCTCCGGATGGCCGAATTGGTCCGTGAGCGAGAAGGCCGGTGCCAGTGTCCCCGGTCGTTGTGAGGTGGGCGATGTCGAGCTCGCAGGGTGTCCGCCGGATGAGCAAGCCTGAGTCACCACCGTCAACAGCAGGAGGGTGAGTACGCTTCCTCGCTGCACCGAGGGATGACTGAACAGATGCTGACGCCGTCGCGTTCCTTCCGCCATGTTTGCCGGCCACCTCACACGTACCCTCGTCGTATTCGAGGGCGAGCGAGCACCGAAGAGTGTGACCAACATCAGCCGGACACCTCCGACGCCTTCGTTCGTAACAGGGACTCAAGAGCGACTCTGAACGAGGCGACGTTGATCTTCCCGATGACGACGTAGCGGATATGGTTATTGGGCCCGATGATGTACGTGGTGGGGAGCCCGAGGATCTTGTAGGCGTCCCCAACCGTCCCATTGGGATCGAGCACGCTTGGGTAGCTCATGCCATGCGATCGCGCGAAGCCCATGGCCGCGCTTGGTCCGTCTTCGTAGCCGCACAGTAGACGGCCCAGAAGTTCACAACGATGACCTTGCCTTGATACCGTGCCAAGCTGAGAGAGCCGAGCCGTGAGATCAGCGGCTGAGTGAAATCCGGGGCTGGACGGTCGACGGCGACGGGATCTCCTGCGAGGGGAGTCTCGTTGGCAGCTCGTCCCTCTGATCCATGGTCTCCCCACAACAACCGGAACCCCAGCAACCACACCGCTGCGCCGAACACGACAACCGCAGTGAATGCCTTTAGGCCCGGGCTGGCGTTTGATAAGAAGCGTGGCCGACCCATATCATCTGCCTTCGGCATCGACCTTCATCTCAGTCAGTACAGGGCGACGTCCACTTCCGCGACGATCTCCTCGGAGGTCTTCACGGAGCGCTTCTTGCTCCTCGCGATGCATCCAGTCGACCAACACCGCCGACAACGCGACGACACTGACCAGCATCGAGCTCTCCCACATGATGGTTCCCCCCAGCCGCTGATCGGCGAGGCCCGACACGCTGAGCAGGCCGCTGGTCACGACGTAATGTGGGTAGAGGACGTGGTTGCTTGAGCTGACCACGAACCCAAGGAGCGACATAACCGGCATGCTCAGGAAGAGATAGAGCAGCCGACCTGGATGAGACAGGCGCGCCGCTCCCGGGTCCCTCGCAACCACGGGCCACCAGAACAGCAGCGCGGCTAGGAGGAAGACCATGTGCTCGAGCGCATGCAGCCATCCCTCGGTGAGCGTTGCTTCATAGAGCGGCGAGAAATGGGATACCCACAGCACGATGGCGAAAGCGCTGAAGCCAACCGCGGGCGACCCGAGCGCCCTGGCGATACCGCTGTGAGCGAACACGGACACGCGTGCGCGGGCCGCACCGGATGAGGCCCTAAGGGCGAGCGTGATCGGCCTTCCGAGGAGCAACAGCGGAGGAGCCACCTGCATCAGCAACAGGTGCTGCACCATGTGAACCGAGAGCAGGCTATCGGCGTACGCATCGATCGGCGATACAAGGGCAATGGCAAGCACAGCGATGCCCCCGAGGAAGCAGGCAGTGCGCGATGTCTTCCAGCCGGATCGTGCACCGCGCCGCCTTATCCGTCGCACGCCCTCCAGATACAGGACCGCCAGGAGAACGAGTGACAAGGCAACCGGCGGCTGGATGTTCCAGGCTCGCACGACGTTGGAAATGGAGGCGGCGCCGAACAGGATCATGCCGTCATGCCCGGCGCCCCCCGGCCCCGCTCGGCTCGCGCTCTGGGGCGGGGACCGGGAGCGCAAGCTCGAACGTGCTTCCCGACCCGGGGGAGCTCCTAACGTGGACCGTCCCGCCGTGCGCCTCCGCAATGGCCTTCACGATGGCGAGGCCAAGGCCCACGCCACCCGCCTCACGCGACCGGCCAGAATCGGCGCGAGCGAAGCGGTCAAAGAGATGGGCGACGCTCGCTTGCGGGATCCCCGGGCCAGAATCGGACACGGCGAGGAGGACGGTGCCGTTTCGCCGGCGAGCGGCGAGTTCGATGCGGTCGCCGGGGTTGGTGTGTTTGACGGCGTTGTCGACGAGGGCGTCGAGCGCGAGGGCCACGCGGTCGCGGTCGACGTCGGCCACTCCCGCGTCGAACTCTCCGCGGGCCCACGTCCGGGGCGCGGCAGGCCCCCAACGGCGCAGCACGTCCTCGACCAGGCCGTTGATGTCGGCGGGTGCCAGGTGCAAGGGCTCGGCTTCATCCAGGGACGCCAGTGCGAGCAGTCGCTCGGCAAGCGATCGCAGCCGGAGAAGCTCCTCGATGGCCACCCGGGCATCCTCGCGCAGCTCTGGATCCTTCGCCGTCCGCTCGATCAGCTCGACGTGCCCGAGAGCGATGGTGATCGGCGTTCGGAGCTCGTGGGATGCGTCCTGCACGAACCGCCGTTCCCGCTCCAATAGCTCCAGGTTGGTCTCCGAGACGCGCTCGATCTCCTGCATCACGGCCAGGCGGCGCCGAGCATGCCACACCATGGCCAGGAACATCGCCGACATGAGGGGCACCTCGGTGATTTCGTCGATGGGCTGGGTCCCGTGAGCCACGTCGAAAAGGATGAGGGTGCCGGTTCCGAGGATGACGCAGCCGAGCGTGATCATGGTCGGCTTCGCCGGCCACACCCGGAAACCGTAAAGGAGGGTCAGGCTCACCCAGATGAAATGGAATGGGACCGTCTCCCACGTCGGGAACACGACCATCGCCACCAGGTTCGCCGCAGCGAAGACGACCCATATCACATCGAACCAGGTCTCGGCGGTCGGCCAGCTCCGTCGCTCAGTACCCATCGACGCGGTACCCCTCTCCCCGGACTGTCTTGATGACATCCGGACCGAGCTTCGCCCGCAGCCTTCGAACGCATACGTCGACGACGTTCGACGCAGGGTCGAAGCGGTAGCCCCACACCGCGGCGAGCAGGCGCTCCTTGCTCACCGTGGTGCCGGGGCGGCGCATGAGCTCCTGCAGCAGTCGAAACTCGCGTTCGGCAAGTGGTATCGGTCCCCATCCGGCGTCAACTTCACGGCGAAGCATGTCCAGATGGAGGCGTGCCCCGCTGAGGTGGGTCGGTGGGTTGCGGTCGGCGCTTCGGAGCCTGGCGTGGGCCCGAGCGAGCAACTCCGGGAAGGAGAACGGTTTGGCCAGATAGTCCTCCGCCCCAAGTTCCAAACAGTCGACCTTGGATCTGATGTCTGAGAGCGCCGATAGGACCAACACCGGCTGGTCCGGCTTACGGGCGAGGACGCCCCGGAGCACCGAGACGCCGTCGAGACCCGGCAACAGAAGGTCAAGGATGACGAGGTCGTAGGACTCTCTGAGAGCCCGCTCGAGCCCGGTCTTGCCGTCCGCGGCTACGTCGACGACGAAGCCCTCGCGTTGCAGCCCTCTCGAAACGAAGTCGAGGATGCGCGACTCGTCGTCAACGACGAGGATCCGCCGAACCGGCTGTTCGACCGCAGGCGAACCTTGGCTGAACGGTCTCATCGTTGCTCCTTGCGCCGGAGTCTAAGACCGCTTCTGGCTGAGGCACAAGCAGCCATGCTGAGGTCCATTACATTCTTGTAATCCGCGAAGCCCCCGCGGGCCACGTTGGCCCTGGTCACCCGCGAGGTCACGCCGCTGCGAGCACATGACAGCGACGTCATGCTCCATTGATCGTGTTGAGCGCGTGCCTCCGCCCGTTTAGCGTCCGGGATTGTGGAAGGTAGCCCTTCGCGTTGTCGAAGCGGTCGAGATGCCAAAGAGCCGTAGCTTCGAGGCGGCGGACAGGCTCATGCCGGGCGGGGTCGGAGTTTCTCGGCTCAGGGGAGGCCCGAGGAGGTAGAACATGCCGAGAGACGCTTCACATAGAGGCCATGCCGCATGGCAATCGTTCGCGCTCACCTCAGTATTGGCGCTCGTTGCGACAGCCTGCCTCAACGTGGCCTCGGGCACGACAGGCACGTCTTCTTCCGGCGGCCTCACCAGGGTGTTCGTCCAGAAGTTCCGGTACCACGGCATGCCGAGCACGCTGTCCTCGGGCGTTCATCAGTTCCTGTTCCAGAACAAGGAGTCGTTCCCGATCACCCACGAGATGATCCCGGTGGCCTTGCCTCCGGGGAAGACGGCACAGGACCTCAGGGCCGACGCCAAGAAGAAGGGTCCCGATTCGGAGGACGAGTGGCTCCACATCGGGGGCGACTTCGGCCCCGCCGACACGGGGGCCGGAGTGGTGGAGGCCCTGGATCTGCCGCCCGGAACCTATGCGATCGCCTGCTGGCAGACCGGGACACCCTCCGGCGGAGAACACGGACCGACACACGCATCCATCGGCATGGTCTGGCAGTTCACCGTGACGACCTGAACCGCGTATGTCCTCGACGAGACCCCGGCGCTGGCTGATCCTGATCGGGGCAGTCGCCTGTTTGCCCCTGACGGGGTGCGCCGAACGACCCGCGACTACGCAGGGGGTGTACATCCACCTCCTCTACTTCATCATCCTGACGCTCGCCCTGGTGGTCTTCGTCGGCGTTGAGGGAATGCTCCTCTACTCGATCATCCGGTACCGACGCCGAGCTGGTGACGACTCGGAGCCCCCGCAGCGGTACGGGTCGACCAGGTCGATTGCGCTCTTCTTCTTGATCGGCGCCGCGCTCGTGGCGATCCTGTTCCCCTACGGGGAGCAGGTGCTCGCTCTGGTGCAACAGAAACCGACTCCGATCGAAACGATCAATATCCAGGGCTCCCAGTGGCAGTGGTCGGCGGTCTACCCCAATGAAGGGATCGCTACGAGCGGGAAGAGCTTCGTTCGCTCCCTGGTCATCGACGTGCCCATCGGCGAGCCCGTGCACATCCACCTCATCTCGAACGACGTTATGCACGAGTTGTTCGTGCCGAACTTCTTCTTCATGCGCAACGCGATGCCCGGATTTGCCAACGACTTCACATGGACGCCGACGCGACTGGGGACGTTCAATGGGCAATGCGCGGAGTTCTGTGGTCTCGGGCACGCCAGGATGACCCTCGTCGTGCGGGTGGTGACGGACGAGGCCTTCCTGGCGTGGGTGCAGCAGCAGAGAGAGGCCCTCCTCAAACTCACGTGCCCGCCGACCAGTGGGAACAGCCTGCACGTTACGGCAAAGGACATCTCCTGGAACACGAATTGCCTCGCTGTCTTCCCCGGGGAGCCCGTCTCGCTCGCAGTGACCAACCTGGATGCCGGGATCGACCACAACTTCGCCATCTGGAACGGTGTGGATCAGAAGCATCAGTTCTTCGCGACCGGGAAGTTCTCCGGGGTGGCCACCAACAGCTTCACGATCGCCACGCTCCCGCCAGGTAAGTACTACTTCCAGTGCAACGTCCACGGCCCAGCCATGTCGGGGGTGTTCATCGTGGGAAGCCCCAAGCGAGGAGGAGGCTGAGTTGGCCGTCATCCAGGCTCCACCGCTCGCCCGTCCTGAGCCTGTCGGACGGCGGCTCCTCGTGTGGCTCACCACAACCGATCACAAGAAGATCGGGATCCTCTACCTGATCAACTCGCTGGGTTTTCTTGTCGTGGGCGGAATCCTGGCGCTCTTGATGCGAACGGAGCTGGCTCGACCCGGCACGCAGTTTCTCTCCCTGCATGCATACAACCAGGTCTTCACCGAGCACGGGACGTTGATGATCTTCCTCTTCATCTTCCCCACCCTGGCCGGGTTCGGGAACTACTTCGTCCCGCTGCAGATCGGTGCCCTCGACATGGCATTCCCTCGCGTGAACGCGCTCTCGTTCTGGCTGCTGCCCGCGGGCGGCCTCACCATCCTTTCGGGGTTCCTCGTCAAAGGCGGGGCGGCGGCGGCGGGCTGGACGAGCTTCGCCCCGCTGTCGGTGCAGGGCCGCAGCGGCCAGGACCTGTGGATCCTGGGGCTGGCCATCGTGGGGACTTCCTCGATCCTGGGCGGGATCAACTTCATCGTCACGATCCTGCGGATGCGGGCACCCGGTATGACGATGCTGCGCATGCCCGCGTTCACCTGGAGCGTTCTGGCGACCTCCCTGCTCGTCGTACTGGCAACGCCTGTCCTTACAGCAGGTCTCATCATGCTCTTCGCCGACCGCCATCTTGGGACGGTGTTTTTCGATGCCTCGCGCGGCGGCAGCGCCCTGCTCTGGCAAAACGTGTTCTGGTTCTTCGGCCATCCCGAGGTCTACATGCTGATCCTGGTGGCCTGGGGGATCGTCAGCGAGGTACTTCCGGTCTTTTCCGGGAAGCCGCTCTACGGCTACAGGGGGGTGGTGCTCGCCTTCCTCCTGATCACCGCGCTCTCGTTCACGGTATGGGCGCACCATATGTTCGTGACCGGGGCAGTGGAGCTGCCGTTCTTCAGCGTGACAACGGAGATCATCTCGATCCCGACGGGCGTGCTGTTCTTCAACTGGCTCGCCACGCTGTGGAAGGGGAAGTTGCGCTTCGAGCCGCCAATGCTCTTCGCGCTCGGGTTCATCGCGATGTTTCTCATCGGCGGCATCGACGGCGTGTGGATGGCCTCGCCGGCGATGGACTTCGCCATCCACGACACGTACTGGGTCGTCGCACACATCCACTACGTGCTGTTCGGCGGGACAGTCTTCGGGATCATGGCCGGTCTGTACTACTGGTTCCCCAAGATGAGCGGTCGGTTCCTGTCGAGGAAGCTTGGCATCTGGCAATTCTGGATCCAGGTCGTCGGATTCAACCTGACCTTCTTCCCGATGCACATCCTCGGTCTCCGCGGGATGCCACGTCGGATCGCCGACTACCCGCCGAACCAGGGCTGGACGGGTCTGAACACACTTGCCACGATCGGGTCGTACGTGATCGGCATCGCGATCGTCCTGTTCTTCCTCAATGTGTTCCTTTCGCTCCGCAAGCCGAAAGACGCTCCCGCCGACGCCTGGGGCAGCGGCAACTCGCTCGAATGGGCGACGAGTTCGCCGCCGCCCGCGCACAACTTCGACACGCTGCCCGAAGTCCGCTCCGGGCGCCCGGTCTACGACCAGAGAGCATCGAGGCAGGGTCTCGTCCGCGGGGAGTCCCCGGCGTGAGCGCCACCGAACTCTTCACCGACGAGCGCGCCGTCCGAGGCACGAGCAGTCCAGTCATGGGGATGGTGCTGTTCGTGGCAGGAGAAGCGATGTTCTTCGCCGCGCTGTTCGCGGCGTACTTCTCCATCCGGGCCGCGACGAGGATCTGGCCTCCTGCGAGGATCGGTATTCCCGAACTGCCGATCCCGGCAGTCTTGACAGTGACCCTGGTGACCAGCAGCGTCGTCCTTCAGTTCGGCGTCCGGGCGATCCGACGGGGGCGGGTGGCGACCTTCGAGCGTCTGCTCGGGCTCACGATCCTGCTCGGTCTGTCCTTCCTCGCCCTGCAGGGGTACGACTACTCGCAGCTCACGTTCGGCATCAAAGACGGCATCTATCCGTCGTTGTTCTACGTCATGACCGGCGTGCACATGGCGCACGTCGTCGGAGGGGTCGTCTTGCTGTCGGTGGTGGGAGCGCAGTCCCTGACCGGACAGATCTCGACCGCCTGGCATGAGCCCGTCGACGCGGCCACGATCTACTGGCACTTCGTCGATATCGTTTGGATCTGCCTGTTCACGGTGTTCTACGTGGCGGTCCCGAGGTAGCGTTGCGAGGAGAGCCCACATGAGGGTCGGGATGCGGATCGCGCTGGGCCTCGCAGCCTTCCTCGCAGTGGCCGGCGCAGTGTTGGGCGCGACCGCCCACGAGTGGCGGGGGACGGTGCTCCTGATGGTCTGTGCCGTTGCCTTCCTGTATGTCGGCCTCGTTCTTTGGGCCACCGTGCGGCGGGCCTCGGTACCGATCACCAAGGAGACGATGGCTGCAGAGGAACTATCCCTCGAACCCGAACACATCGGTCCGACGATCTGGCCGTTCGTCTTCTCGATCGCCGCTTTGCTGCTTGTGGTCGGCGTCGTCGCCTTCCACTGGATCCTCATCCCCAGTGGGATCTTGTTACTCGGTGCTGGGGCGGGCTGGTTCCTGGACATCAAGCGGCAACGGCATCCCGGCGAACTGGCGGCAGCCCACGATCAGGCTCAGTCGGGTGGAGGCTTAGCCTTTGAACGCAAGCAACAGCCCGATGATGAGGGCCATCGCGATTAGCACAGAAAGAAACACCGTCGCGTGATACTGAGAGGGGCTCGGGCTAGGGAGGGCGGCGGGATTGCAACGTCGGCACACCGACATCCCCGGGGGAAGGGCGATCCCGCATCGCATGCAACGGTCAGACCGAGGCATCTTGAAGGAATCATATCCGAGCCTAGAGTCCCGCGCATCTTCGTCTCACGGCATGCAGACGGCGATGTAGGGCGGCTGAGCAAGAAGACCCTGCCGCGAGTCCTGGGCGCCTACGCCAGTCTCACCAAGCCGAGGATCGTACTCCTCCTGCTCGTGACGACGGTCCCGGCGATGATCCTGGCCAGGCGTGGGATCCCCTCGCCTTGGCTGCTGGCGGCCACGTTATTCGGTGGATCCCTTGCAGCGGGAGGCGCCAACGCCATCAATCACTACCTGGATCGGGACATCGACGGGGCCATGGCACGAACGCGCCGGCGACCAGTTCCGGCAGGCAAGATCCCGCCGAGGAGTGCGCTGGCGTTCGGCATGGTCCTGGGAGCGGCCGGGTCCGCTTGGCTCGCCCTCACAGTGAACCCGCTGGCGGCGTCCCTGGCCGCCTCAGCAATCGCCTTCTACGCCCTCGTCTACACCGTGTGGCTGAAGCGGCGCTCCGCGCAGAACATCGTCATCGGTGGCGCAGCCGGAGGGGTCCCGGTCCTGGTGGGATGGGCTGCGGTCAGCGGCCGGGTCGGCCTGCCCGCGTGGGTGTTGTTCGGGGTCGTCTTCTTGTGGACCCCGCCCCACTTCTGGGCCCTGGCCATTCGTTGCGAATCGGACTATCGAAACGCGGGCATCCCGATGCTCCCGGTGGTGGTAGGACGCGACAAGACGGTGAGAGCAATCTTGCGCTACGTGGTGGCCCTGGTCGGCCTGAGCCTGGTGCTCGATCCTGTGGCCGGCATGGGTCCTCTCTACCTGACTTCGGCCCTGGTGCTGGGGGTGACGTTCCTGTGGGCGGCTGCTCGACTCCGGTGGTCGCCCACAAGAGCCCAGGCGGGGCGGCTGTTCCACCGCTCCATCCTCTACCTGGGGCTACTGTTCCTGGCGGTTGCTCTCGACGGGCTGCTGCGCTTCGAACTGTGAGGGTTTCCGAAGCCATGATGTTACGGCTATCACCTCCCCGACTCGCTGGTCGCTGCTGGCCTTCCAGTCCAGACGTCGCGCCTAATCCAGGGGCGGCACCAGCCTTCCCCTCGCAAGGGATGCCGCCGGCCGGGCAAGCAGGTGGGAAACACGCGCGGACCACGTCCACGCTCAGCCTGACCGCTGGGGTGGGGGTAGGCAGCGTCGGCCGATGGGGACCATTGCACGGTCGCGATCCATCGCGAATGGCAGCAGAGTGTCAGGTCAAGCCCGCCGCTGGGTCTGCGCAACGGCGAGAACGGCCCTCTTGCCGTGGGTCGTCAGACCCTCACGACGCCTTCGGATCAGGGCTAGCTTCGGCTTGCTGGGGATACAGGGAAAGGAGGAATGACTTTGTCTACCGTTACTGAGTATCTCAGTCGCAAGGGCATTCCGTTCGACGCGCTGCGCCACGCCGACGTGCAGACGGCTTTGGGCGAGGCGTTCTCGTTAGGGATCCCCGGCGAGCTGGTCGCGAAGACGATCGTGCTCGACGTGGGGCGGGGCCACGTTCTCGCCGTCGTGCCGGCGTCGAGGCGATTGGACATGCACCTCCTGCGGGACGCGCTGCGACGGCGGGACATCCACCTCGCAACTGAGGATGAGCTCGAGAGGGACTTCCCCCAGTTCGAGATGGGGAGCATCCCGCGCCTCGGCTCCCTGCTGTCGGCTCCGCTGGTGATCGATCCGGAGGTCGTTCAGCACGACATGGTGGTGTTCGCCGCAGGGACCCACGAGGAGTCGGTCAGGGTGCGCATGCGGGACCTGCTCCGGTTGGAGCACGCTGTGGACACACCGATCGCCAGCCTCAGGGAGGAGGACCCACCTCGGGGAGAGCGCCTCGGCTGAGCCTCGCGCTAGCGTCCACAGCCGGGCGGGTGAGGATGCCGGGGGCGTGTGAGGAGGCCGGGAACAAGGCTGGTGATGGCACGAAGAAATGGAGGAGAGCTGAGGTGTCCTTCACTCCCCACATCCTCTCGGGCTACAGTTGGGGCAGGCCGCAAGCTTTGTGTCGCGCGACAGCCGCATTTGGAGGAGGAGGACGGGGATGGACGAGAAGATGAAGGAGCAGTTCGGGGACATCGAGCAGTGGGTCAGCGATCAGACAGCCCATGTGCGCGGCCTGGTCGAGCGACTGGAGACCACAGCGGGGCGGCTCGAGAAAGAGTTCGAGGGGCAGTTCCGTGCCCTGGCCGACTCGCGGAAGGCCCTCCGGGAGGAGGCGAGGAAGCAGCTCC
>WNGF01018613.1_pt1 | contig 10713 bp, 15 predicted proteins | sample 5400641 | NCBI WGS metagenome assembly WNGF01 (sample SAMN13153371, study PRJNA577476) | soil metagenome | isolation source: 80 cm soil or saprolite under grassland replicate 2 | place: USA:California | collected 2016-06-15
GATTTTCTGCGACTTCTCGATCATCCCGTGAGCACGGTGGAGCGCATCGTCGGAGGCCTCGCCCATCGGGCAGGATGGCGCAGGCGGCGTTGTCCGGCTCTAGCTCGACAGGACGCCATGGCCCGCATGAGTCAACGCGACGACTGCGGCATCTAAATCGGGCTCGTGGACCAGGATGTAGTCCGTGTCGAACGTCGAGATCGCGAAGATCGATATGCCCGCACCTGCGAGCGGGTCCGCCAGGGTGGCCACGACTCCGCGACGTCGGCGACGGCGCGCGGGCATGGCTCCGGGCGCGTCGATACGACGACGGCCGCCGACGATGAGGGATCGCCGCAGCCGTGCTGGAGGTCATCTGCGCTGCAACGCCTTTCGGCGCGGATGCCCTGGAAGGTGGCGCGAACGAGTTCGCCCTATCCGCCAGATCCCTGTGGCGATTGGCGCGTAGTGCCTAATCCCCGAATGCCCGGCTAAGGGCCAAACCCAGGGACAAACTCTAATTCCTCATCCACGATCAACCATCGCCCGTCTACCTTCTCCAGTTGGAATCTATAGTCGGCGATGTTCTGCGGATTCGCCACGGGCCCGTCGACGCTCTGAGCAACCTTGAGAAAGGTGGTCGCCCGCAACCTGACTGTCGCGCTTGTGCCATCGATGGTGACGTTTCCAAACGAAATGTCCTTAGCCCCGCCATCGAGGACGATCGGGCCGCCGCCACCCGCCGCCCGAACGGCGTCTTGAAACTGGGCAAGCCGCGTCTGCATGAGCGTCCCGGTGTAATGGGTGGTTACTAGGTCCCGGGCCTGAGCGAGCATTTGCTCTCGGACGGCTTGGGTTACGGCATTTCCACCATTCGGGACGATGCCAATTTCGTGCTCCGCGATCAAGGCTTCGCGGGCCACGGTTTGGACGCGTGCCACGTCGGGATTCGCAGCGGTGGCACCCATTGCGACCACGCCGATCATCAAGACGACCACGGTCGCAAGCGCCGCCAGTGCCAACAGCACGCGGCGACGGCTGGGTTGGCTCCATGCATCGGGGTTCATGTCCAAGGCCTCCCCTAGTTGCTGGAGTAGATCCGCATGATGTAGATGGTCGTCGTCGACGCGTCTGAGTTGTACGGCCAAAGCGACCAGAAGGCATGGCGGCGATTGGTAGTGTGCTGATCGACGTAATCGCCGATCCACCCCGAGTTCGGGTCTGTTCCGTGGCCGACCATTATGTTGACGTGGTCAATTGAGCCATTGCTCGTCCAGTCATAGAAGAAGAGGTCACCCACGGCGTTGCCGCTGTAACTCGAGGCCGTTCGCCCTGGCGCTGTTCCTCTCAAGCTACCGCCGGGCGAGTGAAGGATCTGGAAGTTGTAGTGGTACCGCGCGGTGCTCCAGGATCGCGTGTAGATGAACGTCCCCTGGTACGCCTGCTCCCACCAGTTGTGATCGTCTGTCTTGCTCCCACCGAAGCCTGCCATGGGATAGCCACCGCCCCACCATAAGACCTGCGACACGAAACTTGCGCAATCGTTCGGGAGGCACACTGAAAGCTGGCAGTTGCCAGCTAGAACCCGCTAATCGGCCCACGAGGCCGCTCCGCTTGGATCGTACGCGGCGCCTGGGGCTGCGCCAAATTGGAGGCCGGCGACGACGGCGAGACCTACGGCAAGGACCTTGCATGGTCGCTTCCAGGATGATTTCGGCGACGGAGCCGCCACTTGGAACCTCCCTCCAGGCTGGGATTTCTGAATCCTCGACCTTGGCGAGTACTCCAAGCAGGCGGTTGGTCATTGTCCTGTACCAATCGATTTGAGAGGACAATGAGATCCAACTCCTTGACCCTTTGGACGTTGACCCAGATCCGCGAGTGACGTTTCGTGACTCCTCGGCGGCGGATGGACGCTTGAGGACAGCCGACGGCCGTTCCAATCCTGTGAAGGTCATTCGGGAGACCCAGGGGTGGCAGGCCCAGGAGGCGATCCTCCTGGCGATGGAGACCGGCGACTGGGCTCAGCGTCATCGCGATCGGGCCCTTCACTCTGAATGCGCGCCACGGACCTTCCATCTCAACGCCCTCGGGCACGTCGTCGCGGGCGCAGACGACCGACAGCTCGTCCATCGTGCGCGTGACGGACGTGAATTCCCGAGATTGGTCGACCCACCGCGGAACGTCGCTGCCGGCGTCGAGCCGACACACGGCGAGACGGATCTGGATGGCCTCCAGGTTCATCGATGCCGGCATCGATCCGATGTTACGCCGCCGGCAATAGCCCAGCGGGCAGGTGCCCGTGTCGTCGCCGAGCCAACTGACCGGCCGGGTTTCAAGCGCCAGACGATGAGTTCCGACGCCCCAGCAGTTCTTGTGCACATCTGAGAACCCACGGCCACGAATGCCACACTGCCAGGGCGTCGCGTGCCCGGTTGGTGTCGGTTTCACTCCCGACCCGCGTGACTCCCGGACCCCAGGGCTATCGGAAGCCGGCCGACCCCTACCATTCCGGCCATGAGACTGCAGTCGGGTCTGGTGCTGCTGTCGTCCGTGCTATTCGCCGTGACGGGGCTCGGGTATGTCATCGCGCCCGGAATGATGCTGTCCGTCGTGGGCGTTGCTTCGGCCGCGACGAGCGACTTCCTGCTGCGAACCGAGGGGGTCGCACTACTTTGCGGGGCCGGCGTCCTGTGGGCCGCGCGCGACGCTCGCCCTGCGGCGATGCGGGTGGCCCTGTTGTCGCTGGCGGTGTACTACATCCTCGGTTCCCTGGTGGACCTCGCCGCGTTTGCGCAGGGCATCGTCGGAGTAGCCTCAGTCCCGAGCGCCATCGTGCGGATTGCCCTCGGCGGAGCATGCCTGCTTGCTGCTGCACGACTCACTGGCTCCACGGCAGTACGCTGACCTGTCTGGTGTCCGCCGGACTCGAGAGGAAAGCCTGGCGCGAACGCCTCGACGCCGCACTTGCGCCTGAGTGACGACCGGCAAGCGACAGCACTTTGCCTCTACATAGAATGACCGGATGCGGTTGATCGGGAAGTCGGAGCCGCCGCGCGTCATCACGAAGACACACGGACGCGGGAGCCTGCTTGGCGTGCTGAGCCTCCCCTTCGCTTTCCTCATGGCGTCGCGGGGCATGCGCGGCTGGCAGGAGTCTGCTGTCCGGGACATGTCAGACGACGCCGTCGAGATGGCTAGACAGGGCTATCGGATCCTGTCCAGCGGGGAGTACGGCTGGCCGATGTTTGGCATCACGTACTACAAGGTCACCTACGAGCGTGTCGACGCACCCGCCGGGACCCCTCACCCAACTTCCGATTCGTAGCCCGAACGGCTGAGGCGGGGATGATTCGCGTCGGCTCGATCGTTTTCCGGGTGGACGACCTGCAGCGCCAGACGGAGTTCTGGCGAGCGGCGCTCGACTATGAGCCTCGGCACGGCGACGAGTGTTCGCTCGACTGTGCAGGTGCCGCCTCGCATCCACCTCGACCTGTATACCGAGGACCAGGCAGGGGAAGTCGAACGCTTGATCGCCCTTGGGGCCACGGAAGTCCACTGGGACAAACGGCCGCCGGACGCCGACTACGTCATCCTCGCCGATCCCGAGGGCAACCGCTTCTGCGTGGTGGACGTCAACTAGTCGTTGCTTGCTGACAGCGGTCCCTGGGCACGGCGCGCCCAGGGCTGAAGAATCGCGTATACGTCGCGGCAGGTCGGCGTAGCGATCTCGTGGCGCTCCGCACGCCCAAGGAGCTCGCCGTGGAGTGCTTCGAGCTCCATGCGATGCCCGGTAACGAGGTCGTGGTACAGCGATGAATAGCCGCCGGCTTCGAGGCCCTGGGCGAAGGCCAGGTGGCGGGCGACGACGGTATCGGCAAGGGGGACTCCTTCGGCCCGCGCGACCTGAACCACCTCCTCGAGGATGCGCCGAAACATATCCCGGGCCGCCGGGGCGCACACGAATGCCGCGCCGCCCATCACGTGCGCCGCTCCGATCACGGCGGCCAGCTTCTCCTCGTTGTCGATCCCGTTCTGGAACGACACGACGCCGGTATCCGCCCCGAGGAGGGGCGTGAGCCGGGCGGCCGCGCTCTCGGTGTCGTACGACTTGACGGCGAAGAACACGACGTCCACCGGACCGATCTCGGCGGGCTCATCGGTCGCCGAGAGCTCGACATGGAAGTCACCGTCGACGCTTCGGACGGTCAGCCCACGCGCCCGGATCGCGTCCAGCTGCGCACCCCGTGCGATCAGGTGGACGTCGGCGGCCTCGGCTCGCGCCAGCCGCGATCCGAAGTAGCCACCGAGCGCACCGGCACCGAAGATGGCGACGCGCAGCATATGTCGAGAGGTTAGCGCCGCATCTCGGTCGGGCGCCACCGCCGATCCTGAGCCGCATCAGCGCGCGTGACATGTCTGGGGTGGTCTAGGATGACACCGGGTCCACACGCTGCGGAGGATCGATGCACGCCGCGCGCTTGCCCGAGCGATCCGACAGCACCGATGGGCGGGGAACTCTGACCAGCCTATTGATGTGGTGCGGAGTCGTCGCCGGGCCGTTGTTCGTGGTGGCATTTCTTGTCGAGGGCGCGACCAGTCCGGGCTACGACCCGATGCGCCTGCCGGTGAGCCTGTTGTCTCTCGGCGACAGCGGCTGGAGGCAGGTCGCGAACTTCCTCGTCGACGGCCTGCTGCTGCTCGGCTTCGGCGTCGGCGTCTTCCGCGCGTTCGACGAGCGTGGGACGCCGTGGATGCTCGGCCCGGTGCTGCTCGCGATCTTCGCGCTGGGCGTGATCGGTGCCGGCCTGTTTTCGACCGACCCTGGCGGTGGGTATCCACCGGGGGCGAAGGTCGAGCCAAGCCTCCACGGGAGCCTCCACGACCTCGTCTCGCTCGTCGTGTTTACCGTCCTGCCCGTGGCCTGCCTCGTGTTCGCGCGTCGATTCGCCGCCTTGGGCGAACACCACTGGGCGATCTACTCGGCGATCACCGGAGGTGTCCTCATCGCCGGTTTTGTGCTCATGGTCATCGGCTTTAACGGGAAGACGAGCCTCTCCCGTGTTGCCGGCCTGATCCAGCGCGTGTGGATCGTCGCGGGATGGGGCTGGTTGCTGTTGCTGGCCGTGCACCTGCTGCGGCTGCGGGCGGCGGTCGTCTCGCGGAGAGCCTGATCCCCGGGCCGTCAGGGCAGCGGACGCCAGACCTGGCCGAGGAGGATCGCCAGCGCGGCCAGCAATGCACCCAGAGCCGCAAAGGCCACGCTGATCTCCATGACCTCGTGCCTGGCGATGAGGTTGGTGGGCAGGGACTGGAAGACCGCTTCCAGCTCGCCCGCGCTCTCGGCCGGGTAGTACTTGCCATCCGTTCGCTCGGCGACGTCCTTCAGCGTCTCTTCGTCGATGCCCCGCCGGAAGCCGCTCCCCCCGCCGCCTCCGCCGAACGCCGGGCCCGAGAACTGCTGACCGCCGGCCGGCTCCCGACCCATGAACTGCAGGCGGCACGTTGGCTCGAGCGGGCCGGCGTCCTCGGTACCGAAGCCGATCGTGTACACGCGGACGCCCCGGTCGGCGGCCTGCTGGGCGGCATCCACCGGAGACGGTCCGGCGTTGCTGGCGCCGTCGGTGAGGACCACGATGATGTCCGGTGCGTAGGCCCCCGCCGGGACCGGAGCCGGCGGCGGATCCGGCGAATCCTCCGTCTGGCTCGGCGCAACGCTCGGATCGAGCTCCGCGATCGCGTCGATCGAGGTCAGGATCCCGCTGCCAACGGCGGTCCGTCGTCCCGTTCGCAGCTGGTTGAGGGTGTCGAGCAGCGCCTGCTGATCGGTCGTGGGCGGTTGGACGACCGCCGCGAAACCGGCGAACGCCACGATGCCGATCTGTGTCGACGACGACTGGCTGCGGATGAACGCGGCCGCCGCGTCTTGCGCGGCCTTGAGCCTGGTCGGCGAGATGTCCGTCGAGCACATGCTGCCAGAGACGTCGATCGTCAGGATGATCGTCTTGTTCCCGGTCGGGACGCTCACGATCGCCACGGGGCGCGCGACGGCGAGCGTCAGGCCGACGACCGCCAGGACGAACAGCGCGAACGGAAGGTGGCGCCGGAGCCGCGACCGGGGCATGGCGTCGCGGACGAGGGCAAGACTCGAGTAGCGCGCCCCCGAACGACGCCGGCGCCGAAGGGCCCAGACGTAGCCGCCCACGAGGATGGGGACCAGCGCGAGCAGCACGAGGAAGCCTGGCCACAGCAGGCCCATCTACCACCACCTCCGCGTCTGCGGCAGGCCCGCCGGGCCTACGGGAGCCGACCGAGCCACAGCAGCGATGTCAGGCCGCCGATCAGCAGGGCCACCAGCGCGAGACCGGCGAAGATCGACGTGATCTCGAGCATCTCCGGCCTCATGACGAGCCGGGCATCGACGTTGTCATAGACGGCCTCCAGGTCCTTCTGGTCGGCGGCGGCATGGTAGGTGCCGTCGGTTGCCTGGGAGATCTGGAGGAGCATCGATTCGTCGAGCTGGGTGTGGACCCTGAAGCCCTCGACCTCGAGGGTCGCCCCGCCCTGAGTGCCCAGCCCAACCGTGTCGATTCGGACGCCCCGTTCCGCGGCGGCAGTGGCCGCCGCCATGGGATCGGGCGAGACGGTGTTCTCGCCGTCGGACAGCAGGACGATGACCGCCGAGGTATGCGTTCCGGCCGGGACGGGCGTGGGCTCGGGCCCCGAGGCTCGCTCCATGTAGTAGCCCTCGGCCGGATCCGCCTCGGAGGCGGCGATCGTGTCCAGCGACGTGAGGATGCCCCGTGCCAGCGACGTGCCACGCGTGGGCGCCAGGCGGTTGATGGCATTGAGGACGATCACGGGGTCGTTCGTCGGCACCTGGACGGAGAAGCCACTTTCGCTGAACGCCACGACGCCGATGAGGACGCTCGGCGGCTGTCGCGCCACGAACTCGCGGGCGGCTGCCTTGGCCGCCTCCATCCGGGTCGGCTTGAGGTCGTCGGCGGCCATGCTGCCCGAGACGTCGAAGGCCAGGATGACGGTGCCTTCGACGCGGGGCAGGCTGACCACTGCCTGCGGCCGGGCCAGCGCGAGAACCATGACGGTCACGCCGATCAACAGGAACGCCGGGCTGACATGACGGCGCAGGCCTTGCGATCCGCGGCCGGACGCCGGCATGGCAAGGCTGCCGAATGCGGCCACCCGCCGCCGGCGTCGCCGGTCGAGCAGCAGGTACAGCCCGATGCCCACCGGGATCAGCAGCAGCAGCCCGAGCATCGCCGGCCAGATGAACGACACGAGCTACCTCCGGCGCCTGCGTCGAAGGGCGGCCATCCGGACGATCGCCCGGACCAGGTCGTCGTCGGTCGACAGGGACACGGCCTCCACGCCGGATCGCGCGAAGGCATCCTTGAGAGCCATTCCGCGCAGCCTCGCGGCCTCCTCGAACCGCCGGCGGAACTTCCGGTCGTGGGTGTCCACGTAGAGCTGTTCGCCCGTCTCCGCGTCGTCCATGAGCAGCGGTCCGATGTCCGGGAGCTCCACCTCGCGTGGGTCGAACAGGCGAACGGCGACCACTTCGTGACGCCGGTTGAGCGCGCTCAGCGACCGCTCCCAGCCCGGGGCGCTGATGAAGTCGGAGATGAGGAAGATGAGCGAGCGGCGCTTGATCGCCCGCTGGCCGGTCTCGAGCAACGGGGTGAGGTCGGTGAAGGGCGCCGCGGCCAATCGGGGATGCTTGATGAGATCGTCGATCAGGCGCAGGACGTGGTTTCGCCCGCCGCGGGCCGGTATCGTCCGATCGACGCGACCGCCATAGAACATGGCCCCCACGCGGTTGCCGTGACGCGTCAGCAGGCGAGCCAGCGTGGTCACGAAGTCGATCAGGACGGTGCGCTTCGCGCGCTCGGTCATGACCGAGCCGAAGTCGACTGACGGGCTGAGATCGAGCAGGAACCACGCCGTGATCTCCCGATCCTCGACGTACTGGCGGACGTACGGTGCATCCATCCGGGCGGTCACGTTCCAGTCGATGTAGCGCACGTCGTCACCGGGCTGGTACTCGCGAACGTCCGCGAAGTCCACCCCGTTGCCGTAGAACAGCGTTCGGTAGTCGCCCTGGAACAGGCCGTCGAGCCTACGGATGACCTGCCACTCGAGGCGCTGGAGGACGCGCTCAGGCGCTGGCGCGGACGTTGCCATGCTCACGGAGCGGCACCACTGGCATCGGAATGCGATCGAGTACGGACTTGAGGAGGTCGTCCCCGGTGACGTTGTCGGAGAGGGCCTCGAACGACAGGACGAGCCGATGGCGCATCACGTCGAGGACCATGTCGCGAACGTCCTGGGGCAGCGCGTAGTCGCGGCCGCGGACGAAGGCGAGGGCCCGGGCGGTGAGGATCAGGTTGATCGACGCGCGAGGGCTCGCGCCATACGAGACGTACCGCGCCAGGTCCGCGAGGCCGTGGGCCTTCAGGTCGCGGGTGGCGGTGGCCAGATGGACCGCGTATTCGAACAGGGCCGGATCGACGTATACGCGATCGGCCGCCTGCTGCAGCCCCAGGAGGTCCTCGGTCGAGATCACTTCCTGGACGGCCTGCAGGGCGCCCGTCATCCGTTCGACGATGAAGTACTCCTCGATCGTGGTGGGATAGCCGACCAGGACCTTGAGCATGAAGCGGTCGATCTGCGCCTCGGGCAGGGCGTAGGTCCCCTCCGTCTCGATCGGGTTCTGCGTCGCCAGGACGAGGAAGGGGTTCGGCACCGCGAACGTCTCGCGTCCGATCGTGACCTGCCGTTCCTGCATGACCTCGAGCAGTGCGCTCTGGACCTTGGCCGGCGCCCGGTTGATCTCGTCGGCCAGCAGGAGGTTCGTGAAGACCGGCCCGAGCGAGACGCTGAAATCGCCGGTCTTCTGGTTGTAGATGCGCGTCCCGATCAGGTCGGCGGGAACGAGGTCCGGCGTGAACTGGATCCGCTTGAACTCGCCGCCGACCGCCTGGGCGAGCGTCTTGATGGCCATCGTCTTGGCGAGGCCAGGAACGCCCTCCACGAGGAGATGGCCGCGGGCGAGCAGCGCGACGACCATCCGCTCCAGGAGGTGATCCTGGCCGACGATGATCTTCTTGACCTCGTACAGGACCCGCTCCATGGGGGCCGAGCCCGGTGCCGAGCCGGGTGAATATGGGGCTGGGGCTGGGGCTGGTGGCGTGGCCGCTGGGGTCAGCGCCGCGGGCTCCTGGTTCGTCACATGGTCCACTGCGATTCCACTCCGAGTGTGCTGTTGGAGGATTCGAGCGCCTGGTTCGACCGGTTTTGGGCCTGGGGATCTCCTAGTACGGTGGCAGGCCGGCTGCGCCGCCGGCGACGTCGATCGGCACCGCCAGGCCGATCCCGATGAAGACATCGTCCTCGGTGGGGTTGAGCAGGGCCGTGACGATGCCCACGACCTGGCCGTCGGCGTTGAGCAACGGCCCGCCCGAGTTGCCGGGGTTGACGGCGGCATCGATCTGGATCAGGCCGCGCAGCTCCTGACCGCTTTCCGGGTGCTTGAACGACCGGTCGAGTCCGGAGACCACCCCGCTGCTCATCGAGCCGGCCAAGCCGAAGGGATTGCCGACCACGAACGCCTCGCTGCCGATCCGCAGTGCGCCCGGGTTCCCGAGCGTGGCCGGCACGAGGCCGGGGACGGGACGGGTGGCGCGCACGACCGCGGTGTCGTTCTGGGGCTGCCGGATGACGACCTCTCCGGGCGACCGCGTGCCGTCGGCGAACGTCAGCTCGATGCGTTGAGCGTTCACGACGACGTGGAGGCTGGTCAGGATGTCGCCTGCATCATCGACCACCACGCCGCTACCGAGACCCGAGGTGTGCTTGGCATCCGCGCCGGTCCGATCGGTTTCGATGACGACGACCGATGGTCGAGCGATCTCGTATACCTGTTCCGACACCGGAGGCGCCGGTGTCGCCGACGCCAGCGCGCTCGCGACGGTGTCCTGGACGTCGCGAGTGGTCAGGGCGGGCGGACCTGGAACGAGCGCACCGTACAGCGCGACGGCGATGAAGGCGGCAGCCATGCCCCCGGCAAATGGCGTCGCTCTCCGAATGCGCGCCCCGAGGCGGCGGGGCGGCCGTTGCTCTTCATCGGGCGACGCGGAAGGATGCACCGGGATCTCTCTGGGCCGGTGGCGCGAGCCTGCGGACGCGCACAGTTCGTTCGCTGACCGGCTTCGGGCAGTCTACCGCCAAGTTCCTTAGAGGCTTCTGAGAGCGCCTCGCGGGACCGCGTCAGGATGCTTCCTCGGCCTCGGGCTCGATCGAGCCAAAGCCAAGGGCCCGGCTCGGAGAGATGACTTCACCGGTGATCGCCACGATGGTCTGTGGACGCATCGCCACGGACTTTCCCGGGGCAAGACCAAAGGTGGCGGCGTTCTCCGTCTTCATCACGCGATTCATCCACAGCGTGGCGAGATGTCGGGCGACTTCGGCCGGGCTGAGGTCACCAAGCGGGATCTCCGCATCCCTGCGCGTCACCCGCACGGCGTTCCGTGCGAGCACGTTCCGGGCGTCCTCGAGTCGCAGGTTGATGACATGGACGCCGGCCGTGGTCGTGAGGACCGCGGCTCCAGGGAGCGGGCACATCTCCACGCGCGTGTCTAATCCGCCTCCGCCGTCCGGCGCCCGATGACTCGGTCGAATGCGTCCGGCACCCACCAATGCAGGACGTAGAGCTTG
>WNGF01011981.1_pt1 | contig 10712 bp, 15 predicted proteins | sample 5400641 | NCBI WGS metagenome assembly WNGF01 (sample SAMN13153371, study PRJNA577476) | soil metagenome | isolation source: 80 cm soil or saprolite under grassland replicate 2 | place: USA:California | collected 2016-06-15
AGCTCGCGCGCTTCTGGGAGAGTTGCGCCGCGGGGTGATAGCGCTGCTCGGTTGGACTGATCCCGTAAACGCGCCCGCGCCCGAGCCCGCGCCCGAAATAGCCGGGCTCGGACTCGGGCTCGTTCACGGGCTCGGGGCTCAAGCCAACTGGGCACCGCTGTGAGGGGGTCGGAGCGGCTCAGCCGCGGGCGGGTCAGCGCCGCGCCCGGCGCGCGCGGACCAGCTCGGCCTTCGCGATCCGCGCGCGCTGCTTCACCGCCAGCACGTAGAAGCGCTCGCGCAGCGCTGCGGCCTCCGCCTCGGCGAGATCGCCGTGCCGCCCGCGCTCCTCCTCGCGCCGCTCGACGGCCTTCGCGAGCGAGATCGCGGCCGCGACCGAGACGTTGAAGGACTGGACGAAGCCGCGCATCGGGATCGCGAAGGTCGCGTCGGCGAGCGCGAGCGCCTCGGGGGAGACGCCGCGGCTCTCGTTCCCGAAGACGAGCGCCACCTTTCCGGCGAAGGAGAGCGCGCCGAGCGGTCGGGCTCCGGGTCCGAGGTGGGTGACGTAGATCGCGAACCCCTCCGCGCGGAGGTGGGCGAGGCACTCCCCGCTCGAGCGCCAGCGGTGCACGTCGAGCCACTTGTCCGAGTTCTGCGAGATCTTCTTGTTGCGGTCGAAGGCCTTCATCGGCCCCTCGACCACGTGCAGCGCCTGGACGCCGAACGCCTCGCAGGTGCGGAGCACCGCGTTCACGTTCTGCGGATCGCAGAACGCCTCCATCACGACGGTGAGGGTCCGCGTCCGGTTCGCGACGACCTCGTCGATGCGGGCCTTCCGCCCCGGCACGAGGCAGTGACCCGTCTGTGCGCGCTCGCTCACGCCGGTCGAGGTAACCACGGCGAGACCCGGAAGTCACCGGGCGACCGTCATGGCGCCGCTCGGTCGAGCCCATCCCGTGAACCCTGCGCCCGCGCCCGGGGTCTTCGAGCCCGGGCGCGGGCTCCGCGTCGTTCACGGGCCATCCGCCGCGATCACGCGTGCGCCTGCGCGGGCCGCGGCGCGCGCGCGGACGCGGGCTCGAACGCCGGCGCGAGCCGCGCAAGGGCGAAAGCCGAGACGGCGAGCGCCACGTCGCGGGCGGCGACGTCGAGGAACCGGCCCGTCGTGAGCAGGTTCAGCGCGATGGCGAGGAGCCAGGCGGACGCCACCCAGCCGAACACCCTCGCGTACCCGGCGAGGACTCCGACCCCGACCGCGATCTCGATGACTCCGACCGCCATCATGAACGCGTGGGGGCTCACCGGCAGGAGCCGCACGGCGATCGGCGACAGGTAAGCCTGCCAGTTCGTGAGGAGGTTCGTGAACTTGTCGAGCCCCGCCGCGATCGGGATGACCCCGAACGTCAGGCGGAGCGCCCAGTAGGCCGTCTCGGTCCTGTGGTCCTGCATCGTCGTCTCCTTTACGTGATGGCTGCGTCTGCCGATCGGACGCCGCAGACGCCCGGAGGTGACCGGTAACCTTCCCGGCCCGCGCGCGTCCCTTCCGCGGATGGAGGTGCCCGTGCTCGTATCGCAGGAGCTCGCAGCGAACGCGTCCTTGACGGACGCCGAGGTGGTCCGCCGGGTCGTCGCGGGGGACGCGGGGCTGTTCGAGGTGCTGGTGCGGCGCCACGACGCCCGCGTGTACCGGACCGTCCGCGCGATCCTGAAGGACGAGACCGAGGCCGAGGACGCGATGCAGGTGGCCTGGCTGCACGCGTACCAGCACCTCCCCGAGTTCGCCGGCACCGCCGCGTTCACGACGTGGCTCGTCCGCATCGCCGCGAACGAGGCGCTCGGGCGGCTCCGCCGCCGCGCCCGGCTCCCGTCGGCCCCGGACGGCGAAGAGGAGGATTCGGCGATGGAGGTGCGACGGGACGACCCCGAGGAGCGCGCCGCCGCGCGCGAGGCGGTGCGGCTGCTCGAGCTCGCCGTGGACGGCCTCACCACCCCCTATCGGACGGTGTTCATGCTCCGCGAGGTGGAGCAGCTCTCGACCCGCGAGACGGCGGAGGCGCTCGGGATCGGCGAGGAGGCGGTCAAGGTCCGGCTGCACCGCGCGCGGGCGATGCTCAGAGCTGCGCTCGGCGAGCAGGTCGAGCGCGCCGCGCCGGAGGCGTTCCCGTTCCTCGCGCCGCGCTGCAACCGCGTCGTGGAGCAGGTGATGGCGGCGATCGCGCGCCTCGGGCGAGTCCGCCCAGGCGCGTCGTGAGCCGCGGCCCGCCTCGTGAGCCGCGGCTAGGCGCGCTTCTTCTTCTTCGCGGTACGCGGTTTCCCGAGCCGGCGCCCCCGCCCCGTATCGCGCGGCGCCGCCTCCTTGAAGAGGACGCGGGCGGCGGCGTCGAGCAGCGCGTCGATGCCCTCGCCGGTCACGGCCGAGACGAGGTGCACCTTCACCGGCTTCTTGCGGCGGGCGAGGAGGCGGGCGAGCTTCTCGCCTCCCTCGCGCGCCTCGGGGACGTCCACCTTCGTCACCGCGACGATCTGGGGCTTCTTCGCGAGCTCGGGTGAGTGCAGCGCGAGCTCCCGGTCGACGGCGTCGAGGTCCGCCTTCGGCGCGCGGCCGGGCTCCGGGTTCGCCCCCTCGACGAGGTGGACGAGCACCCGGCAGCGCTCGATGTGGCGGAGGAACTGGTGGCCGAGGCCGGCGCCGTCGTGCGCGCCCTCGATGAGGCCCGGGATGTCCGCGACGACGAAGCTCCGCGTGCCGCGCCACGAGACCACGCCGAGGTTCGGCACGAGCGTCGTGAACGGGTAGTCCGCGATCTTCGGGCGCGCCCGGGAGATCCGGCTGATGAGCGTGGACTTCCCCGCGTTCGGGTAGCCGACGATCCCCACGTCGGCGAGGAGCTTCAGCTCGAGCACGAGCTCCCGCTCCGCGCCGGGGGTGCCGTCCTCCGCGAAGCGCGGCGCCTGGTTCGTCGAGGTGGCGAAGTTCATGTTGCCGAGGCCGCCCCGGCCGGCCTTCGCGGCGACGAAGCGCTGCTCCGGCTCGCCGAGATCGGCGAGCACCTCGCCGGTCGCGGCGTCCTTCACCACGGTCCCGGGCGGCACGCGCAGGACGAGGTCCTCACCGTCGTGCCCGTTCATGTCCGAGCCCATGCCGTGGCCGCCGCTCTTCGCCTCGTGCTCGCGGAGGTAGCGGTAGTCGAGCAAGGTCGAGAGCTGCGGGTCGACGACGAGCACGACGTCCCCGCCGTTCCCGCCGTCGCCGCCCGCCGGGCCGCCGCGCGGGATGAACTTCTCCCGGCGCCACGCGACCGCGCCGTTGCCGCCGTCGCCGGCCTTCACGTGGATGCGGACCTCGTCTACGAACTTCATCGCTCGCTCGATGGCGCCGGCGGAGAAACGGAAAAGGCGCCGGCGGAGAAACGGAAAACGCCGCGAACCCGGAGGCCCGCGGCGCCCAGCGGCTTCGCCTCTCGTCCGTCAGGCCTCGGGGACGACCGCGATGACGCGGCGGTCGCCGCGGGTGCGCGTGTACTTCACCTTGCCGTCCACGAGCGCGAACAGAGTGAAGTCTCTCCCCATCCCGACGTTCGGGCCGGGATGGAAGAGCGTCCCGCACTGCCGGACGAGGATGTTGCCGGCGACGACCTTCTCCGAGCCGTACACCTTCACGCCGCGGTGCTGGCCGGGAGAGTCGCGCCCGTTTCGAGAGGAGCCCTGTCCTTTTTTGTGAGCCATTGTCTTCTACCTCCGTTCAACCCTGAGCGTAGGCCCGCGCTGCGGGCCGAAGTCGAAGGGCGTTCACCCCGAGCGCCGGCCCCCGCAGCGGGCCGCGCTCCGAAGGGCGATCTCGCCTACGCGCGGACCTCGGTGATCACGACCTCGGTGTACGGCTGCCGGTGGCCGCGCTTCTTCGTCCAGCCTTCCTTCTTCTTGCGGAAGTGGATGACCTTCTTGTGCTTGGCCTGGCCGACGATCTCGCCCTCGACCGCCGCGCCCGACACGGTGGGGGTGCCGACCTTCGGCTCGCCCTCGCCGCCGACGAGCAGCACGTCGAAGACGAGCTTGCCGCCGACGTCGCCCGTGACCTTCTCGATCTTGACCCGGTCGCCCTTCGCGACGCGGTACTGCTTGCCGCCGGTCCGAATCACCGCGTACATCGCCTTCTCCTCGAATTCGGGGGAGGATCTCGCCGGGGCGACGCCACGCGGGCGCGCCTTCCGGCCCTCCGGAAGGGCGGTCATATACGATCGGCGCCCCGTCCCTGTCAAGGAATCCCGGGAGTTACCGGCCGTCCGCGGGCGCCGCTCCGGGAGGTGCCACCCCCCCCTTGATCGTGGGACGCGTTCGGCCGAAAGTCAGCGGATGCGCACCCTCGCTCTCGTCGTCGCTTTCGTGATCGGCCTGCCCGCGCTCGCGCGCGCGCAGGTCTCCGTGGACGTCCACTTCGGGCTCCCCGCCGTCCTTCCGCCCATGGTCGTCGTCTCCCCGGGCATCCAGGTCGTCCCCGAGATGCAGGAGGAGGTCTTCTTCACCAACGGCTACTACTGGGCCCGGCGCGACAACATGTGGTACCGCTCGCGCGTCCACACCGGCGGATGGGTGATGGTCCCCGGGCGCCGCGTGCCGCCTGGCCTCGCGCGGATCCCTCCCGGGCAGTACCGGAACTGGAAGGCGGCGAAGCACGAGATGAAGGCTGAGCGGCGCGCGGAGCGCCGCGAGGAGAAGCGCGAGCGCCACTTCGAGAAGCACGGGCACGGGCACGGGCACTGATCGTCGCGCGGGGTCGTTCCCGGGGGGCCGTCGCGTGAAGCGCGACGGCCCTCCGCTTATCAGGAGGGCGTGGCCCGCCTCGCCCGCGCCGTCCCGGGGAACGTCCCCGGCGACCTCTTCGTCGACGATACCTGCATCGCCTGCGACACCTGCCGCGCGATCGCGCCAGCGACGTTCGGGGGCGGCGAGGACGACGCCGCCTTCGTCGCCCGGCAGCCGTCCGGCCCGGCGGAGCGGCGCCGCGCGCTCATGGCTCTCGTCGCCTGCCCGGTCGCCGCGATCGGCGCGCGCTCGAAGGAGGGGATCGCGGAGGCGGCGTCGGCGTTCCCCGATCCCGTCGCGCCGGGCGTGCTTCGCTGCGGGTACGCGGCGGAGTCGTCGTTCGGCGCGGCGGCCTGGCTCCTCCTGCGGCCCGGCGGGAACGTCCTCGTGGACTCGCCGCGGTTCGCGGGGCCGCTCCTCGCGCGCATCCGCGCCCTCGGCGGCGCCCGCCTCATGTTCCTCACCCATCGCGACGACGTGGCCGATCACGCGCGCTGGCGCGAGGCGCTCGGCTGCGAACGGGTGCTGCACGCGCGCGATCTCGGCCGCGGGACGCGCGAGGTCGAGCGCCCGCTCGAGGGCGACGCGCCCGTGGCGCTCGGCCCCGGGCTGCTCGCGGTGCCCGTCCCCGGCCACACTCCGGGATCGACGGCGCTCCTCGCGGACGAGACCTTCCTCTTCACGGGCGATCACCTGTGGGGCGACGCCTCCGGCCGGCTCGGCGCCTCGCGCGCCGTGTGCTGGTGGGACTGGGAGGCTCAGACCCGGTCGATGGAGCGGCTCGGCGCGCTCCGCTTCGAGTGGGTGCTCCCCGGCCACGGGCGACCGTGGCGCGCCCCGTCCCCGGCGGCGGCGCGCCGGGAGGCGCTCGCGCTCGCCCGCTCGATGAGGGACGGGTGAGGGCCGTCAGGGAGGTGGCGCGTCCGCCGGCGGCGACCCGCCGCCCTCCGCCGCCGGCTCCACGTCGTGGAAGCGGCGATAGTCGATGATCCGGTCGCCGCTCGGGCCGCGCACGAGCACGTCGGCGAACCGCCGGTTCCAGAGCACCTGGTCCATCCGATACGCGTGCCGGGCGTGAACGGTGGTCGCGAGGTTCTCGTCGAAGCCGCTGAACGACACGACGAGCACCGCCTCCTTGGCGGCGAGCGAGCGCGCGTCCTCTCCGCGGAGCGGGCTCGCCTCGTCGATCGGGTGGATCGCCGTCCAGGTGAGGGCGAAGAGCGCGTGCTGGGCGCGCACGAGGCGCAGATCGGTGAGGCGGCGCACTTCGTCGCCCTCCGCGGTCCTCTCGGTGCGCACGAGCATCACCACGATGCGCGCCTCCACGATCTGCGACGCGCGCGCGTTCGCCATGCGGAACATGAGCGCCGGGGCGCCCTCCCACGCGCGGATCACCGCGACCTCGCTGAAGAGGACGCGCGCGGTCGGGCGCGCGAACCGCGCGAACGCGAGCCCGGCCATGAGGGCGAGCCCCACGCCGCCCACGATGATCTCCCCCGTGACGAGGACGTTCGCGGCGGGCGTTCGCGGCCAGAGGTTCCCGTACCCCACCGTCGCCATCGTCTGCACGCTGAAGAAGAAGGCGTCCGCGAAGCTCCCGGGGCGGGCGTGCTCGATCGCATCCCCGAGCGCGAGGTAGGCGAGGGCGAAGAGCGCGTTCAGGGACACGTACGCCGCGACGACGAGGAGGAAGAACACCCACCAGCGCGCGGTGAGCATCGAGTGGTAGAGGTCCGCGAGCGGCCTCGGGCGGAGCCCGACGGTCTCGATCGTGCCCGCGAAGGCAGCGCGCCGCCCGCGTGCCATCCGCTAGAGCCCGAAGTGCGCGGGGCTGAGCCCCTTCCAGGCGCAGTACGCGCGGAGCTCCCGCTTCACGAGCCCCCAGGTGAGCGCGATGACGAGGACGTCGTCGGTGAAGCCGATCGGCACGAGGAAGTCGGGCACGAGATCGAACGGCGTCACGACGTACACCAGCGCGGCGGCGAGCGCGGCCACCGCGCGCCACGGCAGCTCGCGGTAGCTCCCGCTCGCGTAGTCGCGGAGCACCATCCAGAGCAGGCGGAGCTTCGCGCGGAACGCGCGCGGCGTCCGGCGCGCCCACCAGGGCGGCGCGGCGACGAAGCGGCCCGCCTCCGCGGCGTGGCGCGCGACCGCGTCGGGCGTGATGTCGGCCGCCTCGCGGGCGAGGTCACGGGCGGCGGCGTCGCGGCAGGAGACGCACTCGGCGTTCGTCCCGAGCGGGCGGCCGCAGGCAGCGCAGGGGCGGAGGGGCATGGCGCGATGGTAACCGCCCCGCGCGTCGCGCGCGCGGGGGAACCCGACCGCGACGCACCCGCGCGTCCAGGTCGATTTCGGGACGGGTCCTCAGCGCGCCTTGCGGCCGGGGCCCCGCTCGGCGCGGGCCGGCTCCTCCTCGACCGGCACGCTCTTGTGGAACTTGCGGTAGTCGATGACCCTCTTGCCGTCTTCGCGCAGCTTCACGATCTCGCGGAACCGCGCGTTCCAGCGGATCCGGCTCGCCGGGTAGACGTGCCGCGCGTGGACGGTCTTCTCGATCCCCTCGTCGAAGCCGGAGATGTTCACGATGATCTCGGTCTCGCTCCCGTCAAGCGTCGCCGCGCTCTCGCCGGCGAGCGGGCTCGCGCGAGAGATGGGGTGGATCGCGGTCCAGGCGTGGGAGAACAGCGCCGAGCCGCCGCGCACGAGGGTGAGATCGTGGGCGCGCCGCACGACCTCGCCGTCGAGCAGCTCGTTCCGCACGAGCATCACCGAGACCTTCGCGTCCACGATGTGGCTCGTCCGCTCGTTCGCCATGCGGAACATGAGCGCCTCGCCGTCCTCGTGGGGCCCGATCACCGCCACCTCGGAGAAGAGGACGCGCGCGCGGACGAGCGAGAACTTCGCGAGCACCATGCCGGCCGCGACGACGACCTCCACCCAGTGGACGAAGCCCTCCAGCGCCGCGAGCGCGCCGGCCGCGAGCGCGCGAGGCCCGAGTGGCGGCCCGGCGTCCGCGGGCGCCGCGAGGGCCGCGGCGAGCGCCGGGAGGAGCGGGCCGCCCGCGGGCAGGCGCGCCGCGACGAGCAGCCGCGCGAGGCCGAAGAGCGCCTGGGTCGCGAAGTAGACGAGGGCGTACAGCACGAGGAGCCGGCTCCACGGCCCGGTCACGAGCCAGTGGTAGAGGTCGCGCGCCGGCCGGCGCCGCAGCCCCACGATGACCACGCCGCTCTCGCCGTGGCCGAAGACCCGCGTCGAGCCCATGCCCATGGGCGCGATGATACCGCTCCTACGCGCCCACCTCCGCTCCTCGTCTCGTAAACGTGACCCTGACCGTGCCTGTGACCGAAAGAGCCGGCCGTTGTCGCGGCGGTCAAGGACTACCTGTTCGCGCGCAAAAACGAGCACCGCACGATGCTACAGCTCGCCACCGAGCTCATCGACCCGCACGAGGTCGCGGCCCACAGCACCGACGCCCTCGATAACCAGACCACCGTCACGCGCTCGCTCACGTTGCTCGCGGCCGAGCCGCACTGGTCCTACGGCGATGGCAGGGGCCGGTCGAATCGGTCTGGCGCCACGCCAGGACCTTCCTGCGCGTCGAGTCGGTGAAACGGCGCTCGGGCGTGGTGGTGGAGAACGACGTCCGCTTCTTCGTCTCGAGCCGGGCCCCCGAACTCCTCACGCCCGACCAGTGGCTCTACGTCGTGCGCGCGCACTGGGGCGTCGAGAACAACAATCACCACACGCTCGATACCGCCTTCGCCGAGGACGACCGGCCGTGGATCGAGGCGGACGCGAACGGCATGCTCGCGGTGCTGCTGCTCCGCCGCATCGCGTACACGCTCCCCGCCCTCTTCCGGGCCGTGACGCTGCGCTCGGACGACAATCGCGCGATGCGCTGGCTCGTCCTGCTCCGCTGGGTGCGCGACGCCCTCGTCGCGCTCGCAGCCGAGCACATCGAGAACCTGCGTCCTCGCCAGCTCGCCGCCGCCACACGCTGAGATCGCCGGGCTCCTACCCGCGGCGGGCGACATCGCAGGGACGTGAGGTGAGCGGCGGGCGCGACCGGCGCCGGCCGCCGCGGCTGCCGCTCGCCTCGACGTCCAGCCGAACCAGCCGCCCGGCGCCCCCGACGGCCGGCCTAACCTCGGGATCGGCCAGGCCGATCGTGTCTGGTGGTGGAGACCGCCGCCTTTCGGACCGTCAGAGATTGGGAATAGGGTTGTATGCTCCGTCGTAGCACTGGACCATCTTGTCGACTCCAGGCCTGAGCAAGGCGGTGCTTCCCGCGAGTTGTGACTGCGCGATGGAGATCGAGTATCCGGGGCCGGGGATCCAACCGCAGTCTCCGACGATGTTTGATCCCGTCAAGACCGACCCGCGCACCGTAATCGAGTTCCATAGCGCGTTAACGCAGATTGCCGCCCCTACGGCGTCGATATGGGACTCAACGATCTCAAGAGCACGGCTCGTGTTGATCCCGGCCCCGCTGAGCCACAGGGCGGTGTCAGGACTGGTCACCTTGGACCGAACGAGGTGAAATCCGCCTTGCACCTGAGATATCGCGTAGCTGGGGGAGTACCCCGTGCCAGGCGTGATAGAGGAATCGATGATCCACACGTCGTCAGAATTGAGGCTCTCCTCCACGTCTAATGGGTAGAGGGCCGCACGTATCGTGAAGCAAGGAGCGTGACCGGTTCCGCGAGAGGAAGAAGGAAGCGCACCGAAAACCCGTGGTACTTCGAGGTTTGCGAGGACCCGAAGGCACGGAGGTGCCCGCCGGGATCATGGTCGACGTGGCGAAGCGGCACCGCCGCCATCGCTGCCCGCGCTGCACGTTCTCCACCCGCGCGAGGTACGACCAGACCACGCGGGAGTGGCGGCACGTCTCGCTCGGCAAGTGGCGGATCGTCCTCCGCGCGGTGCTCTGCCGACTCGACTGCCCCGAGCACGGCGTCGTGACCGAGGCGGTCCCCTGGGCCGAGCACGAGTCGCGGTTCACCCGCGACTTCGAGGACCTCGTGGCCTGGGTGGCCCGCGAGATGAACAAGACCGCGGTGAAGAACCTGCTCCACATCGCCTGGGCCACCGTCGGCAACATCATCGAGCGGGTGGTGGCGCGGAAGATCGACCGCACCCGGCTCGAGCGGCTGCACCGAGTCGGCATCGACGAGGTGAGCTACCGGAAGGGCCACAAGTACCTCACCGTCGTCGCCGATCACGAGACGGGCGATCCCGTCTGGATCGGCGAGGGGCGCTCGCAGGCGACGGTCGGCGCTTTCTTCGACGAGCTCGGCGAGCGCGCCAAGCAGCTCGAGGCCGTCAGCATGGACATGTGCGCGCCGTACATCCTGGAGACGAAGGCGCGCGCTCCGCAGGCCGAGATCTCCTTCGACCCGTTCCACGTCGTGAAGCTCGCGAACGAGGCGGTCCACGACGTCCGGCGTACCGAGGCGCGCGAGCGGAAGGGCACCGCCGAGGCGGCCGTGCTGAAGGGCTCGCGCTGGGCGTTGCTCAAGGCGCCCGAGTCGCTCCGCGCCGAAGAGCACGTTCGGCTCTCGGCGGTCGCCGGCCTCAACGCCCGCGTCTACCGCGCCTACCTGCTGAAGGAGGAGCTGCGCGCCCTGTACCGCTGCGGCCCGCGCTCGGCGCCCGAGCACCTGCGCTCCTGGCTCTCCTGGGCGAGCCGCTCGAACCTCGGCCCCTTCGTGAAGCTCGGCCGCACGCTCCGGCAGTACCGCGACGGCGTTCTCGCGGCGATCCGGCTCCGCCTCTCGAACGGCCGGATGGAGGGGCTGAACAACAAGATCGGCGTCATCAAGCATCGCGCCTACGGCTTCCACTCGTTCGCTGCCCTCGCCGCGATGGTCTTCCTCTGCTGCACCGATCTTCAGCTCAAACTACCCATTTGAAGTTGAGGAGAGCCA
>WNGF01012812.1_pt1 | contig 10712 bp, 7 predicted proteins | sample 5400641 | NCBI WGS metagenome assembly WNGF01 (sample SAMN13153371, study PRJNA577476) | soil metagenome | isolation source: 80 cm soil or saprolite under grassland replicate 2 | place: USA:California | collected 2016-06-15
GCCGACACGGCTTGAGTTCCGCTGATATTGACGTTGCAGGTGGTCGCCGTGCCGCTGCACAACCCGCCCCAGCCGACAAATTTCGAGCCGCTCGCTGGGGTGGCGGTCAGCGTCACCGAGCTCCCCGGGGTAAAGCTCTCGCTGCAAATGCTGCCACAGTTTATGTCTCTGGGCGAGCTGGTGACGTTGCCGTTGCCGGATCTGCTGACGGTCAGGCTGGTGGCGTCCCGGCGGCGGCCGAACCACACATACCAGGATTCCACATTGCCGTTCGACAGCCGCGCCTCGCCGGTCGCGATCCAGTTATAGGCGTTCGTGCCGTGGCGGCGCGCGGAATACCAATCGCCCCAGGCGGTCGCTCCCTTGCCGCTGGCCGTTACATAATAGTTCTCCCAGGGCGGCGGCGCGCTCGAATAGTCGTCCCAGATCAGGCTCACCATCGTCGGGTAATAGCTGCCGCCACCATAGAACGCGGTGCCGGCGATGTGGCCGCGACCGTCGACCCCGACTGCCGGGTACTGCCAGGCATAGTACAGATTCCAGATGATCGGCTGATTGATCAGCGACTTGTCGCCTTCGTTGAAGCGCGCGGCGTTGACATAAGGATAGTTGAAACTGCCGCCCTGCGATGCGTTCCACATGAAACCGATCACACCGCCCGCGACCCAGCCGGTCTCGATCCTGCCGTCGTTGGTGTAGCCCGATGTCGACGACTGCCGCGCGCACCAATTCAGGCTGTCCGGTCCGGCGCAGGAATAGGGCGTGGTCCGGTTCCAGCTGCCGATCGACACATCATTCCAGTAGATCGTATTGGAATTTTCCGCCCAGCTATAGACGCGGAGCGAACTGGTGCTGTTGTGCGAGCCCCAATACATCGTGCCGCCGGCGCCCTGGGTCGTCGTGAAGTTGAAGCGATCGGTTACGGTATACCAGTTGTAGGTGAAGGCGCTGCAACTCGTCACCGGGCTGAGCGGGATCCGCCAGATCAACGTGTCCACCCATGAGCCGGCGGCGGTGTAAACATTGGCGGAATACCAGACGAAATTGCTGCTGACGGCGACGTGCGGATACTCGAGATACCGCCCGTTGGCGAGACCAAAGCTGGCCGGACTCCAGTCGTAATAGCACCAGCCGCTCGAGGCGACCGACGAGGCGGCGGCAAAAGCGGTGCGGTAGCTGCCTTGCTGGGTCGAGCTGGAGTAACCGTATTGCAATTGCCAGATCATCAGGTCGTAGCCGGGATGGTAGATCACCGTCTGGTCGCAGCAAAACCCGCCGTCGAGCGAGGGAAACGTGTTGTATGGGTTGACGAAGGTAAAACTGGCGCCGCCGTCGGTCGAGTAGGAGGCGAACCAATTGCCGGTCATGAACACGACCGCCCCGGCGTTGCCGGCATGCGTCTCGGCGATCGTCGAGGTCCCGGTGGAATAGGGGTCCTGCGCGGTCGCCTGGAAATACACAAAGTCCGAGGCCGCCGGCGGGCCGTCGAAATGACCTGCTCGAGGCGCCGTGCCGCCGGTCGTCGGTGGCACGTTCGGAGCCACCCTTTCGGGGCCGACGGGCAGCGGCGGGCCCGGCCGGTTGGCTCGCTTCATCGCCTCGTCGCGCAGCCGCTGTTGGTCGGGGGTCAGCGCCGGCGGAAAGGGCTGGGCCTGGACATTGCCGGGAATGAGCATCGCCAGAAGGGCGGCGACACCAAGGGCAACGGCGATTCGCGATGCCAGGGTGAGTTTCATCATCGACCCCCGTTCCGCGTTTCAAAACCCGAAGTGTGACCGGGCACAGCGACGCCGCTGCGCCGGTCACACCGTGATCAGGCCGGCCGCTCGGATGGGCAGATCACTGCGATCACGGCGGCGGGATGACTGGCAAGCTCGGATCATTAAGCAGCGGACCCTTGCCAGCGAATGCGTGGGGAATGGGCCCGAAGGTCGCCAGAACATTTTGCGGCGAGTTCATCGTCACGCTGCAGCTGCTGGGCCCGCATGCCCCGCCCCAGACACCGAAAAACCAACCGCTCGCCGGTGTCGCGGTCAATGTCACCGTAGTCCCGGCGGTAAAATCGTGGCTGCAGGTCGAGCCGCAATTGATCCCCGAAGGCGAGCTCGTCACGGTGCCGCCCGAGTTGCCGATCACCGAGACCGAGAGCGTGTAGGTGCCGCCACTGCCTATCGTAACGGCGGTAGGCGCCGAGGGTATGCCGTTGGCGATCACGACCAGCTGGCTCGCGCCGGTTTCGGTGGCTGCCGCCACCAGGAAATTCGCCGTCGAGGCGTTGCCGGACGCGATCGAGCTGTTGCTCCAGCCCGATGTCCGGGCGAAGAAGACATGACCGGTGGCGTTGTTGGTGATCCGCACGATCGGGTAGTTGGTCGACGATTGCTGGTCGTCGCCGTAATAGGCGCCCTGCGACAGACCGTTCAATTGCGTGCCGGACACCTGATAGGTCGAACCGGGCGCCAGCGTATAGGAGGACAGCGAAGAGATGACCGGCTGCCAGCTCGAGCTGTAGGTGCCCGACGGGTTGTAGAGCTGGACGGTGTTGCCGTCCAATTCGGCAACCAGGATCTGGCCGGTCGGCAAGACCAGGAACATCCACTGATAGGAGGTAAAGCTTGCGGCATTCGTCGCATCGGCGACCTGGCTGATCACGTTGCCGGTACTGAACTCGAAGAAATGCGTTGGGCTTGTGAACAGGCCAGGGCTGGCCGCAAACAGGATGGCGCCGTTCGGCAAGACCGCCGCCGGCGCATCGGCAAGATTGTAATATTGCCCACTGATCGACGGCAGATCGGGTCCGCTCGCCCAGGTGCCGCTTGACGAAGTGTAGATCGAGGTGTGGGCGGCGCCGATAGTGGTGCCGCCAAACGCGACCAACGTTCCGTCGGGCCGCAGCGGCTGCGGTCCCACCTCGTAGGATTTGTTGCCGCTGCAATCCGACAGCTGGTTCAGCGTGCTGCCGGCGCTCGACCAGACCCCGGTGGAGGGATTGTAAATTTCGGACCCGGTGCCGCAGGTACCGGTCGAGACGTAGGCATCGACCGTCAATACCTTGCCGTTCGGCAACAGCGACCAGTTTTCCTCGTCATTGATGTCGTATTTGCCGGTCCCGGTGCCGGTCCAGGCCAGGGTCGTGGCGTTCAGCAGCGCGGCCTGTGCCGTGCAGCAATTCGCCAGCAGGAAGGTATTGTTGTTCAGCACGACGGCCTGCGCGTCGCCAATCGTAGTCCAGCCGCTCGGCGGCGAAACCGACGCCCAGCTGTTGGTGGCCGGGTTGTAGATCGCGCCGAGCGTGGTCCATACGGCATTGCAGCCGCTGACATTGTTGTACTCACCGCCTTCGACGATGACCCGCCCGTCGGCGAGCACGGCCGAGGCGACGAAGCGCGGGGCGTAGCCCGACGGCAGCGACGCGATCGTCGACCAGGTCCCGTTGGCGTAGCTGCCGTTGATGTCGGGGGTCAGCTTGTACCAGGACGACGAGCAACTGTGCTGCAGGATGACCGTCCCGTCAGGCAGCAGCAGCGGATTGCCGAGCGTGGTGCCGGGTTGATTGGTTAGCGATACCCAGGGCGAGACCGGCGGCTGCGGCGCCTCCGCGGCGTGCTCGGGCGGAACCATCGGCAGGTTCGCCATGAAATTCTGCATCGCGCGCGGGTTGGCGCCCAGTTTCATCCAACCGGCGTGCGACAGCGGCGGCATCGCCTTGTATTGCGCGTCGGCGTAAGCCGCCAGCGCGGCCCAGGTCAACGCGATCAACGTCAAGCCGAGAAGTTGCAGCGTCCGTCGTATCGTCATGGCATCCCCCCCTTCAGGAGACGGTTGTTATCCTAGCTGGGCGTCGTGGCGCGGCGGGCCAGCCGGTAGCCCTGATTGCGCGTCCAACTAAGTTTCTAACGTTGTCCGATATCGATGTTAGATACGCAACCGGGTCGAGGCAAGGCCAATCGGCCTCGGTCTCGGCGACGCCGGCGGCAAATCCTGGTCGAGCCGCGGTCTATCACTGATGTTTTAAGCCTGGTGCTTTGATGGCTGCATCACGCGGCAGCGCCACGCAATGGGCAGGTAATCCTAGCCGATGTACCACCAGGCAACGACGACGGGCGGCACAAGGATCAGGTCCGCTGCGGCGGCGCATGACGGCACCATGCCGAGAACCAGGCGCACCACATTTCCCGCGGGAATTCGAAACCGCGGCACCGCGAGCGCCATCATCGGTAATAACGGCGTGAGATAACGGCCTTGCATTCCCTCGATACGCGAATTGCCAACATTGGTCCAAAGCAGATACTGGGAGAGGTAGATCAACCAAATGCAAGCCGCTGCCGCGGCTGCAAGAAGCGCTGCATCGAGCAGGCTGGGCGTCCTCGGGTCGCCGCGGTTAGCGGCAGAATCGGCGGCGGCGCCCGCTGCCATCGCCGCGAGCCAAATCCCGTAAACGGCCTGCGGCAGGGCGATGGTCAGCCCACCAAGAACGCCGATCATCTCCTTTATCTGGTACGCCCATTCCTGCCCGAAGGTGCGCCATGGTAGCAACCATAGACGGGATGACCTGGCTAACAGCACCTGCAGTTGCGCTGCCGGCGCAGTACCCTCGAACGTCGCCGGCCGCGATCCGGGCCACAACGGGCCGGCCTCATAGGGCGGGCGCGGATAGGGGGAAGACACGAACAACATGATGCTTCACCCCGATTACCAATATGCGCCGAAACTGGTGACGCCGATGGCGTCGATGATTGCATCGGGGGAATTCGACGTGGTCCTCGGCTCCCGCATACTCGGCGGCGGGGCCCGCTCGGGCGGCATGCCGACTTACAAGTACATAGCCAACAGGGGCCTGACATTTATTCAAAATCTGCTGCTCCGGCAAAAACTGTCAGAGTATCATACTGGATACAGAGCTTGGCGCCGCACGGTGCTTGTTGTCCCATACAGATTGCCTGCCAGGTCCGTTATCAGCCCCGCCGTCGGAAGATTGCCATCGGAGCAGCTGTTCTCGGAGCAGAAGGAATGGAGTTCCGTATAATTCCAAACGGTGCCGTTGAAGACGAGCACAAAAACGGCGCCGGCTGCGTGCCCGCTGGACCCCTGGGTCGAGGTGCCGTACAGGTGACCTTGTGCATCCATGATCAGGCTGGCATCGCTGCCGTAGTAGACCGTGGAGAGGGTGGTCTCCATCCAGCTTGTCCCCGACGGCGACAGCCTGAAGGCGTAGCCATTGCCGCTTGTACCGTAGAGGTTTCCTGCCTCATCCATGATCAGACCGGCACGGGGCTGGCACGGGTCGGGGTAATAACAGCCTTGCTGGCCAAAGCGATACAGGACGGTCTCGGTCCACGAGCTGCCGCTCGGCGCCAATTTGAAGGCGACCCCTTCTGTGGTCGAAAGACCGCCGCTGAAGGTCGTGCCGTAAAGGTTTCCTGCACCATCCATCATCAGCGCCGCATACGGCACGGCGCCATCCGATCAATTGCCACTCTGCAGGCAAAACTTGTAGAGGACCTTTGCCGTCCAAGCGCTGCCGCTCGGCGTCAACTCGAACACGATGCCGCAGCCGTTCGTCGTAATATAGCACCCGTTTCGTCCCGCAGCGGTCGTGCCGTAAAGGTTTCCTGCGGCATCCATGATCAAGCTCGCATAGGGCCGAGCGCCATCGGCGCAATTGGTCTGCGAGCAGAAATTGTAAATGACGGTTTCCGTCCAACTGCTGCCGTTCGGGGCCAGTTTGAACACGACACCATTGGTGCTCTGGTTAGGACCGCCGCCGGTGGTCGTGCCATAGAGATTGCCCGCGCTGTCCATGATCAGACCGGCATTAGGGCCGCCGCCATCCGCGCACAGGGCCTTTGAGCAGAAGCTGTACAGAACCTTGTAGCTCCATCCGGCGACCGTCGGGCTCAGCTTGAACACCACGCCCGCATTATTGGCGCCGCCGCCGACAGTTGTGCCGTAGAGATTGCCTGCTCCATCCATGATCACGGCGGCGGCCGGATTTTTGCCATCCGCGCAGTTGGCTTGCGAGCAAAACCGGTAAAGCACCTGCTCGGTGTACGCGGCCATCGCGCCGCGCGGTGCAAGGATTCCACAAACCAACGCCAACGAAGCGAGCACAATGGCGCTTGCCGCAAACAACTTGCGTCGGCCAAAACTGGTCCACTTCATCGCTTTCTCCCGACTCTTTTTGTTATTTTCGCCGCCGCGGCGGTTAACAAACAGCCGGCGGCTCGCGCTTTACGTTAATCGGAAGCGAGCGCATTTGCAACAAACGCAACCTAAATGCCTCAGGCGACCGCAACGGCCCCGCGCGGTCACCCTGCCGGCCAGAATGGGTCAGCTGCGGCCGTAATGGTCCTCGAAGCGGACGATGTCGTCTTCGCCGAGATAGCTGCCCGATTGTACCTCGATGACGTGCAATGGGATCTTGCCGGGGTTTTCCAGGCGATGGGCGGTGCCGAGTGGGATGTAGGTCGACTGGTCCTCGGTCAGGATCATCTCTTCGTTGCCGCGCACGATCTTGGCGGTGCCCTGTACGACGACCCAATGCTCGGCGCGGTGGTGATGCATCTGCAGTGACAGTTTGGCGCCCGGCCGCACCGTGATGTGCTTGACCTGCACGCGGTCGCCATTATGCAGCGAGCGGTAGGTGCCCCAGGGCCGGTGCACGGTCGACAATGCGTCGGCCTCCTCGCGCCGCTCCGCGAGGAGCCGGCCGACCAGTTTCTTCACTTCCTGGGTGCGGTTGCGCGGCGCCACCATCACCGCATCATCGGTCGCGACGACGACGAGATCCTCGACCCCGATCGCCGCAACCAGCCCTGATTCCGAGCGCAGATAACAGTTCTGCGTCTCCTCGGCGACGACATTGCCGGCGAGCGAATTGCCCCGCTCGTCCTTGGCGCTCATCTCCCACAACGCGTCCCACGAGCCCAGATCGCTCCAGCCCATGCCGACCGGCACGACCGCGGCCCGGCTCGTATGCTCCATGACGGCATAGTCGATCGAGTCGGCGGGGCAATCGGCGAAGGCCGCCTTGTCGAGCCGGACAAAATCGGCATCGGATTTGGCCGCGGCGAGCGCCGCTTTGCAGGCGGCGAGCATGTCGGGCCGCAGCCGCTCCAACTCGGCGAGGTAGACCGCCGCCGGGAACAGGAAGATGCCGCTGTTCCAGAAATGGTCGCCGGCCGCGACATAGCGCTCGGCCTGCGCAGTATCCGGCTTCTCGACAAAACCCTTGACCGCGAAGACGCCGTCGCAGGCCGTGACTGCGCCGCCGCCGGCGATATAGCCATAGCCGGTCTCGGCCCGCGCGGGGGTGATGCCGAAGGTGACCAGAAGACCCGTCCGCGCCGCTGCGGCCGCCCGGTCGACCGCTAGATGGAAGGCCGCCGGGTCGGCTATCGCATGATCGGACGGCATCACCAGCATCAGGCCGTCGGCATCGCTCTCGACGATGCGCAAGGCCGCGACAGCGGCGGCCGGCGCGGTGTTGCGGCCAATGGGCTCGAGCAATAACGCCGCCGGGGCGGCGCCGATCTCGCGCAATTGCTCGGCGATGATGAAACGGTGCTCCTCATTGGCGACGATCAAGGGCGGGGCGAAGCCGGGCAAGTCGATGACCCGCCGCGCGGTCTCCTGCAACAGGCTGCGCTCGCCGAACAGCGCCAAGAGCTGCTTCGGATAGAGCGAGCGCGACATCGGCCACAGCCGGGTGCCGGAGCCCCCCGACAGGATCACCGGATAGATCATGTGCTGATCAATACCCCACAGACGTTACTCAGGCGTTGCCCACTAGGCGTTGCCGCGCGACTCGCGCCACAGCCCGAGCTTTTCCTGCACGACCCGGTCGGAGAAGCTGAACAATACCGCCTCGCTCGCGGCATGGTGGGTGTGTTTCATCCAGCTCGGCACCACGAAGATGTCGTGCGGCTCCCAGGCAAATCGGGTGTCGCCGATCCGGGTCTCGCCCGTCCCTTCGACGACAACGAACACGGTGCCGTCGGTCGAGCGGTAGGGCTGGCTGGCAAAACCCGCCGGCAACAGCTGGACAAAGGTGGCGATCGTCGGCATCGCGAACTCGCCGCTCGCCGGGTTCACATAGCGCAATTTATGGCCGTGATAGGGATCCGGTGCGCCGTTGCGGCTGAGCGCGTCGAGCGCCTCGCGGGTCCGCGCATAGGGATAATTGAATACCGGCGAGGTCTTGACCTCCGGTTTCCAATCGACCGGGAGGAGATTGTGGCCGAAGCGGGCAAAGCTGTCGCCTTCCGGGCGGCTGACCGGCTGGGTCTCCTGCGGGTAACCCTCGGCAAAACTGGCGCCGAGCAATTTGACGATCTGAATGTCGAGCCCATCGAGCCACACCATCGGCTCCTTGGTCTCGTTGCCGTGATCGTGCCAGGTCCAGGACGGGGTGATCACAAAATCGCCGGGCTGCATCGCGGTCCGCTCGCCATCGACCGCGGTATAGGCGCCGTGCCCCTCGATGATGAAGCGCAGCGCCGATTGCGAATGGCGATGCGCCGGCGCGACCTCGCCGGGCATGATCAATTGCAAGCCGGCGAACAACGAGCCGGTGATCGAGGCCTCGCCGCCGAGCCCCGGGTTCATCAGCATCAGCACCCGGCGGGTCGCCTCTTGTGCGGTGATCAGCCCCCCCGATTCCATCAGATAGGGCCGTACGTCGCGGTAACGCCAGATCGCCGGCAGGCAGGCAGGCGCCGGTTCGGCGGTGACCATGCGGTGCAGGTTTTCCCACAATGGCGCCAGGTTGGCCGGGGCGATGCGTTCGTAAAACGCCTGCCGCTCGGCGGTTCGGGCCGGGACAGTCTCCGTGGCCATGGCTGCGGCTCCTCGCTACTCGGCGGCCTCGCGGCGGCGCTCGCCGAGGGTGAAACCGATCTTGCCAAGATCGGCGAGCAATGCCGCCGATTGAGCCTCGCTCAACGGCACCATCGGCGGGCGCACCGCGGCCCAGTCCGGGTCGTTGTGGAAATGCGCGACAATGCGCTTCAAGGCCGGCACCATCGGATAGGCCTGGATCGTCTTGCGGACGGTGGTGATCTCGGCCTGCAGCGCGTCGGCCTGCGGCGTCCGCCAGTTCTCGTAGACCTTGCGGATGCCCGGCACGTTGACATTGCCGCTCGCGGTGATGCAGCCGACCGCGCCCTTGCGCAACCCGTCGAGCAGGAAGACCTCGGAACCCGGGAACACCGCAAAACCGGGGAACCGTTCGAGCAACGCCGCGGTGTTGTTCCAATCGCCCGAGCTGTCCTTCAGGCCGACGACCGTGTCGGGATAGTTCTCAATCAGCCGTCCGACCAGGTCGAGCGACAGCCCGAGCACGGTCTGCGGCGGGATATGATAGAGGAATATCCGCAACGCCGACGAGCCGACCCGGTCGATCACGGCTGAAAAAAAGGCGAACAAGCCGTCATCGTCCACGCCCTTGTAATAGAAGGGCGGCAGCATCAATACGCCGCCGACGCCATGGCCGACGGCATGGCGGATCAAAGTCGCCGCCTCGGTGATCGAGCAGGCGCCGGCGCCGGGCATCAGCTTCGCGGCCGGTACGCCGGCGGCGATCAGCCGGTCGAGCAATGCCATCCGCTCGCCGGCCGACATCGAATTGGCCTCGCTGGTCGTGCCGAAGACCGCCAGCCCGTCGGCGCCCTGGTCCAACAGCCAGCGGCAGAACGCGACAAAGCGGCCGGCATCGGGCTCGCCCGCCGGCGCGAACGGGGTCAGCACCGGCACCAGAACCCCGTTAAATGGCTGCGCGGCCATGCGGTTGCTCCTCGGATCGAACAAAATGCGGCGGCCGCGCCAATAAGCGCCCGCCGGTTTCTTCCGTCAATATCGAAGGCGCCGGGAGCAGCCCCTCACCCACCTCGCTGCGCTCGGCACCCTCGCCCCGCTTGCGCGGAGAGGGTGCCTGCGGCGGAAGTCGCAGGCGGGTGAGGGGCCTCTCCTACACCGTCTGGAGGATCTTCTCCTGGGTGATATCGGGCGCCATGATCTGGTGCCAGTCGGCGTCGCGCGCCAGCACCTCTTCGCCGGCCCGGATGTGGTAGTAGCTGGTGCCGGTGCCGTCGGGGTTGCCGCCGGCCTCGACGGTCCTGACCGCCTGGCGCAGCATCCGGCGGGTCTGGCCGATCGCCTTGTCGGCCGGGCCCAGATGCTCCTTCGAGCGGTCGACTATGCGGCCCATGCTCTCCTGCAGCGCACGGTCCTGCTGGTTGATGCCGTCGATGCCGGTGAAGCTTTCGGTGCGCTGCACCTCGCGATCGATGCCGTAATTGTTCGATCGGTTCTGCTTCGACAGGAACGTCTTCTGGTCGACGAAGTCAGGGCCGTTGCCGATACCGCGCTCGCGCCGGTCCTCCCCGGTCAGCGGCGCGTCGGTCGTGCTGTACATCCAGTTGTAGACCATGCAGTTGTAGTCATCCATCGGGACCCAGATGTGGCCGGCGTCGCACGGAATCCCCGATTCCGAGCGCGACGGCCGGATCTGATGGAACGGCATCACGAAATGATAGCTACGGATGTGCACGTCGGAATCGCCGAGCGGCCGGATGCCGGCATAGAGATAGCCGTAATCGGTGACATCGACGACGAGCTTGGGCGCCTTGCCGCGGACAAACGGGCTCGATGGCTTGATCCCGCCGCGGGTCGAGTTGTCGGTCAGCAGCCGATGCAGGATCGGCGCATGCGAG
>WNGF01010118.1_pt1 | contig 10711 bp, 10 predicted proteins | sample 5400641 | NCBI WGS metagenome assembly WNGF01 (sample SAMN13153371, study PRJNA577476) | soil metagenome | isolation source: 80 cm soil or saprolite under grassland replicate 2 | place: USA:California | collected 2016-06-15
GGTGAGTTCGCCGCGGCCGAGGGGATCGACGGTGCGCTCGTCGGCGGCGCGTCGCTCGACCCGGCCGAATTCGGCGCGATCATCCGCGCGTTCGGTTGAATGCCGATGACGCCGCGGTGCCGCCCCGTCGTGCTGTGCGTTCTGGACGGCTGGGGCATCGCGCCGGACTCCGCGGCGAACGCGGTCACACGCGCGGACACGCCCCGACTCGACGCGATCCTCGCCCGGTACCCGCACGCGACGCTGGACGCGAGCGGCACGTCGGTCGGGCTGCCGGCCGGCGTGATGGGGAACAGCGAGGTCGGGCACCTCACGATGGGTGCGGGCTACGCCGACCCGCAATCGCTCGAGCTCATCAGTCGCTCCATCGCCGATGGGACGTTCTTCGAGAACGGCGCCCTGCGCGCGGCGTGCGCCGCGGCCCGCGCGGGGCAGAGGCTCCACCTGATGGGAATGCTGTCAACGGGCGGCGTCCACGCCGACATGCGGCATCTCGCGGCGCTGATCGATCTCGCTCGCCGAGAGGACGTGCGCGACGTCGTCGTGCACGCGTTCCTCGACGGGCGGGACATGCCGCCACGGAGCGCGATGCCGCTGCTCGGGGAGGTCGGCGCGCGGATCGCGACCGTGCACGGGCGGTTCTACGCGATGGACCGGGACAAGCGGTGGGATCGCACGGCGCGCTCCTACCGCGCCATCGTCGACGCCGACGGGCCACGCGTCGCGACCGCGCAGGACGCGCTCGCCGCCTGCTATCGCGACGCCGAGTGTCGCGACGAGCTGCTGGAGCCGCACGTGGTCGGGGACGGCGCGGTCATGCGAGACCGCGACGCCGCGATCTTCTTCAACTTCAGGCCCGACCGCGGGCGCCAGCTCACCTGGGCGCTCATGCAAGACGACTTCAGCGGATTCGCTCGGTCGCGTGTGCCCCACGACCTCACGTACGTGACGATGACCGAGTACAAGGTCGAGCTGCCGAGCGTGCTCGTCGCCTACCCGCCGCATGACGTCATTCCAGTGGCCGAGGTCGTCGCCGACCACGGCCTGCACCAATTCCACGTCGCCGAGACCGAGAAGTACGCGCACGTGACGTATTTCTTCAATGGCGGGCGCGAGGAGCCCTTCCCGAACGAGGATCGGGTCCTCGTCCCGTCGCCGAAGGTCGCGACGTACGACCTGCAGCCCGAGATGAGCGCCGCCGCGGTCGCGGACACGCTCGTGCAGGCGATCGGGACGGGACGCTACGACTTCGCGATCGTGAACTTCGCGAACCCGGACATGGTCGGCCACACCGGCGACTTCGCTGCCGCGGTGAAGGCGATGGCCGTCACCGATGCCGTCGTCGGCCGGGTCGTCGACGCCGTGCTCGCGGCGGGGGGTTGCATGGTGCTCACGGCCGATCACGGCAACGTCGAGCAGATGCGTTTTCCGGACGGCGGGTCGCACACGCAGCACACGACGAATCCGGTACCGGTGACGTACATCGCCCCGGACGCCGAGCGCTGGACGGTGCGCGCCGGCACGCTCGCCGACATCGCTCCGACGCTGCTCGAGCTTCTCGGGATCGACGTCCCGCCGCGGATGACCGGCCGCTCGCTCCTCGTCGCGCGCTCGTGATCCGGACCGGGGCGGTGACCGAGGAGGCGTGGTGGGCCGCCATGGTGGCGGCCCCGTGAGCCGCGCCGCGGCCCGCGCCGGCTGGCTGGCCTACGCCGCGGTGGCGGCGGCGCTGGCGATCGTCGCGCTGCTCGCGTGGTCGCGCGCCCTGGCGGCCGACGGGCCCGTGCTCTACGGCGAGGGCGCCGTCGCGCACGCGGCGATCCTCCACCGCTCGCTCGCCGAGTACCGCGATCCCGGCGGCAGTGTGTTCGTCGCGGCGAACTACCCGCCGCTCTACTTCGCGCTCGGCTCGCTGGGCGATCCGTTCGTGACGGGCCGGCTCGTGAGCGTCGCCGCGACCCTGGCCGTCGCGGCGCTCGTCGGCTGGCGGGCGCGCACCGGTCCCCGCGCCGTCGCCGTGACGCTCGCCTTCGGCTGGCTCGCCCTCGCGCCGGTCGCGATCTGGGGCGCGGCCATGAAGCCGGACCTCGTCGCTCTCGCGTGCACGGTCGCCGCCGTGGTCCTTCTCGAAGCGCGTCGTCCCACGGTCGCGGCTCCGCTGCTCGTCGCCGCGGCGCTCGCGAAGCCGACCGCGCTCGTGCCGTTCGGGGCGCTCCTCGTGTGGGCGCTCCTGCGCGACCGGCGGCTCGCGCTGCGTTTCGCGATCGCGGGGTCAGCCGCCGCGGCGGTCGCGCTGCTGTTGCTGCTGCCGTTCGGCTACGCCGACCTCTGGCGACATGTGGTGACGTGGAACGCGCTCGCGTGGAGCCCGGAGCAGGCGCTGCTCCTCGTCCTCGTCGGCCTCGTCACCTACGGTGCCGCGCTCGGGGGAGGCGTGCTCGCCCGTGGCTTCGCGGGGCCGCTCGGCGCGTACGCGGCGGCGGGCCTCGTCATCGTGCTCCTCGGTGGACGCGAAGGCGGGACGATCAACTACCTCCTCGACCTGTCCGCCGCGTGCTTCCTCGCGCTGGCCTCCGTCGCGTCACGCCTCGCGAGATCGCCGCTCTATCCGGTGGCGGCGATCGCGAACGCCGTGGTCGCGACGCTCGTGCTCAATCCGCTCGGTCTGCTGCCGGATCGCGCGGCGACGACCGGGGCGTGGGGCCGGGTCGAGCGCATCGACGCGGTACGCGCGGCGCTCGCGTCCGACGATGCGATCCTCGCGGAGGACAGCGCGCTGCTCGTCGCGACGGGGCATCGCGTCGTCGTGGACGACCTGTTCCTGTGGAGCCGGCTGGCCGCGCGAGGCGTCATCGACCCCGCGCCGCTCGTGGCGGACGTGCGCGCGGGTCGGTTCGGCGCGGTGCTGAGCGAGGTCGAGCTCGAGCGCATCGGCGACGCTCCGGCGTTCGAGCGGTCGCGCTGGGAGCCCGAGCTGCTCGGCGCGATCGTCGCTCGGTACCGGCTCGAGCGCCGCCTGCCCGGCGACCTCTATCTGTACCGTCCGCGCTGAGCGACGAAGTGCGGTGCCATCCGGGTGGGCGGATCGCCGCCGGTGTCCGGTACACTCGTCCTTCCCGTGGAGAACGTGCTGCGCATCGCCCAACTCTTCGTGTCGATCGCCGTCGGCGCTCTGATCCTGCTGCAGGCCCGCGGGACCGGGCTGTCCTCGACCTTCGGTGGCGAGTCGACCGCGTACCGCAGCCGGCGGGGCATCGAGCGGACGCTGTTCCGGCTGACGATCGTCTTCATCATCGTGTTCATCAGCATCTCGCTGTACGGCGCGCGCCTCTCATCGCCCACGGTGTGAGCCGTTCCCGCCGGCGGCGGGAGGTGGTCGGATGACCCGGCGCGACAAGGTCATCGTCCTGGCGCTCATCGGGCTGCTCGCGGTGACGAGCGCCGGCGCGATCGTGACCGATCGCGGCAGCGGCGCCGCCGAGCCGACGTTCGGCGGCACGTACGTCGAGGGCGTCGCGGGCGTCGCGCAGTATCTCGATCCGATCGTGGCCGCCACGAACGTCGATCGAGACGTCTCGGAGCTCGTGTTCAGCGGCCTCACGCGCTTCGATCGGGATGGCTCGATCGTCGCCGACCTGGCGGCGGGCTTCCAGGCGGATCCGACCGGCAAGGTCTGGACGTTCTCCATCCGATCGGACGCGACCTGGCATGACGGCGCGCCCGTCGTCGCGGACGATGTGCTGTACACGGTCGGACTGCTGCAGGACAAGGCGTACATCGGGCCGTACGCGGCGGCGTTCCGCGGTGTCGGCGTCGAAAAGCTCGAGGAGAAGGTCGTCCGCTTCACGCTGCCCGACGTCTACGCGCCGTTCGCCGGAAGCACGACGGTTCCGCTGCTCCCATCGCATCTTCTCGGCCGCGTCGGCTACGTCGATCTGCCGCGCCAACCGTTCAACGCGCATCCGATCGGCACCGGTCCGTTCAAGGTGCAGGACGTGGATGCCCGGCAAGTGACCCTCGTCCGCTCGGATGACTTCTATCGGACCCGGCCGGCGCGGTCGCGCGCGTACCTCGACAAGCTCGTGCTCCGCTTCTATCCGGATGAAGGGTCGACGCTGGCCGCTCTCGCGCGCGGCGAGATCGACGGGACCGGCGGGCTGTCGCCGCAGGACGCGGAGCGTGCGCGGTCGCTCAAGGGGATCGACCTGTACAGCCTGCCGTCGAACGACTTCACGGCCCTGTTCCTGAACGTGCGGCCGACCAAGCCGGTGTTCCGGGATCGCAGCGTGCGCCAGGCGATCGCGACGGCCATCGACCGCGGCCGCGTGCTCGATGTCGCGGCGGATGGCCGTGGGACCGTCGCCGACGAGTTCGTGCCCTCGAGCTCGTGGGCGTACGTGCGGGATCTCCCCCGGTACACGTTCTCCGCGAGCGACGCGCGCGCGATGCTCGATCAGGCCGATTGGAAGGACCACGACGGCGACGGGGTCCGCGACAAGGATGGGACGGCCCTGCAGTTCTCGATCTCGACGTCGGACGAGCCGGCCCGCCTGGCCGCGGCGCGGCAGATCGCCGACGATCTCGGGCGCGTCGGGATGCGGGTCGACGTCCGGTCGGTGCCGTTCGCCCAGCTCGTCGATCGCGTCGCGCGGCAGCGGGACTTCGACGCGCTCCTCGTCGCGATCACGGTCGGGAGCGATCCGGATCCGTACCCCTTCTTCCATTCGAGCCAGCTCCGCGACCCCGGCGACAACTTCTCGGGCTTCTCGACATTGACGCTCGATCGCGCGCTCGAGCAGGCACGCCGGACGATCGACCTCGGGAAGCGGCGCGAGCTCTTCGCGCCGGTATTCGACGCGATCGCGACGGAGGTCCCGGTCGTCTTCCTCTATTACAGCGACTATCTCTACGCGCAGGATCGCGTCGTGAAGGGGCAGAAGATCGCGCCGATCAGCGACGCGACGCAGCGGTTCTGGAACGTCGAGGACTGGTACGTGAAGACGGCGATCCGGCGCTAGCCGGGTGGCCTTGCCCTGGTGCCGCCCTCCGCCTGTCCGCCGAGGTCGGTCCCGAGGGCGGGCCGCCGACCGAAAGGATGACACCCGCCGACCAAAAGGAGGACTTCCCACGGCCTCGCCGACCTGCGCATATGCAGGCCATGGGAAAGAACTGGTCGAAGGGACTGACCGCCGCGACGGATCCGCGGGTCGCCCGCAACGCGGCAGCACATCGGGGGATGACGTACATGCGCCATCTTCCGCCCGGCGCCGATCGCCGTATGGTCAAACGGCGTGAAGCTGACCTCGCGTGGTCGCCTCGCATGGCGTACGTGGTCGGGCTCATGGCTACTGACGGATGCCTCGTCAATGACAACCGACACCTCGTGTTCACGACCTGCGACCGCCAGCTGGCCGAAGTGTTCCTCGAGTGTTTGGGCAGCAGCGTCCGTTACCAGACCGGCAAGACCGCCAAGGGGAACGACGTGTTTCGAGTGCAACTCGGCGACGTCGCCTTGTACCGGTGGCTCGAGACGATCGGCCTTCATCAGCGGAAGAGCCTGACCCTCGGGGCGATCGATGTCCCGAAGGAGTTCCTGGCTGATCTCGTGCGCGGACTCTTGGACGGGGACGGCACGATCGCGAACTTCGTCCATCGGCCGACACTCCGCACCTATCCCGACTACCTCTATGAACGGTTACAGGTGCGGTTCGGCTCCGCGAGCCGAGCGCATCTCGAGTGGTTACGTGGGCAGGTCCGCTCGGTGCTCCCGATCAGCGCGGCGATCATCCCAGCGAAGCCGCGGCCAGGCCGCCATGCGTACTTCAATCTCGCCTATGCGAAACATGCATCGCTCGCCCTGCTGAGCTGGCTCTACGCCGATCCAGCCGCACCGCGGCTGCTGAGGAAATGGCAGATCTGGGAGAGTTACCGTCTACGTCACTGTGCGGAAGGGGGGATTTGAACCCCCACGCCCTTGCGGGCAATAGGCCCTGAACCTATCGCGTCTGCCCTTTCGCCACTTCCGCGGAGATGTTTCATTTTAGCGCACCGACGTGGCGCCGAGCGACCTCCTACCATCCTCATCCGTGCCGCGGCGCGATGTGTCGAGCGTATGGATCTCAGTCGACATGGAGGGCATCGGCGGCGTCGCGGCGTACAGCCACGTGATGATGAAAGGTGTCGAGTACGAGCGCGCCCGCACATGGATGACGCAGGAGGTGAACGCCTCCATCGAAGGCGCCGCGTCAAACGGCGCGAGCCGCTTCTGCGTCAACGATTCGCACGGCAACATGCACAACCTCTTCGCCGACGAGGTCGACCCGCGTGCCGAGCTGCTCGTGGGCACCGCGAAGCCATGGAGCATGGGTCAGGGGATCGACGCCGGCTACGACACCTGCTTCTTCATCGGCTATCACGGCCGCGCGGGCCACCCGCGCGCCGTGCTCGACCACACGTACGCGAGCCGCGCGATCTACGAGTGCCGGCTGAACGGCGAGCCGGTCGGCGAGACGACGCTCAACGCGTACCTCGCCGGGCACTTCGGCGCGACCGTGTCGCTCGTCGCGGGCGACGGCGCGACCTGCCAAGAAGCGCGCGCGCTCCTCCCGAAGGTGGTCACGGTCAAGACGAAGGACGCGACGGGCCGCTTCTCGGCGAAGATGCTGCATCCCCGGCGCGTCCAGGAGCTGCTCCGCGCCGGCGCGGCGAAAGCGATCGGCGTCGCGCGCGACGCCAGGCCCCTGTCGCCGCGGGCGCGCAACGAGATCGAGCTCGACTTCCTCACCTCCGCGATGGCCGACATGGCCGAGCTGATCCCCGGCACCCGTCGCGGCGGGCCGCGCACCGTCGGCTACGCGTCGCGTGACTACCTCGAGCTCTATCGGGCCTTGCTCGCGATGGTGCGCATCGCACCATCCGCCGTGCCGCCGGAGCAGTGACGACCGCCGACGTCGTCATCGTCGGCGGAGGCGTGATCGGCGCGTCCATCGCATATCACCTGGCCGAGCGCGGCGCCGGCCGCGTCCTCGTCCTCGAGCGGGACCGCCTGGGGGCGGGATCGACCGGGAAGAACGCCGGCGGGATCCGCCTGCAGTTCTCCTCGGAGATCAACGTGCGCCTGTCCCAGCGTTCGCTGCCCCGCATCGTCGCCTTCGAGCGGGAGATGGGGATCGATCCCCAGTTCCACCAGGTCGGCTACCTGTTCCTCATCACGCAGGAACAGGAGATCGCGCCATTCGAGCGCTCGCTCGCGCTCTGGAAGCGGCTCGGCGTCCCGGCCCGACGGCTCACCGCGTCCCAGGCAGGTTCGCTCTTCCCGGAGCTGCGAGTCGACGATGTGCGGTTCGCGACGTTCTGTCCGCAAGATGGCTACGCCGACCCGACCTCGCTCCTGACGGGGTACGTCGCGCGGGCCAGGGAGCGCGGCGTCGAGTTCCGGGAGGGCACGGCGGTGACCGCGATCGACCGCCGCGACGGCAAGATCGTCGCGGTCCGATGCGGCGACGAGCGCATCGCGTGCGACACGGTCGTCGATGCCGCGGGCCCCTGGGCCGCGCAGGTCGCGGCACTCGCGGGCGTCGATCTGCCGATCACGCCGTTGCGCCGCCACATCTTCGTGACCGAGCCCGTGCCAGGTCTCGAAGGCGACTTCCCGCTCACGATCGAGTTCGCGAGCGGCTTCTACCTCCATCGCGAATCGGGCGGCGTCCTGCTCGGCATGGCGGACCCGCACGACGGGCCGGGCTTCGATGAGTCGGTGAACTGGGACTTCCTCCCCGCGGTGGTCGAGCGCGCGCTCGCGCGCGTGCCGGTCCTCCAACGCGCGGCCGTGAGGACGGGCTGGGCCGGCCTCTACGAGGACACGCCCGACAAGCACCCCATTCTCGGCGCCATCGACGGCGTCGGTGGCTTCATCTCGGCGGCGGGCTTCTCCGGGCACGGGGTCATGCACGCGCCGGCCGCGGGGGAGATCGTCGCGCAGCTCGTGTGCGGGGAGCCGACCGCGATCGATGTCGGCCGACTCGCGTTCTCGCGGTTCGCGAGCGGGGAGCTGGTCGCCGAACACAACGTCGTCTGATGCAGCTCTTCTTCCTGGTCCTCGATCTCGCGCTCATCGTGGCGGCGGCCCTGCTGCTGATCGTGGTCATCCTGCGACGCGGACGTGGCGCCTCATATCTCGCGCTCGCCGTCCTGCTCATCCTGCTCGCGGTCGGCGTTTGGTATACCGCGATACGGACGCCGCCCGCGGGGCTCTGACGCCGCACCGGGCGCCTATCCTCACCAGGTGTTCACCCGCGAAGAAGTTCGCCTCACATCGCTTTCGCTCTGCGCCGGCTGAGGGGCGAAGCTGGGCCCCGGCCCACTGGCGCAGGTCCTGCGCCCCCTCGCAGCGCAGCCGACTCCGCCCGAGCTGCTCGTCGGTCTGCGGATCGCCGACGACGCGGCGGTGTATCGGATCGCCGACGACGCGGCCATCATCGAGACGGTCGACTTCTTCCCGCCGATCGTCGATGACGCGTATGCCGCGGGTGCGATCGCCGCGGCGAACGCGATGTCGGACGTGTACGCGATGGGCGGTGAGGTGCTCTTCGCGCTGAACATCGCGGCGTGGCCCGAGGACGCGCCGGTGAGCGCGCTCGAGCGGATCTTCCAGGGTGCGGTCGACACGGTGCGCGAGGCGGGCGGGGTCATCGCGGGCGGCCACACGATCATCGACCGCGAGCCGAAGTTCGGCTTGTGCGTGACGGGCCGTGCGCATCCCGAGCGGCTCCTCACGAAAGCAGGGGTCCGCCCGGGCGACACGCTGTGGCTCACGAAGCCGATCGGTACGGGCTTCCTCGCGACGGCCCACAAGAACGGTGAGTGCAGTCCCGAGGATCTCGCGTCCGCCATCGCGTCGATGGTCGCCCTGAATCGCGATGCGGCTCGCGCCGCGGTCGAGGCGGGACTCCACGCCGGGACGGACGTCACCGGCTTCGGTCTGGGCGGTCACGCCCACGAGATGGCCGATCGCTCGGGCGTCGCGTTGCGGATCGACGCTTCGACGGTGCCGCTCCTGCCTGGCGCGCGCGGGCACGCGGAGCGCGGGGTGACCTTCGGCGGGCTCGAGCGCAACGAGGCGTACTTCGCGGGCGAGGGCCTCGTGCGCTTCGACGCCGCGATCGATGCCGCGACGCGCCGTCTGCTGCTCGATCCGCAAACTTCCGGCGGTCTGCTCCTCGCCGTTCCGCCGGGGCACCGCGACGCGTGGCAGCGTGCATGTGCCGACCGCGGTGTGACCGCCTGGTCGATCGGCGAAGCCGCATCGGGCGACGGCGTGACCGTCGCTCCGTGACCGAGGCCGTTCGGGAGGCCCCCCGGCCGGCGAGCCGCGCGGCACAGCTCGCGCTCCTCTCACCGGCCCGCGCCGCGTTCGAGCTGGCTTGGCCCGGGATCATCGAGCAGTTCATCCGCGCGAGCGGCCAGGCCGTCGTCATCGCCTTCATCGCGCATCTCGGTGCCGTGGCGACGGCCGCGGTCGGCGCGTCGCTGCAGTTCACCTTCCTCCTCTTCCCGGTCTTCAATTCGCTGTCGATCGGGACGATCGCGCTCGTGAGTCGTCGGATGGGGGAGCATCGTCCGGCCGACGCGTCGGCCGTCGTCCGCCAGTCGCTGCTCCTCGGCGCGTTCTTCGGCGTCGTGACGGGCGCGCTGTTCGCGATCTTCGCCCGACGCCTGCTCGAGCTGCTCGGCGCCGACGCGCAGGTCGCATCGGAGGGGGCGCCGTATCTCGCGCTGGTCGGCGGGCTGAACGTCTTCCAGACCGTCGCGATCATCGGCATCGCGGCCATGCGCGCGGCCGGCGATACGCGTACGCCGATGTGGCTGAGCGCGGCTGGATCGCTGCTCGTCGTCCCGACGACATACCTTCTCGTCACGACCGCCGGCCTCGGGATCCTCGGTGCGGCGTACGCGCAGGTGGCCGTGAGCCTGGTGTTCCTGGTCGGCACGATCGCGCTGCTCCAGCGTGGGGTCGCCGGGCTGCGGCTGGGCGGCGGATCGTGGGCGCTGCATCGGGAGACGCTGCGCTCGCTCACGTCGGTCAGCGGCTACGCCGCGATCGAGGCGTTCCTGTTCAGCATCGGGATCCTCGCGCTGGGCTTCCTCGTCTTCCGGCTCGGCACCGCGAGCTACGCCGCGCACCAGCTCGTCTCGCAGCTCGAGACGCTGTCGTTCCTGCCCTGCATCGGCTTCTCGGCCGCCGCCGCGGCGCTCGTCGGCCAGTCGCTCGGGATGCGCGACCCGCACCGAGCGATGCGCTCGGGCTGGGCGGCGGCGCGCATGGCGGTGCTCTGGACGTCGATCGCCGGCGGTCTCCTCGCGGTGCTTCCGGCGTTCTGGCTCGGGCTCTTCACGACGGATCCGGCCGTCATCGCCGCCGGGGTCGGAGCGCTCATCGTCGTCGGGCTCGCGCAGCCGGCGCAGGCGATGAACTTCGCGCTCGGTGGTGCGCTCCGCGGCGCGGGCGATACGCGGTTCACGCTGCTCGCCACGATCGTGAACTGGTTCGTCGTGCGGCTTCCGCTGGCGGTGTTCTTCGCGTTCGTCCTCGACCTGGGCCTCGCGGGCATCTGGCTCGCGGTGCTCACCGACTACGCCGTGCGCACCGGCATCCTCAGTCTGCGATTCAGGAGCGGGAGGTGGGCGCAACGGCAGTTGTGATCATCCCCGC
>WNGF01014476.1_pt1 | contig 10710 bp, 10 predicted proteins | sample 5400641 | NCBI WGS metagenome assembly WNGF01 (sample SAMN13153371, study PRJNA577476) | soil metagenome | isolation source: 80 cm soil or saprolite under grassland replicate 2 | place: USA:California | collected 2016-06-15
TGCAAAACATGCTTGCACTGCTTTTAATAATGCATCTTCTCCTTTTATATTCAGATATGATTCATGCTGACCTGCAAAACTTGCATTGGGAAGATCTTCAGCGGTTGCACTGCTGCGAACAGCTACTTCAATATCTTTACCGCCGCATAATTCTTTGTAAGCATTAACAATATCTTTTGAAATTTCATCAGGAATTTTTGCTGCTGATATTAATGCTCTTGCCCTTGCCCCAACTTCTTTCAGATTTGAAAAATTTTCTTTATCAAGTGTTGACAATAATTGTTGCAGACTTTCCCATAATTTATTGCAGTCAAGAAATGTCCAGAAAGCGAAAGCCGTGGTGGCAAAACCATCAGGAACACGGATTCCCTTTGAAGAAAGTTGTGTAAACATTTCACCCAGAGAAGAATTTTTGCCCCCTACTGTCGGTACATCGGCAATGCCAATCTCATTAAATTTCTTTATAAACTTTTGCATAAAATAGTATTGTGTACAAATTTTACTTTAACTATATCTCTTATCCAATGATGAATATCAAACCCAAATGTGATTGTGGTCATTTATTGAAAGAATTATATATCCGGCGAAAGAATTTCAATTAAACTTCTCTTCCGCATCAGGCGTACTCTTGCGCAACATATCCTCATGCAACAGTTCTCGTTTTTGCAATTCAGTGATTAGCCAGCCGTATTTTTTTTTGTGACCAGCAATTTGAAAAATAATATTAGTGAACCGACTAACATTATCGTATCAGGAATAACATGTAATCTGAATAAGCCGAAAATGCCATAAAATAATCCAACTGTAAATAAAAGGAGCATCCATAAACGGGATTCATTGTTAAAAAAAATCAAAGCAAAACCTGTTATAACAGACAAAGTCGGACAAGGAATGAGACCCACCGGTGAAGCATAGATATATTCAAGTGGAGAGTATGCATGTAGAAACTCAGGATATACCAATCCAAAAAGAATTAACAGTGATCCGCTTACTGCAGACCATCGCAGACCCGCAGAAATCGGATGCTCATTTATTTTAAAAGCAGTTGTAAATGATATGATTGAAGCAAGTAAAAAGACGAAGCCGTTAAAATAATTATTGGTAAGCCATGCAAAGAAACTCACTGATAAAAGAGGTAAACTAAACAACATTGCCAATAAACGATTAGAAGGTTTCCATCGGGTTAAAAGCGCAACTATTAAAGCAAAAAAAATCAAATGCCAAATAATAGCAAAAGGCCTGAACATATTGGCGCTAAAAGTTAAACCAGATAATATTTCATTTGAAGAAGGCATCGTATATCCACCTTTAATAAAAGTTACAATCGCAAGGATCTTAATTTTTCCCCATAACAAACATGAATGTGCTTGTATCAATGCCATGCCAATACATATCGTGTAATCTTCTGTGATTTTTAATTACTCTGTGTTTATTTAAGTCCAACACTTCATTATTATTACAAAACGATTGGAATGGTTCAATGTACTCCAGCATTCTTTTTATGTTGTGTATCTCATTATCAACTCTTTTCTTGTTGTAATGCTTATTTTTTATTGTTAAAACAACCTGTCGCTCCAGAAAATTTGATTTAAGTTTTGCAATGACTAAAGTTATTTACAGTATAATGCGACTAAAATGACGGCGAATAGCTGCCGGGATGATTGTAATCATGATTACTGCAGAAGAGTGAGGAAAAAATTGCGGAAAGAACCTTTATCTTATCATATGCAGCACTTTATAAAAACGAAAGCTCCATACATATTTGCATGAAGCTTTTTTAAGAAGGAGGAGAATTTATTTAACTACAATAACTTTCTGCACTGCCCCTGTTGCATTATTCTTTAAATAATATAAACCAGGTTTTAAAACGGCAACATTAATGATGCCGCTACCATTAATTGTTGTTGTAAGTAAAATTTTCCCGGATTGGTCTGTTAATGAAACAATTGCTTTGCAACTGATTTGTACATGCGTTGCATCCTTTACAGGGTTGGGATAAACAGTGAATTCGTTCCCATTTTTGGCTCTACAATATTGTTTTCTTTTTTAATTTCTATTTATATCAAAAAACCCCGACGGCAGACTGCATAAAAATCAATAATATTGAATCAATGCAATGCGCTCATAATCTTTTAGAACACCATTTTCAAAAAACTCCACATCACCACCATTTTGTAACACTTTTTCCATTACATCGTCTACCGCATCTTTTATATAGAAGGGATTACTTGCATTAATATCTTGTGGAGAAATTGTGCCAGCATTGCTAACGGTATAAGCAGGGTAAACAAAATCTTTTTCAACCACCAGTAAACGGCTGTTCTTGTGTACTGCGCTTGACCATGCTTCGTTTATGCCAGCAACAAGTTTTTTATGATCCATTGCAGTTTCAAGCTGCCGGAGTAAATCCTGCTCTTTTATTTTTCTCCAGTTGCTTATATAAGGCTGCAAAGCCCGGCGAATTTCAGCTTCGGTTGCTTCATTAAAGTTTCCATGAATAGAAAAATTGCCAACTCTTTCTGCTATGTCATTTTTATAAGCATATACACTATCAGGGGCATTTGATTTTATCAGAACCAATTTTGAGCAATTGCCCAAATACATTTTTGAGTGTTCCGCACTCAGCAACAAAACGAGGTATTGAATATTTTGTTTTTTACTGTATACAAGGTCGCGAATCTCAAAAGATTCATCAATCACAATTCTTTCTTCAACACGTATATCGAGGTAGTAAACTTTTTCTATCAGTGGTGAAACAAAAATGGCAATGCTTTTTTTATGTGTATTATAGTTAAGCTGATGGATAAGGTTTTGTAATTTAACTAGGACAGGCACAGCTGTGTGAACAGGATAATTGGCCATTAACTCCTTCTCAACCTTTTCCAAAACCCTTTTTAAACGGTATTCCAATTCAGTTTTTAACGACATCTTTGGCTCAAATGGCTGAATGATGGAAATAGCAGGCAAATATTTTATTGCTTCCATCACAGCTTTTTCTTCAGACCAGGTTTTTGTAGTCATGCTTCATTTTTATTTTATAAAAGTATTCCGCACATGAAGCAAAATTTATGATAGCAAACAATAATTTTTATGATTTTGCTCATAATTCAAGAACAGCCAAAGATTTAGCCGCTGAAATCTCAACTGCATCCTGCGTTTAATTACTCAGAAATTGCCAGGATAGGAATTTGCGGATGAAGAATAAATTTCTTCGATTGGCTTTTATGAAATAATGCTCCGAAGAAGCCATGTTTTTTTGGAATTACTATAAGCAGATCTGAATTGGCTTGTTTTACAAATTCATAAACACCCTCTTCCACATTTTCTTTATCTATAAAATGGAACTGGGGATGAAATTCGTTTAAAAGATTTTGCAAAGAAATTGATCCTGAGACAATATCTGCTTTTATATTATCTGGTTCAGATACATTGATGATATCGAGAGTGGCGTGAAAATTAATTAGCCATTCTTTTAAAAATTTTATTAATACTGTTTCTTTAGATTCTTTTAAATCAGAAGCTAATGCTATTTTTTTTATGCCCTTAAAAGAAGAATTTTGAGGAATTACCAATACCGGACGCTGCAAATGAGTCACTGAAAAAAGTGTCTTACTCCCCATAAAAAACCGCTCAGCTGCCCCTGCACCCTTTGTGCCCATAACTACGAGATATGGTTCTTTATGTTTACATATTTCTTTCAGTTCATGCTCTACACTTCCCATCATTGATTTAATATGAATGTTTATTTTTTCCTTTGTGCGCATGCATAAGTAATCGGCAAGTTTAGCCAGTTTTTCCGCTGCATCTTCTGTCATTTCCTGGTATTCCATTTCTGTTAAGGGAACTTCAATTGCTGTAGCAGGAATCTGTACTACATGAAGCAATAACAATTCTGCATTTATCGCAACTGCCATATCTGCTGCATAGTTTACTGAATTAAGAGAAACGGGAGAAAAATCTGTAGGTGCTATAATCGTTCTCATATTATATGTGGTTTTAAAATTATTTGAAGAGATAAGAAAACATTATTTTAATAAACTTTATCAAACAGTTTTTCATTTCTCTAAGTGATGATAAAATTAAGTTCAATTTATGCAGAGGAAAATGACGCCTATTATAAGTAAGGGTGATTTTAATCAGCTATTTAAGTTTGAATGTGGCAATGCATGCAATTAAATAAAGATGTAATAGTTGAGGCTCAAAAAAAATTACCTGATGCCAATCAGTTTTATTAATGATATTAATCCTAAAGGATGGCCGTTCAAAACTTTAGCTTTGAATATTTATAGGTAAGCAAAAACATATGTACAACAACTTGAAAACACAATCTGGTTTTTTACGATACCTGCAAATAACTTTCTTTTTTGCAGCAATCTTATACTTTGGAAAAATATTATTTATACCACTTTTCTTTGGATTATTTATTGCTATTGTTTTATATCCTGTTTGTAAATGGCTTGAGGGTAAAGGCTGGCCAAAGAGTTTAGCTATAACCGTATCCTTACTTATTGTCACACTTTTGATAGCAGTGTTGATATTACTATTAATGTTGCAATTAAAAGCGTTTTCTGAAGATTTACCTGAACTTCAAAGCAAATTAAATCCTGCAGTTCAGCAAATGCAGCAATGGGTTTGGGAACAATTTGGTATTTCAATTGCAACACAAGCACAATGGATAGAAAATGTTCCTTTAAATTTTGGAAATAATGCAGCCACATTTCTGCAGGGTACATTAACTACTACAGTAAATACTTTTTTTATACTGTTTATGGTTCCGGTGTACACTGCTTTATTTCTATACAGACGAAAAACTTTTGTTCGCTTTCTTGAATTGATCGTGGGAGAGAAATATAAACCGCTATTATATTCCATTCTTCATAAAACACACACATATTACAAATACATAAAAGGAATGATATTGGTGTACCTGATTGTGGGTATACTCAACAGTATCGGGCTTTTGGCAATAGGAGTAAAACACGCAGTGTTATTTGGAATGCTTACAGCCATTATGACGATCGTTCCTTATGTCGGTATCGTTATCAGTGCACTGCTTCCCATTTCGGTTGCATGGATAACAACAGGGACTATTTGGGCACCATTGGGAGTGGTCGCTGTATTTATGTTTGTGCAATATCTTGAAGCCAACGTTATTTTCCCTTACATAGTAGGTGCTCAATTGAATGTAAATACATGGGCTACGCTTATTTCAATAATCATTGGGGGTATCATATGGGGAGTTTCCGGAATGATATTGTTCATTCCTTTTGTAGCTATTATGAAAATTGTTACAGATTACATCGAAGATTGGAAACCATTAAAAGTTCTGTTAAGTCGAACACCTTAAAGGAAAACTTTTAAAAAAATTTCTTTTACTCATCCAAATGGAATGCAATTGAATTTTAAGTTATCCCTGATTAAACTTATCATCGTTATAAATTGCGCAGGTGCTCGCCATGAGGAGTAAAGGTTTTACTTCCATCAATCATCAGAAAATCACTGTAAATACTTCCGTTGAAGGGCTAATAATGTGCAATGAAAACAGGTTTATCGATAACCATTACGACAAGCTCTGCATGACTGCGGTTAAAGAAATGAGATAGCAAGTTTCTGCCATAAGCGCCCATCACCACAAAAATGTTTCTCTTATTCAAAAGATATGTAAACAGTTCAAATTTAGGATCACCCTCCAATAAAGTGAAACCAATGTTGCTGTAGTGCCCTTTTAACCATTCCTTTAGTTTGTATTTTTCCCTGATAATTTTATTATTTTCTTTATTTACCTGTAGAATAGTAATTTTTTTATCCTTTAATTCCGGCAACAAATAAGTGAATTGCTTAATTGCAAATGCAGATGATCTGCTGCCATCATAAGTAAACACAATCTCATTAATACCGTTAAAATCAACAGGTGAAATAATGACCGGGCACTCAGCATTTTCCAATACTTCTTTCACAAATTTTGTAGGAGCTCCTTCATATCTTTTCGTGAAAGATGTTTCTGCATCTATGATAATCATATCTGCAAAGCGGCTTTCTTCAATCATTTCTTCGGCAGGTACTCCACGATCCCGATGTATTGTATGTTTAACACCTCTTTTCCCACACGCTTCATTGAAGCGATTTATGTTTTCCTCACAACAGATTTCTTTTTGTTCAATTACAGAATAATTATCTGCTGTAACTATTTGCCCGGAGCGCATTTCGGGAAAAATTTTTTCCGGATTTTCTACCGATACTAAATTCTCTAAAAATATGCCTGTGATTTTCGAATGCGTTAAGTTTGCCAGATAACATGCAAAATCAAGCGATTTTATATCAGGCTTCATTGCGTCGATAGCTAATAATATTTTTTCCATAGCATAAATTTTTAATTCAGGATAGATTACAGCAAGCTTTAAAAATCATTGCCCTCATGATAAAACTATAGTTAGCATTTTATAAAACAAAGATGAAGTTGAATAAAAAATGAAAGTAACTCAATGGTTAAATTCATGTGTAATGAATAATGGTATTTTGAATTGCTTCATTAAAATATCGGCCATGCTTTCGTGGAGCCATTGTGATACCATGCCTCTGCCATAAGCTCCTAACACTACAAGAATATTCTCATGTTGAGCCTTTAAATATGAAATAATTTCTGATTCAGCTTCACCTTTTAAAACGGTGTATTCCGCGTTCGGATAGTGCCGCTTCATAAACTCTTTCATTAATTTATTGTCTGGAACGTGTAAAGATTGATTAGGATTTTTTACTGAAAGTACTTCTATTGCCAAGTGCTTTAATGAATTTAATATATAACTGAACATTTTAATTGCATATACTGACGAAGGCTGGCCATCATAGAGCAAAATAATTTTCTCAACCGGCTTATATTTTTCAGGAACAAGCAGTGCCGGACAATGTATTTCGGCCAGCAGGTCTTTTATAAAATGTGTTGGCGGCTCTTTCTCATAACGACTAACGGTTTCGTTTGCATCTATTATCAGCAAATCGCTGTAAATACTTTCGTGTAATAATTCTTGAATGGCAATAAGCTTGTTATGATGTACCGAATAGTTTATTCCAGCTTGTTGGCAGTATTCTTCAAAAGATCTCTCTGCATTCTTTCGGACATCTCTATCTTTTTGGTCTAAACGGGTCTTTTGTTTTTCCATCCATGCACCATGCGTGTCCAGCACTTCCGAAAGTTTATAACTATGATAAGTGATATCATCGAGAAAAATACTTACAAGATGCGCATTAGAATTTTGGGCGAGGTGAACAGCATATTCTTTTGTGCTGTCTGAAAATTTTAAGCCATCAAAAGCTGCTATTATTTTTTTCATAAAGCTTTTTTAGTTTGTAACAAAGTTGAATTGTCACAATAACTTAAACAATGACAACTGACAGTTAGCACTCTGATCTTGGTCAGGTTTTTTACTCTATCCATCAAACTGATTTAAATCTTCCAATTGACTTCAGTTAGACAAAAGCTATGACAACAAAACTTGTCACATGCTTCGTTTTCCACAAGAATCATTCTTAGATGTTTTATTTATGATCAGGATCATCGTTTATCATGATATCACTCATAAGTCAAGAGTTTTTGTGCATTTATTTTTAAGGTGAAATTTAATCATATGAATATGAAAAATTTAATTAAACAAAAACATGTTGGCATTATGCTTACAATAATAGGTATGTCGCTGCTCTCATTAAATTTTCTAAGCTATTTAATGAACAGCGCTTTTGTTTCAAAAGCAGTATTGCCAATTGGTATTATACTAACAATTGCTGGTGTTATTCTTATAAGAAGAACAAAAAATCTACACCAATAACACAACTTATAATGAAGCCGTTGCTTACATATTTTATACTTGCGTATCTTATTTCATGGGGCATCTGGGCACCATTATACTTGCCTAAACTTGGGATTACCGGCTTGCCTATATTTCCGCATCAACATTACATTGGGTCGTTTGGTCCTGCTATAGCTGCATTTATTATAATGTATGCTTTAAAAGGTAAACAGGGTGTAGCAGATTTAATGCGAAGAATCGTAATATGGAATGTTCCCTGGAGATGGTATATGATTGTATTCGCCGCAACTAGCCGCAACTATAGGAGTTTTCTTTATTACTGCCATGATTGTTTATTCTATGGGTAGCCCCACTGTTACTTTAAGCGGTTTTGGAACCAACAGCGAATTTCCCCAGCTTTCAATAGTGGGATATTTTTTATTAAACCTTTTTACATTCGGTTTTGGTGAAGAGATAGGATGGAGAGGATATGTTTTACCTGCTTTACAAAGTCGGTATAATGCTTTCGTTGCAACGCTGTTTTTAACAATTGGATGGGCTTGCTGGCATTTACCAGCATTTCTATATCGCCCCTCATATAGCAGTATGGATTTGTCGGGTATTATCGGATTTTTCATAAGTATGTTCGCAGGAAGCATTTTATTAACCTGGCTTTACAATTCAACAAAAGGAAGTATTCTTATAGTGGCTTTATTTCATACCTTAATTGAGATCATTTTTATGTCAGATAATATTACACCTGCAATCTCTGCTTTCGAAGGAGCAATAATAATGATACTAGCTTGTGTGGTATTAATTACATTTAAAACGAAAAGCATTTCCTGGAAACCAAGACAAACGATTGCCACATAATTTTCGAGAGGAACTTTATTTTCAATTAATGGAATAAATTTGAGTACCAGCAAATTAAAGGATTCTAAATTGTCCCCTATCAACGAGAGTGTACACACATTAATTACAAAAAATCATTTGAATAATCAGCAGACAAAAAAAATATCATTTTATAATCTTACTATCGAAGAAACGCTTAACACTTTGAATTCTTCTATGGACGGCCTTTCCAGGGAAGAAGCAAAGAAAAGATTAATGCAATATGGCTTTAATGAACTTACAGAGAAAAAAGAAAAACCGTGGTGGCTGTTATTGCTGGGGCAATTCACTGATTTCATGATCATCGTTTTGCTGGTTGCAGCTATCATTTCTGGTTTCATTGGCGACATTGCGGACACCATCATTATTATTGTCCTGGTAATTATCAACGCATTTATTGGTTTCTTCCAGGAATACCGTGCAAGAAATGCTGTCAAGGCTTTAAAGAAAATGGCCGCACTTCATGCCAGTGTACTGCGCAATAGTGCGGTTAATGTCATTGTTTCATCAGAATTGGTTCCGGGAGATATAATACTGTTAGAAGCTGGTAATATAGTTCCAGCTGATGTCAGGCTAACAGAAACATCAGCTCTTACAATACAAGAATCTTCTCTTACAGGTGAAGCTGCAGAAATAGAAAAGATGTCAGAAGTATTAACCGATGAAGGTGCAGCATTGGGTGAGAGGCAGAATATTGCATTTAAAGGAACGCTTATTACAAAAGGTTATGGTAAAGGTATTGTTACAGCAACAGGCATGCAAACGGAGCTGGGAAGAATAGCACAACTGATGCATGAAGAGGAAGTAAAAACCCCTTTGCAAAAAAGACTCGAACAATTTAGCAGGCAACTTTCGATGATCATTCTGTTTGTTTGTGCAATAATCTTTGTGACTGGATGGTTACGCGGAGAGCCGATAATACTGATGTTACTTACAGCTATATCTTTAGCGGTAGCGGCCATTCCTGAAGCCTTGCCATCGGTTATTACAATTGCACTTTCATTTGGCGCAAAAAGAATGGCAAAGCAGAATGCACTAATTAAAAAATTGCCGGCTGTTGAAACACTTGGCTCGGTCACTTTTATTTGCACAGATAAAACGGGAACGTTGACACAAAATAAAATGCAGGTGCAGCAGGTTTATCATAAAGGAAAAATGTATGATGTAGATGGTAATCAAATAAACAATTTTTCAGACTCGGAATGGCTTTTTATTATTAGTGTTCTTAACAATACTGTGACAAAAAAATCGGACGGAGAAATTATCGGCGACTCAACCGAACTTGCACTATATAATTTTGCACAAAAAAATAATTATTCCAAAAAGGATTTGCTGCAACAGTTTCCCTTATTGCATGTATTACCTTTTGATGCATTGCGCAAATGTATGACTACCGTGCATGCACACAAGAATTCCTTTATCTCCTTTACTAAAGGTGGCGCAGACGTTCTGATATCTAAATCAAAATTCGAAAATTATGAAGATGAAATAAATATAACAGAAGCGGCAGAAACAATGGCTGACACAGGTTTACGTGTAATAGCATTGGCTTATCGCCGATGGGATGTATTACCTTCTGTCATGACTCATGAAGCAGTTGAAACGAATCTTGAATTAGTTGCCCTGATCGGTATAGCAGATCCTTTACGAAGCGAAAGCCACAATGCTGTTCAATTGTGCAAAACAGCGGGAATTGTACCGGTAATGGTGACAGGCGATCATCCGCTTACTGCAAGAATGATTGCAAATCAGGTGGGGATTATGGATTCAGCAGAAGACATGTTGGTTAACACATCACAATTGGATGAAATAACTGACGAAGCGCTCAAAGAGAAAGTGAAACATATTAAAGTGTATGCAAGAGTGACGCCTGAACAAAAATTACGAATAGTAAAAACTCTTCAGCAACAGGGAGAGTTTGTAGCAATGACGGGTGATGGTGTAAATGATGCACCTGCATTGCAATCGGCAGACATCGGCATTGCTATGGGCATTACCGGCACAGATGTATCGAAAGAGGCTGCCGATATGATTTTAT
>WNGF01014233.1_pt1 | contig 10708 bp, 10 predicted proteins | sample 5400641 | NCBI WGS metagenome assembly WNGF01 (sample SAMN13153371, study PRJNA577476) | soil metagenome | isolation source: 80 cm soil or saprolite under grassland replicate 2 | place: USA:California | collected 2016-06-15
GCCTGACGACCTGGAGTTCGTGCGGGAGATCTACCGCCGCCTGGATTCGCGTGGAGACTTCGGCTGGCAGGATGTCGTCGCGCTTCTCGAGAACGAGCCATCGCTCATGTGGATCAACTCTCACGTGCTGCAGAAGGAGATCGACCAGGGCTGATGCGAAAGTACTCCGATGGGCCGCGAGTGGTCTGCATTGTCGAAGCGCGGTTCGCGTCGACCCGATTCCCGGGCAAGGTCCTCAAGCCAATCCTGGGCGAGCCGATGCTCGGCAGGATGATCGAGCGGCTGCTCCGCGCTCGAACTGTCGACTCCGTGGTCGTCGCGACATCGACTTCGCGTGCGGACGACGCCGTTGCGGACGCCGCGAGGCACGCCGGAGCCGATTCGTTTCGAGGGAGCGAGGAAGACGTGCTGGCCCGAGTGGTGGACGCCGCGCGTGCCCACCACGCCGACGTCATTGCCGAGACGACCGGCGACTGCCCGCTGCACGATCCAGCGCTCGTGGACAAGGTCGTGGCGGACTACCTGATGGGCGGCGCCGATTTCGTCGGCAACATTCATCCCTACACGACACCGCGGGGCACCGACGTTCGCGTGTTCTCGACCGACGCCCTTGCCGAGATCGAGAGGTCATCACACGACCCGGCTGACCGGGAGCACGTCTCCCTCCACTTCTGGGAGCACCCCGAGAAGTATCGGCTCAGGAATGTCGTCAGCGATTTTCCATCTTCGGCGGCCGGCCTCAGGCTCACCGTGGACGCGCAGCAGGATCTCGAGCTCGTGACGGCGATTTACAGCGAGCTCCATCCGCGGGACCCGCGATTCACCCTGGCGGATGTCATCGCCCTGATCGAGCAGCGACCCGAGCTTGCCGAGATCAACGCCGGAGTTGAACAGAAGGCGGTGAGGTAAGGTGCGCGCCGCCGTCGTCGGATGCGGCAGAATAGGCAGCACGCTTGCCGATGACCCACTCCTTGCGGGTGACGTATTCACGCACGCCGAGGCATACACGAAAAGCGAGCGAACGACACTCGTCGCGCTGTGCGACGTCGACCCCGAGAAGCTTGCCGCCGCGGGTGCGAGATGGAACGTATCAGCGTTATTCACTGAGTCACGGGAGATGATGGCGGCTGCGGCTCCCGAAATTGTAAGCATCTGCACGCCGACGGCGTTTCATCTTTCCGTTGCACGCGACCTGCTGATGGCCGCGCAACCGCCGCGCGCGATTCTGTGCGAAAAGCCTCTTGCCCGCACGGTGTCCGAAGCCAAGGAGATGGTCGAACTGGCCGCGGCGCGCGGTGTCGTGCTTGCCACTATCTACATGCGACGATTCGCGCAGAACTTTGCGGCCTTGAAATCGGTAATCGATTCCGGGGAACTTGGCGGGATACAGGCAGTCTCCGGCTGGTACATCGGCGGGACGTTGCACAACGGCACGCATTGGTTCGACATGCTCCGCTATCTCGTGGGAGAGGCTGAGATAGTCTCCGGGCTCGACATTCTTCGCGAAGGCGGCGATGACCCAACACTCGACGTTGCGATAGCGATGCCCAGCGGCGCTCTCGCCACTCTGCGCGCCTGTGATGCGCGACGATACACCTTGTTCGAGATGGACATTGTGATGGAGAAGGGCAGGGTGCAGATCACCGATTCAGGGCACCAGATCGCGCTCTGGCGCTCCGCCCCGAGCCCGCGCTACACCGGCTATGTCGAGCTCGAGCCCTTTGGGCACGGCCTCGGGCATCGTCGCGACCTGATGCTCAGCGCTGTCGAGGACGCGGTAGACGCAGTTACCTTAGGGCGCGCGCCCGCGTGCAGCGGGGCCGACGGACTTGCCGCGATGCGAATCGCTGACGCCGCCCTCAGGTCGGCACGGGAGCACATGGGCGGCGTCGTCAAGGTGGAGACCTAGCGATGCCCGAACTCGAACAACGGTTATCGACTTGAGCCGACTCGCCTTGCTTGGCGGCCGTCCGGTGCGCACTGCGCCGTTCCCTCGCCACGTCTCGATCGGCGAGGAGGAGAAGGCTGCCGTGAGCGAAGTGCTCGACTCCGGAGTCCTCTCCGATTTTCTTGGCACATGGTCACCGCAGTTCTACGGCGGCCCACGAGTGCAGAGCCTCGAGCGCGAATGGGAAAAGTATTTCGGCGTTCGCCATGCGGTGACGGTGAACTCAGCGACTTCCGGGCTTAACGCCGCAGTGGGAGCAGCTGGCGTTGGACCCGGAGACGAAGTCATCGTTTCGCCCATCACCATGACCGCGTCGGCCTCGGCTGCTCTCGTCTACGGGGCAATTCCCGTCTTCGCCGACATCGATCCGGAAACGTTCTGCATCGGCGCGGCGACGATCGACTGTGATCGAGGATGCCGCGCAGGCGCCGGGCGCGTCGTACAACGGTCGCATGGCGGGAACGCTCGCCGACATTGGAGTGTTCAGTCTCAACTATCACAAGACCATCCAAACCGGCGAAGGCGGAGTCGTGGTTACCGACGACGAGCGTTTGGCCGAGAGGGTGCAGCTCATACGGAATCACGGCGAGATGGTGGTTGCCGACAAAGGCGTCCAGGACCTCGCCAACATGATCGGCTTCAATTACCGCATGACGGAGATCGAAGCCGCCATCGGCAGCGAGCAGCTGAAGAAGCTCGAATTGCTCCTCACACCGCGCATCGAAGCGGCCGAGTATCTCACTGTTCACCTGTCGAATATTCCGGGAATCACCCCGCCCGTCGTGCGTTCCGGTGTTCGTCACGGTTACTACCTCTACGGCATCCGTTACGACGAGCGACGCATCGGGGTTCCGCGCGACCGGTTCGTCCAGGCGCTCAATGCGGAAGGCATTCCGCTGATCGCCGGTTACACCGAGCCGCTTTATCATGCGCCGCTCTATCAGCAGCGAATTGCATTCGGCCGAAACGGATTTCCGTTCACGTACGAGGGTTACAAGGGAACTGTCAGCTACGATCGCGGGATCTGCCCGGTGGCGGAGCGGATGTGGGAAAAGGAGCTGATGGTCACCAACGTCTGCCGTGCGGGCGTCTCTCAGCAGGATCTCATGGATGTTGTGCTCGCCTTCGAGAAGGTCGCTGGGAGTGCCGGTGAGCTGGGGTAGGTCCGCCTGTCGCGCCGCAGCCTGAACGACCTTCCGCTCTTTTCTCCCTGGCCGGCGCGCCTGCTTGGCCTAGAGCAATGGACGCGTCGCTCACGGAACCGCGAGGAGATCGACCGCGAATTCGAGCGCGAAAAATGGGGCAGTCTGCTGAGGTTCGCGCTGCGCCCAGGTCCGCCGCTCACGCTCGAGGCGGCAGATGCGTGGGTGCAGGGGACGGACGTTCCAATTCTGATCTCGGAAGGCGATCAGCTCAGCGAATCGAGAGCATCGGAAGCGCATAAGCGGTACCGCGATATCGTAGCCGAATCGTTAGCTCGATATCTGCCTGCTGCCGCTCTCGCGGAGCTTGGAGCAGGCTACGGCAGCATTGTCATCGACCTCGCCCGACGCGCAGCCTTTCGTGGATTGTCCATATACGCCGCCGAGCTGACCAATAGCGGGGGCCGGGTGATCGACATGCTCGCCGCCGCGGAAGATGTGAACGTCGCTACCGGCTGGTGCGACCTGACGTCTTCACCGATTACAACGCTCGATCTTCCAGCGGGGTCGGTGATCTATACATCGTACGCCGCGCAATACGTCCCGCGGCTCTCGGCATCATTCGTGGAATCGCTTGTCGCCCTCGCTCCCTCGGCGGTGATTCACATCGAGCCATGCTACGAGCACTGCGAGCAAAAAACCTTACTGGGTCTCCTGCGACGGCGCTATATTGAGGTCAACGATTACAACACCAATCTGGTCACCATCCTGCACGAGCAGCGCGAGCATGGCGTCATCGACATCGTCGAAGAACGGCCCGCGGTTTTCGGTTCGAATCCACTGCTCGCCGCGTCGGTGATCGTTTGGAGGCCACTGCGTCGAGGGTGACCGCCGGCGGCCGCCCGAGCAGCGGTCCCACGGGCCGCACAGCCGGTAAGCACCGACCATAGAAAACGTGGCGAAAGTCATTCATCGAGTTCCGACAAAGATCAGAGCTGCCGCCTGGCGTGCCATCGACCGCATGCCGGCACGCGCTCAGCGCCTGTTCAAGCACACAGCCGAGCACCGGCGATGGAAGATGCAGCAGCTTTACACGCGCATCGCCCCGCCATCTTCCGCCGGGCCCACCATTCTTTTCTGGGTGCCGGGTGGAATGCCCCTCCTGCTCCACGTCGAAGGGGTGATCGCGGCAGCGCTCACACTTCGCGGCTACAACGTCCACGCAATCATCTGCGACGCGCCGTACAAGGCGTGCGTCAACCGGGAGATCACCAGCGGTGTTCCCTTGGAGGAATGGGCCCAGACTTGCGCCAAATGCATCGCGTCGACGCGGGGGGTGCTCGACATTCTCGGGATTCCGTATTCGTCAATCGGCGACTACGTCCCGGCGGAGAAGCGACAGGAGCTCCGTGAAAAGGCGGCGCGCTGCAACCGTGACAACGTAGCGGAGCTTATGCACGACGAGCTCCTCGTCGGGCAGAACGTGCTTTCCACCATTACACGCTACCTTCAGGGCGCGCGGCTCGTGGATGGCGAAGAAATCGTCCACGAGTATGCCTACAGCGCTCTCGTCACCGCTGAAGCTTCGCGCCACGTTTTCGACAGATTCCGGCCGATGAGAGTCTTCATGTCACACGGAACGTACGTTGACTGGGGACCAGCGCTGCACACGGCTCTCGATCGTGGAATTCCCGTCACCGGCTGGAAGGCGTCGTATCTGACGTCACGGTTTTTCTTTCGGCATGTGGAGGAGGGGACGCGAATCGACTTTCACAAACTGAGCGATCGTGCCTGGAAAGCGCGCAGCCGCGCGCCGTTGACCCCGGAAGAGGAGGCGAGTCTCCGCACCTTTCTCGACCGCCGCTACCACCAGCGGGTGAGCTTCGACATGAAGCGCTTGCAGAAGTATACGGGAGAGGTGGACCGGTTCAGGGCGAAGTACGGACTGCAGGATGGAAAGCCTGTCTGGGGCATCATGGCCCACATCAACTGGGACAGCGTATCAGATTACTCACCAATGGCTTACCCATCCTTCGATGAGTGGATGGTTGATACTGTCAACCTCATCTCAGAGCTGAGCGACGTGCAGTGGCTGATCAAGGTTCACCCCATTGAGGCGTACGACAATCCGGCAGCCGGAGTCCAGCGCTTGATCGAAGAACATTTCCCGAATCTGCCGTCGCATGTCCGCATGATTCCGGCAGAAGAGGAGATCAGCCCCCTCGAATTCTTTCAGCTTCTTGACGGCGGAGTGACGGTCTACGGAACCTCGGGATTGGAGCTCGCGCTTCAGGGAAAGCCGGTCGTCCTCGCCGGTGAGGCGCATTACGGCGGCAAAGGATTCACATACGATGGTCTCGACATCGAGACCTATCGTTCGTTGCTTCGCCGTGTCCACAAGCTCGAACTGCTGAGCGAAGAGGAAACCGGCCTCGCCCGCACGTACGCCTATTCGTATTTCGTTCAGCGCCAGGTCCCGTTGCCGATCGTCCGCGATCCGGAGTCAATCTGGTGGAATCTTCAGCATGAGCGGCGCGAGCTGCTCCTGCCCGGTGCTGATCCATTTCTGGATTTCATCTGCGACCACCTCGTTGCCGGAGAGGATTTCGTGATGGACCGCGACCTGGTCGTCCTGGCCGATTCCGATACCTGGGGGCGCGACTGACCGACGGCGGCGTCAGCCGGCTTGTTGGATTCGACACCGCCGGCGAGACATTCCTGAGCGGTGACCGGGTGCTGCGAGGCATCTATGCGGGCGACGCAGAGGCGGTGCGGGACATTCTTCGCCGGTGTGTGCAGGATGATCTGTTCAGCCGGGGAATCGTTTCGACGCGCGAGCTCTCCGAGAACCCGCATCCCGAGCTCGGGTACGAGACCGTTCTCGAGCACGAGCGGGTGCCCTTCGTCAGCTATCCCCATGAGTGGCCCGCATCAATGCTTCGCGACGCGGCACTCTTTCACATCGATCTTTTCAAGGAGCTCGGGCAGCGGGGACTGACGCTCAAGGACTGGCATCCCTACAACGTGCTGTTCGACGGTGCCATTCCGCGTTTCGTGGATTTCACCTCGATTATCCCTATCGAGGAGCTCAGCCGCCAGCCGCATCTCTCTCATCCTCCAAAGCGAAAGGGCATCGCCCGCCTCTGGGACGACGACTCATTGGCCGTCTACGAGAGCTATCGCCTGATGTATGAGCCGTACTTCGGGCTGCCGCTGGCGATGATGAAGAACGGAAGGCACGCGGACGCGCGCCGGCGGCTCTACGAGACCGCACTCAATTCCGCCGACAATGTGATATCGCGACGCGAAGCTTTTGCCGGGAACCTCGCAGGACGCGTGGCCTACGAGCTTGCCGACAGGCGCATGCGACTCGCGCTCCTCGAGCGAGGGTCAGTCAAGCGACGCTTCTTCGCCCTGGTGGAGAAGATGCTGCGCGCATCCGATGTTTCGATCAAGGGAAGCGCATACAGCAGCTACTACGAGGAGAAGCAAGAGGCCTTCCCCACTGATCCGTCGCCTGAATGGACGGCCAAGCAGCATTCGGTCCGTAACACTCTTCTCGAGCGCCGCCCACGAACGGTGCTCGATTTGGGCAGCAACACCGGCTGGTTCTCGGTTCTGGCCGCGAGACTCGGCTGCAACGTCGTCGCGGTGGATCTGGACGAAGCATCTGTCGATTCGCTCTACGCGACGGCGAAGCGCGACTCTCTACCGATTCTTCCCCTCCTAACGAACCTCACCGCGCCGGTTGCGGATCGGCATGCGCGCGAGTTCGCCGACGAGCCTTCGCTGTCCCGAATCGGAGGCAGCGCACCCCTCTACCCGGCGCCGGGCAGCCGCCTCCGGTGCGACATGGTGCTGGCACTCGCGCTCGTGCATCACCTGGCGCTCGGGCAGGGGCTGTCGTTCAAGGAGATTGCCGCAATATTCGCCGGCCTGTCGAAAAAGTATCTTTGCGTTGAGTTCGTGGGACTCAATGACGCGATGATTACGAGCGATCGACCATTTTTCCCGCCATACAATGCGTCGCCTGAGAGTTTTGGATGGTACACGCTGGAGAATTTCGTGGCTGCGCTCAGGGGGCACTTTCCGTCGGTCGAGATTCGTCCATCGCATCCCGCTACGCGGACAATACTCGTGCTATCTAAGTAGGGGTCGTCACGGAATCCGAGTCGGGCTTGCCTGAGCATCCGACAAAAAACCCATCCAGTTTGCGCGTCTTGAGTTTCCTGTTTTTCAGTTGATCCGTTCTTCCGTTGAAGATCGACAATGACAGCGCCGATTTAGGACCGCCCGGAGCTGTCCGAGTCCATCAGTCACTGAAAAACGGTCGACGGTATCACTGGGAACTCCTAACGCGCAAACTGAGCAGTGCAATCTTGACTCCGGCGATTCCCCCTGTGCCGCAGTTGGTTTTATGTTGTGGTTCTCCCAGTCACGCAATTCAATGAGCGCATCGTACAAAGAGATCGAGGGTTTCATTCGCGGCGAGCTGGCGTCGCTCACCGGCGCAGATGAATCCGCCGTCGGCCCTGAGACGGTGCTCATCGGCCAGAACCGTGTTCTCGATTCCGCCGACCTCGTCGTGCTCCTTCTAGCCGTCGAGGACTTCGCCAGGGAACGGATGGGGATCGAGTGGGATTGGACGAGCGACAGCGCGATGTCCGAGGCGAGGAGCGTTCTCCGCAACGTCGGCGCGCTGGCTCGGCACCTCTCGGAGCTGCAGCCAGCTTGAAGGCGAGCCCTCAGGACACCGTTGTCGTAACCGGCGCATCTCGCGGCCTCGGTGCGCATTGCGCTCAGCGACTGCACGAAGCCGGGTATCGCGTGGTCGGGCTCGGAAGAAAGCCGTCAAAGGATTCACCGTTCGTGATGCGGAGCGCCGACGTCGCCGACCCCGCGTCCGTAGCCGCGGCGCTTGGCGACCTCAGACGGGACGCCTCGGTGTACGCGCTTGTCAATGCCGCCGGCATCGCTTCCATGAATCTCGTGATCACAACGCCACCGGCGACAGTGCGGCGCATTATCGAGACGAATCTCATCGGGACGATCTACTGCTGCCAGGCCATCGCGCCGGCGATGGTGAAGCGCGGCAGCGGTCGCATCATCAACTTCTCGACACTCGGTGTCCCACTGGCGATCAAGGGAGAAGCCGTGTACATCGCGTCGAAGGCCGGAGTCGAAGCCTTTTCGCGCGTTTTCGCACGTGAGATGGCGCCTCACGGGGTGACCGTCAACACCATCGCGCCGGGCCCGATCGACACGGGGCTGCTCGAGAAAGTCCCCCGCGAGAAGATCGATGAGGTAGTCGGACGCCAGCTGATAACCCGGCAGGGAGAGCCGGAAGATGTCTGGAACATCGTGTCGCTGCTGCTGTCGCCGCAGAGCGCGATGATCACCGGACAGACGATCAACGTCGGCGGGGCGTAGTGGGGCTGCTGGACGAGCTTGCCAGCCGGCAGACCGATCGTGATCGCCCATTCCTGATCGGACCAGCCGAATCGCTCAGCTTTGCGCAGGTGGAGGATGCAGCACGGCGCGGAGATCCACGTTTGCGAGAGATCGAGCGCGGGGATGTCGTGGCAGTCGTCGGCGACTTCGATGCTGACAGTATCGCGCTCGCATTCCGGCTGCTCGACATGGGCGCGGTTCTGATGCCGCTGACCTCCGGCACTGCTGCTGACCACGAGTACTACTTCGAGTCGGGGCTGGCGCAGTGGGTAATTCACGGCCACCGAGTCGAGCCACGCCTCGATCGGGCAGCTTCGGAGGCCAATCAATTGATATCCGAGGTGCGGCGACGCGAGCACCCGGGAATAATCTTCTTCTCTTCTGGCACCACCGGACGTCCCAAGGCAATCCTTCACGACTTCAGGAATTTCCTCGTTCGTTACGCTGTTCCCAGGGCCGCACTCCGCACGCTGAACTTCCTCCTCTTCGATCACGCCGGCGGAATCAACACACTACTCCACACCCTCTTCAACAGTGGAGTGGTCATCGTGCCGGGAGAGCGATCACCGGAGGCAATCGCTGCGGACATTGTCCGCCATTCCGTGGAGCTTCTCCCCGCAACACCGACATTTCTGAGGATGATGCTGCTGGCCGGCCTGTTCGACCAGGACTCTTATCCGGCGCTGCGCGTGATCACCTACGGCACCGAGCGCATGGATCAGGGAACGCTCGATCGCCTCTGCGCAAAGCTCCCGCGCGTCGACTTCCGGCAAACATACGGACTCTCCGAGCTCGGAGTCTTTCAGGTGAAGTCGCGCGCCCGCGACAGTCTCTGGATGAAGATCGGCGGGGAAGGGGTCGAGGCGAAAGTCGTCGACGGCGTCCTCCACATCCGCTCAGAAAACCGGATGCTAGGCTACCTCAACGCCCAGTCGCCCTTCGTGGATGGGTGGTACGATACCGGAGACATCGTCGAGGAGGACGATGGGTACATCAAGATTGTCGGCCGGGCCAAGGAGATCATCAACGTCGGCGGGCTGAAGATTCTTCCGGGAGAGATCGAGCGAATCGCGCTGCTCTATCCCGGTGTGCTCCGGGCCAAGGCGCACGGAGTGTCCAATCCGATTACCGGCCAGCACATCGAGCTCATCGCAGAGCCCGAGGCTGGCGCGTCGATTGACCGGAGGACGTTAATGACGCACTTCCGCAAGCACCTTCAGAAACAGCTCTGTCCCCATCGTATCACTGTCGGCGCGGTGCCGGTGAGCCATCGGTTCAAGCAGCAATGACCACGGGCGGAAGCGTCGCCGGGGACATCTCTGCAATGCTGTCTCGGCTGGGAACCGGGCCGGTTTTCGTTCACTCCGATCCATTTCGTGCTGCGAGCCTCGTGCCGAAGACGCGTGACCGCAACGAATTTGTCGATTCACATCTGGCCCTTCTGCAAGAGGCCGCGGGTGGCAAGGCACTCTGGATGCCTGCGTTCAACTACGATTTTCCCCGAACCCACTCGTTCGATGTGAGACGCGATCCATCGCAGCTCGGCCCTGTTCCTGAGCGATTCAGAACGAGGACGGCCGAGTGGCGCACGCCGGTTCCGATCTTCTCGGCGACCGGCAGCGGAAAAGTCCCATCTGTCGAATGGGGAGAGCACACGGATCCGTTCGGTGGCAATTCTCTTTTCGCGCGGCTGGTCGAAGCCGACGGCGTGATACTCTACTACGGCGACACCTTCCATTTCAACACGATTGTTCACTACGCCGAGCGTGTTGCGGGTGGACCGCCCTATCGCTATGACAAGATTTTTCCGGGAACTGTCACATATGCCGACGGCAAAACGTCACCGGGCTCACTCAACTACCATGTGCGGCCGCTCGGCACAGGCCTGGACTACGACTGGCCTGCGATTCTATCGCGTGCATTATCGGCCGGTGCTTGCATGGCCTCCGCTGGGCATCCGCATGTTTTCGCTGCGGGAGCAGGGGCGTTGACGCGATTCCTTGTGGACGAGATGAGACGTGATCCATTCGCGCGTTCCTTCGTCCAGCAGCGCCAATGGATCACGTCTCATCTCGTCCACAAGGAATCGCGTCAACGCCCCTGCTCCCGCAGCGAAAACATGCGGATGCCCAGCGGAGGCCATGCAAGCACCGGCCGATAATGCACG
>WNGF01010125.1_pt1 | contig 10706 bp, 10 predicted proteins | sample 5400641 | NCBI WGS metagenome assembly WNGF01 (sample SAMN13153371, study PRJNA577476) | soil metagenome | isolation source: 80 cm soil or saprolite under grassland replicate 2 | place: USA:California | collected 2016-06-15
AAAGCGCGAGATGAGCAGCGCGCCGGTGCCGAGGATCGAGAGCCCGGTCACGAGCAGGACGCCGATCAGGGCGAAGAACAGCGCCAGCGTGCGCAGGAAGCCGGACGGCACCGAGAGCACCGCGCCGGCGACGAAGAACAGCGCCACGAACGCGGCGCCGGCCGCGATCGGGAGCAGCGGGGGCGCATCGCCGGGCCGCCGGCTCAGGAGCTTGCACCCGAGGAGGTAGGTCGCCGCGAGCTGGCCGGTCCACACCATGAGCGGATAGGCGAACGGGAGCAGCAGCGCCACCGGGATCCCGATCACCGTGACGAGCAGCAGCAGGCAAGTGATCACCACCAGGGGGGCCGAGATCAGACCGACGAAGATCGAAGCTCCGCTCCGGCGCGACGCGGTGGTGCCAATGCGGATCAGCCGCTCGGCGAGCAGCAGGCTCAGGAGCCAGGCCCAGAACAGCGTCACGAGCCAGCCCACCAGGATGCTGAGCAGCATCACGCCAAGGGTCGGCGGCCCGAATCCGAGCGGGCCGAAGCTCGTGGGCAGGAACCCGATCGAGACGGTCTCGCCGCGCACCGTGGTCCCGGGCGCCTGCTCGAGCCCGCCGCCCACCGCGACCGCGTCGCCCCCGACCTGGGCGCCGGGCAGCAGCCGCACCGAGCCGAACACCGCGACCACGCTTCCGGTCACCGGCCCCTCGACGGTGGCCGAGCCGAATACGGAGACCACATCGCCGTCGATCCGGGTGCCGGGCGGAACGTGAACGTCGGCGAACACCCGCACCAGGCCCTGGGGCTCACCCACGGTGACGGTCGGTCCATGGATCCGGACTCCGGGAATATTGACCTCGACGCTCTCGGGGATGTCGGTGTCGATGTGGACCCGCGTGGGACCGATCTGCACCCTGCCCTGCGCGTGTCCGCGCCGTCCCGCCGTGGGCTCCTCGCCGGCCTCTGAAGTCGATCCGTCGGCGCGGATCACCTCGATCCCCTCGTCGCTCACCCGCACCCGGGTGACCGCGCCCGTGTCGCCGGGGGTCCCGTGGTACCTCCCGGCGGCGGCCTGCGTGGCGGCCGGTGCGGTGAGCGCGAGCAGCGCGAGGAGCAGCGCGGCGGGTGCCACCCGGCGATCAGACCAGCAGCATGCCGACACGGCGGACCTCCCCGGGAGCGGACCGCGGCCGGATCCACCACAGCACCGCGGCGCATACCAGCAGCGCCGCCCAGGCCGTGAGCGCGACCGAGGGCTGGGACAGGAGCGTGCCGAGGGCGCGCTGCACCGGCGAGAGCCGCTCGCCGGCCGCGGCGAGGAGCCGCGAACCCTCGACGAATCGCAGCGTGCCGTGGGTGAGCGCGTTGAGCATGAAGATGCCGGTCTGGAGCACGCGCCGCGTGGCCTCACCCGAGAGGGCTTCGAGCACCCGGCGGGCGTCGGGCCGCGTGGTCCAGGCCCCCACCGCCACCAGCACCGCGGCGAGCGAGGCCCCGTAGCTCCACCCCAGCGCGACCAGGCGCCGGCGCAGGCGCACGCGCGAAGGAAGCACCCGGGCCAGCACACGCTCGGTGAGCGCCGGGAGGGCGAGCGGCGCGGGCGTGGCGTCGAGCGCCGCGAACACTCGCCGGTAGAGCGCCAGCTCGGCCGCGCACGCCGCGCAGCCGTCGAGGTGCGCGGCAAACGCCGCCGCCTCGCGCGGCTCGAGCATGCGGTCGAGGAAGTCCTGGACCCGCCGTGTCTCGGGACAACCCTTCATCGGGACTCCCCCTCCAGCCGCTGCTTGAGCAGCGCGCGCGCCCGGTGGATGCGCGCCTTCACGGTGCCGAGCGGCAGGTGGAGCGCCTCGGCGATCTCGTCGTAGGACAGATCGTGCTGGTGCCGGAGCAGCACGACCACCCGGTAGTGGTGCGGCAGCGAATCGATGAGACGGCGGACCCGCACCTCCTCCTCGGCCCGGCCGGCCAGCTCGTCGGGCCGCGGCGCCGGATCCTCGAGCTCGATCGTGTACTCCTCGCCGCTGCTCCCGGCCTCGCGCTGCGCGGTCGAGATCGGGCGCACGCGGCGGCGGCGCAGGTGGTCGATGCACAGGCGCGTGGCGATGGTCATGAGCCACGCCGGGAAGGAGCGCGCCGGATCGTATCGTTCGAGAGCACGGAACATGCGGACGAAAGTCTCCTGGGTCAGGTCCTCGGCGTCCTCGACGCTCCCCGTCATGCGCCGGGCCAGGGAGAACACCTGCCACTGGTGGCGCTCCACCAGCTCGCGGTAGGCCCTCTCGTCACCCGCCAGGCACCGGCGCAGGAGATCGGCATCGGCGCCGCTTTCCACGCCTGACCTTCAGGCCGGGCTACGCTGGGGCGGCGGCGAAAGTTTCATCGCGCCGCACGATAGGCTCGCGGTCCGGAGGGGGTCAAGACTCGGGCGCTATTGCAGTTCGCACGATGGGACGGCCCGGGGCGGCCGCCCCGGCGGGCCGGAGAAGCTCCCCGGTTGAGCCTGCGGGATCCGCCGCGGCCCCGAATCGCGGCGGCCCTCGGGTGCCCGTTCGCGGCGGCCACTCCAGCGGCCCACCGTGCGCTCGCCGCGGCTTGACTCCCTCGGGGCAGCTCCTTAGCCTGCCGCCGCCATGATGACGATCGCCGCGTTCGACGCGCGCGAGATCCTCGACTCGCGCGGCAATCCCACGCTCGAGGTGGACTGCCGCCTGGCGGGCGGAGCGCTCGGACGCGCGGCCGTCCCCTCGGGGGCTTCGACCGGCGAGCACGAGGCGGTCGAACTGCGGGATGGCGACCCCAAGCGCTACCGGGGCAAGGGGGTCCAGAAGGCGCTGCGCAACGTGCTCGAGACCATCGCGCCGCAGCTGCTCGGCATGGACGCCTTCGACCAGGCCCGGATCGACCGCACCCTGATCGAGCTGGACGGCACGTCGAACAAGAGCAAGCTGGGCGCGAACGCGCTGCTTGGCGTCTCGCTCGCGGCGGCCAAGGCCGCCGCCGCCTCGCTCGAGATCCCGCTCTACCGCCACCTCGGCGGGGTGCACGCCGTGACGCTGCCGGTGCCGCTCATGAACGTCCTGAACGGCGGCCGGCACGCGGACAACAACGTGGACCTCCAGGAGTTCATGATCGTCCCGCTCGGCGCGCCCTCGTTCCGCGAAGGGCTGCGGTGGGCGGCCGAGGTGTTCCACGCCCTGGCCGCGGTGCTCAAGCAGCGCGGGCTCTCGACCGGGGTCGGCGATGAGGGCGGCTTCGCGCCCAATCTCAAGTCAAACGAGGACGCGCTCCGCTGCCTGGTCGAGGCGATCGAGCAGGCGGGCTACCAGCCGGGCGAGCAGGTGGCGCTCGCCCTCGATCCGGCCGCGAGCGAATTCTGGAAGGACGGCGCCTACGTCCTCGCGGGCGAGGGGGGGCGGCGGCTGAGCTCGGCCGAGCTGATCGAGTACTACGCGGGCCTGTGCGACCGCTATCCGATCGTGAGCATCGAGGACGGCCTGGCCGAGGACGACTGGGACGGCTGGGCCGCGCTCACGCGGCGGCTCGGCGCGCGCCTCCAGCTGGTCGGCGACGACCTGTTCGTCACCAACGTCGAGCGCCTCGCGCGCGGGATCGAGGCGGGGATCGCGAACTCGATCCTCATCAAGGTGAACCAGATCGGCACCCTGACCGAGACCCTGGGTGCGATCGAGATGGCGCACCACGCGGGCTACACGGCGGTGATCTCGCACCGCTCGGGGGAGACCGAGGACGTCACCATCGCGGACCTCGCCGTGGCCACCGGCGCGGGCCAGATCAAGACCGGCTCGCTGTCGCGCACCGACCGGGTGGCCAAGTACAACCAGCTGCTCCGGATCGAGCAGGAGCTGGGTGCTTCTGCGCGCTACCCCGGCCGCTCGGTTTTTCGTATCATGAGCGCCGAGCTGGCCTCCAGGCGCTGAAGTTCGGGCCCACCCGGACCGGAGCCCAGCCCGCACGGCCCGCTCGCAGGGACGCGAGCCCGGCGCCCCGCGCCGGAAGTAGAAAGGACAGGGAAGTCATGCGCGACATCGGCGCGCGCATCAGCCGCTACCGCCTCTCCCGCTACGCCCCGCCCGAAGACCGCCTGCGGCGCCGCCTGCGCTGGGCGTGGGTGGCGTTCGCGCTGTGGGCGGTGTGGGTGGGGCTCTTGAGCGAGCACAGCTTCCTGCGCCTGTGGTCGCTGGGCCGGGAGGACGCGAGAAACCGCGTGGAGCGGCGGCGGCTGAGCGCCGATCTCGAGCGCATCGAGCGCGACCTCACCGACCCGCAGCGGCGGCGCCTGGCGGCCGAGGACTATCTGCGTCACAACGCCCAGATGGCGCGGAAGAACGAGATCGTCTACCAGTACTCGAGCCCGCGCGCGGGGCGGCCGGACCCCTAGGGGGCCGCCGCCCGCGAGCGGGCGGCCTAGAACCCGATCGCGAAGGACATGCGCGCGCCGGCGCCGCCCACGTCGATCTTCTGCGGCGAACCGGTGAACAGCAGCTGCTCGTTGAAGTATTGCGCCGTCGTCCCCACCACGGCGCTGCGGTAGATCGCGCCCAGGATCACCGAGTAGCGCACGGCGAAGAACATGTGTGCGCCGAACTCGGTGTACCAGCCCGGCGCGTCCCCCGCCGCGAGCGATTCGAACGTGCCCTGCGGCTGCGAGGGGGTCGAGCCCAGCGCGACCACCGTCGTGATCGACGCGTGGGTGTCCGTCAGGCTGAGGAGACCACCGCCGATGTAGGCGCGGGCCTGGAAGTCCCCCTGGTTGTAGGGCGCGAGATAGTAGGTTCCGCCGAGGTGGATCGGCACCGTCAGCACTTCCGCCTCGACGGAGAGGTTGTCTAGCGGGCTGAAGCTGTACTCGCGCCGGGTGCGGGAGCGCATCTGATCGATCCCGGCGCACAAAGCGAAGTTGGGACGGATGAGGTAGCGCAGCTCGGCGCCGAAGAACCAGCCGTAGCGGATCTTGTCGAGGCTCTCGAGGCCCCGGGGAATGAGCACGAGGTGGTTGTACCCGTCGATCGCGTCGTTGAAGTCGCCGGCCACGATCTGGGACGGGCTGGCGTTGATGACGAGGTTGAATTTGTGGACTTCGGCGGCCGCCCTGGCCGTGCCGGCGCTCCCCGCCAGGAGCACGGCCGCGAAGAGCCCCGGCAGGGCGCGGGTCCAGAGACGATTCAAATCGGACCTCCGTGCAAGTGGGCAGGCTGCGGAAGGCAACTGCGCCCGGTCGGAAGCGCGCAGGATAGCCAGCACCAGTGAGATGCGCAACCTCCGGCCGCCAGCCGGCTCGCATGACCGGCGGAAGGGGGAGCCAGCGCCGCCAGCGCCTGCCGCGCCACCCCGGGCGCCGAGCCGATTGCCGCGGGCGGCCCGCTTGACAGCCGCCGGTGGCGGGTCCTATCGTCGCGGTCCTGATGCGGGGTGGAGCAGCCTGGTAGCTCGTCGGGCTCATAACCCGAAGGTCGCTGGTTCAAATCCAGCCCCCGCTACCAACTTGAGCCCCGGGACTCCGGTCCCGGGGCTCCTTGCTTGGTCCCGACCTCCCCCGCCCCTACCAGTGCCCGAACAGCTTGAGCAGGGCGAGGATGACCATCGCCGCGATCGCCATCGGCACCACGAACAGCCACGAGAACAGCCGGTGGTCGAACTTGAGGTGCATGTAGAACATGGCGACCAGGGAGAACTTGATCGTCGAGAGCACGAGCAGCGTCGGCACCAGGATCGGCTTCATCGAGGGGACGTAGAACACCGCCACCTCGATCGCGGTCAGCACCGTGAGTACCGCCGCGATCGCCAGGTACTCCTTGGCACCGGGGTGGGCGTGCTCTCCGGCCGCCCGATCGCCGTGCGACGTCGCTGGTTCTTCGTGAGCCGTCATGCCCGCCTCCCTACTGGATCAGGTAGACCAGGGTGAAGATCGCCACCCACACGACGTCCACGAAGTGCCAATAGAGGCCGCAGATCTCGACGTCGAGCGCGCGCGACTGGGGCAGCCGGCCGCGCACGGCCATGGCGAACAGGGACCACAGCCAGATGACTCCGACCGTGACGTGGGTGCCGTGGAAGCCGGTCAGGACGAAGAAGGTGCTCCCGAACAAGTTGCCCTGGAGCTTGAGGCCTTCGTAGAAGAACTGGCTGAATTCGTAGCACTGGCCGGCGATGAAGGTCATGCCGAGGAGCGCGGTGGCCGCGAGCCAGATCCGGCTGCCGCGCAGGTCGCCGCGCTGCACGGCGGCCAGCGCGAGCACCATGGTCAGGCTGCTCATGAGCAGCACGAACGCGCTCACCGAGGTGAACGGGATGTTGAGGATCTCGTGGGGGTGCGGACCCGCGGTGTCGCGGCCGCGATAGACCACGTAGGTCGCGATCAGCGACCCGAAGAACATGCACTCCGAGCCCAGGAACGCCCAGAACACCATCTTGCGGCTGTTGAGGCCGGTGCTGGTGGGGTGGGCCGCCTCGTGGGCATGGGCGGCGGCGACAGCCACGGTCAGATCCTCCGGCTCATGTGCAGGGCTCGAAGGCCCAGGAGTAGATCCCGGTCAGCATGATGAGCAGTCCCGGGATCCCGACCCACCACCCGAAGATCATCCCCGACATGAGCATCACGATGCCGAGGGCCGCGACCGCCGGCCAGTGGGAATTGGGCGGCAGGTGGATCGGGCCCCGCACCTCGTTCGCGGCCAGCGCGGCCGCGCGGCTCTCCTTGTGCCACAACGGGTCGCGGCTGAGGATGGTCGGGACGGTGGCGAAATTGTAGGGCGGCGGCGGCGAGGGAATCGCCCACTCGAGCGACGCTCCGCCCCACGGATCGTTCCCCGCCGGCGGGCCGTGGCGGATGCTGACCAGGTAATTCCACAGGAATACGACCACCGAGGCCGCGATGCCGAAGGCGCCGATGGTGGACATGAGGTTCATGGTGTCGAAGCCCATGTGCGGGGCGTAGGTGTAGATCCGGCGCGGCATGCCGAGCAGGCCGACGAAGTGCATCGGGAAGAAGGTCAGGTTCATCGCGACGAACGTGAGCCAGAAATGCCACTGGCCGAGCCGCTCGTCGAGCAGCCGCCCGGTGATCTTCGGGAACCAGTAGTAGATGCCGGCGAAGATCCCCATCATCGCACCGCCGAACAGCACGTAGTGAATGTGGGCGACGACGAAATAGGTGTCGGTCTGCTGCAGGTCGGCGGGGGGCGAGGCGTGCATGAATCCTGACAGCCCGCCCATCGTGAACAGGCCGATGAAGCCGAGCGCGAACAGCATCGCCGTCTTGAGCACGATCCGGCCGCCCCAGATGGTCGCCAGCCAGTTGAAGATCTTCACCCCGGTCGGGATGGCGATCAGCATCGTCGTCAGGGCGAAGAACGAGTCGGCGAGCGGCCCCAGGCCCACCGAGAACATGTGGTGGCTCCACACCCCCCAGCCCATGAAGCCGATGAAGATCCCCGAGTAGACGACCACCGGGTAGCCGAACAGCGGCTTGCGCGAGAAGGTCGGCAGCACCTCGGAGATGATCCCCATCGGCGGCAGGATGAGGATGTAGACCTCGGGGTGGCCGAACAGCCAGAACAGGTGCTGCCACAGCACCGGGTCGGCGCCGCTCGCGGGCACGAAGAAATTCGTGCCGACGAAGCGATCGAACAGCAGGAACACCAGCGCGACGGTGATGATCGGGAAGGCGAGGATGATGAGGAAGGCGGTCACCAGCGTCATCCACACGAACGGCGGCATGCGCATCATCTTCATGCCCGGCGCCCGCAGGTTGAGAATGGTGACGATGAAGTTGAACGCCGCCGCGAGGGAGGCGATGCCGAGGATCTGCAGACCGATCGCCCAGAAGTCCACGCCGTGCCCGGGCGAGTACTGGCTCGAGGTCAGGTTCGAGTAGGCGAACCAGCCGACGTTCGGGGCGCCGCCGAACACGAAGCTCAAGTGGAGGAAGATGCCCCCGAACAGGAACACCCAGTAGCTGAACGCGTTGAGGCGCGGGAAGGCGACGTCGCGCGCGCCGATCATGAGCGGGACCATGAAGTTGAAGAAGCTCGCCGCCAGCGGCATGACGGCGAGGAAGATCATGGTGGTCCCGTGCATGGTGAACATCTGGTTGAACACGTCGGCGCCGACGAGGTGGTTCTCGGGGCGGGCGAGCTGGCTGCGGATGACGAGCGCCTCGATGCCGCCGATCAGGAAGAAGATGAAGGCGGTGGTGCCGTAGAGGGCGCCGATCCGCTTGTGGTCGACGGTGGTGATCCAGCTCCACAGGCCGGTCAGCGGCAGGGCGGGCGCGTGGACGGCTTGAGCGGTGACGGTGGCCATGCGATCTCCGGCTCCTCTCCTGCCGGCCTACTTGAGCGTCTCGAGGTAGGCGACCACGGCGGGGATCTGCTCCGCCGTGATCCCGAGCTGCGCGAGCGGGAACATGATCGCCCCCGGCTTGCGTCCCGGCGCGTCCGCGATCCACTTCGCCATCTCGCCGGGGGTGTTCGGGAACACGCCGCCCGCGAGCGTCGTGCGGCTGCCGATGTGGGTCAGGTTGGGTCCGACGATGCCGGCCGACACCCCGTTGACGGTGTGGCACGCGATGCACGCCGCGGTCGAGAAGATCCGCTTCCCCTCGCCCGCGAGCGAGGTCGACTCCGGCTCGGCCGGCGGGCGCTGCTGCGCCGCGATCCACGCCCCAAACGCCTCCGGCGTCTCGACGAACAACTTCATGCGCATGTTCGCATGGGACATCCCGCAGAACTCCGCGCACTGCCCGGGAAACACGCCCAGGCTCTCTGCGGTGAACCAGATGTGGTTGGTGTGACCGGGGATCACGTCGCGCTTGCCGGCCACCGCCGGGAACCAGAAGCTGTGGATGACGTCGGCGCTCTCGAGCGACACTTCGACCGTCCGCCCGACCGGAACGTGCAGTTCGCTGGCGGTCGTGATTTCGAGGCCCGGGTACTGGAACTCCCACCACCACTGGTGGCCGACGACCTTGACCTCGAGGGCCTCGCCGGGTGGCCTCCGCTGGGTCTTCCAGATCGTGAGGACCGTCGGCACCGCCACCAGCGCGAGGATGATGGCCGGCGCGATGGTCCATCCGATCTCGAGCGCGGTGTTGCCGTGGACCGGCTTGGGATCGGGTGTTCCCGGGCGGCTGCGGAAGCGCACCACCGCGACGATCAGCAGCCCCTGGACCAGGACGAAGATGACGACCACCCAGAAGGTGAGCTGGAGGTTGAGGTTCTGGATCCAGCCGGAGTAGTCGGCCTGCGGGTGGAGACTGCTCTGCGGAAACTCCTGCCGGGTGCAGCCGGCGAGAACGATGGCGGGCAGCGCGCCGATCAGGCGGAGCCAGGGACGCAGCCGGGATGCGGGGTTCGGATGATCCTTCATGGGCTCCCTGTCGGTGAAGGAGCGCGCCCCCGAGGAGACCCCGGGGGCGAAACCGCGCGGGAAGCTATCACGCGCCGGGGCCCCGAGTGAAGCGGGGAAAACCGGAGGAAGGCCCGCGCCCGGCAGGTTCCGGCGGGGCTTCGATCCGCTCGAGCTCGGCGAGGTCGGCCGGGTCCACCGCGGCGGGGCCGTAGGGATCCCTGCGCCGGCCGCGCGCGACGGCGATGGCTACCCACGCGCGGAGCGCATCACGGCCCCGACGGTGGCATCGAGAGTCAGGAGCGCGAACAGCGCGAACAAATACAGGATGGAGAAGCGGAACAGGCGGATGGCGTGCGCGCCGTCTCCGCCGCGACGCAGGCGCCAGGCGCGCAGCACGAACACCCCGCCCAGGATCGAGGCCGGCACCCAGTACACCGGCCCCGCGATGCCGAGCGGGCCGAGCGCCAGGGTCACCGGAACCAGCACCAGAGTGTAGGCCAGGATCTGGCGGCGGGTTTCCGCGTCGCCGTGCGTCACCGGCAGCATCGGGATGCCGGCGCGCGCGTAGTCCTCGTGCCGGTCGAGCGCCAGCGACCAGAAGTGAGGCGGGGTCCACAGGAACACGATCGCGGACAGGAGCGCCGCCGGGACGCTCACGCCCCCGGTGAGTGCGGCCCACGCGATCAGGGGGGCCGAGGCCCCCGCCCCGCCGCCGATCACGATGTTCTGCGGCGTGCGCCGCTTGAGCCACGCGGTATAGACCAGCGCGTAGTACGCGATCGAGGCGAGCCCGATGAGCGCCGCGAGCCCGTTGCCGAACACCCGTAGCGTGACCCAGGCGAGCCCCGAGAGAACGAAGCCGAGCACCAGCGCGTGCGAGGCCGGCAGCAGCCCCGAGGGGAGCGGCCGGCGCGCGGTGCGCCGCATCAGGCCGTCGATGTCGCGGTCGAGGTAGTGGTTGAAGCTCGAGGCGGCGGCCGCCGCGAACGCGATGCCGAGCAGCGCGCCCCAAAACCGCCATGCAGGCGGGAACCCCCGGGCGGCGATGAGCAGTGCCGGAACGGCGGTCATGATGACGAGCAGGACGATGCGCGGCTTGGTGAGCTCGAGATAGCCGAGCAGGAGGCGGCGCACTCCGGGCCGGGCGACCGACGGGAAGACGGCGAGGGTCACGGGATCACCGGATCGGCGGCGGGCCGCGCCGAGCCCTCGGGCAGCGCCGCGGCGCGCAGGCTGGTGGCGAGCAGCATCGCGAGCAGCGCCACCGCGTTGGCGAGGTGGAGCGCCGAAGCCCAAGGCGGCGTACCGAGCAGGACGCTGGCGACGCCCAGCGCGACCTGGAGCAGCGTG
>WNGF01012010.1_pt1 | contig 10706 bp, 9 predicted proteins | sample 5400641 | NCBI WGS metagenome assembly WNGF01 (sample SAMN13153371, study PRJNA577476) | soil metagenome | isolation source: 80 cm soil or saprolite under grassland replicate 2 | place: USA:California | collected 2016-06-15
TTGATGACGACTGGCTTCATCTCGGAGAGCTGCAGCCCCTCGAGTTTCGGCCGATTGGTGAAGAGGAACGTACCGCTCTTCGCTTCGCGGTCCCAGACGTAGTACTTGACCGGCCCGCGGTCGGAGGTGAAGGTGACGAGCCAGTGCTTGTCGGCGCGGTCGCGGCTGGCGATGGCGAAGTCGCCGGAATCGAGCTTGGCGATAGCGTCGAAGTCGGCCTTCACGGACGGATCGACGATCTTCCACTCGCGCCGCCCCGGCTCGAACGAAACCGCTTCGACGATCCGCGTGTTCTGATTGATCATGACGGCGCCGGCGTCGACGTCGTCCCTGAAGGCGATGACTTTCTCCGCACCGCTGGCGAGGTCTTTCTGCACGACGCGGACGGTGTCGTTGCCGACGGAGGTCTCGACGTACGCGGCCTTGCTGTCGGCGGTGAAGCCGCCGAGGTCGAGGTTGTCCTCCGGGCCGACCTTGATCCACGACTTCCACGGCGCGTCGCGGTTCTCGCGGATGCGGATCTCCGTGCCGCCGTCGGGCGTGGCGATCTGCGCGCCGAGGACGTTCAGCTTGTTGTCGGCGACCCAGCCGGCCACGTCGCCGGGGTTCTGCGTGTCGAGCGTGAGCGCGCCGTTTTCGATGTTCAGCCGGTAGACGTCGAAGAGGTGCCGGTCGCGCGCGTTGAGCGATACGAGCAGCTCGGACGGCGTGTTCGGCTCGACCGCGACAATCTCGGCGCGGACGCCCTGGATCGAGGTGAAGTCGCGGTCATTCGACGTGGTGAGGTCGACGCCGTGGACGTGGAAGTTCTCGTCGCCGTCGGTGTCCTGCAGATAGAGGATGGTCTTGTTGTCGGGCGCCCAGAAGTACTGGCGCACGCCGCGTTTCTTGTCCGCGGTGACCATCTTGTCGTCGTCCTTGCCGATGGTCTTCACCCACACCTGAAGGACGTTCTTCTTGTCCGGCGCGATCCACGCCATGCGCGTGGCGTCGGGGGAGATGCGCGGGTTGGCGCGCTGGGGGTTGCCGAAGAGGACCTCGCGGGGGATGAGCGGACCGAGGTCGGCCTGCGCGGCCGTGGCGATGCAGAAAACGACCGGCAGGATCGCTTTGAGGATTTTCATGCGCTGCTCCTTTTGATCGAGATGATAGACCCGCTTCTACGGACGGCGGGTCGATAGGTTGCCGGCTTGCGCTACGATGCCCTGCCATGCAGAACAAACTCTTCATCAACGGCGACTTCGTCGACGCCCATAGCGGCGAGACGTTCGCCACGATCAATCCCGCCACCGAGGAGAAGATCACCGACGTCGCCTCGGCCGGTCCCGACGACGTCGACGCGGCCGTGCGCGCGGCCCGGGCCCAGATGGAGCCAGGGAGCGAGTGGCAGAAGATGAAGCCGCGCGACCGGGCCAAGGTGATGTGGCGCCTCGCCGACATGCTCTCCGCGCGCGCCGAGGAGATCGGGCGGATCGAGACGCTCGACAACGGCAAGCCGATCTTCGAGTCGCAGTTCGTCGACACTCCCGCGGCGGCGGAGTGCCTCTACTACTTCGCCGGCTGGTCGGGGAAGGTCGTCGGCGACACGATCCCGGTGCAGGAGAACGCGTTCGCGTACACGCTGCGCGAGCCGGTCGGCGTCGTCGGCGCGATCACGCCGTGGAACTTCCCGCTGATGCTGGCGGTGTGGAAGATCGCCCCGGCCCTGGCGTGCGGGAACACGGTGGTGATCAAGCCGGCCTCGAACACGGCGCTGTCGCTGCTGAAGTTCGCCGAGTACGCGAAGGAGTGCGGGCTGCCTGCGGGGGTGCTCAACGTCGTGCCCGGGCGCGGGAGCGTCGTCGGCAACGCCCTGGTCGACCACCCCGGCGTCGACGCGATCGCCTTCACGGGGTCGACGGAGGTCGGCAAGCAGCTCATGGCGCGCGCGGCGAAGACGCTCAAGAAGGTGTCGCTGGAGCTCGGCGGCAAATCGCCGAACATCGTCTTCGCCGACGCCGACCTCGACGCCGCCGCGCGCGGCGCGATCAACGCGATTTTCTACGGAAAGGGCGAGGTCTGCGCCGCCGGCTCGCGGCTGCTGGTCGAGGAGGCGGCGCACGACGAGCTGCTGGCGAAGGTGTGCGAGCGCGCCTCGAAGATGTCGCCCGCCGATCCGCTCCACCCGAAGACGCGCCTCGGCGCGATCGTCTCGAAGGAGCAACTGGAGACGGTGCTGTCGTACGTCGAGGCGGGGAAGAGCGAGGGGGCGAAGCTCGTGTGCGGCGGCGAGCGCGCGGATATCGGCACGGGGAAGGGCTACTTCGTGAAGCCGACGGTCTTCGACGACGTCGACCCGCAGATGCGCATCGCCCGCGAGGAGATCTTCGGCCCCGTCCTGGCCACGATCCGCTTCAAGGACGCGGAGGACGCCATCGCGAAGGGCAACGCCACGGTGTACGGCCTCGCCGCCGCGGTCTGGACGCGCGACGTCTCCAAGGCGCACCGCGTGGCCCGCGCCATCAAGGCGGGGACAGTGTGGATCAACACGTACAATCTCTACGATCCCGCGCTGCCGTTCGGCGGCTTCAAGGAGTCGGGCTTCGGGCGGGACCAGGGGAAGGACGCGCTGGAGAAGTACACGCAGACGAAGAGCGTGTGGGTGAATTTGTAGCGCTCGGCGCTGAGACGGCTCGCGGCAACGCTGTCGGTGGCGCTCGTTCTGGCGTGCGGGCGGAAAGCGGCCGATGCGGTGTTTCCGAACGCGCCGGTGATCCTCATCTCCGTCGACACATTGCGCTCCGATCACCTTCCGGCCTACGGCTACCGCGGTGTGAAGACGCCGAACATCGAACTGCGGCGCGATTCGATTCTGGTCGCGCGCGCATACAGCCAGTGCCCGATGACCCTTCCGTCGCACCTGTCGATCCTGACGGGGCTTGCCACGCGTCGCAGCCCTTTTTCTCCTTGCACATTGCCGAAGCCGATCTACTCCGAAACGCTCTATCCGCGCATCCACCTCGGATGGAGCGAGCTGCGCTCGCTCATTGATGCGCGCTTTCATTACATCGACGGCCCGTTGCGCCGCTCCGCCGCCGCGAGATCGCGCTCTTCGGCGGCGTCGCGGGCAACGTCGTACAGCTCCGGCCGCGAGCGCCGCCAGCTTCGCCGCTTCCTCGGGATCGATATTCTGCAGCGGCGCGATCGCCGCGGGGAACTGCGCCATGATCCGCGCGATGAGATCGGGCATCTCGGCGACATCAAGGCCGCCTTTCGTCTCGCCGCCGAGCGGCGTTTCGATGATGCCGCGGCGGCACTTCTAGGGTGAGGGTGAAGAGGGTGTATGCGAGCGTGACGATCCAAAGGCCGCCGAGCCAGAGAGCGAGAGCTTTGCCATCCGCCGGATTCGCCTGACCCACCGAGGCGACAATTCCCCACAGTGCGCCGGCGATGGTACCGATCGGTCCCGTTATGAAAATGCCGAGGAGCGGTCCCAGGTTCGACGTCGATAGAAAAAGAGGTCCGGCGAAACCAACCGCGAATGAGAGCGCGCCTAATGCGAGCGCGCCCATGATTACACGCTAGTGAGGCGCGTGCGGCATTAAAAGGAGGGCGGGCTTGAAGCCCGCCCTCCAAAGAATCAGAACCGCAGTCCGACCGCGAACCGATACGTGCGGGGATTCTGATACGCGTCGGCGCGCGTCGGCTGCCCGAACGTCGCGCTCTTGACGTAGTTGACGCCTTCCACCGGCTTATCGGTGAACGGGTTGAACTGCGCGCACCTCGTACTCGTGGTGCCGGCCTGGATGCACGCGCTGTTGCGCGCGGTGAACACGCTCGTGTCGATGACGGCGCCGGCGTTCGTGGCCGTGAACTCCACTCCCTGCTCGTTGAACAGGTTCAGCACATCGCCGCGGACGTAGAAGCTCGCCTTCGGGATCGGCAGCGTGTAGGTGAGATTCACGTCGGTCGACGAGATGTTGTCAGTCCGGAACGCGCCGCGGTCGCTGAAGAAGTAGGTCACGCTCGTCGGCGGCGTCACGTAGCCGGGGTTCACCACGCCCGACGGAAGGCCGGTGCTCTTGCGGACGTCGATCGTCGCGGCCGCCGAGTAGGGAGCACCGGAGTGATAGCGCTCCAACACGCCGAAGTTGAGCGACCCGTACGGCATGGGGAGCTCGCTCGCGACCCAGAGATTGACGCGATGCCGGATGTCTTCGTTGAGGTAGCCGACCGGCGCGTTCTGGGCGAAGTTCTGATACTCCGGATACGTCGTGGTGTTGGTGAGGAAGACGGTGGCGTTGTTGAACGTCTCCCCTTCGACGTTGCCGCGAAGCTTCGACCATGTGTAGTTGCCGCCGAAGTTGTAACGGTTGCGGAGGCGGTACGCGCCCTGGACCTGGAAGCTGTTGTAGTGGCGATCGAGGTGATCGCTCCCCGTGCCGTTGTCGATGACGCCGACATCGACGGTGCGATTCTTCGGGTCGTTCGGGATCGGCGCCTGGCCGGTGGCGAGGTCGCGGCGGATCACGTAGAAATCCGTCCAGGTGCGATGGATCGCGTCGGCGCGGACGTAGGCATTGCTGCCGATCTGCACGCCGTAGCCGGCCGTCACCTCATCGAGGTAGGGAGAGCGGAGCTGATGCGTGAAGTGCTCGGTCAGGCCGGGCACGGAGAGATCGAAAAACGACATGTTCGTGCCGCCGTTCTTCTGGAACCAGTCGAAGACCTGCTGCAGCACCTGATCGGTGGTGAGGAGCTGGCTGTCGGGCGTTCCGGGCGGGTTGATCTCCGGACCGGAGTACGCGAAGTAGAACGACGCCGGACGGCCGGCATTCGAAGAGGAATCAGCCGGTCCCTGGTCGATCTTGGCGATGTAGCGGCCGTAATTGACGCTGAAGCGGTGCTTGCCGTCGCCGTGCAGATCGTAGATCGCGCCGACGCGCGGGCTGGTGCGGGCGTCCTTGACGGTGGGGTTGTGGGCCTGATCCTGGCCGGTGTTCTTGTCGTAGCGGGCGCCGAGCTGGAACGACCAGTGCGGACTCAGGTCCCACTTGTCGTTGAAGAACACCGACTTCACCGCGAAGTCGGAGCGCTGACTCGGGTTCAGCACCGGGTCCCATTCGATGAAGGAGTTGACGGTGCCGTTCGCAGCGGTCGGATAAACGCGCAGGAACGCGTTCTGGCCGACGTAGCGGAAGTCGCCGAAGACGCGGTAGTCGCTGCCCGACTGGTAGTTGTCCTCGAGCCGGAGCTGGTGCCACTCGTCGTAGCCGCCCACCAGCGTGTGGCTGCCGGTCGCGTGCGTGGAGAGGAAGTACGAGCTCTTGAGCTCCCACTCTTTGCTGTCGCGCTCCTTGGCGCGACAGACGCCGCAGAAGGTCGGCGACCAGGCCCGGCGGCCGGTCTTGATGTCGCGGATCATCGTGCCGTTGATCAGGTCGCGGTCGAGCGCGCCGCCGCCGATCAGGGAGAGATCGCGCCGGCTGACCACGCCTTCGAGCAGCAGATTGTTCGTGAGCACGCCGTTGTAGTGGACGGCCCAGAAACTGACCGGGCTATCGCTGGTGCGAAGGCTCCGCAGATCGACGATGTCGCCGAACTTGCCGTTCGCCGTCTTCGGAGTGTCCTTGGTGTAGTCGTAGACGAAGGAGTGCTTCTGCGTGACGTTCGCAGTCAGTTTTCCTTCGTACCGGCGGTCATTGAAGAGCACATCGTAGGGGACTTGCGTGAACGTGGTCTGGTTCGACGACGTCGTCTTCTCGCGCCGGCCGGCGGTGAAGAACCAGAGGCGGTCGCGGATGAAGCGTCCGCCGAAGGTGCCTTCGTAGATCGGATTGATCTTGTCGGCGTGGGCCTGCTCGCCGGGGAACTTCGTCAGCTTGACCCATTTGTCATTGGTGAGGTTGTCACGAAGCGATCCGCTGAATTCGTTGCCGCCCGACTTCGTGATCGTGTTCACCACGCCGCCGGTGAAGCGGCCGTACTCGGCGGAAACTCCGGCGCTGAGCACCGTCGTCTCCTGGATGGCGTCTTCGATGAAGAGGTTCGACGGTTGGCCGCGAACGTTCTCGTTCACGGTGACGCCGTTGATCAGGTAGAGGTTCTCGAACGACTGCGCGCCGTTGATGACGGTCTGGTTGTTCGGTCCGTCGTTGTTGACGCCGGGGGCGAGCTGGACGCGCTGGGCGATGGTCCGTCCGACCGGCAGCGAGTCGATCGTTTTCTTGTCGAACGTCGTCGACACCTGCGGCGTCTCCAGGATCGACGGCGTCGAGGCGGTGACGGTGATGGCCTCGGTCATCGCCGACTGCTTGAGATTGGCGTCGACGCGCGTCGTCTGCGACAGTTGGAGCACGGCTTTCTTGGTGATCTTCTGCATCCCTTCGAGCTCGAATGTGACGCGGTAGTCGCCGGGCGGCAGCGCCGCAAAGTTGTAGTCTCCTCCCACGCCGGTGACCGTCGTCCGCACGCCCTGCAACGACGGCGACGCGACGGTGACGGTTGCGCCGGGGAGTGGAGAGCCGCCCGATGTTACGGTGCCGGTCAGAGTCGCCGTGATCTGCGCCTGTGCCGCCGCGGCGAACAACAGCAAAAGCACTGCTGCGCAAAGCCCTCTCTTCATGAGATTCTCCTTTCGACGAGGGCGACATTGTAACCGAGCGGACACGAAAGGTTTGCGGGATGTCAGGCGGGCGGCGCCGGATCGTGGCCAGGACGGGGCCGAAGATCTCCTCGCGGGCGATGCGCATCTGCGGGTCGACGTCGTCGAAAGACCGTCGGCTTCACGAAGTAGCCCTTCCCCGTGCCGATATCCGAGTACGCGTTGTGGAAGATCGCCCCGGCCCTGGCGTGCGGGAACACGGTGGTGATCAAGCCGGCCTCGAACACGGCGCTGTCGTTGCTGAAGTTCGCCGCGTGGAGCGGATCGTCGGCCGACATCTTCGAGGCGCGCTCGCACACCTTCGCCAGCAGCTCGTCGTGCGCCGCCTCCTCGACCAGCAGCCGCGAGCCGGCGGCGCTTCAAGGACGCGGAGGACGCCATCGCGAAGGGCAACGCCACGGTGTACGGCCTCGCCGCCGCGGTCTGGACGCGCGACGTCTCCAAGGCGCACCGCGTGGCCCACGCCATCAAGGCCGGGACGGTGTGGATCAACACGTACAATCTCTACGATCCGGCGCTGCCGTTCGGCGGCTTCAAAGAGTCGGGCTTCGGCCGCGACCAGGGGAAGGACGCGCTGGAGAAGTACACGCAGACGAAGAGTGTTTGGGTGAATTTGTAGGGGTCACTTCGCCAGATCGACCGTGGCCCTCCCCGCCACTCCGATCGCGTCGAGGCCGAGGAGCCTGACGTCGATGAAGAGGCCGTCGCTCTTTGCGCCGTTCAGCGGGATGTCGAGCGTGAGCTGCGACGTGCCGCGGTCGAGCGTTCGTTCTGCTTCGCCCCAGGCGATGCTCTGCCGCTCGCCGTTCGCGTTGCGCGCGGAGGCAACGATGACGTCGAAGCGATAGCGTCCTCCCTCGGCAACGTCGGCGACTGCGGTGACGCGCAGCACGTCGCCGTCGATCGTCGTGCGCAGGCTGCGCGCGCGAAGACGGGCCGCGGAGCGCTCATTCATGAAATCGCTCGATCCGCTGCGCTCGAACTCGACGCCCTGCGGCGTCGTGCCCTCGGCGTCGTAGCGAACGGACCAGAAGCCCGGCGTCGTCGAGGGCAGAACCTTGACGACCGCGGCGTACTCGCCGTCGTCTTTCGCGCCGTCGCCGTGGGCGCCGTCGTCGAAGAGCTCAATGGTCCCGCCGGCCATGCCGCCGGGCGCGGCCAGACGCGCCACGACGTGCGCCGCAGGTATCGGTGCATCGCCGTCGCGCAGCGTCGCGCGCAGCGTCACCGGCTCGCCCGGCATGCGCGACAGCGGCCCGGCGGTGGTCGTCATCGTCAGGCGGCTGTCCGGCTCACCGGCCACAACGAGCAGGCCGGCGTTGCTCTCAGGAAGGGCGATATCGGTCAGGCGATAACGCGCCGCTTCGGTGCGATCGACGTGGATGACTTCCTGCACTTCCGCGGCGATGTTCATGCCGAGGCCCTCGGCGGCGTCGACCGAGGCGTAGCGCCGCAGGCCGCGCGATTCGGAACCGCGCTCCGAGGAGCGCATCACGTCGCCCGTGGGGGTGCGCAGCGTTGCGGAGACGCGGCCGGCTCCCTTCGCCAGCGGCAGTGTCAGGATAATCAACCCCCCGCCACCCGTGGCCGGAAGGTCGACACCGTCTTTAGCGCTTTTCGCGTCGACGGCCCGGACGAACATGCGCGACACCGTGGGCGGCGCGTCGCGATCGGGCTCGCGGTACTGTTGCCCCGGCTGGAATGTGCCTACCAGCGGCTGCGGGTCGGCCGCGCCCAACGTCGTGGCGCAAAGAAGGGAGAGAAGAAATGCCAGTCGCTTCATGATGTTCTCCGATCAGAAGTCCGTGGCGAGCGCGTCGCCGATCTTGCGGTAGTCGTTGCGGCGGTTGTGATGATGATTCGCCGCCGTCAGGAACCAGACCACGCCGACAGACTGCGCGCTGTACTGCGCGACCATGCCGTCGTCCTCGCCCGGCAATCCGGCGATGCCCGACAGCGTCGCCAGGCCGTAGTCTTCTGAGTGCGCGAAGTCGTTCCACAACCCCGTTCCCGCGATGTTGTAGATCGTCTTCGGCAACGCCGGCCGCCCGCTCGTTCCTTTGAGGTAGTACTGGTTGTAATAGACCATCGACGAGGTCGAGCAGTTCTTCGTCGAGTCGGTGTTCTGGCCGACGAGATCGATCATCCACCCCGTCAGCCACGAGCCTGAGAGCGTGCCGGCGAGGTTGGCGGCTTCGGAGCCGGCATTCGGCGGGGCAATGGAGTTCACCCACCGGATCCGGCTGATGATCGGCTGATACCGCCAGTCGTACGTCGGATTCGAGAGGATCCAGCGGATCACCACGCCGCCGAACGAATGCGTCTCGACCACGATGTCATCGATTGCATTCGCGGTCATCCAGTTGTAGATCTGCCCGGCCACCTGCCCGCCGGCGATCCACATGTACTGGGTGCCGTCGTAGCTGCAGATGAGGTAGGGGATCGCGTATCCCTTCGTGGTGGCGCGGATCATGTCGTCGGTCCAGTAGGCGCGGGCAACGCTCGGCTGGGCGAGGTTACTGCCTCCCTTGCCGTGAATGAAGACCACGCCGGTTTTCGCCTCGGCAACCGCGGCGGCAAGAAGGGTGAGCAGAGCGACGAGGAGATGTCGTTTCATGACTTCGGTTCCTCCTGATTCGCGGCTCTCCCACTTCAACGGTGATGCCGTACGCAGTTACAACGACTTACGTGCGAAGCGGGTCGAAACCTGTGCCGAGAGGCCGCAAAACACGACTGAATGAGGGTTCAATGTTGACCGCGAGGGTCCGGAAATGAACCGCTTGGCGCGAAGAGCGCGTGGGTGAATGTGTAGAGGTTAGAGGAGCCGCAGGGCGGGGATGTCTTCGAAGTCGCGGCGGTTGAGGGTCCAGAGCGAGCCACGGTGTACGGCTTCGATCAACACGTACAACCTCGACGATCCCGCGCTGCCGTTCGGCGGCTTCAAGGAGTCGGGCTTCGGCCGCGATCAGGGGAAGGATGCGCTGGAGAAGTACACGCAGACGAAGAGCGTGTGGGTGAATTTGTAGGGGTCAGAGGAGCCGCAATCTCGGCACGTCTTCGAAGTCGCGGCGGTTCAGGGTCCAGAGCGAGGCGTCGTGGCTGATTGCCGTGGCAGCAATAGCAATGTCGATCTCTCTGCTGCGCGGCGACTTCACCGTCCGATAGATCCGAGCGGCGATGGCCGCCTCGGCACGCCCGAAAGGGATGGCCTCGTCACTCGGGAGCACGTTCTCCTGATCGCTCAGCTCGCCTGCGGAGCGCTGTCCTCGCAGCCACTCATAAAGAACGATCGCCGGAAGCAGGACTTCATCCGAGGAGATCAACCGGCGAAGACGAAATTCGGAGGTACGCGGTCCGCAGAAGCTGTCGATCAGGACCGATGTGTCGAGCAGAATCATTCGGCCGGCGTTCTGCGGCCTCCGCTCCGGCGGGCCGCCCTGATGTCGTCGATCTCCCGCTGCACATCGTCGGCTGATTTCGGTGATGGCGTGCGCATCATCTCGTCGAGTGCTTGCAGCCTGCGTTGCCGTTCGGCTTCAGTGAGCTTATCCGGCCGCCGATAGTCAGTCATCGCTTCCTCCACGACTTGGCTTTTCGTTTTTCCCAGCCGTTCCGCGGCCGATTCGATCCGCTGGATCGTTTTCTCGTTCAGCGTGAGCGTAAGGTCCCTGGTCATAACTTACGCCAACCACTTTGCCACCGCCTTCAATCCGAGGTCAATCAAGCTGAGCGATGCCGGATCTTCGGACTCGAACAGCACGCTGATATCTGCGTCGTGCGGGCGGGGCGGGCGGGTGGGCTCGGCGGGGAGGCGCGTCTTCTCGCGCAGGAAATCGACGAATAGCGTGAAGCGGCCGTGGCCGGCGTCGCAGCGCCAGTAGGTGAACGGCGTATTGCGCTGGCGGTCGTGCGTGAGGAGCAGCCGCGCGCCGCACGTCGGGCAGTGCGAGCTCGCAGGGAACGGACCCGCGTTGCCGGCCCCCTCGGCGATCAGCGTGAAGAGCGTCATCGTCGACGCCGGCGTCAGGTGGATCGTCTCGAACGGCTCGAACCAGAAGGCCCG
>WNGF01010132.1_pt1 | contig 10702 bp, 8 predicted proteins | sample 5400641 | NCBI WGS metagenome assembly WNGF01 (sample SAMN13153371, study PRJNA577476) | soil metagenome | isolation source: 80 cm soil or saprolite under grassland replicate 2 | place: USA:California | collected 2016-06-15
GCGCCGTGCAGCAGAGTCAGACCTTGCCCGTGAAGCTGGGCGAGGAGGATCCCGTCCCCGACAGCTTGACCAACGATGTGGTTTGGTTGGTCGCCAACCGCAGCTTCGAAGGCTTTCGCGCGGTCCTTGCGCCGGCGCCCGCGCGCATCGCGCAGTTCCCGCTTCTACCGCACGCCGCCACGGCGCTCGGCGTCGGTGACGGCGATACGGTGCGCGCCGTGCCCGTCTCGCCCCGCGACCGCCTCTGAAATGGCGACCGAGCCTCTCGAAGTCAACTTCGACGGGCTGCCAGGCCCGACGCATAACTACAGCGGCCTGGCCATCGGCAACCTCGCTTCCGAGCGCAACAAGAACTTTGTGGCCAATCCGCGCCAGGCGGCCCTCCAAGGGCTCGCCAAGATGAAAGCGCTCGCCGATCGCGGATTCGCGCAAGGCGTGCTGCCGCCGCACGCGCGGCCCGACATTGCGGCGCTCCGCGCGCTCGGCTTTGCCGGCAGCGAGAAAGAGATTCTAGCGAAGGCCGCGCGACAAGCGCCGCAGCTGCTCGCCGCGTGCTCGTCGGCGGCAGCGATGTGGGTTGCCAACGCCGCCACGGTCAGTCCCTCCGCCGATACCGCCGACGGCCGCGTGCATTTCACCCCCGCCAACCTGGTAACGCATTTCCACCGCTCGCTCGAGACTGCGACCACGACACGCGTGCTGCGCGCGATCTTCGCCGACGAGCAGCGCTTCGCGGTGCACGACCCGTTGCCTCCGGCGCAGCAGCTCGGCGACGAGGGGGCCGCTAATCACATGCGGTTCGCCGCGGCCGACAACGCTGCCGGTGTCGAGCTGTTCGTCTACGGCCGCGTAGCCTTCGACGTGGAAGCGCCTGCACCGCGCCGCTTTCCGGCCCGCCAGACGCGTGAAGCGTCGGAAGCCGTCGCTCGCCGCCATGCGCTTGCGCCCGCGCGCACGCTCTTCGCACAACAACACCCGGACGCGATCGACGCCGGGGTGTTTCACAACGACGTGATCGCCGTGGGCAGCGGAATTGTATTGTTCTGCCACGAGCGCGCATTCGTCGGGCAGGACGCGTTGCTGCGTGCACTGGCCGATCGCGTGGGCGCAGGCTTTGCCGCGCTCGTCGTCTCCGAGCGCGAAGTGAGCCTGGAGCGCGCAGTCGCCACGTACCTCTTCAACAGCCAGCTGCTGCCTCGCCGCGAGGGCGGGATGCTCCTGGTCGCTCCGGCCGAATGCCGGAGCGACGCGGCGGTCGGCGCATTGCTCGAGCGCCTCGTTTCCGGCACCGGGCCGATCGGCGAAGTGCTGACCTTCGACTTGAAGCAGAGCATGCAGAACGGAGGCGGACCGGCGTGCCTGCGCCTGCGCGTGGCACTCACCCCTGCGGAGCGCAGCGCGATCCGGGCCAGGATCTGGCTCGATGCTGCCTTGCATGCGGAGTTGATCGCGTGGGTGGAGCGCCACTATCGCGACCGGCTTGCGCCTGCAGATCTTTCCGACCCTGCGCTGCTCGACGAAGGCAGGCGCGCGCTCGACGAGCTAACAGCGTTGCTCCATCTGGGAAATGTGTACCGGTTCCAGCTCTAGGAGCTTGTCGCAAGCCGAAACAAGAGCGGCACTTCGAGCGTCTTCTCGTGCGAGACTCCGTGCTCCCACAAGCCATCCTCGCCCCAGCAGTCGCCGTGGTCCGCGCAAACGATCACCGTGTCGTTCGCGAAGCGCGCGAGCAGCGGCTCGAGCGCCTTATCGCACCATTCGACGCAGGCGACCTGCCGGCGTCGGGCTTCGGCCGCATCATTGTTCGTGCCGAACGCCCGCGCCGGGTTGTATGAGGGATCCCACGGCGCGCCTTCGTAGTAGTACGGCACGTGCGTCTCGGCAAGGTTCAGGAAAACGAATGCCGGCGTGCCCGCGCTGACCTGCGAGAGCATCGTGTCGATCCACGCGATCTGCCGCTCGAGCCCAGGCCCGCCGCCCGTGAAAGCGAAGGCGTCGAAATCCGCGCTCAACACCCGTCCGGTCGGGCGCTGGGGGTTGAACCAGTTGACCGCACCGGTGCCGATGGCACGGTAGCCGATTTTCTTCAGCCCATCGATGATGTTGTGACCGCTGAGCGTAACCAGGGGCGGCGCTGCGCCCGGATGCCCTCCCCCCTCCATGCGGAAGATCTTGCCGTACTTGGGATTGACGTACGGCTCCTGCCGGCTCGCATCGCCCGGCGTAAAGCCCATGAAAAAGGCGGCGTGCGCGCCGTAGGTGAAATGCGACGGCGACTGCGTGCGATGCAGCGGAGCGAGCGACTTCAGGTTGGGCGCGTGGGCCTCTACGAATGCGTCGTAGCGGCAGGAATCGAGGGTGACGAAGAGGATCGACGGCGACATGGCGTAGCATCCCAGCGCGCACCCGTTCTACGAGGACGCGCGACGCGCATTTTACATCCGGCGCTAGTCGGCCGCAGGCGCAGGCAGTTGCCGGTGCCGCCGCACGGGCGACCACATCACCGCCGCCGCCGCCAGCACCAATCCGAGCACCCCTACCGTGAGCAGCGTCCCGCGCAAGCCGATAACCGTCGCCAGCGCACCGCCACATAGCGAGCCGAGCGGCGCCGGCGCGACGGTCAGGAAGCGCATCGTCGCCGTCATCCGTCCAAGCAGCCGGTCCGGTGTGATCGCCTGGCGCAGCGCCAGATAATTGATGCCGTAGAGGACCGCGCCGAAGTCGAACACCAGCATCGCGAGCCCCAGCGCGAGCGTCGCCACCCACCCCGAGCCCCCGAGCAGGCCGAATGCCTGCCAGCCCAGGGCGGTGACGATCAAAGCATGCACGATCACCGGTCCGATGCCCAGCCGGCTGGAAAGACGCTCAGCGAAGGCGGACGCGAGGACGCAACCCAGTCCGCCGAAGGCATAGGCGATACCGATCGCACCGGCCGACAACGACAGATCGCGGGTCGCGAACAGGATCAGCACCGCGATTTGCATGTGGTGCAGGAACTGCCACAACCCGGCGAGCCAGGCGAGACCCCACAGCGTCCTGTTCTCCCACACGAGCTTCAGGCCTTCGCCGATCTCGCGCCACATGCTCGCCGCGCCCGTGCCGTGCACGACGTCGTTCCTGGCCTCGAGCCGGCGCAACATGAGCGCCGAAATAAAGAAGGTGACGGCGTCGAGCGCGATCGCGAACGGCGCGGTCAGCGCCTGGATGAGGCCGCCGGCCATGCCCGGCCCGATCAGCGCGGCCGAAGTCTCGCCGAGCGAGATCTTGGCATTGGCTTCGACCAGCCGCTTGCGTCCGGCCATCTGTGCGAGCAGAACCTGGTAGGCGGCCCCGCCGACCACGTTTTGCACTCCGCACAGAAAGCCGACGCCGAACAAGAGCTCGACCGACAGCGCGTCGAACCACGCCGCGACCGGAATCGCGAGCAACGCCAGACCGCGCCCGATGTCCGTTGCGATCACGACCGGCAGCTTGCGCACGCGGTCGAGCAGCACGCCCGCGTGCAGGCTGAACATCGCGAAGGGCAATGTCTCGAGCGCCACGAGAATACCCATCTGCATCGGCGACGCGTGCAGCAACAGCGCCGCGGTCAGCGGCAGCGCGAGGTTGGTGATCTGCGCGCCGAACGATGTGATGGTGAGCGAGAGCCACAGCTTCCGGAAAGCCCGGGACAGCCAGAGGCCGCGCAGCGTGCGGCGGAAGTAGGTTCTTAATCGGTCAGTTATAAGCATCACGTTTTCCTCCAGCCGCGGCGCAAAGCGCCCGGCCGCCGGGTATTCGGCACCGGCAGAAAACGAGCCTCGGGAATTAAAGCCCGGAGTTCGGTTCCCGCCACACCCGGCGGGAACCCGCACGGGCAGCTAACGCAAAAGCGGCAACGGTATCTCCGACGCAATGCCGGAGAAGCGCACATCCAGGAACTCGTTCCATGCGAACGCGCGCGCCGCGAATGCGATCGCGGTGACGGAGGTTGTCGGCGTTCTGGTCATGGTTGGAACATTCCCGGGGAGAAGTTGAACATGCAACAAGTGTACGCGAAGTCGCGGACGTTGCGCAATGCGCGAGGCCGGCATTAGCGCCATCGGGTTACCCGTTTGTCGCATTGCCGCCACAAACTCCATTCGCCTTGCCTTGCATTCGCCTGCTCATCGCCTCGCCTGCTTCTCGGCGTCGACGTCGAGATACTTCCACGGGTGCTCCCAATACGCGTGTTTCTTGTAGCCCGATACCCACGGCTGCACCAGCGTGTTCTCGATCGTGTAGAAGCCGAGCCACCACGGGTTGTAAGCGGCGACGAGCTCCGACATCCGTCGATAGATCTTGTTGCGCTCGGAACCGTCGGGGAGCCGTCGCGACGCGCGGTACAGCTCGTCGTAGTCGGGAAGCGAAAACCGCGCGTAGTTGGTCTGGCCGATGTTCGGGCCGTAGAGCAGCTGCACGAACGCGTCGCCCTCGGCGTACAAGTTGATCCAACCCAGCCGCCACATCTGCAACTGGCCCGCCTTGCCCATCTTGATCAGGTCCGGAAACTTCGACTTGAGAAACTCGATGCGGATGCCGATCGCTTTCATGCTCTTCTGCCAGAGCTCGTCGAACTCGCGGTCGCGCGACGATGGCGTGGATGCCATCACCAGCTTGAGAGGCTTTCCGTCGGGCAGCTCGCGGTAACCGTCGCCGTCGCGATCGATGTAGCCGAACCGGTCGAGCAGCGCGCGGGCCGCCGCCGGGTCGTACTTGAGGTCGACGCTCCAATGGTCGTCGTGCCCTGGCAAGTTGGGCGGGATCGGCTGCGTTGCTGGCAGCGCCTGGCCCTGATAGACGACGCGGATCATTTCCGGCCGGTCGAAGCCCATCGAGATCGCGCGGCGCAGAGCGATCTTCTCCTTGCTGTAGCCGCCGACGACCGCATCGTCCATGTTGAAGTACGCGTACTGCAGCGAGGGTTGCGTCATCCGCGCCAGCATCGCTCCGCGCTCGGCGTACTCCGGCCGCAGACGTCCCGCGGCGTCGAGAACCGTATCGGAAAGATCAGAGGGAACGTTGACATAGTCGAGCGCACCGCTGTTGAACGCGAGCAGGCGCGGGTTCGATTCCTCGATGATGTTGATCTCGATGCGGCCGACGATCGGCAGCTTCTTGCCGCGCATCTTAACCAAGAGCTCGCGGTCGGCCATGTCGCTGCTGTCAGGAAAGGTCTCGTCGCGGTAATTGGGATTCGCTTCGAGCACGATCTGCTGGCCGCGGCGCCATGACTTGAGCCGGTAAGGACCGCTGCCCACCGGGTTCGCCATCGCCCAGCCGTTGGCGTCGCCGTATGCTTCGATCACCTCGCGCGCGACGGCAGCCATCGGCGACTGCGTCATGTAACCCAGCATGACGTAGTCCGGCTCCTTGAGCTTGAGGCGCAGCGTATAACGGTCGAGCGCGTGCAGCCCATCGATCGCCGTGTCGTATTCGAAGCGGCCCGTCTTCTTCGCGGCCTCGACCACGGTATCGGCGCCGACAATCTTGTCCTGCACATACCACGAGAACGGCGAGCGCACCCGGGGGTCGATGAGCCGCTTCCACGAATAGACGTAGTCGGCCGCCGTCAGCTCACGCTTCTTGCCTTTGAATGCTGGATCGTCGGCGAAGTAGAGGCCCGGCTTGACTTTGATCGTCCAGGTGCGCCCGCCATCGGTGATTTCCGGCATGGCCGCGGCCGTGCGCGGCACCCGCTTATACGGCCGCCCCAAATAATCGAATCCGTAGAGCGTGTCGAAGATTGCGCGCTGGATGCTGTCGGAATACAGGTCGCTGGTCGCCTGCGGATCGAAGCCGGTCTCGGCGACGATGAACGCCGTGCGGATCGTCTTCGTCATGTCGGCAGCGCTGCTGGGCAGCGCCAGGAACACGATGGCGACGGCTACTGTGAAGCACAGCAACCAACTGTTCGTCATTCCCGCGCAAGCGGGAAAACGAGGCCGAAGGCCGAAGTTTCGAGGAACGGCCAAACGAGGCCGAAGGCCGAAGTTTCGAGGAACGGCCAAACGAGGCCGAAGGCCGAAGTTTCGAGGAACGGCCATCCAGTGGCGTGCGACGAAAGTCGCTGGGTCCCCGCTTTCGCGGGGACGACGGGAAAATGGAGCCACCTTGACGGATCTCTCCATGGCATTGCTGCGTTACTTCACTGCGGCTTTGCGCCGTTCGACATCGACGTCGTAATACATCCACGCATGCGGGTCGAAGGTGTTGTACTTGTACCCGCGAACCCACGGGTGCACGACGATGTTCTCGATGCGATAGGTGTGCAGCACCCAGGGCGCGTAGGCGATGACGAGCTGGGACATCCGCCGGTAGAGCTGCGCGCGCTCCGGGCTGTCGGGCAGGCGCTCGGCCTTGTCGTAGGCGGCATTGAACTCGGGCAGATCGAAGCGCGACAGATTGGTCGTGCCCTTGTGCGGGCCGTACAGGAGATCGACAAAGGTGTTGCCGTTCGTATTGGTCGCGGTATTGGCGAGGCTCCACATCTGCAGCTGACCGGCGAGACCCGCCTTCAACGTGTCGGGAAACTTCTGCTTGGTGAACTCGATGCGGATGCCGACTGCGTCCATGCTTCGCTTCCACAGCTCGTCGAACTGGCGGTAGATCGCCGACGGGTCGGAAGCCAGCGTGAGCTTGAGCGGCTTGCCGTCGGGGAGGTCGCGCCAGCCGTCGCGGTCCTTGTCGACGTAGCCGAACTTGTCGAGCAGTGCCTTGGCGCTCGCGACATCGTACGTCGGATTGCCTTTGAAGCCGGGATCGTGGCCGATCACGTTGGGCGGGATCGGTTGCGTCGCGGGGGCCGCCTGATCGAGGCGGATGACATGAATCTCGTCGTCGTTGTTGTACGCCATGCCGATCGCGCGACGCAGTGCGATCTTGTCCGGCGTATAGCCGCCGACCACCGGGTCTTCCATGTTGAAGTAGGTGTACACGACCGTTGGCTGTACGCCGCGAAGGTGCGCGATGCCCCGCGCGGCGTACTCCGGCTTGAGCTTGTCTCCATTCAGCACCTTGGGGACCAGGTCCGTCGGGATGACGATGTAGTCAAGCTCGCCCCGCTCGAACGCCAGTAGGCGAGGGTTCGATTCTTCGATGATCGCGATCTCGATGCGCCCGATTACCGGGAGCTTCTTGCCGCGCATTTCGGCCAACATCGCTCGATCGTCGGCTTGCGAGCTCTCGGGGAAGCGCAACTCGCGGAAAGCGGGGTTGGCCTCGAGAACCACCTGCTGCGCCCGCCGCCACGACTTGAGATAGTACGGCCCCGTGCCCACGGGATGCTCCATGACCCATCCGCTGGGATCGCCGTACGCCGTCACCACTTCGCGCGCCACCGCGGCGGCGCCGGACGAGGTGAGATCGCCGAGCAGATCGTAGGCAGGATAATTGAGCTTGAGTCGGATGGTGTAGCGATCGACCGCCTGGGCGCCCTCGAAAGCTGCATCGTAGTCGAACTTGCCGGTCTTCTTCGCCGCTTCGATCGCCGCCTTGGCGCCGAAGAGTCGATCGTCGAAGATCTGCGCATTGATCGAGCGCAGCTTCGGATCGAGCAGCCGCTTCCACGAATAGACGTAGTCGGCCGCCGCGAGCTCGCGTTTTTTGCCCTTGAACGCCGCGTCGTCGGTGAAATAGATGCCCGGCCGGACCTTGATCGTCCAGGTCAGTCCGTCGCTCGAGATCTCCGGCAGCCCCGCCGCGGTGTTGGGAATGACCTTATACGGTCGCGCCAGGTAATCGTACCGATAGAGCGAATCGAAGATCTGGCGGTTGACGTAGTTCGAGTACAGGTCGCCCGTCGCCTGCGGATCGAATCCGTTCTCCGGCGCCACGAACGCGACGTGGAGGACCTTGCTGGGATCGGCGGCAACCGCAGGGAAGGCGGCGATGAGCACGGCGATCGCGAGCGCGCTCAGCAAGCCGGGCACACCCTTCGTCATCGCCGACTCCACCGCCCTGATCACTTGGCCGCAGCGCTGCGCCGCGCCACGTCGAGGTCGAGATACGGCCACGGATATTGGTCGAAGGCGTTGTACTTGTAGCCCAGCACCCATGGATAGACGAGCACCGTCTCGTAACGGTAAGCGTCGAGCTTCCACGGTGCGTAGGCGGTCACGAGCTGTGACATCTGTTCGAAGAGCCGCGTGCGCTCGGGAGAGTCCGGGAGCTGTCTTGCCTGATCGTAGAGCTTGTCGAACTCGGGCAATTTGAAGCGCGCGAGGTTGGTCACGCCCGAACGCGGGCCGTAGAGCAAATCGAAAAATCCGAAGGCTTCGGTTGTGAAGCTGATGTTGCCGAGAGACCACATCTGCAACTGGCCGGCGCGGCTCATCTTGAGCAGGTCGGGCCATTTCTGCTTGACGAACTCGATGCGCAATCCGACCGCGTCCATGCTCTTTTTCCACAGCTCGTCGAACTGCCTGTCGACGGCGGATGGAGGCGACGCGATCGTCAGCGTCAGCGGCTTGCCATCCGGGAGATCGCGCCGGCCGTCTCCATCGCGATCGACGTAGCCGAACTTGTCGAGCAACGCCTTCGCGCCGGCCGGGTCGTATCTGACGTGGCCACTGAGTTTCGGGTTGTAGCCCGTGACGTTGGGCGGGACCGGCTGCGTTGCGGGCTCGGCCTGTCCCTGCCTTACGACACGGATCTCCTCTTCGGTGTTGTACGCCATGCTGATCGCCCGCCGCAGCGCGATCTTGTCCTTGGTGTAGCCGCCGACGACCGGGTCTTCCATGTTGAAGTAGGTATACGAGATCGCCGGTTGGACACCGCGTGCGAGCTGAATGCCCTGCCGCGCGAACGACGCTTTCAGTTTATCGCCGGGATCGAGCACGTTCCAGATCAAGTCGACCGGGACGGCTACGAAATCGAGCTCGCGATTCTGGAACGCGAGCAGGCGCGGATTCGATTCCTCGATGATGGCGATCTCGATGCGACCGATCTGCGGCAGTTTCTTGCCGCGCATGCCGGCAACGCTCGCGCGATCGGCGGGATCGCCGCTGTCGGGATAGAAGACGTCACGGTAACCCGGGTTTGCCTCGAGAACGATCTTCTGCCCGCGCCGCCAATCCTTCAATCGATAAGGCCCGGTGCCCACCGGATTCGCCATCACCCATCCGCTGGCGTCGCCGTAGGCCGCAACAACTTCACGCGCGACCGCGGCGGTCTGCGCCGTCGTAAGGTCGGAGAGCAAATCGTAGGAGGGATAGTTGAGCCTTAGCCGGATGGTTTGGCGATCGATCGCCTGCAGACCTTCGATAGCCGCGTCGTAGTCGAACTTGCCGGTCGCTTTCGCAGCCGCGACGACCTTGTCCGCGCCGATAAGCTTGCCGTCGAAGACCTGGTTCGAGATGGAGCGCATCTTCGGATCGAGGACGCGCTTCCACGCAAAAACATAGTCGGCGGCGGTGAGCTCGCGCTTCGCGCCCTTGAACGCGGGATCGTCGCTGAAATAGATGCCCGGCCGGACCTTGATCGTCCACGTCTTGCCGTCAGCCGATATCTCCGGGAGCGCCATCGCGGTGTTGGGCACGATCTTGTGCGGCCGCGCAAGGTAATCGTAGATGTATAGCGAGTCGAAGATCACGCGGTTGACGTAGTTCGAGTACGCGTCGCCCCCGGCCTGCGGATCGAACCCGGTTTCCGCGATAGGGAATGCGACGTGCAGCACCTTGTTCGGATCGGCCGCGTGCGCAAATACCGTCACCGCAAGCCAAAGCGTCAGGACGGCGCACGCAATGCGGAATCGGACCAGCGTAGACATCTACAGCAGTTTCTCGATGTCGCCGGCGATCGCCTGCGGCTCGACGTTCGGCGCATAGCGCTCGACGACCTTGCCCTTGCGGTCGACCAGGAACTTGGTGAAGTTCCATTTGATCGCTTCGGAGCCCAGCAGTCCCGGCTTCGCCTTCTTGAGGTACTGATAAAGCGGCGCGGCGTCGGAACCGTTGACGTCGATCTTGGAAAACAGCGGAAACTTCACACCGTAATTGAGCTCGCAGAACTGCGCGATCTCGGCTTCGTTGCCGGGCTCCTGCGCGCCGAATTGATTGCTCGGAAAGCCGAGGATCTCGAACCCGCGCCCGTGGAGTTTCTCGTAAAGCGCTTCCAGTCCGTTGTACTGCGGAGTGAACCCGCATTTGCTCGCCACGTTGACGATCAGGAGCACCTTGTCCTTGTACTCGTCGAGCTTCTGTTCCTTGCCGTGAATATCATTGACCGAGAAATCGTAGATGCTTGCCATAAGACCCCGCAAATAGGTGGCACCAAAGCCGGCGCGGCAGCGCCGTGTTCTTGACGTACTGCCGCGTTAACCGGCGCGCAAGCGCCGCGTTCAACGCGGCAAGTTAGTGCGCCGCGCGTTAGCGCGACGCACTAACAGAATTATGCGCCGGCGGCTCCAGCCCGCCAAAGGCGCTGCGTCAGGGCGCGCCGTACCCGCCGCCGCCCGGCGTCTGGATCACAAACACGTCGCCTGTTTGCATTTCGACCCGACAGGTCGCACCGAATTCCTCTCGCGTCCCGTCGGCGCGCTCCACCCAGTTGCGGCCGACGGCGCCGGGCAAGCCGCCGTCGACGCCGAAGGGCGGAACCCGCCGATGGTCGGCCAGCATCACCGCGGTCATGGCTTTCAGGAAGCGCACTCTGCGCTCGCCGCCATCACCGCCGTGGTGACGAC
>WNGF01013383.1_pt1 | contig 10698 bp, 8 predicted proteins | sample 5400641 | NCBI WGS metagenome assembly WNGF01 (sample SAMN13153371, study PRJNA577476) | soil metagenome | isolation source: 80 cm soil or saprolite under grassland replicate 2 | place: USA:California | collected 2016-06-15
CAGGCGATGAAGCAAGCGGGTGGCAAGCCGCCGCTGCGTGTGACGGCGAAGGCTAAGGAATGGATGGTGCCGGTCGTGCGCGGCCTGTCATTCGCCAGCGACCAGGAAGCCGAAGCCTATTTGATCGCCGCCAACCAGCTTACGACCGCCGGCGGCTGGGATGACCAGCTGCTGGGCTCGATGATAGCGCAACTGCAGCAGGCGAATGTCTCGTTCGAGGGCCTGGGGTTCGACCAGGGCACGATTACCAGTATGCTATCGTCGTTCGCGCCGTCGGCTGAGCGGCTGGCCAGCATGCCCACGCCGGTTGCGCCGAGTTTCGCCCCGCCTCCGGCAGCTGTGCCCGTGGTCGGCGAGCCGCCACCGGCGATTACTCCGGCAGCCGCCCTCACATCAGACGGCCAGTTCTCACCGCCGCCCACCAGCATGCCGATCCTGGGCGAGGGGCAGACCGCTGCGGATGCGGGGGTGCTCGACCCGACGACGCGAATCGAGAGCGAGCATGCGCCCAAGGTGATGCGAACGATATTGATTGGCCGCCATCATATTCCGTGCTCCGCAGAGGAGAGCGCGAGGCTGGACACCTTTATTACCAAGTGGATGGACCGCACCGGCAGCCTGTACGGCTTCTTCACCGCTCACCTGTACGAGCCAGCCGACGACATGTAAGGAGAAGCAGAACGTGTTCTACATGGACTACCCTATCGCCGCGCTCAAGCCCGCGCCGTACAACCCGCGCAAGATTGATGAGCAGGCATTCCTGGCGCTTCAGCACTCCATCAAGACCCTTGGAATGGTCAAGCCGATCATCGCCGGCGAAGACGGGACGATCGTGGCGGGCCACCAGCGCTCGCGCGCGGCGATGGCGGTAGGCGTGCAGCACGCGCCGGTCTTCGTCGTCAAGGAGCTGAACAAGCTCGACGAAATTCGCTTCAACCAACTGCACAACGGGACGGATCTCGATACCGGCGACGAGAGCGTGCGCGTTCCGTCGTGCGACCAGGTCGGCTACTACGATGTCCCGCATCAGTCGATCAAAGGCAACCTGAAGGCGAAGGGCAAGGGCCTGCGCGCGGCGATTATCGAGCTGATCACCAGCTACGGCCCCTGGGGCGGCGTGGTCGCGGCGGCCGACGGCGAGGTGCTCAGCGGCGCTCAGTACGCGCTGGCCTGCAAGCTCGCCCATCTGCCCTGTCGCACCTTCTACGTCCCGATGAGCGAGGCGGCCCGGGTGCGAGCGATCTTTAACAAACAGTACGGTCAGTTCTACTACGAGAACCTGCCCAAGCTGACCTACATGCAGACCTTCGCTCAGCTGCACCGGCTGCGAGGGGGAAAGAGCGAACGCACGCCGAAGGGCATCATCAGCCCCAACTACGAGAATGTCTACATCCCGAACTTCAGACCGGGCGAGCGGATCCTGGACTTCGGCTGCGGCCAGGGCGACTATGTTAGGTTGCTGCAAGGTCGCGGCATCCGGATCTGGGGCATGGAGTTCTTCTACCGCGCCGCGCAGCAGATCAACACGGTCGCGGTGCATCAGATGGCCGCCAGCCTGTTCCAGACGCTGCGCACCCACGGTCGCTTCGACACCGTGATCTGCGAGTATGTGCTGAACTCGACCGACCGCCTGGCCGCTGAGCAGGCCGTTATGACTTGCCTGAACGCGCTGTGCAAGCCCGGCGGCAGGATCTACGCCTCGGGCCGGCAGTTTCTGGACAATACCGACTACGTCGACCACACGCGGCAGCAGGCCAACACGCAGTACCAGATCTCCTTCCTCGATCCGAACGGCTACACCGGCAAGATACGCGGCGGCCGCTGGTATTACCAGAAGTTCCACACCGACGAGATGGCGCTGGACCTGGCGCGCACCTACATCGGCAGCGACGCCAAGCTCTCGAAGCCGGCCGGCGACCACCTGTTCATGATCAGTGGCGTGAAGCGGCACGAGATGGCCGAGGCTGACGTTATTCGGGCGCTCGAGTACGAGTTCAATCTGACCTCGCCGAACGACCTCAGCGTCAACCGCCACCGCGAGGCGCAAGACGCCTGGCGCGCCGCCGTCGCCCTTGAGCGGGCATAGGGAGCCGATGTGTTTTATCCCAGCTACCCACTCAGCAATCTGACGCCGGCGCCCTACAATCCACGCCACCTCGACGACGACTCCTTTGTAGCGTTGCAGCGCTCGATCCGCACGCTGGGCATGATCAAGCCGGTGATCGCGAGCGGCGAGGGCCGGATCCTGGCGGGCCACCAGCGGCTGCGCGCGGCCCTTGCGATCGGCCTCGAGCACACGCCGGTCTACGTCGTGGACGGCATCGACCCAGTCTCTGAAATGCGCTTCAACCAGCTACACAACGGGACCGACCTCGATACCGGCGACGAGCATGTGACCGTGCCGCCGTGCGAGGGCCTGGGCTATTACGATGTGCCTCCTGCCAGCATTCGCGGCACGCGGCGCGCCCGGGGCGGCGCGCTGCGCATCGCGATCGCCGAGCTGCTGACCAAGTTCGGCCCATGGGGTGGGATCGTGGCCAGCCAGAGCGGGGAGTGCCTGTCGGGCGCGCAGTACGCGCTGACCTGCAAGCAGCTGGGCATGCCCTGCCGGACCTACTATGTGTCCGACGACCAGGCCAGCCTGGTGCGCGGCCTATTCCGGCGGGCGTATGGCGAGTTCGACTACTCCAAGCTGCCCAAAACGACCTATATGCAGACGTTCGCGCAGATGTACCGCGTGCGTCAGGACGAGCAGGGCCGGCCGATCGGGGTTGGCCAGCCGTTGTATGAGCACGTCTACATCCCCAATTTCAAGCCGGGCGAGCGGATCCTGGACTTTGGATGCGGGCAGGGCGACTACGTGCGAATCTTGCAGACCAGGGGCTACCGCATCTGGGGGATGGAGTTCTTCTATCGCGCCGGCCAGGGGCTGAACACGCCGGCGGTGCATCAGATGGCCGACAGCCTGTTCGAGACGCTGCGTACACAGGGCCGCTTCGACGTGGTGCTGTGTGAGTTCGTGCTGAACAGCACCGATCGTAACGAAGCCGAGGTCGCGGTGATGACGTGCCTGAACGCGCTGTGCAAGCCCGGCGGCAGGATCTATGCCTCGGGCCGCACGCGGGCGGCGACCGAGCGCGAGATCACCAGCACGGCCGACACGCAGGGCACGCTCAGCTTCCTCGACAAGGATGGCTACAGCGCGATCGCGCAAAAAGGCCGCTGGCTGTACCAGAAATACCACACGCCGGCGCAGGCGACCGAGCTGGCCCGGACCTACATTGGCCCCGACGCGACCTACGGCATCCTGAGCGGCATGGACACGGTGTTCCTGTTGAGCGGCACCAAGCAGGTCGAGTTGACGGAGGCACAGGTGGAAGCGGCGTTGGCGTTCGAGTTTAATCTACCGTGGCCCGACGGCCACACGGTAAACCGGCACCGCGAGGCGCAAGACGCCTGGCGCGCCGCCGTCGCACTGGAGCGGTGACATACCGTGCGCCGGGTACCCTTTGGGTGAGGCGGCGGCTTCCTGTCTCAACGACCTGTGCCAATCAGTTCGATTGGGCTTACCGGGTCTCCACAGGCGTTTTGCGTCTCGGCATGTCCTGCCGCGACGATCTGTTCAAACAGGCGCAGACCCTCACGATCGATGTTACGGGCGGCATTGAGATCGCGATCGTGCTGAACGCCACAGGGACACGTCCAGTCACGGTCGGCAAGCGTGAGATCGGCTTTCACCGACCCGCACGCGCCGCACATTTTCGAGGAGGGAAAGAATCGCTCGATCGCGATCACGTGTTTGTCCAGGCGATCGGCCTTGTATATGAGCATCGATCGGAATATGGTCCAACCAGCATCGAGCACGCTCTTGGACAGCTTGGTTTTCGCAAGCCCGCGAACGTTCAGATCTTCAATCGAAATGAGATCGAAATGAAGAATGAGATTGGTACTCAGCTTGTGCAGGAAATCGTTCCGCTGATTGCGGGTCTTCTGGTGCAAGCGCGCCACAATCACCCGCGCTTTCCCTCGGTTGCGACTGCCCAATTGCTTGCGACTGAGCGCCTTTTGTGCCCGCCGCAATTTGCGGGCTTGGACGCGATACCAGCGCGGGTTCGCAATCGTTTCGCCTGTAGAGAGTACCGCCAACGACTTCAGTCCCACATCGATACCGATGTGCGTCACGACGGGTCGGTCGGTTTTCGGCGCGATCTGCTGCTCGGTTACCAGGCTGACGTACCAATGTCCGCACGCTTCCCGTTTGAATGTCGCGCTCTTGGTGACACCTTCCAGCGGTCGGTGAACGATCGCTTTGATCAGGCCGATCTTGGGAACCGAGATGTACGCAGCGTCAAGGACAACGCGTTGCGGAATACGAAAGCGCGGCGTGTCAGTCTTCTTGGACTTGAATTTGGGCAAGCCCTTCTTCTTATCGCCATTGCGCGCGCGGCGAAAGAAATGCTGATAGGCGCTGTCGAGATCACGCAACGCCTGTTGCAGCGATTGCGAGTCCATCTCGCGCAACCAAGCCGCTTCGGGCTGCTGTTTCAATCGGGTGAGTTCAGCAGCAAGACTGTTGTACGACAGCGTTTTGCCGGTTTCGCGGTAGTGATTGCGCTTGCGGTTCAAGGCCCAATTCCAGACAAATCGTCGCGCGCCCGCGAACTGATTGAGCAAGCGTTCTTGATCGGCAGTCGGGTTCAGGCGATAGCGATAGGTTGTCTGAATCGTTCGTTGCATGGCTCTATTATACCAGAAAGGGTACTAAAAGACAATGATTTTAGTGCATTAGGAAGCCAAATATGACGACAATACAATCGTTCGCGCCGCCCGTTTGTACGGTGGATGACATCCTTGCGGCGCGCTTCATTCATCCGCCAGCTCAAGCAGGCGGTTTTCTTAAAGGAACTTGATAACCATGCCTTTCTATCAGGAATATCCAATCGACCAGCTGACGCCGGCGCCCTACAACCCGCGCCACCTCGACGACAGCGCGTTTGCGGCGCTGCAGCGTTCGATCCGCGTGCTGGGGATGATCAAGCCGGTCATCATCGCCGACAACGGCACGATCGTGGCGGGCCACCAACGGTCGCGGGCCGCGCGCGAGGTCGGTCTGACCCACGTTCCGGTGTTTATTGTGAACGAGCTGAACATCATGAATGAGATGAAGTTCAACCAGCTGCACAACGGGACCGACCTGGACACGGGCGATGAGCACGTCTTGGTGCCGGCGTGCGAGAGCCTGGGCCACTACGATATACCGGCCGCGGCCATCAAGGGCAACCAGCGGGCGCAGGGCGCCTCCGTGCGCGTGGCGATCGCCGAGTTGATGACGCTCTACGGTGAGTGGGGCGGAATCGTGGCCACACAGAGCGGCCGGTGCCTGTCGGGCGCCCAATACGCGCTGACCTGCAAGATGCTGGGCAAGCCCTGTCGGGTCTACTATGTTCCGGACGACCAGGCGCTGCTCGTGAAGGGCATTTTCCAGCGCGAGTATGGCGTGTTCGACTACGGCAAGCTGCCCAAGACGACCTACTACCAGACATTCGCCCAGATGTACCGCAAGCGCGAGGATGAGCAAGGCCGGCCCCGCGGCGTCTCAGCGCCGTTCTACGAGAAGGTCTACATCCCCAATTTCAAGCCGGGCGAGCGGATCCTGGACTTCGGCTGCGGCCAGGCCGACTATGTGCGGCTGCTGCAGAAGAAGGGCGTTCGCATTTGGGGCATTGAGTTCTACTTCCGCGCCAAGCAGACCATCAACACCATCGCGGTGCATCAGATGGCCGACAGCCTGTTCGCGTCGCTGCATGGCGACGGCCGCTTCGACACGGTGCTGTGCGAGTTCGTGCTGAACTCGACCGACAGCCTGGAGGCCGAGGCGGCGGTGATGACGTGTTTGAACGCGCTCTGCAAGCCCGGCGGCAGGATTTATGCCTCGGGCCGCACGACCAAGAGCATCGACGACGAGATGAAGGCGACCTCGAAGAATCAGTACGCGCTGGCGTTCCTAGACAAGAACGGCTACAGCGCGCGGGCCGTGCGCGGCAACTGGCTGTATCAGAAATATCACACGGTCGCCGAGGCGACGGCGCTGGCCAAGAAATACATCGGCGCCGACGCACAGTACGTCGAGCTCGCCGGCGCGCCCAACACCTTCCTGATCACTGGCACCAAGCAGCATGAGCTGCCCGACGACCAGGTGCGGGCCGCGCTGGAGTTCGAGTTTAACCTGATGTGGCCCGATGGGCAGCACGTAGGCAAGCATCACGAGGCGCAAGCGGCCTGGGAAGCTGCGCGCGCGAAAGAGTAGCCCTCCGGACAATTGGATTGACAGGCAGCGAACAAGCGCCGACGACCAGGAAGGTCATCGGCGCTTTTTGTTTTCTGAGGAAATGAATGACCAACGACTTCCATGCGAAACAGCCCCGCGACTGGCACGGCCGGTACGCGGGTTCCAGCAACCCAGGGCGAGAAAGCGGCCCACCCAAGGACGCCGAGGAGATCCACAGCGAGAGCGGCGTGCGCGTGCTGCTGATTGGCAGCAGAAGCCCGACCTACCAGATATGGAAGGGCGGGGAGCTGGTCCATGAGCAGCCGGCGACCAGAGCCTGGCGCACGGAACGGCGCGAGATGATCGATAAAGCGGCGATCGTCGCCGGCCGCACGGTCGAGCCGCCGAAGGTCGAGGGCCGCGAGACCTGGAGTAAGAACGGGGTGCGGGTCGTTGTCACAGCGGGCAACGACCCAAAGTTTCAGGTCTACAAGGGCGACACGCTGGTCCACGAGCAGCCCGCGACGCGGGCGTGGAAGAGCGAGCAGGCCGCGGTGCAGAAGGTCGCCGAGCAGGCGGCTGGCATCACGCCCCAACAGACCGCCACGGCGCAGATCAACGGGCATATGCGGCAGGGCTCGACGCGCGGGCAGCCGGTGAGTGTTCGGGAGCAGCTCGACTATGCGACGATGTACGTCGAGAACAAGCTGGCCGAGAACCCGGCGCTGAACGTGCGCGAGTTGCAGGCGAAGGGCCGCGAGCTGGCCGAGAAGTGGGCGGCGCAGGGGCCGGCCTATTTCCAGCGGCAGATGCAGTTACAGATCAGCCGCGAGTACCAGCGCCACCTGCTGGAGGAAGACGACGCGCGGAACCGTGATATCACGGAGGAGGGCTAGGCCGTGGCGAAGGGACGCGCGCCGGAGACACCGAAAGCCCTGGAGGCGTTTGAGCAGTATTGGGCGCTTGGACCCGAGCGGAGCCTGCGCATGCTGGCCGACGCGACTGGGATCCAGCTGAGCCAGTTGGGCGACTGGTCGAGCAAGTTCGACTGGCAGTACCGCGTGCTGCAGCGGCAGCGCGAGGAGATTGCGGCCGCGCGGATCGCCGCCAAGAAGGAGGCCGCCGCGCTCGCCCGCCGGCGGCTTCGCAACGCGCAGCTGCTCCAGGAGGCGGCGCTCACGATCTTCGCCAAGGCCAAGATCGCCGACATGGAAGAAGACGCGCGTGACTACCTAGATACGGCGCTCAAGATGATGACTGAAGGCATGCGCGCTGAGCGACTCGAGTTGGGCGAGGCAACCGAAACAATCTCGCTGACACCACCCAAGCCCATCAACGCTATGTCGGACGAGGAGCTGAAAGAGTACATCCAGCTGCTCGAAGAAGCGGCGGCATAGCCGCTCGAAGGAGATGCACATGTTGCGCGACACCTCTATCAACGCCTGGTTAGACCGGCTGGAGCAGCAAGCTCCCGGCAGCCGCGACCACGCGGAGCGCTCGGCGATCTATGCGCTGGCCCTCGGTCAGAAGCTGGGCCTGTCGAGCGAGGATCTTCAAACGCTACGGTGGGGCATGCTGCTGCACGACATCGGCAAGCTGAGCGTGCCCGACTCGATCATCCGCTTCCCTGGCAAGCTGAGCGCGAAGGAGTGGGCCTATCTGCTCCACCACCCGACCGACGGCGACATCATGCTGGCCGACGTCGAAGGCGCCGAGCAGCTGCGCACGGTGGTGCGCTGCCACCACGAGCGTTACGACGGTGACGGCTACCCGGCCGGTCTGAAAGGTCAGGATATCCCACTATTCGGCCGCATCGCGGCCATTTGCGATTCGTGGGACGTGATGCTCAGCGATCGCCCCTACTCGCCGGCCATGACCGTCAGCGAGGCGGTGGCGGAGCTGCGGCGCCACACCGGAACGCAGTTCGATCCCGTGCTGGTTACCCTATTTCTCTCAATGTGCCACCGCCTGGTGGACATTCCAACCTTCGTCGAGCATTTTAGCTAAAGGAGCTCTCTCAATGCATTCCAGCTGGCAATCCAAAGTCGTCCGGCACGCCGACGTGGCGCCCGGCGATCTCTTAGGCCACCCGGACAACATCACCATTCATACGGTCGAGCAGCAGGCCGATATGGAGCGTATGTTGGGGCGCATCGGCTGGGCGGCGTCGGTGCTGGTGAGCGTGAAGAGCGGCCGCATCATCGATGGGCATATGCGCGTCGCAGTAGCGCTGAACGCCTCCGCTGCGACCATGCCGGTCGATTACGTGGATCTGACCGAGGATGAGGAGCGCAAGGCGCTGCTGTACCTCAAGCGCATGCCGTCGCTGGCCGGCCTTGACCGAGTGAACCTGGCCGAGGTGCTGGAGTCGATTTCGACGATGGACGCCGATATTGAGGCGATGGCCAACGCATTCGCCAAGTCCAGCGGCCTACTGAGGGCGCAGAAGCTCATGGCCGAGAAGGAAACGCCGCAGTACATGGACATCACCGTCGGCACCTTCACATTTCAGGTGACTTGGCCGGAGTACGTGCATTGGCGGCTCGGCATCCAGGATATTTGCAAGACCCGAACACTCAAGTCCTTTTCGACCAATTCACCGCAATGGGAGCACATAATGGACGTGTTGCGGGGGTTCACCAGAATGACCGTTCGGCCAGCTTCTTCCGCTTTGCCTCTCGTCATGCTGATGAACTGCGTCCACGCCACGTCCATGATGCTTTTGCGCATTCCACGCCCGCGTTTCGCTCCCATCTGCTGCGGCTCAAGGTCTTCAAACACGATCACCTGATAGCGATCCACCAGATCGCGGCTGCGCTTGTGCGCAAAGTCGCTTCGTCGGTTGACGATCCGCTCGTGGATGTGGGCCAGCGCCTTCTTCCGATGCCGCATCAAATCCCACTTTTGGGCGTTTTTGGCCGCATCCTTGAGCTTTTGTACGCGCTTCAAGTCGGCCTCATCGCGGCGATAAAAGCGTGGGTTCTCGATCTGCTCGCCGTTGGAGAGGGTAGCGAACGAGAGAAGCCCAACATCGACGCCAACAACGTGCTCGGTTGGCAACAGACGTTTCGGCTCAACCTCACACGAGAAACTGACGTACCACTTGCCAGTGCGCGAGCGCCGGAGTGTCACCGTTTTGATCGCGCCGTAGGTAGGACGATGCCAAACGACCTGTACACGTCCAATTTTCGAGACAACCAGATCGTTACCCCGTATTTCAACTCCGTTGCCATACTGCGGGTAGGTGATACTGTCGTAGCGACCAAAGCCCTTAAAACGTGGATAGCCGACTTCCTCTTCGCCCGCCTTTACACGGCGGAAGAAGGCTTGAAACGCCAGATCGACCCGGAGTTGAACATTCTGCAAGACCTGGCTATGCACCAGTTTGAGCGACGGTCGCGTTTCCTTCCACCCTGGCAGCATGGCCTGCGTCTCGTACAGTTCGCATTTGATGCTGTGCTCATACGCGAACTCTCGCGCTTCGAGTGTTTGGTTGTAGACCCAGCGGCACTCTTCCAGCATCGTATTCAAGATACGCCGCTGGCCGCCCTGCAAGTAGATGCGGTATTTGTAGGTCTTGCGCATACCTTATGTATAGCACAAGCCAACGTAAATAGCAAGTTTGTGCGACTTTGGGCTAAAGCCGCCGGGTACCCTCTGGGTGCCGGGGCGTTTCATCCTACCGCTGAAGCTGGTGGGCTTTCACGCCTAAAGGCAAGCATTCGTAATTTCCCGCTCCCGAAGCGGTCACTCTTTTGAAAGGAGCGCGGAAGCGCAACCACCTATGAACCAACCATGGCAGAACCGCATTGTCGGTCACGAGGACGTCGATCCGCTGACGCTCCGTGCGCATGCGAAGAATATCCGCACGCATGCCAGCGCGCAGCGGCGGCTGCTGGAGTCGGCCCTCGACGAGCTGGGCCACGTCGGCAAGATCGTGGTGAGCCAACGCACGCGGCGCGTACTGAACGGTCATTTGCGCGTCGAGCTGGCGATCGGCCGCGACGAGCCAACCATCCCGGTGACCTGGATCGACGTTGACGAGGCCGAGGAGCTGGTCGTGCTGGCGTTCTTCGACCAGATTGGCGAGCAGGCCGAGATCGACGCGACCAAGCTGCAACACACCTTCAGCCAGGTCACAGGAGGCAGTGACGGCTTGCAGACCATGCTCGCCGATTGGGTGGCCTCCTTCAACGTGACGATCGTGCCGGCCAAGCCGACTGTGATTGCGCCGCCGCTGACCCCAATAGCCGCGCCGGTCGTGAGCGCCCCGGAAAGAGCCCGCCCGGTCGAGGCGCCAGCGGCCGCAGCACCAGTGACCGCCGAAGTGGCGCCGGTCGCCGGCGGCTTTCCGGCCGGTGAGGCGCTCGTAACGGTCCCGGTCGAGGCGTCGGCGCCCGCACCTGGAGAACGTGCCGCAACAGAGTCCA
>WNGF01011280.1_pt1 | contig 10697 bp, 13 predicted proteins | sample 5400641 | NCBI WGS metagenome assembly WNGF01 (sample SAMN13153371, study PRJNA577476) | soil metagenome | isolation source: 80 cm soil or saprolite under grassland replicate 2 | place: USA:California | collected 2016-06-15
AATCTTGGAAACCTTCACCGTTTGTTCTTATTGGTGTCGCAGTTACGCCTAAAAATTTGCTGCTTGGATAAAAGTCCCAAAGTTGTCTGTAAGTACTTGCTAAGGCATGATGCGCCTCGTCAATAATTACCAATGAAAATATATCTTTTTGATGCTCATCTCGTCTTATCAAGGTTTGAATGGAAGCGACTTGAATAGGCGAAAATTGATTGCCTATGAAATTTGATGATATTATACCAGTCGTTAAATGAAAGTCGCTTACTAATCTATTAAATGTTTGTTCTACTAATTCCTTTCTATGAGTTACGATTAAAACTTTTTTGTCTGGGTAAAGTTCAGTTGTAAATTTTCTTACGATTTCACAAAAAAGTGTGGTCTTTCCTGTTCCTGTCGGCATTTGAAATAACACACTCTTGCAGTCTGTCCACGCATTTATAATGTCGTCAACTCCATTTATTTGATAGTTTCTTAGCCTTACAGTCATTTTAAGTCGTTGTTTTTTTCCGTCATTGAGTTGTTAAGCTAAAAGAATGTTGTCATGTCGTCTGCTTGAATTTGTAGGGTGTCCGCATTGGTTGCACATAACGTTCAAGGCTTTCTGCTGTGCTGGTATTCTGTGATCCGTCAGCCCGGAACAGAAGCCGATTGAAAAACTGAAGTTGAAGTTATAATCTTTTGCTGAAATTTATTCGTTCAGCCCGGACTGCAGTTGATAGCGATAAAAAGATGAGGATATATTCGTCAGCCAGCATAGCAGAAAACCCCATGTTGGTGGCATGTGCTTCTCGTCTGTCGTTATTTTGCTGCTTCAATGTCTGCCCAATTTTCGCCACGCTTAATTCTAAATATTTGTGTGTCGGTAACTTTAAATTGTTTTACAAGCTGTTTCATTGGTTTGCCTTGATTAAGCATTTTTTGTTACAGTCAACTTTGTAGCTCTTGAATTTTCTTTTCGTCCGTGTCGCCGTTCTTGTTTTTCTTTTATTACATGCGGGCTATTTTTTTGATGCTCATAGTTTTCTTCTGCTGTCATCCACTGCAAGTTGTTGGCTCTGTTGTTGAGTTTGTCATGGTCAAGATGGGCAACGATAGTTTCTTTGGCAGTCGGCTTTTTAAGAAAGTAGTCTGCCACAAGTCGGTGAACAAGTGAATGATAATTGATTGTCCGTTCCTTTAAGTCGTCCTGAAATTTTTTGCTAAGCTTTTGTTTTAAACTGTCCAACAACTCTGCCGTTTCGCTAATTATCTTTTTACTTTCTTTGTTATCTTTTAGTGATTTTAATTTCCGTGTCAATTTAAAAACTTGCTGCTGCAAATAGTCAAGCCTGTTTTGAATTTTCTCGTCTCTTGGTGTATAAAGTTTGAGTCGGATTATTCGGTAGCCGTTAATCATTGAGCCGTTAACAATGTTGCCGTCCGAAACTTTATTGAAAGTCCTTAGTCGCCCAAAGTTTGAAACTTCTATGCGACCGTCATTGGTAAATTCAAAGTCGAACTTAACGGTCTTCCATTGTTCACCAGGTAAGTCTTTTGTCATGTGTCGTGTCAAAATGTTGAGTTAACGAAATGTCGCCGATCGCATTGGCACCAACGGACAGGGCTTTGTGCAGTAGCGGTATTCTATGTTCCGTCAAGCCCGGCTAACCGCTCTTGAGTAAAGATAAAAAGTTGATGATATATTCTACAGCTAAATTTTTAATGTCAAGCTGGCTATACAGATGCACAATGAAGTGGACGATGAAACACGGCTTACGTCTGCCCGTATTTTGCCAAACCCCAATGTTGTACTAAACCCCTGTCGGGATAGCCAACAGCGTGAGAAAATGCCAACTTGTCTTCAATTATCTAATTTGCTATCTTCATATTAATTCCTTCTAAAACCGTTGCCCCATATAGCTTTCAAATAAACCTAAAAACGCAATCCCCATATAATATATGTGCGAAATTGTCAGGTTCCGTTACCCCGCCAGCGGTTCCGTACAACAAGGGCTTCATCGTTGGCACTGCGTGTCCGACGAAGCCTTATTTGTTGGCGGTAGGCTTACTTCTGCTGTTATAAATCTTTTACTCCTTTATAAATTTCAAGAACTTAGTTTTATTTTTTTTCAGTAACAATAGATTGTACATTCCTTTGGGTAAATTCTTAATATCAAAAGAAAGTGAAGTGTTTCCATTTAGTGTAACTTTTTGTTCTTTCAATTTTTTACCTGTTGCATCAATAATTTGAATTGTAGCATTTTCGTTTTCACCGTTAACCTGCACAAATAATATATTTCTTGCAGGGTTAGGAAATATTTGAAATGAAATATTTTTACCGTCTATTATTACTGCAATTATATTGCTATATGTGAATTTCCCATCTCTATCCACCATTTTAAGACGGTAAAAGTTTGTACCGGTTAATGGTTGTGCATCTGTGAAAAAGTAATTTTTTATTGATGAGCTATTGCCAGTAGTGGTAATTATACCCAATGATGAAAAACTCTCGCCATTTGTACTATGCTCAATGATAAATTGAGATGTGTTTTGCTCAGTAGCCGTTTGCCATAAAAGCTTAACACCCGAATTTTCTTTTTGAATAGTAAAATTGATCAATACCAAGGGGAGTAATGTGGGAGTATATTGCCAGAAATTATTAGTATTACCAGGTACTTGTATGTATCCGTATGTTCCTATACTAAAGCCTGCGGCAAAATGTGTATCAGTTACAAAATCAACTTCCTGTGTCCAGGTGTTTGTAGTAGGATCATATCCCCAGAAGTCCTTTTTTACAGGGTTATTTACGTCGGCACCTGTCCCTAAATATCCTTTTGTTCCTATACTAAAACCTACTGCGCCATATCTTGCAGTTCCTCCGAAATCAGCTTTCCGTGTCCAGGTGTTTGTAGTAGGATCATACTCCCAAAAATCTTTTGTATATGGACCCCCACCTACCTCGGCACCTGTTCCTATATATCCCTTTGCTCCTATGCTGAAGCCTGTTGCATAATATCTTGCAGTTCCTCCGAAATCAGCTTTCCGTGTCTTAGGTGTTTGTAGTAGGATCATACTCCCAAAAATCTTTTACGAATGAAGCACCCCCATTCTCAACACCTGTCCCTATATATCCCTTTGTTCCTATGCTAAAGCCTGTTGTATAATATCTTGCAGTTCCTCCAAAATCAGCTTTCTGCTTCCAAGTGTTTGTAGTAGGATCATATTCCCAGAAGTCCTTTAATGCGTTATTAAAGTTATCATAGCCGGTTCCTATATAACCCTTCGTTCCTATACTAAAACCTGTTGCATATTCTCTTGCACCTCCTCCGAAATCAGCTTTTTGTGTCCAGATGTTTGTAGCAGGATCGTACTCCCAAAAATCTTTAAAAACATCAAAATTATCACCCAATCCTATATATCCTTTTGTTCCTATACTAAAACCTGTTGCATTTTCTCTTGCACCTCCTCCAAAATCAGCTTTCTGTGTCCATGTGTTTTGTGCAGTGCTATATTGTACAACTACAATAGTGGCTACTAAGAATGTATATTTTTTCATTTTGCATTATTTTTTTGCTGATAAAAATTTATATTCAGACTGTCCAATTCTTTCCTGTTTATAGAAGGTGGCATAATCTTATTATTAAGTTTAGAAAGTACCAGTTGCGCTACTTTTTCTGCATCTTCTTTTGTAGAAAATCCCTTATTGCCAGGCTGACCAGGAACATTGCGTTGGTGTATCAGTATTCTGTTATGCTCCAAAATATTATAACCATAGCTGTTTTGGTCTGCATTAAAAATGACATAGGTATAAGCATTACTTGCAGCAGCTTTATGCGTAATATCAGTGCTGTCTTTTAAAAAAATTTTGTTTGTGGAGATATCAGAACAAGAAGAGAAAGCAATCAAAAAAAGTAATAATTCAAACAGATAAATATTGTACATAAGCAATTTTTTTTGGTTCATATTTATTAGTAAGTTACTATTAGCATTTAAGAAAATTGATTAGATAAATTAATCAGTGAAGGATATTGAAAATGATTAAAACCTTAGTCAATTGAAATTCATAAAGTCAGGATGCTGTCCATGCAATTTATTTTTATTACTTATTCGGATTAATATCTGTTACAGTTACCGTCGTGTTTAGCGACTTGATACATGATGTCGATCTATTGCTTACCGCCAACGAACAAGTATTGCCGAAGTGCAGGAAATAGAATTCCGTCAGGCTTGGCAACTGAAGCCAAATTTATATTTAAAAGTTGATGATTTGCACTTAGCTAAATTTATAATGTCGAGGTGGAACTACAGCTTAATTGAAAAACAAAAGCTGAAAGACACATTACGTCAGCCTGCATTTTGGCAATACCGTTGTTGGCGGTAGTTGCTATTTTCAGCCGAATTATTTGCCTGTTATGATAGTAATGTCGTTGTCAAGATTATTACATACCACAATGTCGCCTTTCCCGTCCCGATTTAAATCAGCAAGAGCAACACCTTTCAGATGATTACCAACGGTAATAGGTGAGCCTGATAAAACACTTCCGTTCTTGTTCATTAAGAAAAGATAAATTTTATTGCTGTCATTATCTGAAGTTACAATATCATTTACACCATCACCATTAACATCACCTATTGCGACACGATTAGGAATTTTACCTGCCTCAAAAGGGGAACCTTTTATAGTTGTAAATTTTCCTGTTCCATCTCCAAGCAAAACTGTCAATCCATTTTTTCCTGTTCTGTCTGTAGTGCTGGCAGGTGAATTAATAATTGCGAGGTCAGGCTTTCCATCTGCATTTACTTCGCCTATGGCAACACCAAAAGGAGCGTCACCGCAGGGGAAGGGCGAACCTGTTGCCTCATTAAAATTCCCTTTACCATTACCAAGAAGAATTGCAACATTATTCCCCTCTAAGTTTGTTGTTATAATATCGGTGTTACCATCATTGTTAATATCAGCAACACGAATTCTTTGATATGGATGTTTACCGACTTTAAAAAATGTTCCTGGAATTTTAAAACCCTTGATGCTATCGCCAAATAAACTTCTATTTGGTTATTGCCCCAACTGTCTGTAACAAGGTCTAATCTTCCGTCATTATTAAAATCTCCCGTTGCAATGCCGTGAGTATGTGGTATTACTTCAACGGGAAATGGGGATTTTGGTGCAGCGGTGAAATCGCCTTGTCCATTCCCCAATAAAACAGTTAAATATTTTCTTTCGTGATTGGCAAATGCTAAATCAGGATTGCTGTCATCATTAAAATCTCCAATAGCAACATCATTTACTGCGTGTCCCGCAGAGAAAGGTGAACCCTTTGCTTCTTCAAATTGCGCTTTTCCTTTACCAAGTAAAATAGTTACACTACTGTCTCCTTCATTTGTAACCACGAGGTCAGGAAGTTTATCATTATTCAAATCGGCAATTTCAACGCATCCGGGGGCTTTGCCAACTTTAATTTTTATCGCATCCGATGATGTAATAATGCTTTTAGAGGATGACCCATTTGTCTGTCCGCAACCACTGAATAAAGTAGTGAACATGGAAGTTGCCAATAGAAATATTTTTGTCATTGATTTAAGTTTTTATTTCTGTCTTTGCCAATGAGCCAGTCAATACTTAATTTGTCTAACGCTGATAATAATATAGTAAGACAACAAATTAATAACAGGAATGTAGTCATCCCATTCTGTAACACAAGCCCTTTGTGAAATACAAATGTTGCCACTGTCATGTCAATGATCAGAAAAACACATGTAACTCTTTTTAAAAATCCAATAACGAGAAAGACTCCACCGAAAAATTCTGTTGACTTACATAAATACCCGCTTAAAATGGGAGAAGGTATATTTATAGTTTTTAAAGTATCCGCAAAGTCCTCCATATTACTTTGATGCCAAAGAGATAATCCATAGTAAATATAAATTACTCCCACCCAACATCTAAGGAGGAAAATTGCATTGTTCCAAATAGCCTGCTGATTAAAAATTAATCTTTTCATTTAGTATTGTCATACTAAAAGTAAGAGGAGGTTGTTCCTTGATTTTATTTTTTACGCCTGTGGGGCTTTTTCCTTGATAAGCTGTTGAAGTTATTGCAGAGTGTGGTCATATTATTACCGCTAACGGCCAGGTATTGGCGAAGGCTGGGAAATAGTATTCCGTCCGCCCATAACCACTGATGATTGAAAATATTTTGCTGAAGTTAACAACTAAAACTCAGCGTTGCTTGTCCTGCCCGAACTAAAGCTGAGCAAAGAAAAAAATACTGATTGTACTTCCGTCTGCCCAGCTTTTGCCAATACTTTTGTTGGCAGCAGTGCTTCTTTTGGGAGCAAGAGGTTGATGTATGAAAGCTAAAAATGTTTCCGACCTTATTGTCAAATAATATTAGTGTTTAGTAGTATCTGCCTGAGCATGTTCCTGAGTTGATTCCTGTAAGAAGACAACCTTCCATTTGCTGTTTATTTTTCTGAATAGCAATGTCATACCAAATGGTTCATATTTTACCTGCTGACCGTTATTGTAGTTTGCTGTTAATGTGCCGGAATAGCTCCATAGTACATTGTCTTCATTTACATAAGTGTATTTTTCTCTTCCCTTTGCAATCATTTCGCTCGTGAGCGGTCTATAAAATTGACGAACCATTTGTTTATATGCAGCTTGGTCATAAAATGCTCCTGATGTCTCAACATACATGAAGTCATTATCCGCAAAAGAAAAAACTTCAAATAGTTTCGTTGTATCTACATGGGCTGCAGCTTCATAGATCTGTGCAATTACGGGTTTAATTTCTTCCTGAATATTTTTCTTTTGTGCTTCACTCAATACACTATTTGATTTTTGGGTACAAGAGAATAGCATTGTTGCAGTCAGCAGCGGAATTAATACTTTCATGATATGTTTAGTTTAGAGATTTACAAAGATTAGGGCTTGTCAAACCGCATTGCTGCCAACGACGTTCATTCAAGGGTCAACATCAACGGAATAGACATTCAAGGCTTGGCGAAGTGCGAATAGTGCATTCCGTCTGTCTGGAACTGTTGTTGATTTTTTATTTATAGTTCAAGATAAAATTTTTTGTTGAGTAAAGTTCCGTCGCCCAAGAACTGCAGCACAATAGTAAAACAAAAGTTGATGCTTCGTAATGTCAGCCCGCATTTTGCCAAACCTTTTGTTGTAGGCAGCCAAAGTCAAACCATTTGTAGCAGTCTTGATTTAATTAAAATAGCTCGACAATCAACGTTTGATTTTCATTGTCAATTTTCCACGATTTAAAACTATCTAAGAATGATTTTCCAAGCAAGAGGGGTTTTCCGTTTTGTACAATGGTTGCGTCAATATCTTTTATAACAATATTATTAATTGTGAAAGAAGGAAGACGAACTCTTTTGAATTGAACAATTGAGCCGTCAGCTAATTCATATCTTGTGTCACTAAGTCTGTTTTCATTTTTTAATTGACTTGTGTTCTTTAAATATTGAAAAGTGTCGTCATCTATACTCATATCTGATGCTCCTGAATCTAAAACATAGGTTTTGATAATTTTTCCAAATTTGATTTTAAGTGTGTATGATTGCCCTTTTTTAATTAATGGAAACGTTAGAAATTTATCATTATCAGTAATTGTATTTTGTCCTTTAATAAATCTTGTTTCAAGGGTAGTATTTACATGATAATATTTAACCGTTATGGAATCTACTTTTAAAGAAGGGTCGTAGTTTCTGAAATTTGTTTTGGAAAAACCATATTGAATATTATAATTAGTCAAATCGCCGTATTTAGGATTGTCGTTGAAAAAATCCATAGTAAAATTTTCATTTTCTTTAAACTCATGTTTTGAAAAGTAACTTTTCAACATTTCATTGTCAATTTTTTTAATCGAGTAATCATAACCATGATAAGCAGCTTCACCACTTTTTGTTCCTAATTCAAAATCTCCGGTCTGCATTAGTTCATAGCCTACAAGTAAATTATAATTTGGCTGTGATGTGTCAAGATTTGCAATATAATTTTGAATGCTGTCGTACTTCTTCTTAAATACTTCTTTCCATAACTCATAATCATTTATTAAAACTCTTGTCCAGTTTTCGTATTCCCATTTGTAAATCGGCTCAATTTTTTTGTATTTAATCTGCAATTCTTGGTCGGTGTTAATCTGCTGTGTTACGGTTAGTATTTTTTTATCATTGTATTCATTAAATTCAATTCTTATTTCATCATAAATGTTCTCCATGTCTGTACCTCTAAGCAAGTAACTGTTTCGAGTACCAATTTTTTTCTTTGCTTCAATTTGAGCTAAAACAAAATAACTGCCATGGTCGTAGTTGGTCTTAACTGTTTCAATATTATAATCTTCATTGTTTAAAAAAGTTTTTACAGCTTCAAAATCTTCCTTTTTACAAAGTGCATTCAAGTCAATTAAATCATCATAAGATAATTGAGAGTATCCAATGGAATTGCTTATTGATAATAAAGCAAACAAAAGCCAATGTTTCATATTGTGATTTATTAGGGAAGAACTTGTTCAAGCATTCTGCTTTCGAATCGCAAAATGTCATCATGAAAACGCCATAGTGATTGAGATATGTTTTGTTTGGCAGCATTTAGATAATTATCCTTTATTGCATTGTCAGCATTTGGTTTCTGTGAGATGTTTTTAAATTCCTTTAGTTCATAGTCTATTAACTCAACATGTTTTTCTATAGAACGTCTTAATGGATGTTGTTCACTGATAATGGAATACATGAATTCTTTAATGGCGATTAACTTTTCAGGCATTAACCTGTTAAAAAAACCTAAGTCACTGTCATAATAGGATTTCTGAAAGTCGGCATTAAGAAGGAAGATTTTTTCTTTAATAGTCATAAAAATCTTTTTAGGATTGATTTTAAAATTAAACACGTTCTATCTTGTCCCTTAGCATATAAACACTGTGTCCAGATTTGCCTACAGCGTATCGGGTATTGCCGAAGGCAGGGAATTTTGTAATGTCCTGCCTGGTACTGATGCTAATTTATAATTAAAAAAGTTGAAGATAAGAACAAAAGTTCAATAGAATTCTGCCAGCTTGAACTATAGATGATAAGCGAACAAAAAGCTGATAAAATACACGTCCGCCCTGCTTTTGGCAATACTTTGTTAGCGGTAGTTATTTTTTCTCCAATGTCCAAACATCATTGCTATATACAAATTCTGTTGTTTGCCCGTCTTTGGTCAAGCCACCATATTTTCCACCTGTCATAAAGATTTTGCCTTTATAAACACAAGCTGTTGCTGCGCCCCTTGGTGTCCAAGGTGCAGCTTGTGTTTTCCATTTTTTTCCGTTTTTACTTACCAGAACCTGACTTTGAAATATACCATCTCTGTTGCAACCTAATAACCAAATCTGATTATCATAAATTAATGAAGCGTATCCAAAAATGTTTTCATTAGCTAATCTGTCTGCTACTTTTGACCAGTTCATTCCGTCACTTGATGCCCATACGTCATTGTTCAGCATGTATATTTTTTCATTAAATAAAACAAATTGGCTTTGCTCCCGTTTTCCAAATGGTAAATTGTCTGCCTGTTTTATCCATTTTATACCATCCGTTGAATTCCAAATATCTGAAAAGTTGTTAGTACCATCAAAGTTATTAGAACCATCGTTACCTCCTATTATCCATATTTTGTCTTTAAAAACAAATGGATGATAGAAGAACCTTTTAGGCAGATTGCTTTCAGTTGCAAGTGTTTCCCAAGTCTTCATGTTTGTAGTCCTTAAAATTGAAGAAGTGAATTTATAATGTTCAACGTTACCCTCAAAAGTACCAATGCTGTATAATGCGTTTTTGAACCAAACGTAATCAAGAAAAGCATTATCTTTTAAAACGTTTGTAAGGGGTGATTTAATCCATGTCTTACCATCTAATGAAAACCATGTTCCGGCATGATGCATCACCCACAATGTATCTCTTATAGAAAACATTTGGAAGTTATAAGCTTTGGGAAAAGCAGCATTCGCAGTAAGCTGTGTCCATTTATATTCTGTGTTAATTTCTTTTTTTAAGATTTGAGTTGAACTTTTATTTGATTGTCCTGTACAGGATGTCAAATAAAATAGACTAATTATGACAATAATTTTATGCATAGTGTTTAGGTTAACTGGCAAGTAATGTTTTAAAAATTGTGTATCATTAAATAAATTTTGATGCAATCTACTTTGCTAAAATCATTGCCGTTAAATATTTACTTATTCTGTCCAAAGTCCTTGACGAAAGGAAGATAACAAGCGGAAAGTGTCCAGATATAATTACCGCTAACGTTCAGGGCTTGGCGAAGTGCGGATATTAGCATTCCGTCTGCCCGGAACTGTTGTTGATTTTTATTTAGAGTTCAAGATAAAAATTTTTGCTGAGAAGAATTCCGTCGCCCCAACAACTGCAGCACAATAGAATAACGAAAGTCGATGCTGCGTAATGTCAAGCCCCCATTTTGCCAAACCTAATGTTGAACCGAACCCGGCAAGCCGGGAAACTTTTGTACCTTGCTTACTGGCGGCAATCCTTTTTAAAATAAACTTTATTTGATTTTCAATTAGTTAAAGCAAAAAAGGCTCTACTTTGCACCATACAGTTCCACTGGGTGCGGTCAACACGGAGTAGAACGAAAAGCCCCGATATAGTAAAAGTATCGGGGCTTTGATTTATGGGGCTTTTCGTCTACTCCACTTAATGTTG
>WNGF01014246.1_pt1 | contig 10697 bp, 10 predicted proteins | sample 5400641 | NCBI WGS metagenome assembly WNGF01 (sample SAMN13153371, study PRJNA577476) | soil metagenome | isolation source: 80 cm soil or saprolite under grassland replicate 2 | place: USA:California | collected 2016-06-15
AGAGGACCGAACGGGTTCTTCCTCGGCGAGTACGAGGGGCTGTCGAGCGCGGGGGATGTCTTCTGGCCACTGTTCGCCATCGTGAACAACGGGAACACGGCGAACCGGACCGACATCGTGGTGAGGACGGCGGCGTAGTGTGTGGCGCTCCTCATGTCGGGGGCGCTTGCCAGTCGCGGCGGTCGGCACATCGTTCTTGAGGCCGCGCCTATGGGTTCTGAAGCGACGAGACGACACCGACGACTGGGATGAGATACACGGACCACGGCGCCGCGCATGGCGCTACAGCGCTCGTAGCTCGCGGAGACTGCCTGAGACCTGGCGTACCATCAACACGAACCGCCGTCGCAGTGAACGGCCGCGATCGAGAGCAAGATCGTATCCGATTACCGCTGATGCGTCCCGACGTAGGCGCGAGAGCAAGCGTCAGACCGGGACCGCGGGCTAGCTGCAGTTCCGGGGACCGGCTGGGGATGACCCCTTCACGAAACTGTCGCGGCGGCACTGTTGCGTTAGCTGAAGCCAGGCCGAGGTTACTTCTCGGGGGACCGACCTCTCTCTCGTGTCCGGGTTTCTGCACAGCCGCGCCGCCCGCCACCCCAGCCCATCACGTGCAGGACGGCCTCCTCCCTCTCAAACAGACCGTCCGTCACCTTCTCGAGCCGCGGCTTAGTTACCAAAACGTAGAGTGTCGTACCGCTCGGACGGGGCTCTGTGACCGGCGTACGCTTGCCGGGTGGTAGACACATCCGTCCGCCCGCCAACAGCGCCGCCATCAGGCAGTGGCACCCCTGTAGTCCGGAAGCCTCGACGCCGTTGGCTGCGGTGGCTCCTCCTCGCGCTGCTCGCGGCGCTCATCGCGGTCGCCTCGACAGGGGGCATCCTCGTCGCGAACTACCAACCGTTTCACGCTGGCTTCAAGCAGTACGGTCCCCCGAAGGGCGTGGGAGCCACGGCGCTTCAGATCGACTGGCTCGATGCGCCGCCGAACGTATGGACGTACCGGATCCCTTCCTACAAGGGGTTGACGTTCACGTACCGGTTCTCGATCTGGAACCACGGCCCGGTCCCGATCACCGTGACGCGATTCGGGATCCCGAAGTCCGAACAAACCCCTGATGGACTCACCATCGTCCCGGTCGCGATCTACCCAGACGTGAACACCGTCCCTTCGGTCGGCGGGGCTTGGGAACCCGTCCGCCCGCTCACGCTGCAACCGCGGCAGCGGCCGGCGCCGAGATGGGCGTAACCATTACCTCATGCATGGAGGACGGGGCCACCGCGAAGTGGAACGCGATTCCGGTGACGTTCACCGTGTACGGGATCGAACGTGACGTCGTTGCGCCGATGAACGTCCAGATCGATCTTGTCGGCTCGGAGACCGACTGCTGACGAGTCTCGCGGTGAGCGACCGACTCAGCACCTTCTGGATCCGCGGACAACGTTCCTAAAACGTAGACCTATAGCGGGAAGGGGTGCTCTCCCCAGGCCTCCACGATGGCCCAGAGCTCCACGAGCCGGCGCTCGTCCGCCCGCCGACGCCTGCCTTCCTTGCCCAGGAGGCCCCGTGGGGTAAACAAACCCGATCGCCTCCCGATGCGGGCTCGCCACCTGATCTGTGACAATGCCGCGCCGTGATCCGCTCACTCCTCTATCTCCTCCTGCACCGCGTCCTCGGCCTGTTCCGGTCTGAGGATCGTGTGACGGCCGAGGCGGAGATCGAGATCGCGGTGCTCCGCACCAGCTCACGGTCCTCCGCCGGCAGGTGAAGCGCCCGGTCTACCGCGCATCCGACAGGGCGTTCCTTGCCGCAGCGAGCAGGGTCATTCGCCGAGAGGCGTGGGGCACGTTCCTGGTCCAGCCGGAGACCCTCCTTCGCTGGCACTGCCAGTTGGTGAGAAGGAAGTGGACAAGGCCGCACCGCCCCCCTGGACGTCCCGCTCTCGACCCCGAGGTCCGAGAGCTGATCCTGCGCCTGGGAAGGGAGAACCCCAGGTGGGGCCACATGCGGATTCGCGGCGAGCTGTTCAAGCTCGGGGTGAAGGTCTCGGCCACCACGGTCGCGACGGTGCTCCGCCGCGCCGGTCTGGGACCCGCTCCCAGGGGTGGCCCGACGTGGAGGGCCTTCCTGCGGCAGCAGGCGGCAGGGATCCTGGCGTGCGACTTCCTCACGGTGGAGACGATCCGGTTGAAGACCCTGTACGTGCTCGTGTGGATCGAGCTCGGAACGAGGACGGTCTACGTGGGTGGAGTGACCTCGCACCCCGACTCGGCTTGGGTCACCCAGCAGGCCCGGAACCTAGCCATGACCCCGTAGGGGTACTCTGATTCGTCATGCCGCCATCCGGTGGTACTCGTGGATCAGCCCGCCGAGCACGTTCCGCCGACGGACCTCCCGAGCGGGGATCGCCACCGAATCCTCGGAGTCGTCCAGCGGCGCAGCGAGTCCGAGCGCCCGATGCGCGCGATGGCCGTTGTAGTGCTCCACGTAGGTCCGGAGCACGCGGTCGAGATGCCGGCGTCCGAGGATGAGCATCCAGTCCAGGCACTCCGCCCGGACGGTTCGGACCCATCGCTCGGCGAAGGCGTTCGCGTTCGGAGCGCGGATCGGGGTGAGGATCACCTCGGTTCCTTCCGAGCGGAAGACCTCATCGAATGAGCCGGAGAACTTTGAGTCCCGGTCATGGATCAGGAACCGGACAGGCGCACGACCGTCGAGATCCATGGACAGGTTCCTCGCCTGCTGGGTGACCCAAGCCGAGTCCGGGTGGGCGGTCGAGGACGTGACGAACACGCGTCGCGTGTGCAGTTCGATGAACACCAAGACGTAGAGCGTCCGGAGCCAGACCGACTCGACGCAGAAGAAGTCGCACGCGATGATCCCCTTGGCCTGCGCCCGCAGGAACTCCGACCAAGTGGGACCCGTTCGCCTGGGTGAAGGACCCACGCCGGCGCGTCGCAGCACCCTCCTGATCGTCGTGGCCCCAACCCGGATCCCGAGCCTGCGAAGCTCGCCCTGGATGCGCACGGCTCCCCAGCGCGGGTTCTCTCGGGCGAGACGCAGGATCAGATCAACGATCTCGGGATCGACCGGAGGTCGCCCTGGCTTGCGGCCCCGCCCGTAGGTCCACTTCCTCCGCACCAGCTCGCGGTGCCAACGAAGGAGTGTCTGCGGGGTGATCATGAACGACGCCCATCGGACTCGGGGAAGGAACCGGCTCGTCGAAGCAAGCAGCATCCGGTCCAGGGGCTTGAGTTTCGACCGGCCAGTCTTGCGCCGCAGCACCCTCAGTTGATGCCGGAGGACCAAGATCTCGAGGTCCTGCGCGCCGTCGTCACCGCGTCGACCGACCAGCAGGCGCGCGAGCGCACGCATGATGAGGGACAGGAGGAACAGCATCGCGGGATGGTAGGGGAGCCGCCGGTCAGGTGCGAATCGCGGTTTCGGACCCCTTCGGGCTCCTCGAACGATGTGCACTCTGTGGCAACGACCTGCCCGGCGCATCCCGGAGGAAAGTCTGCGATCGATGCCTGCCGACATCCGATCGGCTGCGGACCGAGAACCTCCGAGCGGCAGGACAGGAAGCGCTCTTGCGGATGCGTCGCTCGGACGACGATCCTGCGCAAAGCCTCGCAGCCCAGGAGAAGCGCATTGCATCCTCGAGGGAGCGCATGCTTGCTGTCCGAGCCTGGGAGCGGCTGAACGGCAAGGTCCATGACTGGGAACGGTACGAGGTCGAGGTGATCCCAGTCATTACTGTCATGACCGTGCCTGAACTCGTCCATGTCACCGGCCTCTCAAAGCACTACTGCTGGCAGGTCCGAGTAGGCAATAAGCGGTTGCACCCGATGCACTGGAGTCGCGTGATCGACTTCGGCCGCGCCAGGATGGACGGTTAGGCCAACCCCCAAAACGTCCACTCTCGAATCCTTGAGCTATAGCCAGCAACCGCAACGATATCTGCACCATCGGCGTTTGTTGCATATGCGCAAGCCCGAGCGTATCCCTCGATCAGCACGTGCTGAGCCAATCGGCCAGACGCCGCAGGGTTGCGTCCTTCTCGTGTTGCTTCAGGTGTCGTCCCGGAATGTGGGTAACCTACCTGACTATCCGCTTCGCCGTGCGGATTTCAGGACCCACTTCCGGGCTGCATCGTGGGTCAAGCCGACCAAGGCCGAGTCGCTCGGAGCCGACTCCGGACCCATGTGCGACGATATCGCCGGAATGGAGAGACGATTCCTGGCGGAAGCTCTGGTCGTTCTCTTCGCTGCGAGTGCTTGCAGTCGCTCCCCGTCGGCCTCATCATTCGGCAGCTATTGTCGAGAGTTGCCTGCGGTGGGTCGTGCGATCGACTTGCACAGCGATGTCTACGTCGACATCAAGGGGAAGGGAACACGGGCCGAGGCTCGCCAGCTTCGACAGGCAAGTGTGGCAGTCATCGACGTTGCGAGCAAGGCTGCAGAGATCGCGCCAGCGGACGTGCGTTCGGCGTGGCAGGATGTCGCCGCGATCTACGCGTGGATGGCTCGATCGCTCTCCCGGACTCGTCTGCCCGGTAAGGTGCTGCTTCGTCTGGAGAACTCGCCTGTCGAATGGTCTGCAGCTCAGTACGAGGCTGCGACCGTTATCGACTTCGATGCAAAGCGAAGGTGCGGATTCGATCCCTGTCTGCGTCAGGGAATTGACTGCATCAAGTCGCAGGAGGCGGTGGCGAGTTAGGCTTCGGACGCTGTTCCGGCGGCGTCCAGGACGACCCAACCCCTTGCGACTTCCTTGCCGACGCCAAACACGGCTCGATCGCCTCAAGGAACCTTCCGTCCGGGACGATTCCATGGCCATGCTGGGTGTAGGTGTGGGCGGAGCGTCGGTGGCCTGATCCTTGGTCTCGCGTGCAACGGCTACGGCGTGTTTCAGATCGTGGCGCCCCCGTACCGGTCCAGAAGTGGGAGTCGCGCTCTGACCAGCGACGAACGTAGGATGCCCCGGTGCCTTTCCGATTCATCTACTCGATCGCTCGTCACCTTGTGCGTCGGCTCCTCGCCGTCGCCGATCGCGATGAGCTGATCAGGCAGCTCCTCGCGGAGAACATCGTGTATCGCCAGAAGATCGTGATCCTGGAGCGTGTGAAGCCGCGCCCGAGGCTTCAGCGTCGAGACCGCCTCTTTCTCGCCGCGCTATCCAGGGGCCTTCCCAGGGAGCGCTGGGTCGTGTTCGGCCTTCATCCGAGGACGCTTCTTCGCTGGCACCGCGAGCTCGTCAAGGCCAAGTGGACCTTCAAGCAGGCCAGGATCGGGCGCCCACCGATCGATCCTGAGCTTGCGGCGCTCATCATTTCGATGGCCAAGAACTCCTCGGACTGGGGCTGCTACCGAGTGAAAGGCGAGCTGCAGGGCTTGGGTTTCCGCGTCGGGGTGAACACCATCCGCCGCATCCTTCGCTCCGCCGGGGTCCCTCCTGCGCCGCGCCGGGATGGCCCCACCTGGTCCGAGTTCCTCCGGGCCCAGGCCGATGCGATCCTGGCGTGTGATTTCTTCTGCGTCGAGACCATGTTCCTTCGCACCCTCTACGTGCTCGTCTTCATCGAGATCGGATCTCGGCGGCTTCGCTTCTCGTTGTCCACCGAGGCACCGGATACCGCCTTCGTGACCCAGTCCGCGCGCAACCTATATATGGGTGAGGAAACCCCGAACGTGCGCTTCCTCATCCGCGACCGCGACTCCAAGTACGCTTCGTCCTTCGATGAGGTGTTCCGCACGCAAGGGGTGCGCGTGATCAAGACGCCCATCCAGGCCCCAAACGCCAACGCCCACTCGGAGCGTTCGATACGAACGATCCGCCAAGAGGTAACGAATCGCCTGCTCATCGTGGGACCCAGGCACTTGAACCTGGTCCTTCGAGGCTTCGCTCGCCACTACAACTCGCATCGGCCGCATCAGGGGATCGACCTTCAAGCACCCGAGACGATCGGAGTGATCCCGACGCCGGTTCCGATACACCAGATCCGGCGGCGTCGGGTGGTCGGTGGGCTGATCAGCGAGTACCACGCGAGGGCAGCGTAAGTGGAACTGACTTTTGGACCGGTACGAGTCAGACTGTCCCGCCGGACCAGACACCTGTTTTCTGAACGTTCTCAGGGGAGAATGACACACGTGTGATTTGCTCGCGGCGGGGCGGACGGCGGTCTTCCTCCACTTCGATCTTCCCGGCATCGACCCGAACACGATCGATCTTAGCGTCGAGCAGAACGTGCTCAGCGTGACCGCCGAGCGATTGTACGCCAGAAAAGAAGGCGACCAGATCATCGCCAAGGAGCGCCCCGTGGGCGCGTTCGAGCGCCAGATGTTCCTCGGCGAGCACCTTGATCCCGAACGGCTCCAGGCCAGCTACGAACAAGGCGTGCTCACTATCCAGATACCGGTTGCCCCGGAGGCCAAGCCCCGGCGGATCGAGATCCGGGCTGGTGAAGGAAGCACGGAGCGACAGGTGATCGACGTCGAGGGGACAAAGACGCAAGAGAGCGAGTGACGCTCGCGAGCCTTACAAGCCGCAATCCGGGCTCCGGGCAAGGTCGTAATCTCGTAGCTTGAGTCGTCGACTCTCGGTTGAGCCCCCAGAAGACGTGGTGCCGGTCGCGGCCGACTCGGAGCTAGCGCTTGGGCGCTGCTCGCCTTACGCTTTCGTGGAGACAACTCGCACTTCCACCAAGGGAGGAAGGGAGATGGAGCGCGACCAGATACTTCGCCTCTTCGAGGCGCACAGGGAAGCGGAAGCGGCTCGCGACATCGATGGAATCCTCAACACCTTCGTGCCGAACCCCTTCTTGGCGACAATGGCTCTCGGGCTCCGAAGCGAGGGCCGGGATGCGGTGCGAGCCGCCTACGAGATGCAGTTCTTCAGCGCGTTTCCCGACCTCGCCCCAGCCGACGAGGGGATGGCGGTCGGAGACGACACCGTCGTCGTGTGGGGCACGCTTCGCGGAACCAGCCGCGGAGACTGGCTCGGAGTCCCTGCCGGCGGAGGTACGTTCGCCGTGCCCTTCGCCAACGTCGTGCCGTTCCGTGATGGGCTGATGGCCGGCGAGATCATCTACTTCGACCTCGCCACGCTCTGCGAGCAGGCCGGAATCCCGCTTGAAGCGGTTCGGGCCGCCGCGGCAGCGCGGAGGTCCTGAGGGCGGCCTAGCCGAAGCCTCTAGGGACATTCGCGCACGCTTGCCCAGACGACAGTTCGCCCCCTTGGAATTCGAGCTGGCCCTCCTGCGGACGGCAAGTTAATCCGAGGCAAGCAATTTCGAGCGCGATATCGACGAATGGCTGATTCTGGCTGTAGGGCACAAAAACCTCGGATCGGGCCCGAGACTAGGTCTTTCCTCCAGTTCGCTCGACCTGCTCCGCCTCCGGGGCCACGATGGGGGATCCAGACTGTGCATCGGGCGAGACACCTGTTTCGTGAACATTGTCAGGCCACACCGGACCCCATGGTTCATCAGTCCGGATGGCGGCGGGCGAATCACATCGTGGGGGTGTTCCGCAGGAGAGTGGGCTTGTCAACAATTGCCCGGTTGGGGCGAGGTGTCGCCACTCTCCCCCGGGCGTCGGGACGTTTTCCTGAGCTCTTCCTCGGGTTCGGGGAGGCGAACGGCCCTAAGGAAACCTGCTGGTCATGCCACGGATCGGAATAATGCACCCCTCAGGTCCTGGAGACGCTCTCCGCCGCTGCAGTTCTACCTGCTCTCCGAAGTCGTCTTCATGCCGCTGTACCTGCCCAGCCTGGTCTTCGATTCGCATTCGCCCCGCTCGTTCCCTGGTGCCCTCGGTCTGTCCGCGATGATTGCGATCACCTTAGGAGTCACGACCGAGACGATCGGGCGCGGTCCCGTCGGACGGGTCTCGCCAATCACCGGTCCGTCTTCGGCCCTCACGGCGATCCTCGCTTTTGCGGTGCTGGGCGAGCGCCCGATTAGTACCTGGAAGTGGCGTGACACCGAAATATCTGCACCCCTCACGATCCGCGCACCGCACGCGTCTCGCTCGACGGTCGAGAGCTGGCCGTCGAACCGGTCGACTCCGTGCCGCTCTCGCGACGCTATCTGCTGTCGTGAGGTGGGCGGTTCGTGCGGCTGCGCGGTTCCGCGCTCAGCCGGGGACGAGCGGCTCGAGCCAGTCCGGAATCTCGCGGCCCTCGACGCGGACGAACGGCGGCTCGTAGTCCTCAACGGACGACAGCTCCGCCCGCCCCTCCTCCTCCGAGAGCGATCGCCACCGACGCTCGGCCTCGATCATCGGCGGCAGGAGCCGGACGTCGCCGGCCGTGCAGAGACCGGTCGCCTCGGATCGGGCAAGGGCGAACGCCACTGCCGCATCGACGTGTCGCTGCTCGTCAAGCGGCTCGTACCACGTCGAGTAGCGAGCCGCCTCCGACGTCTTCCACAGGTTGCGGGCGACGGCCTTGATCACCGCAGGCCGACGTCCTGCTCGACGATGGCCTCGGCGAGGGCGTCGAAGTCACGACGGTACGCCTCCTCGTTCGACAGCCGGTAGTTGTACGGCGTGATCACGGAGTCGAAGGGGAACCGACGCAGCGCCTCCAGGTGCGTGGCGGGGGCGCTCATCCCGTGGCCCGTGATTCCGATCGCGCCGACCAGGCCCTCGTCCCTGGCCCTGACGGCACCCTCGATCGCCCCGCCCGGTCCAGTCGCCCGGCCGAGATCCTCGACGTCGCCGATGGCGTGCAGCTGGATCAGGTCGACCCGGTCGACGCGGAGCCGCTCGAGCGAGCGCCGGATGCTGTCGTAGGCGCCGCCCGCCGTTCGATCGCCGGTCTTGGTGGCAAGGAAGATCCGATCCCTGATCCGGGACATCCACCGGCCAAGGTGCAACTCCGAGTCCCCGTAGTCGGCGGCCGTGTCGAAGTGGTTGATGCCCGCCTCGAGCGCGAGCTGGATCGATCGATCGGCCACCTCCTCGGGCACTTCGATGAGCGCAGCCCCGCCGTAGATCAGCACCGAGCTCATGTGGCCCAGCCGTCCCAGCCGCCTTGTCTCCATCACCCCTCCTCGGACCTCGTGCGTGCGGACCGAATCCCTGCGCCGTCCGCTCCGCTCACACGCGACGGCGTGCGGCCGTCTCGAACCACCACGGGTCGAAGCCCCGATCCTCGGGGTCGACGACAGTCCCGGGCGGCACGACGGCGTCGATCGCGTCCAGCGTCGCTTCGTCCAGCCGAACGTCGGTCGCCGAGAGGAGGTCGTCGAGCTGCTCCATCGTCCGCGGCCCGATGATTACCGATGTGACCGCCGGGTGGGCAAGGGTGAACGCGATCGCCATCCGCGTGAGCGAGATGTCGGCATCGGCGGCGATCTTCAGCAGCTCCTCGACGAGGTCAAGCTTGTGCGCGACCTCGGGACGCGACTCGTCGTACAGCGCGGCGAGCCAATCGGCCCGCTGCGCACCGCGGGTCGCCCGCGACTCCGGCGAGCGGTCGAAGCTGTCCCGTCGGTAGCGCCCGGTCAGCCAGCCGCGGCACAGTGGACTCCACACCAGGACGCCCATCCCGTAGCGCTGGGCGACCGGGAGGACGTCATGCTCGATGTGTCGGACGAAGATGGAGTACGGCGGCTGCTCCGTCCGGAACCTCGAGAGCGCGCGTCGCTCCGCGGCCCACTGCGCCTCGACCATCTGCCACCCGGGGAAGGTCGACGAGCCGAAGTACCGGATCTTGCCCAGACGCTGGAGGTCGGTCAGCGCGCCGAGGGTCTCCTCGACGTCCGTGTCCGGCTCGGGTCGGTGGATCTGGTACAGGTCGATGCGGTCCGTGCCCAGGCGCCGGAGGCTGTTGTCCACCTCGCGCGCGATCCAGACCCGGGAGTTGCCCCGCTCGTTCCGGCCGGGCCCCATGTCGCCGTGGACCTTGGTCGCCAGGATGACCTGGTCGCGGCGGCCCTTCAGCGCCCGCCCGATGATCTCCTCGGACTCGCCGGCCGAGTACACGTCCGCGGTGTCGACGAAGTTGATACCGCCGTCGATCGCCGCGTGGATCATGCGGACGCAGTCGTCGACGTCCTGGTTGCCCCAGCTCCCGAACATCATCGTCCCCAGGCAGTGCGTGCTGACGCTCAGACCTGTCCCGCCCAGCGTCCGGTACTCCATAGGCCCGCCTTTCGTTATGCGGATGTCTGCGATCACCTGGGCCGGCGGACGCCCCCGCCGGCCGTCGAAGCGGGAACGCTATCACCTGCGGCCGCGTGGTCGCCGCAGCGACGCGACCCGACATCCGCGGCGTCAGCGCATGCTCGCCTGCGAGTTCTTCCGCGCTCAAAGGACCCTGGGCCGACCAGAAAGAGGGCACTGACCGGTCTGAGCCTGCCCGGCTTGAGAGGCGCTGGCGCGACCGACCGGTTCAAGGGTTGAGTGCTTCCCACTCAGGGAGGGTTCTGCAAAGTCGCCGCGGGAGGCCGGCAATGGTCCGCTCGGCAGCATCCCCGCCGACCAGGCCGGCACACAGCTGGAACCACGAATCTGCAGCTCAGGGGGGTGAACTGAATAATTGCACCCCTCAGGATCGTCGATGTTCGACGTAGGTAACGCGACTCATTACCACGGTTCATGCTGGCGCGCCAGGAATCCGATCGAGGGTGAGGAAACCAGATGCGCCTCGGCGTGAAACCTGGGCAGTGGGGCTGGAGCTTCGAAGACCT